>JACDJC010003164.1_pt1 | contig 12159 bp, 17 predicted proteins | sample 7454191 | NCBI WGS metagenome assembly JACDJC01 (sample SAMN14253291, study PRJNA609438) | sludge metagenome | isolation source: sludge after 25d culture with pyrite and EDTA | collected 2018-12-20
GCTAATATATGCAATATGGAAAGAGTTGTTGGTATAGGTGAAGCCGCTTCTGCGCTGGGGGTGTCCATCACGACTCTGCGTCGCTGGGAGGCATCGGGCAAGCTGGTCGCCGAACACACGGCAGGCGGCCACCGCCGCTATGACCTCGCCAAGCTCAAGCCTGAATTGTTCCGTGCTGCTGCCGAAGCCAGTCGTCGCACCGTGGCCTATGCCCGCGTCTCCAGCCACGACCAGAAGGACGATCTGGAACGCCAGAAGCAAGTGCTTGAACTGTACTGTGCCCGCCAAGGCTGGACGTTCGAGGTCATTGCCGACCTAGGCTCTGGCATGAATTACCACAAGAAGGGACTCAAGAAACTGCTGGAGGCCATCATTGACGGCCAGATCGGGCGGCTGGTCATTACGCACAAAGATAGGTTGCTGCGCTTTGGCGCAGAACTGGTATTTGCCATCTGCGAGGCCAAACAGGTTGAAGTGGTCATTCTCAACCAGGGTGAGGACACGACGTTTGAAGAGGACTTAGCCAAGGACGTGCTGGAGATCGTCACGGTGTTCTCCGCCCGTCTGTACGGCTCGCGCAGCCGCAAGAACCAAAAACTCCTTGACGGCGTGAAGAAGGCCGTGGAGGAATCGCAATGCTGATTGCCCATCGCATCGCACTTGACCTTACAAACAAGCAGGCCACCTACATGGCGCGTGCTGCGGGCACGGCCCGCTTTGCCTACAACTGGGCACTAGCCGAGTGGAAGCGCCAGTACGAAGCGTGGAAGCTGGACAACAGCCAGCCCAAGCCCTCACAAATGTCCCTGCGCCGACAGCTCAACAGCATCAAGCGCGAACAATTTCCGTGGATGCTGGAAGTCACCAAGAATGCGCCGCAAATGGCGATCATCCAGCTTGGCCTGGCCTTCCAGAACTTCTTTGCTGGTCGTGCCAAATACCCGCAATTTCGCAAGAAAGGCGTACACGACCGCTTCACACTCACCAATGACCAGTTCAGCATCGACGATTGCCGCATACGCATCCCCAATCTGGGATGGGTGCGTATGCGCGAGTCGTTGCGCTTTGCTGGCAAGATCATGTCGGCCACCATCTCCCGCGTTGCCGACCGCTGGTTTGTCAGTATTGTCGTGGATACCGATCAGGACTCACACCTGCCCAAAGCCGAAAACCAAGGGGCGGTGGGTGTGGATTTGGGTGTCTCGGCGCTGGCAACGCTCTCAACGGGAGAAACCATCGCTGGCCCCAAGCCCCACAAGGCGCTACTGGCCCGTCTGCAACGGCTCTCGCGCAGTCTAAGCCGCAAGCAAAAAGGCTCGGCCAACCGCAAGAAGGCGAAGGCCAAGCTGGCAAAGCTACACGCCCGTATTGCCGCTATCCGAACGGATGCGCTACACCAGCTCACAACGAGTCTGACGCGGCGCTTTCACACCATCGGCATTGAGAATTTGAACGTCAAAGGCATGGTGAAGAATCGCCATCTGGCTCGCTCCATTGCGGATATGGGTTTCTTCGAGTTGCGGCGGCAACTGGAATACAAGGCAGCGATGCGCGGTGGGCAGATTGTGGTTGCCGACCGCTTCTACCCCAGCAGTAAAACGTGCTCTGGCTGCGGGCACAAGCTCGACACGCTGCCGTTGGCTGTGCGCCATTGGGAGTGCCCTGCGTGTGAGCAAAAAAATGACCGCGACATCAATGCTGCGGTCAATTTGAAGAACATGGCCGTGAGTTCCACGGTCTCAGCCTGTGGAGAGGAAGGCTCTGGCCGTCGTCGCAAGACGGCGGTGAAACCAGCCTCGGTGAAGCAGGAAGTAAGCAGTAGATTTAGTCAGAATTGACTAGATTTGCATAGGTATTACAGAACGGCGCAGCGGTCCCGTTCACCCTGCCGGCGTCCGCCGTGGTCGACCGTGTCATCCATGCGCTGGAGTCGCGCAGGCCTCGTGCGCGATATCAGGTGACGGTCCCGGCAAAGCTGTTCTGGTGGGCGAGACGCCTCCTTCCGATATCCTGGATGGACTGGCTTCTGCTGAAGGCCTCGAGGGCAAAAACGAAAAAAACCCCTGCCGCGAACGAGTCGCAGACGCAGGGTGTGGGGTAGTTCAGGCAGCGTTTTCCTCGAAGAGGCCAAGCCGCGGGCCGGGCGTGTGCCGCGGCGCTTACTGCGGCCTGAACAGCGTGCAGGCGGCACGGTTGGGCGAGAAGACTCGCGCCTGATCCTGTGGGTTCGATTGCCGAATGGAGCAGGACAGCCAACCGCTTTCCGCCATCTGCACCCAGCCATTGCCCTTGAGGAATTGGCTGCAGGGTGCGCCGTGCCGGCAGGAACCGCAGGTTTTGCGCTCGGTATCCATATCATGCCTCCTTTTCTGTTTCGGTCGAATGCCGCGCCGGCGATAACGGCACGGGTGGTTTGATTGCGCCCCTGATGACTTCCGGGGTCATGTTTGCTTTCGTCTTGCCGGGAATGGCGTTGCTGATGCGCTCCAGGACAAGTTTCTGGACGCACTTGCTGGCGCCTCGTGGGGCTTCACGGAGTGCGGTGTCGACGACGCCGCCGTTCCGGATAGCGCTGGCGGCATGCCGCAGAAGACCCGCCGCGAGAACTGATTCCATGGCAGCCTCCTATTCATTGATGAACCGGCAGGAGCCGGGGATGGTTGAAGACATGACGTTTCTCCTGCGCAAGGCGTTTTTCACCGTGAAAAACAGACTTCCTTGCCTACACGGAAGCCGTAGCGCCAAGCATGAAAAATCCCGCCGTGAGCGAATCACAGACGCGGGATGGGAGATGCGCGGCATCATGCCGTGCGGGATCAGCGATAGAAGCGAGCGTTCCTGAAAAGAGAGCGCACTTTCGCTTTGGCAGCGATCCGGGTCCAGGCACGCAGAAAGACTTCGTTCCTGCCCGTTGGCCCATCGGCAAGTGCATGCCACATGTAACCGTCACCAGTGGGAACAGATGCACCCCAATAGGCGCCGCCGGTGTCGTAGCAGCCGCCGTCGACCATTGGCATCCGGTAGAGCCTGAATTTCATGGCTTCGCCCGGATCGAGAATGGTGTCGGAACGTCCCATCGAGGCGCCGTATGAAGAAACGGCGTTCGGAAGCGTCGGATAGATCATGACGCGTCCCCTATACGGGCTGCTCGCAGCACTCGCCGGCCATGAAGGCGACGAACTGTGCAGCCTTGCCATAGGATGTGAAGTTGGCGTGGTTCGAAAACTCGCCGGCCTTGCCGCGGACCCAGACACCGTGTGTGTAACCCATCTCCGTCAAAAGCTTCGGAGGCTCGCCGGTGCGCCAGCTACAGGTGATACCTTCGGTCGAGCGGATCTCCATCTCCGGCAGCCGATAGGTCTTGTGCCGGTAAAGCTCCGTACGCGCGTCGGCGTCGAGGATCCTGACTATCGAACTGTCCAGGATGCCCGGGCCGCCGTGCTCACCCTCGGCGACAAGGAGGGGGATTGGCAGAACGCCTGTCGAACGCCCGATACGCCCCAGCACATCGTTTTCCTCAAGCCAATCCACCCCGGTCTCGCGATCACCGTAAAAAATCCGCAGGCGACCGCCTTCCTTTCGGTATTGTTCGAGGATGTTGCGCACCTTGCCGGGCGTGTCGTAATCGAACCAGGTGCCGATTTTGCGATTGCCAACAATGCCAAGCATGTCGCGGTATTGCTCGTATTGCTTGAGGGTGCCGATCTCGGACTCGAGAGCCGGCATCAGTTCGATGCCGTCGGGCAGAAGCCGAAGCTTTCTGATCCGCCGGTGCAATTCGAGGATGCTCTTGTAGACCACGTCGTACCCCATGCAGGTAACGTGATCTTCGCCTTTGAATACGAACAGCGCCTGTTCGTGGTTGAGGGTGATTTCCATGATTGTTCTCCCGCAGGGCCGCGTCTCACCATGAGACGCCCAAGCCTTGCGGGAGAGAAAGCGGGTTGCAGGATTCTGCAATTTGCAGGAAGACGTCGATGGAAAAGTTATATCCGGGCCAGGACTACACTGTGTGCTGGCCAACAGAGGAAACAATCCATGTCCTATGTCGCGGACAGTCTCGTAGAGGGCGAGGAAATCCTGTACCAGACGACTGTGTCGTACTGGGGATATGTCGTGAACATGCTGATTGCCGTCGCACTGCTCGCTGCTGCGTGGACTTTGTACGAACAGCAGTTCCCTGTTCTGGCGCCGACGTTTGCCGCCGGCGCCGGGCTGGCCACGTGGTTCATTTCCAGGATCATGCGGAACGCGAATGAGCTCGCGGTAACGGATCAACGAGTCGTCATCAAGGTGGGTTGGCTGTGGCAGAAGAGCGCGATCATGTACCTGTCACGCGTGGAAGGCGTAGAGGTTGACCAAAACTTGATCGGGCGCTTCCTTGGCTACGGGACGGCGCAAGTCCGTGGTGTGGGTACGGAGGTCTTTCCGGTTCGCTATGTCATCAACCCGAGGGAATTCCGGCGAGCCGTTTTCAAGGCTGCCACAGCGCAGACGAAGCAGGAGGGGAGCACGGAGTCCTCCTTGCAGGTGTTCAGTGCATCCGATTAGCCTGAGTTGCGCCCCCAGTGGGCGACAGGAGGTGGCGTGGGGCGAATCAGGGAAAAACAGCGATGGAAGTGTAGTGTTTGCGGCGCGGTGACGGTTGAGACGGAACTGCTGACCGCACCCAGCCCATTCGCTGAAACCGACGAACTGAAAGCGTGTCCGGAATGCAAGCAGTGCGACGAAGGCTTCGAAGTGCTGTGCGATGAGCCGGGCTGCAATAGCCGCGCAGGATGCGGCTGGCCAACTGGCGACGACTCGGACGCATGGGGCGGATACCGGAATACTTGCGGCAAACATATGGCGCACGACCCTCAAGATTGAGGCGACCGGCCCGAACAATCAGAACGGATGGAGTAAAGGATGGCGATTACTCGTGGATTCGGCACGAAGGTGGATCTGGCGCGCGGGGCAGCTCGTCCATGGGTGATGGGGCGCGACGGTGTGAAACGATGGGCCGACAACGGCGAGCCTTGCGAACAGCCCCGCAGATGCAAATGCGGGATGCCGTGGGAGCCGGACATGGATCAATTCGGTTGTTGGTCGTGTGGCGCAGATACGCCGGCACCGCACGGACGTTGAAAAAGCCCCGGCTGGAAGAACCAGACGCGGGGCTTGGGATTATTCGAAATACCAAAGAATCTGCCGCAGGTTTTCCGAGACAAGCATCGCCTGCGGAACATCTTTGGCGAATGATTCGCTGACCACTTGCGCGCTCTGTGCGACACCATTTACGGTGAGATCAACCCGTGAAACGATGGCTTCCTGCGCTTTTCTTGTCGGCTTGAAGGTATGCTCGACTTCGCTTATTACGCCCGTATCCCGCAAGGTGCCCGTCCAGTAGCTGATCACTGGCTCCGCGCGGCTCATCGGCATGCCTTCGACCAGCTTGATGTCGAGCGCGGCGCCGAGCCCGATTCCCAACAGCAGTCCGGCCCACGCGATGCCCTGGGTATTGCGGGCACCGTCGTAGGTGCCGGCCTTGGGGCGATCGGACGCCTTGCCGAGGTAGAGTGGAATCACCCGAAAAATCAGCTTTGCTTCGTCAGCAGTTGAGGCCAGCGGAAAGCCGAGTTCACCGATTCTCCGGCGCAAGGCTTCCGTGATTTCCTCCGCACCTTCGTACTCGGCGTAGACAGTCATCGACTTGTCGATCTCCCGTACATCCAGTGCGCCTGCCACGAAAGATTTGACGGGCGAGGTCGTTGCCGAAAACGCCGGTAGGGAAAAAACCGCGAGCATGAACGCGGCGGTCAGGTTCACAAGAATTTTCATGATGTCTCCTTTCAACTGTCAGTCCTTGTTCTCCGATATCCGTTGCGTCAATAGGCATTCCGCCGGCGTTCTTCATCAGCCACCCAAATTTGGGAAGTTCCCAAATCTGGGTATATAATATGTCCAACGATTTGCCGTTCTTTCTCTACGGACACGGAGCGGCAGAGGACAGTGGTGGCATTCTATGTCGTCTGGGCAGGCAGGACTCCGGGAATTTATCGCTCCTGGAAGGAATGCGAAAGCCAGGTGAAGGGCTACAGTGGCGCCCGGTTCAAGTCCTTCCAGGATGAGAACCTCGCGTTGGCTTCATACGGAGCCGGTCGTGCCCTGGATTCTCTTGATCCACGCGGCGAGACGCAGCCTACTCTGTTCTCCTATTCTGTGGGGGCTTCATGTTCCGGGTTTTCCGGAACACTGGAGTATCGAGGGGTAGTGACGTCGACCGGACGAGAAATTTTCCGGGTCGGTCCGCTCCCCGAAGGAACGCAGGAAATCGGGGACTTCCTGGCCGTGTGCCATGCCTTGGCGCTTTGCGTCAGGCGCGGCCTGGAAGTCCCGGTCTATAGTGATTCGCAAAAAGCGCTCGCCTGGATACGTCGTCGCAAATGCGGCGTCGCACTGACCAGGACCGCTGCGAACCGGGAGACCGCGAACCTGGTTGATCGGGCCGAGAAATGGCTCGCCGGAAACGCCTGGCGAAACCCGATCCTGCAGTGGAATCCGGCCTGGGGAAATGTCCCGGCTGCTTTTTTGAAGAAAGGTTGGTAATCATGGCCAAAATGAATCACAAGAACGAGATGGATGCGCTGTACCACACGGTCAAGGAAATGGATGAGGTGCAGCTGCGCCTGATGCGCCTTTACGCCGAACATCTGCGTGAAACACAGGAAGCGACGAATGCCCAGTTGCTGCATCGGGGCAATTTCCTTGTTTCAGGGTCGGCTCACATCCATTAAACGCGGACTCTGAAGGATGCGCCTGGTCTCGGCCTGGCTCGATTTTCGGACCATTCGGCACAAGGAAAGCAGGGCGGCGTCGGCACGGTATCTGAGCATGCGCACGGGCAAGGCCTACACGGCTTCGCGGCTGTGGGAATGGGAGCGTGGCGCACGATCAACACCGGAGGTTGTCATGAAGATCATGCGTGAAGAACTGCTCCCCGTCCTGCTGGATGAGGCGGGCATCACCGAGGGCAAGATGCGCAAGAAGGTGGCGAAAGTGATCGAGGTGCTTCTCTGATGCCGGTCATTCTCATCATCCTGGCGAGCGTGGCCTGTTCCTCCCTCGCACACTTCGTCCTGAAACTCGGAGCCAATGCCCTGGCTGGCCATGCGATCGGACAGGGCATGCTGGCGGCAGCACTCGGCAACGGGTGGATCTGGCTCGGCGGGACTCTCCATGTTTCAGCACTCGGACTCTGGATCGTGGCGCTGTCACGAGCAGAGCTTTCCTTCGCCTATCCCTTCATCGCGCTTGGTTTCGTCGCGACAACCATGGCAAGTGCCTGGATCCTCCATGAACCAGTGTCGATAATGCGCTGGGGTGGGGTGGGGATGATCATGCTCGGAGTTGTCCTGGTGGCGAGAGGATGACTGGCGGACGATCAGGTGGTCTTGATATGCCGGGGCAAGCTTGGCAATTCAAGGCAAACCCAAGCCGCCGCAGGCGGCTCCCCGGTTTTGGTGTAGCCGCGCAGCGGCTTTCCTGCCCGCGAAGCGGGTTCCCCTTGGCGCGCAAGCGCCTCCCCGGCCTCGAAGAGGCTTCCTTGCCACGTGTGGCTCCCCTGACGCCCGAAGGGCGTCTGCCCCCGGCCGGAACGGAGTGGAGGCCGGTTGTTCGGCCTCTGACCGCGGCAGCGGAGACCATGCAAACCGTGGGCCCGGATTTGAACCCGGCCCCGGACTTGCCGGACGGAACCGGAAACGGTTACTTGAGGAATCTGCACGTATGAACACAAACGCCACGTCATCCCTGATCTGGTCGGTTGCCGACCTGCTCAGGGGCAACTTCAAACAATCCGAGTATGGCCGTGTGATTCTGCCGTTCACCGTTCTGAGGCGGCTGGACTGCGTGCTGGAAGCGACGAAGCCGGCGGTGCTGAAGGAGCACCAGGTGAAGAAGGACATGCCGGCTGCAGCGCTGGACCGTTTCCTGATCAAGAAATCCGGCTACCAGTTCTACAACACTTCGCCGATGACGTTCACGGCAGCGCTGGGTGATCCATCCAACGTCCGCGCCAACATCACGAACTACATCGGCTCGTTCTCGGATAACGTCCGGGACGTGTTCGAGCGGTTCAATTTTCAGGCCATCATTGACCGGCTCGACCAGGACAACCTGCTGTTCATGGTGGCGGGCAAATTTGCAGCCATCGACCTGCATCCCAACGTGGTGAGCAACGCCCACATGGGCGCGATGTTCGAGGAGCTGATCCGCAAGTTCGCGGAGCTGTCGAATGAGACCGCCGGTGAGCACTTCACTCCGCGCGAGGTCATCCGCCTCATGGTGGAACTTTTGTTCGCCGGCGACGACGAGGCGCTGACCCAGGCCGGTATCGTGCGCACGCTGTACGATCCCACCGCCGGCACCGGCGGCATGCTGTCGGTGGCCGAGGAGCACCTGCATCGCCTGAATCCCCTGGCCCGGTTGGTGGTCTTCGGCCAGGAACTCAACCCCGAGTCCTACGCCATCTGCAAGGCGGACATGCTCATCAAGGGCCAAGACATCTCCAACGTCGTCTATGGCAATACGCTCTCCGACGACGGTCTGATCGGCAAGCTCTTCGACTACATGCTCTCCAACCCGCCGTTCGGTGTCGAGTGGAAGAAGATCGAGAAATTCATCCGTGACGAGTACACGAAGAAGGGCTACGAGGGGCGCTTCGGCCCGGGCCTGCCACGGGTGTCCGACGGCAGTCTGCTTTTCCTGCTGCATCTCATTTCGAAGATGCGGCCGAAGGCCGAAGGCGGTAGCCGCATCGGCATCGTACTGAACGGTTCGCCGCTTTTCACCGGTGGCGCCGGCTCGGGCGAGTCGGAGATCCGCAAGTGGATCATCGAGAACGACTGGCTGGAGACCATCGTCGCCCTGCCGACGGACATGTTCTACAACACCGGCATCTCGACCTACGTGTGGATCGTCACCAACCACAAGAAGCCGGAGCGCCAGGGCAAGATCCAGCTCATCAATGCTGCCGAGTTCTGCCAGAAGATGCGGAAGTCCCTCGGCTCCAAGCGCAAGGAAGTCGGCGACGCCGACATCGAGCGCATCGTGCAGGTCTACGGCGCGTTCGAAGAAAACGAGCACAGCAAGATATTCGACAACGCCGATTTCGGTTACTCCACCATCACCGTCGAGCGCCCCCTGCGCGACGAGCAGGGCAATGTCATCCTTGGCACCAAGGGCAAGCAGAAGGGTCAGCCCCAGCCCGACTCATCCCTGCGCGACACCGAAAACGTGCCGTTGAAGGGCGACATCCAGGCCTACTTCGAGCGCGAAGTCCTGCCCCACGTGCCGGATGCCTGGATCGCCCACGACAAGACCAAGGTGGGCTACGAGATCCCGTTCAACCGGCACTTCTACAAATACGTGCCGCCCCGACCGCTGGAGGAGATCGATGCCGATCTGAAACAGCTGTCGGCCGAGATCATGGGGTTACTGCAGGAGGTAACGGCGTGAGGTACAAGCCGTACTCAGCGTACAAGGACTCTGGGGTGGAGTGGCTGGGGGAGGTGCCGGGGCATTGGGGTGTGGCACCGTTTTACAGTGTCGCCGCTGAACGTGACGAGTCGAATACGGGGATGCTTGAAGACAATTTGCTCTCCTTGAGCTACGGGCGGATTATCCGGAAGGACATCAATTCAAATGACGGGCTACTTCCCGAGTCGTTTGAGACGTATCAGATAGTTCGACCGGGTGATATCGTTTTCCGACTAACCGACCTTCAGAATGACCAACGGAGCCTCCGGACGGCGATTGTTGAGGAAACCGGGATCATCACCTCCGCATACGTTGCAACAAGGCCCATGGGTGTTGATCCACGCTATTTGGGCCAACTACTTCGAGCGTACGACGTAACCAAAGTGTTCTACTCGATGGGTGGAGGTTTGCGGCAGTCCATGAAGTATTCTGACCTTAAACGGTTGCCTCTGCTTTTGCCGCCACGTGGTGAACAATCCGCCATCGCTACCTTCCTCGACCGCGAAACCACCAAGCTCGACACACTGATCGCCAAGCAGGCAAAGCTGCTCGAGTTGTTGCAGGAAAAGCGCCAGGCCCTCATCTCCCATGCCGTGACCAAGGGGCTCAACCCGGATGTGCCGATGAAGGACTCGGGGGTGGGGTGGCTGGGGGAGGTGCCGGCGCATTGGGATGTTGTCCGACTCGGAATATTGTTCCGAGAGGTGTCTGAGTCGGGGAATGATGAGCTGCCCGTTCTCAGAGTATCGATTCACGATGGCGTTTCAGATCGAGAATTCGATGAAGAGGAACTCGACCGCAAAGTGACCCGAAGTGAGGACCGTTCCAAGTACAAGCGTGTTGAACCTGGAGACTTGGTTTACAACATGATGCGCGCTTGGCAGGGCGGTTTTGGCGCCGTAACCGTCCCTGGAATGGTGAGCCCAGCCTATGTTGTTGCGCGACCCCGCGAACCATTGCGCACCGATTTCATCGAGCAACTCCTGCGCACTCCTCAAGCTGTGGAGAAGTTGCGCTGTCACTCCTATGGCGTCGCGGATTTCCGGCTTCGTCTTTACTGGGATGAGTTCAAATCGATCGAGATAGCCATACCGCCATTGAGTGAACAAGAACAAATCATGGCATCTATCTCTGGCGAGTCCGGCAGGATAGACACCCTGACCGAAAAATCCCGCCGCTCCATCGAACTGATGCGAGAGCACCGCACGGCGCTGATCTCGGCGGCTGTAACTGGGAAAATAGACGTAAGGGAAGCCTCATGACCACCGCACCCCACACCGAAATCCACTTCGAGCAGGAGATCTGCGACCACATGGCCGCCCACGGCTGGCTGTACTCCCCTGACGATACCGGCTACGACCGCGAGCTGGCGCTGTTCCCCGAGGACGTGATTGCCTGGCTTTCGGAAACCCAGCCGAAGGAATGGGCCAAGGTAAAGGCGCTGCACAACGGGTCCAGCGAGAAGACGGTACTGAAGCGTCTGGCCGAGGTCATGGACAAGGACGGTTCCCTGTCGGTGCTGCGCCACGGCTTCAAGAACGTGAACGCCCGTTTCGACATGTGCCAGTTCAGGCCGGCGCAAAAGATGAACCCGGAGACGTTGGGCCGGTACGGCAAAGTGCGGGTTCGGCTCATGCGGCAGGTGCATTACTGCCTGTCAAACAAGAACAGCATCGATCTGGTGTTGTTCGTAAACGGCATCCCGGTCGCCACCCTCGAACTCAAGACCGCTTTCACCCAGTCCGTGCAGGACGCCATCAGCCAGTACCGGCATGACCGGCCGGTGAAGGATCCCGTCACCAAGCGGGAGGAGCCGCTGCTTGCCTTCAAGCGGCGCTCCCTGGTGCATTTCGCCGTATCCACCGACGAGGTGTGGATGACGACCAGGCTTGTCGGCAAGGAGACCCGCTTCCTGCCGTTCAACCTGGGCAACGACGGCGGCAAGGGCAACCCGCCCAACCCCGATGGCTATCGCACCGCCTACCTGTGGGAACGTGTGCTCGACCGCGATGCCTGGCTTGATATCCTCGGCCGCTTCGTTCATCTGGAGAAGAAGCAGGAAACCCTGCCGGATGGCAGCGTCAAGGAGAAACAGACCCTGATCTTTCCGCGCTTCCACCAGTGGGAGGCGGTCACATTGCTCGTGGCGACCGCACGGGTGGAAGGCCCGGGCATGAAGTACCTGGTGCAGCACTCCGCGGGCTCCGGCAAGACCAACTCCATCTCGTGGCTCTCCCACCAGCTGGCGTCCCTGCATGACGATGCGGACATCAAGCTTTTCGACTCGGTCATCGTCATCACCGACCGCACGGTGCTGGACTCCCAGCTGCAGGACGCGATCTACCAGTTCGAGCACAAGCATGGCGTGGTGGTCAGGATCACCGACGAGGGGGGCTCCAAGTCATCGCAGTTGGTGAAGGCGCTGGCCGACCGCGCACCCATCATCATCGTGACGATCCAGACGTTCCCGTTCGTGCTCGACGCCATCCGGGACACGGTGACGCTCAAGGGCCGGCGCTTCGCCGTGATCGCCGACGAGGCCCACACCTCCCAGTCCGGTGCAACCGCGGCCGAGCTGCGCAAGGTCCTGACCGCCGGCGGGGTCGAGGTCGAAGACGGGGACGACATCGCCGCCGAGGA
>JACDJC010003167.1_pt1 | contig 12155 bp, 12 predicted proteins | sample 7454191 | NCBI WGS metagenome assembly JACDJC01 (sample SAMN14253291, study PRJNA609438) | sludge metagenome | isolation source: sludge after 25d culture with pyrite and EDTA | collected 2018-12-20
ACTTGGCTATGCGTTCGTCAAAACTCACTGGATTGGTTTTTCTGGTCACCTCTTTTAGCTAAGATTTAAAGCTTTGCCATCGTTTCTTGGCTACAACCAGGTATTTGCCTTTTACACCTTACGGTATATGGGTACGAAACCAAACCCGAGAGTCTGAAAATTGACCAGTCGCTGGATACCACCATTGCGGTACAGGCTTTGCAGCCTTGGGATAATTATTACCCCAATACTGCTTGTCAGATGTCGAATAATCTGTATTTTTCAACTTCCCCTAGAGCTTGCAATAGGGTCCATTGCAGCTCATGCAGGGCACACACAATGCATTAAAATAAAGACCCTGCAAATAATGAAAACTTTGAAATCAAAGATTTGTATATTTGGAGAAACTACAAGGTTATGAATAACTCAAATATCAAGATATATCAGTTAGAGGATGGAAAGACTGAAATCAATGTTCAGCTTGACAAAGAAACTGTTTGGCTCAATCTAACCCAGATTGTGGAATTGTTCGCTCGTGATAAGTCGGTGATTTCAAGACATATAAACAACATATTCAAAGAAAAGGAATTGGATAGAGCTTCAGTTGTTGCAAAAAATGCAACAACTGCTACTGATGGTAAAACCTATCAAGTAGATTATTATAACCTTGATGTAATTATTTCAGTTGGGTACAGAATAAAGTCTAAACGAGGAACTCAGTTTAGAATATGGGCAAATCAAATAATTAAGGAATATTTGATTAAGGGGTATTCATTGAATGAAAAAAGATTAAAGCAGAAAACCGAGCAATTGCAAGAACTCCAGGATTCAGTAAAAATACTCGGGAAGGTCTTAAATTACAAACCCTTAACCAATGATGAAAGCATTGGACTTCTGAAAATAATATCTGATTATGCTTATGCTTTAGATATTTTAGACCAATATGATTACCAAAGTCTTGAAATTAAAGACACTTCTGGAAAAGAAACATATCAATTGACTTATGAAGAAGCGATAATGCAAATTGGTTTGGCGAAAAAAACTCATGGAAATAGTGATTTATTCGGGCGTGAAAAAGACAATTCATTTCAAAGCTCAATATTGACAATATATCAGACCTTTGAAGGGGTAGATTTATACCCAAGTATAGAGGAAAAGGCGGCTAATCTGCTGTATCTCATTACTAAGAACCATTCATTCTCAGATGGAAATAAACGAATTGCGGCATTTTTATTTTTGTATTTTTTAGAGCGGAACCAGATTCTGTTTGATGATAAAGGTAATAAGCGAATAGCTGACAATACTTTGGTTGCTTTAACTTTAATGATTGCTGTTAGTAAACCATCTGAAAAAGATATTATGACTAAAGTTGTTGTAAATCTGATAAATAAGAACAATTAACGCATTACAATCGAGTAGCCGGTTGACGGTCAATTGACCACCAGTACGCCTCTCACTATTTATCCCGATATGAGTTTTGTAAGATTTTCCTCTTCGAAAATCCACAAAATCTACAATCGGGACCACCGTACGTGTGCTTACACCGAAGCTTCAGCATAGGCGCTGCGGGACAGGTAGTTCCGAACTAGATTCGGAAGGACTTTCACCCCGTTGAATAAAAGTTTTACTATTCAACGGGGTAAACCCTCTGGATAATTAATACGCCTCTATTGCTTGTCAAATGTCGAATAATTTGTACTTTTCAACTTTCCAGAACTTGCAATGTTGTATATTTTTACTCCTTTGAAGTTTCGCGAAAATAATTCAAAGAATAGAATTAAAGAAGTATTGGTGGAAATTGCAAAAAATATTGGAGGTTAATGCCAAATATTTATTGAAAGAATAATAATGACTAAAGAGAACCAGATAGAAGAAAACCTTATAAAGCAACTCACAGAGCTTAAATTCACCTATCGACCTGACATTGTCGACAGAAAAACGCTTGAGCAAAATTTTAAAAATAAATTTGAAATGCTCAATCGTGTAAAACTGACAGAAAACGAGTTTTTACGTTTACGCGAAGAAATTATTAACCCGGATGTGTTCGCAGCTTCAAAGCTGCTGCGTGAAAGACAATATTTTCAAAGGGAAGACGGTACACCGCTTCATTATACTTTGGTCAACATCAAAGACTGGTGCAAAAATGATTTTGAAGTCATTAACCAGATACGTATCAATTCGGAAAACAGCCATCAGCCAATGATGTTATTTTATTGATAAATGGTTTACCGGTAGTACAAATTGAGTTAAAAAAACTGGATGTTTCGCACCGTAAAGCCATGCAACAAATAGTGGATTATAAAAGACAATAACATCGACACCGTTATTGGTTTGCCTTCCAGTTTGTTTTATTCTACTGGGATTCCTGTATGTATTTTGGTATTGAAAAAATGTAAAAAGGAAGATGATGTTTTGTTCATCAATGCAAGTGAGCATTATGAAAAAGGGAAAAGACAGAATACCCTTAGAGAAGGCGAAAATGGAGAACCTAATGACATTCAGAAAATTGTTGACACATACAAATACCGTTCTGAAAATATTGAACGTTACTCCCGTAGAGTCTCAATGGAAGAGATTAAAAAGAACGGCTATAACCTGAATATTTCCAGATATGTGAGTACGGCTGAGGATGAAGTGCAAATTGACTTAAACGTAGTTAATGAGAGTTTGACTTCAATCAACGAACGCATTAAAAATAAGACTATGGAACACAACGAATTCTTGAAGGAGTTGGGGTTGCCACTTATTTGAAAAGCCACAATAATCCCAAAACCCGCCCTGCCGGAAGTAAAATGCTAAATTACCTTTCACAGCACCTTCGGTTTGGGAAGAAACCATTGTGCCCGGTAAAAATTTGGTCAAATCCATCAAAAATAATTCGTATGAAAATTAAAATTGTTTGTATCTGCATCACAATTTATATGTTATGTTGCTCAGAGGTCTTTAATCAGAAATTAGAGCCCTTATCCTATAACAATCCTGGCTTACTGGTGGATCTTGGGGTTGGTTTATGGGCCTGGCCTCTTCCAATGGATTATAACGACAATGGTTTAACCGATTTAGTGGTGGTTTGTACTGATACGCCTTCTAACGGGGTTTACTTTTTCGAAAATACAGGGCAGATTGATAAAGAATCAGAATTGCCTGTTTATAAACCTGCCAGGCGTCTTGGTGATGCAGTTAACAACGTGAGCATTTCATATATCAATGGGGAACCACTTGTTACGACCCCCGGAAAATGGTACCCTGACTTTAAAAATTCAACTTTTAAAAATCCGGTAAGCATTCCTGTCCCTGAAGGGAATAGTCTTTATCCTTTTAAAGGGCGTGTAAGGGCAAATCAGTGGCAGTTCATCGACTTTAATAACAATGGCGTACAGGATTTGATAATAGGAGTCGGTATTTGGGGCGATAAAGATCACAAGGGTAGAGAATACTATGGATGGGATAATGCCTACAATGAAAATGGGCAGTGGACAAATGGTCCATTGCATGGTTATGTCTATTTACTGAAGAACAGAGGCAGTAATGATAATCCGGTTTATAATGACCCCATGCAGCTTCTGAATACAGATGGTTATCCAATTGATGTTTATGGACGTCCTTCGCCCAATTTTGTTGATTTCAATGGAGATGGTAATCCCGACCTGGTTTGTGGAGAGTTCCGTGACGGATTTACATTTTTTGAAAATGTCGGGACTAAAAACAACCCGTTATTTGCACCGGGAAGGCCAATTACAAACGGAGATGAGAAAATTCGTATGGACCTTTGCATGATCACCCCCGTAGCCTGTGATTTTACCGGCAATGGCTGGCCCGATCTAATAGTTGGTGACGAGGATGGAAGGGTCGCATTGGTTGAGCACACAGGGAAAGTTATAGATGGAATGCCACTTTTTCTTCCACCGCGTTATTTCCGCCAGCAGGCTGACAAGGTTAAATTTGGGGCACTGGCTACACCCTTTGGATATGATTGGAATGGAGATGGGCTTGACGATATTGTAGTTGGTAATACCGCAGGAAATATTGCCTTTATTGAAAACCTTGGGGGGAATCCTCCCAGATGGGTCGCCCCAAAGTTATTAGAAGCAGATGATAAAGTAATCCGTATTATGGCCGGTTCAAATGGTTCCATTCAGGGACCGGCAGAAGCCAAATGGGGTTATACTACACTATCCGTAGCAGACTGGAATCATAATGGTCTGCCCGATTTATTGGTTAATTCTATCTGGGGAAAAGTTATGTGGTATGAAAATATTGGTACCCGGACAGATCCAAAGTTGACTGCCGCACAACCAATAGAGGTCGCATGGGGGGATAGTGTGCCCAAACCCGAATGGAACTGGTGGAATCCTAAAGCGAATAACCTGGTTACTCAGTGGAGAACAACCCCCGTAGCCATTGACTGGACAGGGAATGGATTGACCGATCTGGTCATGTTGGATCATGAGGGATATTTGGCTTTATTCAGGCGCCAAAAGCGCGATGGGAAGCTTGTTTTGTTACCCGGCGAACGAATATTTCGTCTTGAAGATGAGGAGGGGCCTTTACATCTCAATAAAGGCAGGGCTGGTGGTAGTGGACGCCGAAAAATTGCAATTGTCGATTTCGATGGCGATGGCCGGCTTGATTTGTTGCTTAACAGCCAAAATGCAACTTTTTATAAAAATGTTGGCGAAGATAATGGCGTTACTATTCTTCGGGACATGGGACTGTTGGATGAACACCGGCTGGCAGGCCATACCAGTAGTCCCGCAGTTATCGATCTTTCAAAAGATGGAATCCCTGAACTGCTTATTGGGGCAGAAGATGGATTTGTTTATTATCGAAACAACCCTTTTAACAACTAAAACCTGCTGCTTAGAACTTAGCTTCAGTTACAAAGTTGGCCCCTGGCTTGCGCCTGGGACCTGAAACCGGCACTTCACCCCCCCCGATTCACTCTTAGCTACGCATTCGTGATCGGGAGGTTATTCAAATTTGCCCCCGGCAAATGCCGGGGACATAAGACAGCTTTTTCTCTTCTGAAGGCAGATGTAGGCAGTAACAGATTATCGTCCCCAGCGTTAGCCGGGGGCAAATTTGAATAACTCCGGGCCGGGATGGCACTGCCAATCACGTTCCCGGTGTAGCATGTCGGACCCACCTTTTCGTCCCCGGCGCACGCCGGGGGCGAACAATTCGTAATGCTGCAAGGTGTTTTTGATCTATTGCCATATTCCTTGCACCTGGCTGATTATAAGTCGTTATAATTTCCTTATTTTTAGTACCTTAATATTTATTCAGCTACCTCTAACTAAAGAAACCAGACAAATTTCCAACTTTCCCCGAAGTAACTTTGATAAAAAAGTCAGGATTTTCAAATTTTATTGGTCATCCCCAAAAAAAAAATTCAAAAAAAATTGCTCGGCCATTCATTTGATTATCAGTTGTATAGCTGCCTTTTATCCCTCCCACCCAAAAATATTTTAAAAATTTATAGTACTTTGTATTGCATAGTACCTTATTTTGTCCGTATATTTGCATAACCTAAAACAGTGCAAAGGCAGGTACTAATATTTTAGTTGTACCGAAACAAGAAAAAGGGCCACCAACCTCATAGGTTGAGATTATTGATTACAGGACATTAAACAGATTAAAGATGAAGGCAAAGCTTTTGAAAACAGGCATTCCCGCGATAATCATCGCATGGGTGTTTACAGCACTCTTCTTCATTTTTATGGGTACAGGTACCGGCAATACACCCTCTCCCCGGAAAGGAAAGGCAGAGACGGTACTGGTAAGTAAGATTGAGGAAGCAGCGCCTGCTCCGGAGAGGAGAACAGTAGAACGTTGCTCAACTTCCGGGTCAGGGGAAAAAGGAAGTCTGCTTTCATGGCCCCGGTCGGGTCTGAGTATAGGGCTGCCTCTACAATGGTAATTTTAAAAAAGTAAGAGTATGAAAATAGAAAATGCCAAGGCACAGATGAGGAAAGGCGTACTGGAGTATTGTATACTCTCGGTCCTTTCGCGCGGTGATGCCTATGCTTCCGACATTATTCACGACATGAAGGAAGCACGGATGATCGTGGTGGAGGGAACGCTCTATCCGTTGCTCACGCGCCTCAAAAACTCGGGGCTCCTGAGCTATCGATGGGAAGAGTCCACCCAGGGACCTCCGCGAAAATATTACGAACTTACCCCCAGAGGAAAAGAGTTCCTGAACGAGCTGAACACCTCCTGGAAAGAATTGGTTGATTCCGTTAACTTTATACACTCAAAAAACCACGACGATGAAGAAAGTAGCCACCATTAATATCTCCTCTCAATCGTTTTTTATCGATGAGGATGCCTTCGATCGCCTGGACGGTTATTTGAAAAAGCTGGGCGACTGGTTTCGCCCTAAAGAGGGCGGTAAAGAGATTATTGCCGACATTGAAAGCCGCATCAGGGAGCTGTTTGAGCAAAAAATCGAACCATCCACCGGTGTTATCACCCTGCCCATGGTGGAGGAGGTGATAGGTATCATGGGGCAACCCGAGGATTTTGAAGAGGATGCAGATGCAGAAGAGCAGACGAGAACCGCCCCGGGCAGCCCTCCCTTATTCACCCCGCCACGTCGCAGGCTCTACCGCGATGTGGAGAACAGCGTGCTGGGGGGTGTTTGTTCGGGCATAGCGGCCTATTTCAATCTGGACCCGGTGTTGGTTCGCATCATCTTTGCCATTCTGCCATTCCTGAGTTTTGGAGTTATCATACCCATTTACATTGTATTGTGGATAGCCATTCCACCGGCTGTTACCACCGCTCAAAAGCTGGAGATGAGAGGCGAGAACATCACCATTTCCAACATCGAGAAAACCATTAAAGAGGAGTACGAAGAGGTAAAGAAAAAGTTTGGCCGCTTTAAAGAGTCGCCCACCTACAAAAAGGGGGAGAGTTATATTCGCAACCTTCGCAAACGCGACCGCACGGTATTGATTATAGTAGGTGTAGTGGTATTCGTTCTGTTGCTTGGGCGTGGTCTTCATCTGCCGTTTAATTATGTTTCCATCCCACCCATGAATCTGCACTTCCCGTTTTTCTCGTGGCATTTTCCGGGTTTGTTTACCATTGTAATACTATTACTGGTGATGGGGCTGATATTTAAAACCGCCATGAAGGGGTTCCTGTGGCTCATTGTCATCCTTCTGGTTGGCGCCGCTTTAATAAAACTTTTTGGCTTTATAATCCCTGTTGCCTTTTATCCTTTAATGCTATGAAACGAGCCATAATCCCGATAGCTATCGGGACTGGCGAGTTCCCCCGATGAAAAATCGGGGCAGGCATGTGACAAAAAATCAAATTATAAACATATGAAAAAAACAATCCACATAAACCTTTCGGGGCTGGCCTTCAAAATAGAGGAAGATGCCTATACCCGGTTAGATGATTATCTGAAAGCGGTTAAAGCCAAACTGGGAGCGGACGATGAGGCCCTGGAGACCATCGACGACATCACCCTCCGCATAGGCGAAATATTTAAAGGAGCACACGCCGAGACCGGCTCGGCCATTACTGTGGACGATGTGGAGGAGGTGATAAAAACGCTTGGTGCGCCTGAAGACTATGAGATTGGAGACGACCCGGAAACCTCTGCAGAAAAAAGCAAAGATTGGCAACCTCCCATTGGAAAACGCCTCTATCGCGACAACGACAACCGTGTACTGGCAGGCGTTTGTAGCGGACTGGGCAACTATTTTAATACCGACCCCATCGTTTTCCGGCTGCTCTTTATCGTGGGGCTTTTCTATGGCATCTCCATCATCCCCTACATAATTCTTTGGATAGCCATTCCCAAAGCAGTTACGGTACAACAACGCATTATGATGATGGGTGGTGAGCCGGGTTATGAGCAGTGGCGCAAGCGGCAGACGACAGTTGTTGAACGTAAAAATTTCACCAACGGTGCATTGCGCACTTTTGCAGTATTGGCGGGCATATTACTCATGGTGGTCAGCTTCTTCACCCTCATAGCCGCCGCCATGGCGGTCTCTGTCTCCGACCTTCTGTTTGGCACCATTGTAAGCGATGGCGCCTGGATCCCGGAACTGCCCGGGCTGTTGCTAACCCCACAACAAACCAGGCTGGGAGTGGCGGGCGTGGGCCTGATCATTGGCCTGCCGCTCCTTATGCTCTTTTATTTGGGGATGCATTTGGTATTCCGGTTTAAGCGTGGCGGAAGCGCCCTGATAATCACTGCGCTGGTGCTGTGGTTAGCCGGCTTTGGTCTGGTGGGTTACAGCTCCATAAATGTATTGCGCTCTTTTACTAAAACGGCATCCACCACCGAAACCCATGAGCTGGCAAATCCTTCTGCCGACACGCTTTATCTTGAAGCCAGCAGCGCTTCCCTGATGCTTAACCGAGGTCGCTACATCATCAACACCGATAAGCTGGAAGTAAAGCTTAAAGATGATGAATTGCTGGTGCTGGGCGATCCCCGTCTCAGAATAACCAAAGGAGGAGAGCGTTTAAAAATCACACTCGAAAAAAAAGCCAGAGGCAGTCACCCCGACGAAGCCAGGCGAAACGCCCAAATGATTGAATATTTCTTCCTTCAAAACGACTCGGTGCTGCTTCTCGACCGCTACTTTACGCTGCGGGATAAGGCCATGATTCGTCAGCAGCAAATAACCGTACACATAGAGGTGCCGCCGGACAAGGAAGTGATAGTAGCGCCCGAATTAGAGCAATTGGTGAATTAGCCGGAGGAGTGTACATTTTTTTAAATCCATTTTATTAAACCCAAAATCAACTGCCATGAATCCAATAAACTTTGCAATTACAGCTCCTTCAGTTCGGACAACGACGGCCTTGAGCCTTGCCTCAAGAGGAAAAACTGTGGCTCGTGGGCCGCTTCACGTGGGCTCCATTTTGTTAGTTGTTTTTTTTATAACAGCCTCTGCCGGCCTGGCTCAAAGTCGCCCGTCGGATGCTTTGTTTAACCAACTGGCAGCTCAAAAAGGCATCACCACCATGAGCTTCTCTCAAAATTTTATTGATATGATAGATATGGACATCAGTGATGATGACTCCGAAAGCCAAAAGGTGACCGGCCCTCTGCAAGAAATCAAAATGACCATCTGCAATGAGGAGGAGGCACCCGGGTGGGGCAGGAAAATTGAAGAGTATATGCAGCGCAAACCGTTCAGAGAAGTGGAAACGGAAGATGAGGAGGACGATTGCCGCATTTTTGTAAACCGGAAAGGAAAAAAAATAGAAGCCTGTCACGTACTGTTTCAAGGCGACAAAACCCTGGTAATGCTGTCGTTTTTTGGTGAGTTTAAAGTTGAAGATGTAGACCAGATAAAACGCAAAGCCAGGGATTTGAAATGATTATTTAATTTATTTTCATTAACTTGTCCAGAAAAGTTTAATGCCGCTAATCATGAGCAAGAAAGCAATATTTGTTTTGGCATTGGGTTCTCTGACACTTTTTTCATACCAAACGGTGCAGGAACCTCGTCAGTACGACGATTCTCAACTGGTTGAGCAGGTTTTAAATACACTCCCCGATATGGCCCAGGAATTAGTGGCCCTGGGCATAGAAATATCCCCGGCCAATTACATTTGGCCCGCTGAAGCCGCGTTACATCCCAAAGCACTTGCACTTCTCGAAAAAAACGGTTTCACAACTCTTAAACGCGAGGGACTGTTGCATCTGATGCGTGCCTGGTTTTTGATGAATTACGACAGTCTCAACAGCGAGCGCCTGCAGTTCATTGACTCATTCAGCGAGCAGATCACTCAAAACCCCTATCTCACCGACGATCAAAAGCGTATCAACATCAGGTTACTCATTGGTGAACTGGGGTTATCGAAAGAAGAACTGGGTGAGAAAGTGACCGAACAAACCATCAAAAATCTGAGACCCTATTCGGTAAGCCTTAAACAGATGTGGAGTAAAGTAAGGAGGGAAGAGCTTTGAGCTTTCAGCTCTATTACTTAAACCCCATCCCAATCACCGAAATATCATCAAAAACGGCTCCTGTTTCGAGATGCCTGGCAACGAGTTTTTCAACTTCCTGCATGTTTTCTTCGATGGAGTGCCCGCTGGAAAGTATTTTTTCCAGATTCATCTGTCCCGAATAGATCCGGTTGTCCTCCTCAAGCTCTACCAGGCCATCGGTAAAAGCCATTAGCTTACCATTTTTGGGAATGGTAACCCTTCCCACCTCTATCGAAGGAATGATATCGAGCATCCCCAGACCAATGCAGCCTTTATCTAATGAAATAAGAGACGATTTACGGGGGTCGAAAATGAGCGGAGGCAGGTGCCCTGCATTGACATAGGTAAGACGCCGCGAGTGCACATTGTATTTACCAATAAACATGGTAATAAACTTTTCGCTGTTGGCGCTGCTGTTTACCTTGCGGTTGAGCATGTGAATGAGCTTTTTAAAATTAACGCCCGAAGTAAAAAGCACTCTTATAACCGCCTGAAAATTAGACATCAACAATGCAGCAGGAATTCCCTTTCCCGATACATCGGCTACACAGAAGCCTATGGTATTGCGCGACAGATGAATAAAATCGTAATAATCGCCACCCACTCCAAGATGGGGCTGGTAAAAGGTTTGAATAGCTATTTTTTTATGGCGGGGCAGTTGATCGGGCCCGGGGATCAACTGGCTTTGAATACGCGATGCCACCTCCATCTCTTTCTTGAGTGCTTCCTGCTCCAGCACCGCCTCCTGCATGCGTTTATTTTCAATAAACACAATAATCAGGTTGGAGATTATTTGTATGAGTTTAAGGTGCTTAATGGTAGGGCTGATGCCTTGCTGCTCCTCTTCAATATCGCCTATAAGCACGTACCCTATGGCCCTGAAGCGGTGAAAAAGAGGGATAACCGCATCGAACCCAATCAGAGGAAGCGGCGGTGCCACGGTGATGTTTTCAATCGTTTTGTAGGGCAACAAGTCGCGCTCCACGTCAATCTTTCGAACCTCGTCGGAGGTGACCCCCGAGCTCAAAAGATTTTTCCACTCTCCCTGCGAGTTGGTGAAAACTAATATTTTGCCTACCTCCAGCTCTTCACGCAATAGTATTTCAAACTCTGCCAGCAAATCATCAATGGTATGATCCTGATTGATGGTTTGGGCAATGTCCAAAAGTATATTCAGACGGTCTTTATACAACCGCAATCTTTTTTTCTTAACCTGAGTAATCATGGAGAGCGACCCATTTTTTAATCACACTAAGCTACGAAAAAAATTGCGGTAATGCCAATACCATTTTAAAATTAAAAAAGCATTGTAAAAAAGTCGAACTCGAGCGCAGCAGCGCAAAAGGGATTCAGAAGGTTGAAAAAAATGAAGTCTACTTAACAAAAGTATTAAGGAGGTGATTTGTGCATAAAATATACTACTCTTTTACCCGTTCTACGTAAGATTTGTCGCGCGTATCCACTTTAATTTTATCACCAGGATTCACGAACAGTGGTACCATAATGGTAGCACCGGTATCGATGGTAGCAGGCTTTTGCGATGAGGTGGAGGAAGTATCTCCACGCACACCCGGTTCGGTGTAGGTAATTTCATAACTGATAAACTGGGGCAGGTTTACCAGCAAAGGGGTTTCGGTATCCGCATGATAAACCACTTCCAACTCCAGCCCCTCCTTTAATAATTCAGAGTTTTCGATGAGGCTTTCACTCACGTTAATTTGCTCAAACGTCTCACTATTCATCAGATGGTAGCCCATATCATCCTTATAAAGATACTGATAGGCCCGTCGCTCAATGCGGGCTTCATTCACCTTGTGACCGGAGGAAAATGTATTGTCCAAAACTTTGCCGGTGGCCACATTCTTAAGCTTTGTTCGCACAAATGCCGGGCCTTTGCCGGGTTTTACATGTTGAAATTGAACAATGGTAAAGAGTTCGCCATTGTACTCGATGCACATCCCGTTTCTAAAATCTGCTGTTGTTGCCATAAATCATTTATTTTTTTTCAGTTCTTTTTCCGGGCTACAAAAGTAGTTCAAATCGACGGATTTTCACAAAAAAGTGTTGTCTGCCAGCAAAACAGGACCCGGGAATGAAACATTGTGATAATCTATAATCCACGTCAGTGTCTTAACGGTTATACCCCCCGTAGAACGGGGCAGGCTCCCGAATCCAGTTCGGGACAGGATCCCGATGAAGAATCGGG
>JACDJC010003170.1_pt1 | contig 12138 bp, 12 predicted proteins | sample 7454191 | NCBI WGS metagenome assembly JACDJC01 (sample SAMN14253291, study PRJNA609438) | sludge metagenome | isolation source: sludge after 25d culture with pyrite and EDTA | collected 2018-12-20
GGCGCTGCGCAATTTCGGCGTCGGCGACCTGCTCGAAGGGCTCGGCCGCTACGCGCCGCCGCCGCGCGCGCAGGAGGCCGACAAGCGCAAGGTCGAGGCCGACAACCCGCGGATGAGCGCCTTCGTTTTCAAGATCCAGGCCAACATGGACCCCAACCACCGCGACCGCATCGCGTTTGCGCGACTGTGCTCGGGCAAGCTGACGCGCGGCATGAAGGCGAAGCTGGTGCGCACCGGCAAGAGCATCAGCCTGTCGTCGCCGCAGTTCTTCTTCGCGCAGGACCGCGCCATCGCCGACGAGGCGTTCGCCGGCGACGTGGTCGGGATTCCGAACCACGGCACGCTGCGCATCGGCGACACGCTGACCGAGGGCGAGGACATCACCTTCGTCGGCGTGCCGTCGTTCGCGCCGGAAATTTTGCGCCGCGTCCGGCTCACCGACGCGATGAAGGCCAAGAAGCTCAAGGAAGCCCTGCAGCAGATGTCGGAGGAGGGCGTGGTGCAGGTGTTCCGGCCGCGCGACGGCGCGCCCGCGCTGGTCGGCGTGGTCGGCTCGCTGCAGCTCGACGTGCTCAAGGCGCGGCTGGATGCCGAATACGCGCTGCCGGTGGAATTCGAGCCGTGCGAATATTCGCTGGCGCGCTGGATTTCGTCGGACGACCGCAAGGCGCTCGATACTTTTGTCGCCGCCAACAATTCCGGCGTCGCCGACGACGTCGACGGCGACCCGGTGTTCCTGGCGAAGAACCAGTTCTATCTCGACTACACGCGCGAGCGCGCCGCGGGCATCGTCTTCTCCAGCGTCAAGGACGTGAAGAAGAAGGGGTGAGGCGCGCGCCTAGCCCTTCACCCGCCGCTCGACGTTCGCCTTGATGTTGCCGAGCGCGGTGACGGCTTCGGCGTCCATGCGCGCAAGCTGGTCGTCGGTCGGCGGCTTCGGCCGCGCCGGATTGCGCGTGGTGCGGGTGAAGCGCGTGCGGCCGTCCACCACCTCGCAGGTGTACTGGATGACGATCGGTCCCATGAAGGCGGTATCGGCCCGAACGATCCAGAGCCGCGGGCTGTCGCAAGCCTCGACCACCCAGTCCATCGCCACTTCGCCGGAGCGGATATGCCATTTCTCGTGGAAGGTCTCGCCCTCGGTCAGCGGCCGGTCGGCGCTGTCGATATGGTGCGAGGCCGTGATCCATTCCGGCCATGACTGCGGGTTGGTGACATAGTCGAACACGGCCTTGGGCGGCGCGTCGATCAGGATGTCGTGGCTGCGTTCGAACGACACGCTCATGGGTTTCCTTCCGTTCTCGTCCTGCCTCAATCAGTTGATCCGGATGTCGCCGTTGCGGATGACCTCGCGCCACAGCCGGATTTCCGCCGCCATGCGCGCGGCCAGTTCCTGAGGCGAGGAGGGCATGGGCTCCATCATCTGCGCTTCCAGCCGCTCGCGCACGCTCGGCTTCGACAGCGTGTCGCGCACCTCGTCGTTGATCTGCGCGATGACCGCAGGCGCGGTGCCGGCCGGAGCGATCAGCGCGTTCCAGGCGTCCGCCTCCACGTCGATGCCGCTTTCCTTCAGCGTCGGCACGTCGGGCAGGAAGCGCGAGCGCCGCGCGGTCGCCACCGCCAGGATCTTCACGCCGCCGCTGGCGAGCTGGGGGGTCACCGCGATCGCCGGCAGGCAGGCCGCCTGCACGTCGCCGCGGATCACCGCGGTCATCGCCTGCGGCGAGCCGCCATAGGGAATGTGCACCATCTTCACGCCGGCGCGCTGTGCGATCGCCTCCATGGTGAGATGGGAGAGCGAGCCGGCGCCGATCGAGCCGAAGGCGAGCGGCTGGCCGTCGCGCTTCAGCGCGTCGAGGAAGGATGCGACCGAGTCGATCCCGAGGCGGGCCGGCACCACCAGCACGCTCGGCAGCGAGGTCAGGAGCGTCACCGGCGCGATGTCCTTGGCCGGATCGTAGGGCAGTTTCGAGAACAGCAGCGTGTTGATGGCGAGCGGCCCGCCCAGGCTGACGCCCAGCGTCGCGCCGTCCGGCGCGGCCTTGGCCACCGCGTCGGTGCCGATGTTGCCGCCGGCGCCGGGCTTGTTCTCGACGATGAAGCGCGACCCCGGATGGCGCGCCTGTAGGTCGTCGGCGACGATCCGCCCGACCATGTCCGGCGTCGAGCCCGGCGCGTAGGGCACCACGATCCGCACGATCCGGGGCGGCCAGTCCGCGCCTTGTGCTTCGGTATCGGAGAGCGCGGCCATGGCGAGCGCCAGCACCAGGCCGGCGAATACGGCAATTTTCATAGGCTTGGAGCGGATCGGCGCAGGGTGGCGATGCGGAGGCGGCATTGCGCGCGGGACCCCAAAAATGATACCCGAGCACGGCGTGGACGGACCTTAGCAGGGCCGGCCGCGCGGAGGAAACGCTTCGCATGCGATCGGCGAACAGGGCCGGTCTGCGATGGGAGAATGGACGGAATGGGCCTGCTGATCATGATCGCCGGGCTGGCGCTGTTCATCGGCGTCCATACGCTGACGACGCTGCGCGACGCGCGCGCGGCTGCGATCGCGCGGCTCGGCGAGGGCGGCTACAAGATCGCCTATTCGCTGGCGTCCTTCGCCGGTATCGCGCTGATCGCCTGGGGTTTCAGCCTCTATCGCGCCACCGGCTGGATCAACGTCTGGCATCCGCCGCTTGCGCTGCGCCATCTCGCGCTCGCATTGATGCTGCCGGCGGTGATCCTGGTGGTCGCATCCTATATCCGCGGCCGCATCTACACCACGCTGAAGCATCCGATGCTGGCCGGCGTGAAATTGTGGGCGCTGTTGCATCTTCTCGCCAACGGCGACCTCGGCTCGATCATCCTGTTCGGCTCGATCCTGGCGTGGGCGGTCTATGACCGCATCTCGCTCAAGCGCCGCGCCGATCCCGGCGCGCCGCCGATCCCGGTCGGCGGCGTCAGTAACGACGCGATCGCCGTCGTGGTCGGCATCATCGCCTATGCCGCGCTGACTTATGTGTTCCATCCGCTGGTCATCGGCGTCCCCGTCATCGGAGTTTAAAGAATATGTCCGTGCAGACCGCAGTGAAGCGCAAGACCGCGCCCGACATTCTCAAGCGCAAGGGCGGCGAGCCGGTCGTGATGCTGACCGCCTACCACGCGCACACCGCGGCGCTGGTGGATCAGTATTGCGATGCCATTCTGGTCGGCGATTCCCTCGGCAACGTGATGCACGGTTTCGAGACCACGGTGCCCGTGACCCTCGACATGATGATCCTGCAGGGCCACGCGGTGATGCGCGGCTCGAAGCAGGCGCTGGTCGTCGTCGACATGCCGTTCGGCTCCTACGAGGCCTCGAAGGAGCAGGCGTTCCATTCCGCCGCGCGCATCATGAAGGAGACCCATTGCGGCGCGGTGAAGCTCGAAGGCGGCGTGCGCATGGCCGAGACCATCGAGTTCCTGACGACGCGCGGCATTCCGGTGATGGGGCATATCGGCCTCACGCCGCAATCGATCAACACGCTCGGCAGCTTCAAGTCGCAGGGCCGCGACGAGGCGCTGAAGCTGGAGCAGGGCGGCAACGGCGGTCCGATCCAGAACGACGCGGTGGCGGTGGCGCAGGCGGGGGCGTTCTCGATGGTGGTGGAGGCGGTGGCCGAGCCGCTGGCGCGCCGCATCACCGAGATCGTGTCGATCCCAACCATCGGCATCGGCGCGAGCGCGGCCTGCGACGGCCAGGTGCTGGTGCTGGAGGACATGCTCGGCCTGTCGCCGTGGGTGCCGAAATTCGTCAAACGCTACGGCAACCTCGGACCCGGCATTGAGGCGGCGATCAAGGACTATGCGAGCGAGGTCCGCAGCCGCGCATTTCCCGGGCCCGAGCACGTCTACGGCGTGAAGGCCAAGAGCTGAAGGCCGGCGCGACGCGGGCGTCCCGCTTCCGGCTTTCGATCGTTGCGGCGACCGGGAGCCGGCATTTTTGCCTTGCGGGCGCCATACCGCTACTGTATCCGCGCCGTCGTGCCGGGGCTCCGGCAGGCGTTGCGCAGGATCCCGCCGACCGGTCGAGTAGGGCAATTAAGTGTCTGAGATTTTTAACGAAATAGACGAAGAACTGCGTCGCGACCAGCTCAAGAAGCTGTGGGACCGCTACTCGGTCGTCGTGGTGATCGGCGCGATTCTGATCGTCGCCGCGGTCGGCGGCTGGCGGGGTTACCAGTACCTCGAGGCGAAGCGCGCCGCCGAGACCGGATCGGCCTTCGAAGCCGCGATCGCGCTGTCCGAGCAGGGCAAGCATACCGAGGCCGAAGCGGCCTTCGCCCGGATCGCCGCCGAGGGCGCGGCGGGCTATCGCGTGCTGGCGCGCCTGCGGGGCGCCGCCGAGGCCGCAGCCCGCGATCCGCAGGCCGGCGGCAAGCTTTACGATGCGATCGCCGCCGACCCGGGCGTCGGCGCCACCGAGCAGGATCTCGCGCGGGTGCGCGCGGCCGGGCTTGTGATGGATACCGAGCCCTATGACGCCATGCGCCAGCGGCTCGAGCCGGCCAGCGGCCCCGACCGTGCCTATCGGCACACTGCGCGCGAACTCCTGGCGCTGTCGGCATGGCGCGCCAACGATGCGGCTGCGGCGCGGCAGTGGCTCGACATGATCGGCAACGACGCGCAGACGCCTTCCAGCATGCGCAGCCGCGCCGAGGCGCTGCAGGCCCTGCTGCCGCCCGCGGCGAAAAGTTGACCCGATGCGACGCACGCAACGCCTGGTCGCCGCCGTTGTTCTTGCCGCGATGTCCGTGACACTCGTGGGCTGCGGCGGCGGCGCGTTCGATCCCACCGACCTGATGGACTGGTTCGACACCAAGAAGAAGATGCCGGGCGAGCGCAAGCCGGTGTTCCCCGAGGGGGTGCCCGGCGTCGAGCAGGGCGTGCCGAGGGAACTGTACAAAGGCGCCCAGCAGCAGGAGCCGCCGCCTCCGCCGGTGGCGGAGACGCCGCCTGCGCCCGAGCCCAAGGCGAAACGGTCGGGCGCCAAATCCACCGCGCGCTCCGCGCCGCGCTCGGCGGCGCCGGCCGAACCCGCTCAGGATGCGCCGGACGCCGACGAGGGCACGGCCGCCGCGCCGCCCGCGCCGCCGCCGGCCAGGCCGAACCGCAAGCGCATCACTGCGCCGCCCCCCGATGCCGCGCCGCCGCCTCAACAGCAGCAGCAGGCCGCGCCGCCGGCGCAGCCTCAACCCACGCCGCCGCCGTTCCCCGCACCATTGCCGAGCGGCAGCTTCTCGCGCTGACCGGCGCTGTCGGGCCGGCGCCTGTTAACGTGCCGTCCGCTTGACTCGGCCCCCGCGGCGGGCGAACGGATCGTTCATGTCTTTCACCCTTGCCATCATCGGCCGGCCCAATGTCGGCAAGTCGACCCTGTTCAACCGTCTGGTCGGGCAGAAGCTCGCGCTGGTCGACGACCAGCCCGGCGTGACCCGTGACCGCCGCGAGGGCGCGGCCCGTCTCGGCGACCTGCGCTTCACCATCATCGACACCGCCGGCCTCGACGAAGGCGCGAAGGGCTCGCTCACCGCGCGGATGCAGGAGCAGACCGAAGCGGCGATCGCCGCCGCCGACGCGCTGATGTTCGTGATCGACGCCCGCGCCGGACTGACGCCCACCGACCGCGCCTTCGCCGATTTCGCCCGCCGCGCCGGCAAGCCGGTGGTGCTGGTCGCCAACAAGAGCGAAGGGCGGCAGGGCGAGGCTGGCGCGCTGGAATCCTACGCGCTCGGGCTCGGCGATCCGGTGGCGATCTCCGCCGAGCATGGCGAGGGCATGGGCGATCTCTACGACGCGCTGCGCGGCGTGATGCCCGAGCCGGACGAGGGCGACGAGGATGAACGCGACGATGCCGGCGAGGAGGACGAGGACGCGGGCGAACGCCCGATCCGCGTCGCCGTGCTCGGCCGGCCCAATGCCGGCAAGTCGACGCTCATCAACCGACTGCTCGGCGAGGAGCGGCTCCTGACCAGCGCCGAGGCCGGGACGACGCGCGATTCCATCGCCGTGGACGTGGCGTGGAAAGGCCGCGCGTTCCGGGTGTTCGACACCGCGGGACTGCGGCGGCGCTCGCGGATCGAGGACAAGCTGGAGAAGCTGTCGGTGTCCGACGCGCTGCGCGCGGTACGCTTCGCCGAGGTGGTGGTGCTGATGATGGACGCGCAGCACCGCTTCGAGGAGCAGGACCTGCGGCTTGCCGACCTGATCGAGCGCGAGGGCCGTGCCATCGTCATCGGCGTCAGCAAGTGGGACCTGATGGAGCGCGCGCCCAACCAGATCGGCAGGCTGCGCGAGGATGCCGACCATCTGCTGCCGCAGGTGAAGGGCGTGCCGGTGGTGGCGGTGTCGGGCCTCACGGGCGAGGGCATCGACCGCCTGATGGCCGCGATCGTCGAGGCGCACGCGGTGTGGAATCGCCGTATCGCCACCAGCCAGCTCAACCGCTGGTTCGAGCAGGCGACGCAGGCCAATCCGCCGCCGGCGGTGTCGGGGCGGCGGCTCAAGCTCAACTACATCACCCAGACCAAGGCGCGGCCGCCGAGCTTCGTGGTGTTCTGCTCGCGCGCCGACGCGGTGCCGGAATCCTACCTGCGCTATCTCGCCAACAGCCTGCGCGGCGCGTTCGAGTTGCCGGGCACGCCGCTGCGCATCACGCTGCGCGAGAAGGCCAATCCCTTCGCGCACAAGCGCAAGCGGAAGATGTGATCTCGCTGCGCGGGCGCTTACTTCGCCCGCGTCCAGGTGGTGGACTTGCAGATCATGCCGCCCATCACGCAGCCCTGCGTGGTCAGCGTGCTGCCGGACAGCGACATCTTGCCGGTGTAGGTCTGGCCGTCTTCCGGATTGAAGGCCTTGCCCTGCCAGGCGTTCGCGCCCGCGGGCTTCATCTCGTAGAACACGCGCTGCCCGATCTTGGCCGGCGTCTCGACGCCCGGCTTCAGCCAGGCGATGTGGCCGCAGATCGCGCCGCCGCCGCAGGCTGCGAACTTCACCTGCGAGGCGCCGGTGTCGCGAAGCCAGGTGCCGATAACATCGGCCTGCGCCGCGGTGCCGGCGAGAAGAAGACCCGCTGCGGAAACGGCGGCGAGAAGCGTGCGTGTCATGATGTCTCCCATGCTGCGCCGATTCTGCGGATCGGCTTTCCGCGAGTGAACCGTGCGGACCATGGGGAGTCAATCAGACGAGCGGCGTGCGAAAGCTCAGCAGCTTCTTCGACGGATAGTCGAAATATTTTCCGGTCTCGGTCCATGCCGGCGCGCACATCGGCACGATGTAGTCCGCGGCCTGCTCGGGCGTGTCGAGCGTCGCGGGATCCTCGCCCGGCATCACCAGCGCGCGCATGCGGGTGCGGATCGGGCCCGGACTGAACAGGTTGACGCGGATCGGCGTCGTCGCGGTCTCGGCGGCCCAGACCCGCACCAGCGCATCGAGCGCGGCTTTCGAGGCCGCATAGGGGCCCATATAGGCATTGGCCTTGTGGGCGGCGCCCGAGGTGATGAAGACCGCGCGGCCGGCGTCGGACTGCTGCAGCAGCGGCTCCATGCAGCGGATGAGCTGGAAGTTGGCGCTGGCGTTCACCGCCATCACGTCGTTCCAGAATTTCGGATCGGTGTGGCCGAGCGGCGACGAGGTGCCCGCCATGCCGGCGTTGCCGATCAGGATGTCGAGCTTGCCGTGGCGTTCGTGCAGCGCCGCGCCGAGACGCGCGATGCCGTCGAAGTCTTTCATGTCGAGCGGGACCAGCGTGGCGCGGCCGCCGTCCTTGCGGATGTCGTCGTCGAGTTCCTCGAGGCCGCCCTGCGTCCGCGCCACCGCGATGATGTGGGCGCCTTCGCGCGCCAGCGCGCGGGCGGTGGCGTAGCCGATGCCGCGCGAGGCGCCGGTGACGAGAGCGATGCGGGAGGCGAGGGATTTGGTCATGAAGCACGATCTCTAACCGTCATGGCCGGGCTTGTCCCGGCCATCCACGTCTTTCCGACCGGGGTTTTACAGACACGGGTGGCCGGGACAAGCCTTGTGCGCGGGCCGGCGAAGCCGGACCCGCGTGCCGGCCATGACGCGGGAATAAGCCACGCGCTGGAGGCAGATGCGATCGTCGTGATAGACGGTCATCATGACCGTGAAACCTGCCTCGTGGCGCCCCATGGCGGCGGCCGACCTGCCGGCCGTGGGCAGGCTGGCGGGCCGCATCCATCCGGCCTATCCGGAGGACGACGCGGTGTTCGCCGAGCGGCTGCGGCTTTATCCCGAAGGCTGCCGCGTGCTCGCGCGGGCCGAGGGGATCGTGGCCTATGTGGTCAGCCATCCGTGGCGCGGCGCGCCGCCGGCGCTGAACACGCGGCTCGGCGCGCTGCCGGCGCGGCCGTCGACCTTCTACATCCACGATCTCGCGCTTGCGCCGGAGGTGCGGGGAACGGGGGCGGCGGCGGAGATCGTGTCATGGCTCGCGGCGCATGCGCGCGCGGCGGGAATGCCCGGCCTGTCCCTGATTGCGGTCAACGGCTCGGCGGACTTCTGGCGGCGTCACGGCTTCGAGCCGCGGCACGATCCGGCGCTCGATCGCAAGCTCGGCAGCTACGGCGCGGACGCGCGGTTCATGACGCGCGTTTTCAATTCCTGATCGAACGATGCTCGCGGCCGGACGCGCGCGTCAGCTCGCCTCCGCCAGCAGCGACAACTGCCGCGGCTGCGGCTCGGTTTCGCTGTGGTCGGTGAGGAGGGTCGGGTAGGCGCCGGTGAAGCAATGGTCGGCGAATTTCGGCTGCGCCGGATCGCGGCCGGGATAGCCCATGGCGCGGTACATGCCGTCGATCGACAGGAACGCCAGCGAGTCCGCGCCGATGATGTCGCGCATCTCCTCGATGGTGTGGGTCGCCGCCAGCAGGCCGCCGCGGTCGGGCAGGTCGATGCCGTAATAGTCGGGGTTGACGATCGGCGGCGAGGCGAGGCGGAAATGCACCTCGCGCGCGCCGGCGTCGCGCATCATGCGCACGATCTTCTTCGAGGTGGTGCCGCGCACCAGCGAGTCGTCGATCAGGATGATGCGCTTGCCTTCGATCGCGGCGCGGTTGGGCGCGTGCTTCATGCGCACGCCGAGTTCGCGCACGCTCTGCGTCGGCTGGATGAAGGTGCGGCCGACATAATGGTTGCGGATGATGCCGAGCTCGAACGGCACGCCCGAGTGCTGGCTGTAGCCCACCGCCGCCGGCACGCCGGAATCCGGCACCGGCACCACCACGTCGACATCGACATGGCTCTCGCGCGCGAGCTGCGCGCCGAACGCCTTGCGCACCTCGTAGACCGAACGGCCGCCGACAATGGAGTCGGGGCGGGCGAAGTAGATGTATTCGAAGATGCAGGGGCGCGGCGGCTGCGGCGGGAACGGCTTGTGGATCTCGGTGCCCTTCTCGTCGAACACGATGACTTCGCCGGGCTCGACGTCGCGGACGTATTTGGCGCCGATGATATCGAGCGCGCAGGTTTCGGAAGTCAGGATCGGACAGCCGTCGAGCTCGCCGAGCACCAGGGGGCGGATGCCGAGCGGGTCGCGCGCGCCGATCAGCTTCTTGTTGGTGAGCGACACCAGCGCATAGGCGCCTTCGATGGTGCGCAGCGCCTCGATGTAGCGCTCGATGAAGCGGCCGCGTTTCGACTGCGCGACGAGGTGCAGGATCACCTCGGTGTCGGTGGTGGACTGCATCACCGTGCCGTGGCGCACCAGTTCGCGGCGCAGCGTGAGACCGTTGGTGAGGTTGCCGTTGTGGGCGACGGCGAAGCCGCCGGCATTCAGTTCGGCGAACAGCGGCTGGACGTTGCGCAGGATGGTGCCGCCGGTGGTGGAGTAGCGGACGTGGCCGACGGCGGTCGAGCCGGGCAGGCGCGCAATCACCTCGGCGCGGGAGAAGGTGTCGCCGACGAGGCCGAGCCGGCGCTCGGAATGGAAGCGGTGGCCGTCGAAGGAAACGATGCCGGCGGCTTCCTGGCCGCGGTGCTGCAGGGCGTGCAGGCCGAGCGCGGTGATGGCGGCGGCGTCGGGATGGCCGAAGATGCCGAACACGCCGCATTCCTCGCGCAGCGTATCGCCGTTCAGATCCTTGTCGAGATCGTCGTCGAGGTCACAGCCGGGCAGGGAGCGGAGCGGCTCGCCGGAAGGGGTTGTGCCAGAAGGGGTTGTCATGTGATCCACCGGGCCCTTTCCTGCGGCGGGACTAGCGTCCCGCGGCCTTGCCTTCGATCAGCTGTTTCAGCCCGTCGCGGGCCGACTTGCCATACCCGCCGTCGCTTCCCACCGTTGCCGTCGTGCGTGGTTCGGGAGCAGCGTCGGTCTGCTCCTCGTCGCCCTTCTTCTTGAACCTCTTCAAGATGGTATTCTCGGGGTCGTCCGGCAAGAGCGACATCAGCCAGTCGCCGGTTCCCTGCAGCATCACCCGCGACTTGGCATTGCGCACCCATTCCGGCTGCTGTTTGTCCGGCACCAGCCAGGCGAAGAACAGGAACGCCACCACCATGATCAGGAGGCCGCGCGCCAGCCCGAACAGGAAGCCCAGCGTGCGGTCGAGCGCGCCGATGCGCGAATCCAGGATCATGTCCGAGATGCGCACGGTGATGATGGAGACCACGATCAGGGTCAGGATGAACACGCCGGCGACCACGGCCACCGTCGCCACCGTGTCGTTGTTGAAGTAGGCCTTCGCGGTCGGCAAAAGCTTCTGGTAGGCGTAGAGCGTGGTGAGCGCGGCGGCGCCCCAGGCGGCGATCGACAGGATCTCGCGCATGAAGCCGCGGATCATCGCCAGAAGCCCCGACAGCAGCATCACGGTGAGGACGATAATGTCGAGAAGCGTGATCGGCATCGGTCAGTCAGGCCCGCTCGTCAGTTTCACCGCGAATCATCCTATTCGCCGGTCCGGCTAGCTGACGGCGATATCGCACGTCCCGCAAGGCCGGGGAACCCGCAAATGCCGCAACTCCACGCCAAAGCCGCGCGGCGACCGCCGATCGTCCGTCGCGGTTAACGAAACGGTAGCGGACGCGCGTCGGATAGCCCGCACGCGCCCCGGAATCTAGCCGTCCGCGGGGTCGAATCGTGCGGAGGCCGCGGATTTTCCCGAAGCTGTGGCTTTGCGGCCCCGCGCGGCGATATCGGCGACCAGCGCCGTAAGCGAGCCGATGCTGTGCAGCGCGAGGCCGGCGTCGCCCGGAGCCTCGCCGCGCGCAGTCTCGGGCAGCACGGCACGGCCGAAGCCGAGCTTGGCCGCTTCCTTGAGCCGGGCCGGGGTCTGCGCCACCGGGCGCACCGCGCCGGACAGCGACACCTCGCCGAAATAGACCGCATCCACCGGCAGCGGCGCGTCGACCAGCGACGACACCAGCGCCGCCGCCGCCGCCATGTCCGCGGCCGGTTCCTGGATGCGCAGGCCGCCGGCGACGTTGAGATAGACGTCGTGGCCGGAGAGGCGGACGCCGCAATGCGCCTCCAGCACCGCGAGCACCATGGACAGCCGGCTCGGGTCCCAGCCGACCACGGCGCGGCGCGGCGTGCCGAGCGCGGTCGGCGCCACCAGCGCCTGCAGTTCCACCAGCACCGGACGGGTGCCTTCGATGCCGGCGAACACCGCGGTACCGGGACTGCCGAGATCGCGCTCGGACAGGAACAGCTCGGACGGGTTGGTCACCTCGCGCAGGCCGAGCCCGGTCATCTCGAACACGCCGATCTCGTCGGTGGGGCCGAAGCGGTTCTTCACCGCGCGCAGCACGCGGAACTGCTGCGAGCCTTCGCCCTCGAACGACAAAACCGCGTCCACCATGTGCTCGACCACGCGGGGTCCGGCGATCTGGCCGTCCTTGGTGACGTGGCCGACGAGGATCAGGGCGGCGCCGGACTTCTTGGCGAAGCGGATCAGCGCCTGCGCCGAGGCGCGGACCTGGGTCACGGTGCCGGGCGCGGAATCCACCGTGTCGGTCCACATGGTCTGGATCGAATCGATTACCACGAGACGCGGCGGCGCTCCTTCGGAGAGCGTGGCGACGATGTCCTCCACCGAGGTCTCGGCGGCGAGCTGCACCGCGGCGTCGGCGAGGCCGAGGCGCTCGGCGCGCAGCCGCACC
>JACDJC010003171.1_pt1 | contig 12137 bp, 9 predicted proteins | sample 7454191 | NCBI WGS metagenome assembly JACDJC01 (sample SAMN14253291, study PRJNA609438) | sludge metagenome | isolation source: sludge after 25d culture with pyrite and EDTA | collected 2018-12-20
AGGCCCAAAGTGAGGCGGAGGATTAATAATCCGATGTTGTGATTGGTGCTTCTCATAATCTGTTTTATTTGTTATCTTAACAACGATATTCTACAATTGTTTGCTTCCGGGCTTTTTTTACCACTAAGACACACGATGTTATATTTTATCCTTTGTGTGACTTCGCGGTTTATAAGTTTACCACAAAGGCTCCGGACTTTAAAAAGCTAAAAAGCAACCGCGGATTGCGCTGAGTTACGCAGAGAACTCTTGTTTTTTTGCTCTGATATGGTTATATTAGCAATTTTAACGATACGTTATTTTGGGAAATGCGGGCTTCAACACCATTAAAGCCCACTATTTTTTTTGTGGGATAGATGCTTGTAAAACAAATACGCAACCTATGTTCTTTGGCCAACTATTTATACCCGTTTTCTTATGAAAAATTTATTCAGGATCGTTTTTTTGCTCATACTAATAATCTGGCCTCCTTCATCGTGCATAGGGCCAAAATTTGTAAGCAATAAACAGAAAGCTAAACATCTTTCTTCCTATGAAACGCAAACTCTTACAGAGAGCCAGCTACCGGTACTGATGCCCTTCAACCGGTGGATCGATCCAGCGGGTGAGCAAATTTATTTTGGTGATAAGGAACTGGAAAACCATGCCCTGGATTGCGCCGTGTCGCCCGATGGAAAATGGATTGCAGTGGAAGGCCGTTATTCAGTGGTTATTATTTCATCTGAAACGAAAAAAATGGTTCATCGCTTTTTACTCCGCGATGTTTTCAAAAAAGGGAGATTACTGAGTACTTTTTCGGGAATCAAATGGCACGCAGAAAATGGTGTGCAATCACTTTATTGGAGTACATCAGGCGATGGAGGAAAATCTTATGTCATAAAAGCCAACTGGAATAACAAAACCCTTGACGTGGCCAAAACCTTCATGTTTGAAGCCATTCAGCCGGCGAGAGATCCCCTCGCTAATGAAATAGTGATTTCCCAAGAAAGTGGAACTTCGTTTTTGTATGTGGTTTTGAATGGAAACAATACACTCGACAAAGTCAATACCGCTACAGGTGAAACGGTCTGGTCGGTTGCCACAGGAGTTGCACCATTCGGGATATCGATGGCCGCGGGAAAACTGTATGTGACCAACTGGGCAGGAAGCCTTCCTGACGAAAATGATGAAAACGTGGCAGGAGTTCCCTGGGGAAGTGCCAAAATAGACCCGGGAACGGGAGCTACCCGCGAAGGGACCGTTTCTGTCTTCAACCCTTCTGATGGTAAACTCCTCAAAGAAATTGTGGTTGGATTGCATCCCAACGACATCATTTCCAGTCCCGACGAAAAATTTGTTTATGTGGCCAATGCAAACAGCGATGCCGTTTCGGTTATCAATACAAATTCAGATGAGGTAGTTGAAGATATTTCTGTACGCCTGGGTGAAGAACAAAACCCGTATTGGGGAGATTCGCCCAACGGACTTGGAATTTCGAGTAACGGAAATAGGTTGTATGTAGCCAATGGCATTGATAACGCCGTTGCCGTTGTTCGTTTGGGGAAAAAATCAGCTACCACAGCAAGCATGGAAAAAAGCAAAACGGAGGGCTTCATTCCAACTGGTGCTTATCCCGGAGCGGTTTGTGTATTGAACGACAATTATATAGTCGTTGCCAATATTGAATCGGAAGGATCAAGAATTCCATCTACTCCCGAAAATAATGGAATAGTGGGGTATAACAGCCATAAACAGATGGCATCGGTTTCAATAATTCCTGTTCCTGATGCATCTCAATTAACAGAGTACACCGGTAGGGTAGAAAAAACCAATCAACTTTTCCGATTGGCACTTTTAAAAGATTTGCCACGTGAGAATATTGCCCCGGTTCCTGTTCCTGTGCGGATTGGCGAACCTTCTGTTTTCAAACATGTGGTTTATATTATCAAAGAAAACAGGACTTACGATCAAATTTTAGGTGATCATCCCGACGGGGATGGTGAGCCCTCATTTTGCGTTTTTGGAAAGGAAATTACGCCAAACACACATAAAATATGTGACGACTTTTTACTGTTGGACAATTTTTATGTCTCCGGCAAATCCTCTGCCGAAGGCCACCAATGGACCGATATGGCAATTGTTACCGATTACGTGGAAAAGAACGTCCGCGCCTGGTTCCGCAGTTATCCTCATGTGCAGGCAGATGCTCTTGTGTATGCGCCAACGGGTTTTATCTGGGACAATGCCCGCAACCACGGTAAAAGTGTACGAATATACGGAGAAGCCTGTTCGCCTCAATTGGATAAAAATGAAACCTGGGAATCAATATACAACAGATTCAAAAAAGGTGAAAAAACTGAATTTATAAATACCTCTACGATTAATACAGTTCCTGAAATTTTATCTCCTTCTTACCCGGGATACGGCACGCACAAATTCACGGATTTAATTCGCGCACAGGCCTTTATCGAAGAGCTAAATGAATACGCAAAAATGGAGGGTGATCAATGGCCTGAATTGATGATTCTGGCGCTTCCCAATGACCACACCGCCGGAACCCGGCCCGGATTTCCCACGCCACGTGCCATGGTCGCCGACAACGATCTGGCTTTGGGGCAAATCCTCGAAGCCATTTCCAAAAGCAGGTTCTGGCACAACACTGTGGTTTTTGTAACGGAAGATGACTCCCAGGGCGGATGGGATCATGTTTCAGCCTATCGCACCGTTGGCCTGGTGGCGAGCCCTTATTCAAAATTTGACAAAACAATTCGTACCAACTACAACCAGGTCTCGATGATCAGGACAATGGAACAAATTCTTGGCTTACCACCTATGAATATTATGGATGCCACGGCAATGCCGATGTTCGACTGTTTTACCGACCGTCCCGACTACACACCTTACACGGCAGTTCCGAACGAAATTCCGCTGGATGAAATGAACAAGGAATTATCAGAGTTGAGCGGAAGGGAACTCCATTACGCGAAAAAAAGCATGCTCCCCATTTTTGATGAAATTGATTCAGGACATGACGATTTGTTTAACCGGATTATCTGGTTTGCCATGAAAGGTAAAGAAGCTTACCCTGCCAAATATAGCGGGAAAGGGGACGAAGATTAACCGTGGGATTTATTTTTTTTATCACTGAAGAATCATTGAGTCTTGCAATCCATTTAATTAATCCGAGTTTTCAAATGTCAAATCCTTAATTTCATCGCCGACTTTATTTCGGATTTCTCTCATTTTGTCAACCATTCGTTTTCTTTCTCTATCATTTATACCCAAAGGTTGTCGGCATGAAATGTTGTTGGGAAGTTCGGGTTACTTTTTTAGGACAACCTAAGCAATTTAAAATAAATCTCCATATTTTTACTAATTATCCGGTTCTTATGCTTACCTTGGGTAGATGGGCAAAACGCATCCGCGATGAAAAACACTTACCTGGGTATTGATATTGGTTCGGTGGCAATTTCAATTGCGATACTGGATGAGCACAACCGGATAATTCGCACCGCCTATGCTTTTCATCAAAGCAGGGTTGCCGAAAGCTTGCTGGAGTTGCTCCAGGGGACAGAAATTGATACACTTAAAGCCATTGGATATAACTCCTCCGGCTCATCCGTGGTAAGCCGGGGGATAGTTGTTGACTCACGGATTGCCTACATCACAGCAGCCAAATATTTTCACCCGGAGGTGCAGTCGCTGTTGATCATTGGTGCTGAAAAATTCGGACTGGCTACCTTCGATAAAAACGGCGAATACCTCAATTATAAATCCAATACCTCATGTGCCGCGGGAACCGGAAATTTTCTCGATCAGCAGGCCGAGCGCCTCAATCTTGCAGATGTTATGGAATTCAGCCAACTGGCCTATGAAAATAAGGGCGCTTTTCCTAAAATTGCGTCGCGATGCGCCGTATTTGCCAAAACCGACCTGATACATGCCCAGCAAGAGGGCTATTCGCTGGCAGAAATTTGTGACGGTCTATCCTATGGTGTGGCAAAAAACATTGTCGATACTGTTTTTCAGGACCATACCTTTACCAATGTGGTTGCGGCCGGCGGTGTGGCCCGGAACAAAGCCGTGATAGACCATATCGGGCAACTTATCCAATGCAGGATTACCGTGGATGAGTTTGCCCGGGTTTATGGTGCCGTGGGAGCTGCGTTGAATGGCAGGGAAGTGCAAAAAGAGAGAAATGAAGCATTACTTCCGTTGAGCAGATTGGAGGATATGGTAAACGTTGAAAAAAAGGAAAAGACCTATTACTACCCACCTCTGCAGTTGACATTATCCACTTATCCCGATTTTGAATCGCATCCAACCTACCCGTTTAAATCGTCTTATTTTCCTTCCATGAAAGCGGTTGAGGTGGACGATTATACATCGCCGGGGAACAGTTATCCCAATCCGGAGCCGGTTTGGCTCGGCATCGATATCGGCTCTACAAGCACCAAAGCAGTATTGCTTGGCCGCGATAAAGAAGTCCTGGCAGGCTTTTACACACGCACTTCGGGGCAACCCTTGCTGGCTGTGCAGGTTCTTTTCGAAGCCATCGAAAATTTTTCTGAAAAACGAAATGTCCGGTTTACCATTTTAGGGGCAGGCACTACCGGGTCGGGAAGAAAATTTACCGGGACCATTATCGGCGCCGATGTCATACCCGATGAGATAACGGCTCATGCCAGAGCGGCTTACGAATTGGATCCCAAGACGGATACCATCATCGAAATAGGAGGTCAGGATTCAAAATTCACCACCATGCGAAACGGCATGGTTACTTTTTCGGTGATGAATAATGTTTGCGCGGCCGGAACCGGCAGTTTTATCGAAGAACAGGCCAAAAGGCTGGGCATCCCATTGGATGAATATGCCGGCAGGGTTGAAAAAGTAGAATCGCCCATGGCAAGTAACCGATGCACGGTATTTATGGAACGCGACCTAAATCATTACCTTACGGCAGGCTATTCGACCGATGAAGTACTGGCTGCGGTGTTACACTCGACCCGTGAGAACTATTTCACCAAAGTGGCGGTTAGTGGCTATATCGGGAACAGGATATTTTTTCAGGGGGCCACGGCCAAAAACAGAGCCCTTGTGGCTGCATTTGAGCAAAAACTCAAAAAGCCGATCATGGTTTCCCGGTATTGCCACTTGACAGGAGCCCTGGGCGTAGCACTCGAGTTATCCGATAAGCAACTTGAGCAGACAAAGTTCAGAGGACTCGGCCTCTATAAGAAATCGGTACCTGTAAGGACGGAAGTTTGCGAGTTATGTACCAACCACTGTAAACTCAAGATTGCCGAAATTGATAACGAAACGGAGGCTTATGGTTTCTTGTGCGGAAGAGATTACGAGGGAACCCGCTTTGTGAAGAACGAATCGGTTCATTTTAATTTGATCCGAAAAAGAGATGAACTCTTTAAATTCAAGCCTAAGGCCCGGGAAACCTCTCTTACCATTGGCATCCCTGCCGGACTACATCTTTATGAAGAGATACTTTTTTGGCGTCTGTTTTTCGATTTTCTCTCCTTTAAGACGGTTACAAGCGAAAAGTATTTAACCGCCATTAAAGAAGGGAAAAATTTAAACAGTGCCGAGTTTTGTGCACCCATCGCGGCCATGCATGGCCATGTTAATTACCTCATAAATAAAGCAGATTACATCTTCCTGCCGGTGTACCTGAAGGCCCGGGAACCCAAATCCAACAAGCAATATTGTTACTACACGCAGTTTATTTCATCGGTTATTTCCACACAACACGAGTCAAGCTTCCGCGAAAAGCTGCTCACACCTTTATTGCAGTATTCCTTTGGTGAGCTCGATGACCGGTTTGAGTTATATAAAATGCTGACCTCCATTGGGTTGGATAAAATAGGGTTCCTGGATGTTTCCAGAGCCTACGATAAAGCAAAAAGACAATTTCAGTCGGTTCAGGCCGATTGGAAAGCGCAGTATCTGCAAAATGCCGGCGTTGACCGGGATGTTCATGTGATGTTGCTTGGCCGCCCTTATACTGTTTTATCGCCTGCCATGAACAATCATATTCCCGATATATTTGAAAAAATGGGGATCGAAACCTTTTACATGGATATGCTGGCTGAAGATCAAAAAGTGATATCAAAAGCTGAGGAGCTTATCGATATCTTACAGTGGAAATTTGCTTCTAAAATTCTCTATGCGGCAGATGTTGTTGCCCAAACCGATGATTGTTACCCGGTGCTGATCACCTCTTTTAAATGTACGCCCGATGCTTTTGTCATCGAATATTTTAAAGAGATTCTGGATGCCCGGCAAAAGCCCTATCTTATTCTGCAACTGGATGAACATGATTCGAGCGTTGGATACGAAACACGCATCGAAGCCGCTATCAGGGCATTCAGGAATCACCGCGACCGGCGAATGGCCGGCATCGAAAAAACAGTGCCCGGCGAAAAAGTGGAAAATACCCTTTTCACACGACATGATACCCCCACCTTAGAGGTTGATTGGCAAACCCATATTAAAAATCTTATCAACGAAGCATCTCAAATTCTCCAGGCACATCGTATCGATTTTCATCTTTTCAGCAATCTCATTCAACAAATGGATGGAGGAGGCGAGCGACCACATGGACCCGTTTTCAGCGGTGCAAAACATTTAAAGGATAAAACTTTGTTGTTACCTGCCTGGGACCCGTATGCCGGCCCCCTGTTGGAGGCCGTGCTGCAAAACAGTGGGATTGATGCGCGGCTTACAGAGAATACAGCCGAATCGATACAACGCAGTCTGAGCTCCAACACAGGGCAGTGCCTGCCTATGAACATTATTGTTCAGGGTGGCATCGATTACATCGAAACAAATAGTTTAAAGCCTTCTGAAACGGTGCTTTGGATTATGAAATCGGACCTGTCGTGCAATCTGAGTATCTTCCCCAATTTTATGAAGAAATTACTGGATAATTATGGCAACGGGATGGAACAGGTTTCGGTATATGTGGGCGATGTAATCTTCTATGATTTTTCGCTGCCCACGGCTATCAATGCCTATCTGGCTTATATGTTTGGCGGTTATATTCGTAAAATGGGCTGTAATATCCGGCCTTACGAAAAGCATCCGGGAGATACCGAGTTAGTTATCAGAAAGGCAATGGATACGTTGTATGAAACATTCCGTTATGGCAAACCGAAAGATTTGGCCCTGGAACAAATCATCCTTGATTTTGAATCCATTGAGACAGAACGGAAAGAAAAACCCAGAGTGGCTATATTTGGTGACTTATACGTAAGAGATAATGACCTGATGAACCAGGATTTGATAAAAACCGTGGAGGCAAACGGCGGGGAGGTGATCACCACCCCTTTTAGTGAGTACATAAAAATTATTGTCGATCCCTCAACCAAACGATTTTTTAAGGCGGGTCGTTACGCCGACTATGCCAGAATTAAATTTCTAAAATCGCTGATTCCTCTGGTGGAGGACAAATACAAGAAGTATTTTTACAAATATAACGGTCAGTCAGGGGCGCTGTCCTCCGACGAAACGGATGAGTGGTTGAACCGGTTCGGGCTCAACATCCTGCAACGGGGTGAGTCGGTGGAGAATATTCTGAAAATCGGCACGCTGATGAAACAACACCCCGATATTGACCTGTTTATACAAACCAACCCGTCGTATTGTTGCCCTTCGCTGGTGACCGAAGCCATGACCTCTCGCATAGAGGAAATAACCGGCGTGCCGGTGGTAACCATCGAGTACGACGGCACAACCGGGATAAAAAATGAAGATGTTATCCCGTACCTAAAGTACAGGAGAAGAAAGGTTTTGTGAGCATAATAAAGGAAATTATTTCATTTCCAGTTGTTCATTTACTGCTTCACTCAAAATGGTTCCACAGTATCGTGCCCAAAGGAGCATCGTCCATTCTCTTTTTTCCCAATCCAGATCGAGACGCTGAACGTTTTCAAGGAAGTCTTTATAGGTGATGGTTGAAAAGGTTTCCGGCACATTCAGCATTTGTTTAAATTCATTTGCGGTATTGATTGCGCCGGTATCCTCTTGATAACAGAACAAACCTGTCTTAACGATGTCAAACTGACCATTTTGCAGAAGTGATTCTGCTATTAACTGATTACGAAAACGACTTTCTTTAATTCGGTCACTTCAGGCCACCATTGTTGGAGAACTTTTAATCCAAAGTTGGTATCTGCCATTAATTCCCCAAAAAAGTTAAAGCAAAGTGGTTGACTTGACAAAAGGTTGTTGTAAAGCCGCTCCTTTTCCATCAAACCTCCATTTAATTCACCTCTTTCAGCCATGGTGCGTTCCACTGCATTGATAGAATTGGCAGTGAGGAAGTTCATTTTGGTGAGGTGGCCATCCCGGATGGTGTTGCAGACATTTCTCTTTCTTTCTATAGGATGTGCACCCGGTTCTTCATTCAGCACATTTATTCTCCACCAGCCCTGGTGAATTCTGGTTCTTCTTTTTAGGCCTGATTCGTTGGGAATGGTTCCGAAGAGGTCTGGGAGGTTTGGGTTATTGGGCTTTTGCTGCATGGCTTTTCAGAATTTTATGTAGGCTGTTGCCTATCTAATAGATGATGGTTGGCTTCACCAATAATTTCTAAATTTCTAATTACAGCATCCTGGACAAGCGTATTCTTCTTAAAGTCTTTCTTGGAAATTCCCTTTGTATATTCAATGATGTTTTTAATAGAAACGAGGATATGATCAGTATAGACAGTGTCATCTTTCATTATTCGAAGATTACCATTAAATCTTTTATTATTGATTTTTTCAACTTCCTATTTGTAAGAGCCCCTTCAGTAACAAGGTCTACCTTAATACCAAGTTTTTCAGAAAGATCATTCTCTAACTTAACAAGCTGGAGTAATGTAATCCCATTCTTGAACTTAACGAGAATGTCAATATCACTTTCAGGTTTGGCTTCATTGCGAGCATACGACCCGAATATTCCAATCCTTTCGGGATTAAAACTTTTCAAAGTAGAAATAATGATATTATTAACGTTCTGAGTCATTTAGGTGCTTTTTACAAATATAGCAATTTCTTTATGACAAATTATTTTTAGCTATTTGTGAACCGGTTAGCTTACGCCCCTAAGAACTGTATCCCGATGAAAAATCGGGACAGGCTTTGCCAGTTTTCCGGCATACAGCTCAGGCACCTTTAATCCCGATGGTTCAACGATTTTTTTTCCAGTAACTCATATTTCACTTTCCACTTTGCTAAGTTCTACATTAAAATTCACTTTGGCTCCCAACGCTTTAAATACTTTTAAAATAGTCGAAAATCTTGCATCAGTAATACTATTTTCTATCTTGGAAATTTGGGATTTTTTCACTCCTACAAGTTTGCCCAGCTGATCTTGTGTCAAGTGTCGCTCTTTTCTTGCTTGTCTTATAGAGTGTCCTAGTAAGTCAAGACGAAGTTCATTATCAAATTCATCTCTTTTTTTTGTTCCTTTTTTCCCGATGTGTTTATCGGTCATTTCTTCTAAACTGTATGTTTTCATTTCTCATTATTTTTGCTGTTAAAATACTGCTGTCTCAATCGCTCTGCTTTTGCAATTTCTCTTTTTGGTATTTTGTCCGTTTTCTTGATAAGTCCATGAGTTGAAATCACCATTGTGTCTTCTGTTTCAGACTTGTCCCAAAATGCAAAGAGTCGATAATATGTCTTGCTGTATTTTGTTCTGAATTCCCAAACTTCGTCTTGAAGTTTCTTGAAAAGCTCCTTGTCATTTGTGCTCCGCGCTTTCCAAATATTGTAGTAAACTTTATCTCGGGCCTTTTCGTCAAGCTTGTCAAGAAATTGCTTTGCATCTTCCATAAACTTCACGCGGAATTTATAATCGTCCATTTATTTTGTTTTCAACAAAGATAAAAGTTTCCTAATTAAGAAACAAGAGTTTTTAATAGAGCATTTTTTTTGCTGCCGCACAGGGTAGTTATATGTTTCCCTATCAGAAATATAATCCATATCTTTGCTGATTGGTTGAACATATGTCGCAAAAAAAAGGAAACATGTTATATCTTTTTTCTTAGCATGAGTACAGCCTTTATTATGAACCATTTCCACCTACGTTTCAAACAATCCACCAATGAAGTAATTATGCCGTACAAGCCTCTTAAAACGATTTACTATCTCATTTTTTGCAATTAGCCGGGAGAGTTCACTTTTTATGGAAGACTCACTTTTATTTCCCCAGCACCCTTTCAATCTCCTTCAGCTCTTCCTCTGAAAATTTCCGGTTATCCAGCGCGGCCAGGTTATCGCTCAGTTGGTTTACCGAGCTGGCACCAATCAGCACCGAGGTTACGCGGTCGTCCTTCAGCAGCCAGGCAATGGCCATCTGGGCCAGGGATTGGTCTCTATGGGTGGCCATGTCGTTAAGTTTTTTAATGGTTTCCAGCTTTTCGGGTGTCAGCGCCTCTTTTTTGAGGAAGCCATGGGGTTTGGCCATGCGTGAATCTTTGGGGATCTCCTTCAGGTATTTGTTGGTGAGGAGTCCCTGCGCGAGGGGCGAAAAGGCGATGCAGCCAATGCCTCGTTTGCCAAGGACCTCTAACAAACCGTCATCTTCCACCCAGCGGTCGAGCATGCTGTAGCGCGGCTGGTGGATGAGGCAGGGGATACCCATTTCGCGCAGCAGTGTTTCGGCTTTTTGGGTGCGATCGGCGGGGTAGTTGGAGATTCCTGCATAGAGCGCCTTGCCTTGTCGAACGGCCTGAGCCAGGGCGCCCATGGTCTCTTCCAGCGGTGTTTGTGGGTCGGGGCGGTGCGAATAGAAGATATCCACATAGTCGAGCCCCATGCGCTTGAGGCTCTGGTCGAGACTGGCCAGCAGGTTTTTGCGTGAGCCCCATTCTCCATAAGGGCCGGGCCACATCAGATAGCCGGCTTTGGTGGAGATGATCATCTCGTCGCGGTAGGGTTTAAAGTCGGTGGCCAGGATGCGGCCAAAGTTCTCTTCGGCACTGCCGGGTGCCGGGCCGTAGTTATTGGCCAGGTCGAAATGGGTAATGCCATGGTCGAAGGCATGGTGCAGTATGGCGCGACCGTTTTCAAAAACGTCCACCGAGCCAAAGTTATGCCAAAGGCCCAAAGAGATGGCCGGGAGTTTTAGTCCGCTTTTTCCACAACGGCGGTACTCCATGTTATCGTATCGCTTTTCGTTGGCTTTGTAATTCATCGGTACAGGTTTTATTGGTTAAAAAACAGAATGACTTTGCGTATGGAAGCCCGGCACACTTCACAAAAACCCAAGGCTTCGTTGGTTTTCATACGGCAATCGATGGCCGGGCGATAGATGCCTTTGGCCACGTAGCCACCCCCTTCGAAAACACCGGTGGTGTTGAGGTAGGGCGTGGTGGGTGGGGTGGGAATGGGAATAGAGTCGGGGAGGAGTTGTTTCCACTTGCGGTTAAAATCCACCAGGGTGGTGATGTTGGGTTGCCAGGGTTCGGTGTGGAGGTCGAAAAAATCGGAATACGCCACATCGCCGGAGTAGTATTCGTCGGCCAGGCCGGCAAGCCCATGGCCCATCTCATGGATAAGCACCTGTGGGGATGTTCTGTGCCGTGCGGTGGCAATGGAAAAGTGGTTGTAGATGCCGCCGCCTCCGTATATGTCGCTGTTAACCAGTGCAATGATGTGGTCGTGGGGCAAGGCGGCAGCCGCATCGTAAATGGCCCAGGTGTCGTAGCTTTCCAGGTAGCGGTCTACCCCAAAAGTATTGAAGCTGCTGTTGAGAGGCGTATTCTTCCATATATCCTGGTGGGGGATATCGGTGCCCGATTGTTCGGAAGGAACAGCCAGAGCACGAACGGTAATATGCTCTTTCAGCTCGCTGTAAGGCGCCATGCTGAAAAGGTAGTCGGTGAGGTTCGTCACATCTTCAAAAAACAGTTCGGCTTCTTCGGCTCGATAGCCTTCGGCAATAAAGAGCAAATCGGCCTGCCGGGCCGGGTCGTCTTTGCCGTGGATGTGTCGGTAGGAATGATTGGCAGGTACTATTCTTTGAACGGGCGTGGTTTCAGGGTCAAATGACTCTTGTATCAACGATGAAAAAGTTCCTTCAGGGTTGCGCCATTCTACTACCACAGTTGCCGGTATTAATGGGAGGGGAGACTCCACGCTCTGTTTAAAGGCGCG
>JACDJC010003172.1_pt1 | contig 12137 bp, 8 predicted proteins | sample 7454191 | NCBI WGS metagenome assembly JACDJC01 (sample SAMN14253291, study PRJNA609438) | sludge metagenome | isolation source: sludge after 25d culture with pyrite and EDTA | collected 2018-12-20
CGGAAGGCCTCGTTGGTCTTGTTGTAGCGGAACGCCAGCCATTCGCTCTCGTTGGAGTGCGCGAGGATCACCCCGTCGAACGGGATCGCACCGAAGCCCTCGGTGCCCTTGTAGTTGCCTTCCTGGGTGGCGGTCAGAAGCGGATGCAGCACCTTGATCGGCGCCTTGAACATCTCGACGAATTCCATCAGGCCCTGGTTGGCGAGGCAATGGCCGCCGGAATAGCTGTAGGCATCCGGATCGTCCTGGGAGAATTTTTCCAGCTTGCGGATGTCGACCTTGCCGACCAGCGAGGAAATGTCCTGGTTGTTTTCGTCACCGGGCTCGGTCTTGGAAATGCCGACCTGGCCCAGCACCGAGGGCCAGCGCTTGATGACGCGGAACTTGGTGATGTCGCCGTTGTACTCGTGCAGGCGCTTCACCGCCCACGGCGACAGCACGCGACCGAGGTAGCGGCGCGGGATGCCGTATTGCTGTTCGAGAATTGCGCCATCCTCGTCGGGCGAGAACAGCGACAGCGGCGAATCGTTCACCGGCGAACCCTTGATGGCGTAGAACGGCGCCTTTTCCATGAGATGCTTGAGCTTCTCCGCCAGCGAGGACTTGCCCCCACCGACCGGGCCGAGCAGATAGAGGATCTGCTTTTTCTCTTCCAGACCCTGTGCGGCGTGGCGGAAGTAGGAAACGATCTGCTCGATCGTGTCCTCCATGCCGTAGAAATCCCTGAAGGCCGGATAGACCTTGATGATCTTGTTGGAAAAGATGCGCGACAGGCGCGAATCCTTGCGGGTATCGACCAGCTCCGGCTCGCCGATGGCAGCGAGCATGCGCTCGGCAGCACTGGCGTAGGCCATGCGGTCCGCCTTGCAGATGTCGAGGAATTCCTCGAGGGAGTATTCCTCTTCCTCACGGCGGTAGCGCTCGATGTACTGGTTGAACAGGCTCATGACGTCCTCCTGGTCGGTGAATCGGTGGCCAGCGCGGCGTTGCTCGCGCAACATTCGTGCCTGAAACCTTAACGGTCACAATTCGACGAGGTTGAGCGGATTTAGTGCCGGGAGGGGAAAATTTTTTTACTGCGGCGCGGCGTCGCACGCGCGGTGTATGCTCATGCCGTACCGCTACGTGGCAAGCTGACCGTGAACCGCACCATGCCGTTCGCCGTCGCGGCATCGATGCGGCCGCCGTGCGCCTCGACGATGGAACGCACGATGGCCAGCCCCAGCCCGACGCCCTCGGCGCCGCTGCGCCGCGCCGGGTCGCCGGTGTAGAAGCGGTCGAATACGCGCGCAAGCCGGTCATGGGGAATCGTTCCCGGATTCTCGACCACGAGCTCGACGTCCTGATCACCGGAGCTAAGGCCGATGCGCACGGTTTCCGCGTCAGGGCAGTGGCGAATGGCATTGGACAGCAGATTGGAGACGGCCCGGCGCAGCATGAGGCGATCCCCGGTCACGTGCGCATCACCCTCCAGCCTGAGGTGCACGCCACGCTCCTCGGCGACGAGACCATGGAACTCGATCAGCTCGCGGATCTCCCGGCCGAGATCGACGGCATCGCGTCGCGGCACCACCTGGCGATTGTCGGCCTTGGCGAGAAACAGCATGTCCTCGATCATGCGTGCGAGGCGTTCGTATTCCTCCATCGACGATTGCAGCACTTCCCGATATTCGGCGGCGCCGCGTTCGCGGGCCAGCGCGACCTGGGTCTGCGTCATCAGGTTCGATACCGGCGTGCGCAGTTCGTGCGCGAGGTCGGAGGAGAATTCCGACAGGCGTCGGAAAGCGTCCTCGAGGCGTCCGAGCATGGCGTTGAACGCCGTGGCCAGGGTGCGGATTTCCGCGGGCAGCGCGGTATCCGGAAGGCGCTCGCTCAGGTCCGTGGCGGACAGGCGGGTGGCGAGCCGCGCCATGTGTTCCAGCGGCCGCAGGCCGGTACGGGTGGCCGCCCAGCCCGCTGCCGCCATCGCCAGCATGGCGAGCACGGTGGCACCACCGAGTACGGCGTGGAAGCGGGTGAGGAAGCGCTGGTGATGGGTGATGTCGAGCGCCACCGCCACGGTAAACGACGCATCCCCTGCCTGTACCGTCGTGGCGAAGCCGCGCCACGTGCGGTCTTGCACCGTCCAGGTGGTCAGGGGTGCGGGGCGCAGCGGCATGCCCTGCGGCAGGCCGTGGCCGCTGGCGTACCCGACGTCGCCGCTGGCGTCGACCAGGGCGACGGCGAGGCCGTGATGACCGACCAGGGCATCGTCGAGGCGGTCGTGCAAGGCAGCGAGCGTATTCGAAGGCTCCACCCGCGCCAGGAGGTTCTGCACCAGGACGAGCTTGCCGTCGAGTTCGTGGCGATCCATTTCGACGAAGTGGGCATCGACCGCGCGTGCGACGATCCAGCCGAGCGCCAGCAGCACGACCGCGGCGCTCACGGCGAACAGCAGGCTGATGCGCGTGGTCAGCGAGACGGAATTCACGTCGGCGCTTCCAGCACGTAGCCCATGCCGCGCACGGTGTGGATCAGTTTCGGCTCGAAACCGTCGTCGATCTTGCCGCGCAGGCGGCGCACCGCCACATCGATGACGTTGGTATCCGAATCGAAGTTCATGTCCCACACCTGCGAGGCGATGAGCGAACGCGGCAGCACCTCGCCCTGGCGGCGCATCAGGAGTTCGAGCAGGGCAAACTCCTTGGCGGTCAGCTCGATGCGCTGGCCCGCGCGCACGGCGCGCCGACGCAACAGGTCGAGTTCCAGGTCGGCTGCATGCAGCACCGTGGGTTCGAGCGTCGCGCGCCCGCGACGGGTGAGGCTGCGCACGCGCGCCAGCAGCTCGGCGAAGGCGAAGGGCTTGACCAGGTAGTCGTCGGCACCGAGCTCCAGACCCTTGACGCGATCCTCGACGGCGTCGCGCGCAGTGAGGAACAGCACCGGCGTGTCCAGCTCGGCGCGGCGCACGCCGTCGAGCACCTGCCAGCCATCGAGGCCCGGCAGCATGACGTCGAGAATGAGCAGGTCGTAAGGCTGGGCGCGTGCGAGTTCCAACCCCTCCCAGCCGTCGCGTGCCAGGTCGACGATGAATCCCGCCTCGGTAAGCCCCTGTTTCAGGTAGTCGCCGGTCTTGATCTCGTCTTCGACAAGGAGGATTTTCATGGCGCAAGGCTATTGAGGCGGCACGAAGAAATTTGAAACCGTATCGGTTTGCAAGTGCTTCAGGGGTGGACAGATTCGTTGAGCCGCCTCAATAGAGCGCTGTTTTAATTGCTTATTGCTTCGGCCCATTCACCTTCCCAACCTTGCAATATCGAATCGGATTACCCTGCCACTTCAAACTTCAGATGGCCGAATCAATAAGAAGACCCGCCCATCCTGCCACAAACGCGGTGCCTCGGTCGCGCATGACAAAAATGTCATTTTCGCGTCACCGTCGCGTCGTCCACGGGGGGGCACAGTGCAGATACTGCCGTTGCGGATCGCCCCATGCCATCTGTCCTCCCCGTTCTCGCCGGACTTCTGCTGACCCTGTCGTGGGCGGACGGTGCACGCGCCGACAGCCTGGCCGCGGCACTCGACGCGGCCTGGGCGCACCACCCGCAGGTCGCCGCGTGGGCCGCGCGCAGTGACGAGGCGGCGGCGCGCGCGGCGCTGGCGGGCGCGCTGACGGCAGGGCCGCCCAGCCTCGCGTTCGGACACCTCGGTCGTGGTCCTGGACACGACGGCGGCCGGCGTGAATGGGAAGTCGAGCTGGCTGCGCCGCTGTGGCTGCCCGGCCAGCAGGCCGCACGCCAGAGTGAAGCCGCCAGTGGAGCGAACGTGCTTGCCGCGACACAGGGCGCGCTGCGCCTGCAACTGGCGGGTGCGGTGCGCGAAGCCGGCTGGGCGGTGGTGGATGCGCGCGCGGTACGCGATCTCGCGCAGCGACGCGAGGCGTCGGCACGCGCCCTCGAGGCCGAGGTCCAGCGCCGCCATGCCGCCGGCGAACTGGCGCGCATCGACGCCAACCAGGCGCAGGGCGAGCGCCTTGCGGCACAGGGCGAAGCGGCCGACGCCGCCAGCACACTGCGTGCCGCCGAACAGGCCTGGCGCGCCCTCACCGGCCTGCCGGCGCCGCTCACGCTCGATCCCGAACGCGTGGCCGACGCCAGCGGCGCAGAGCATCCGCAGCTGACGGCGGCCACCGCAGCGCTGCATGCGGCACAGGCGCGCCTGCGGGCGAGTCGGGCCAGCCGCCGCGATCCGCCCGAGCTGGGACTACGGCTGGTGCGCGAGCGCGACGCCGTGGCGGAACCCTGGAGCAGCCTGCTCGGCGTGCAGTTCAAGCTCCCGTTCTCCACTGCCGCGCAGGTGCGCGTCAACGATGCCGCCGCGCAGGCGGAGCTGGCCGAGGCCACGGCCATGCTGGAGCAGGTGCACCGGGTCCACGCTCTCGATGTGGAACGGGCACGCGCCGAGCTCGATGCCGCTGCGGAGCGGGACGCAGCGACCGCGCAGCGCCAGGCGCTCGCCGCCGAGTCCCTGCGTCTGGCCGAAAAGGCGTTCGCGCTCGGCGAATCCGATCTTGCGACGCTGCTGCGACTGCACGCGAGTGCACGCGAGGCCGACGCCGCCCATACACGTCAACGCATCGCCCGCGCGGCGGCGGTGTCGCGTCTCAACCAGGCCCTGGGAGTGCTGCCATGAAGCGTATCGTCCCGTTCATCGTCGCGGCGAGTCTCAGTTTTGCCGCATGGGCGCACGATGCGCCCGGTGAAATCCACCCGCCCGCCCCACCCGATACGCCGCGCGCGGCGGCGCATTCGGAAGATTTCGAACTGGTGGCGGTGCCCGTGGTGGGTGAGCTGCGCCTGTATCTCGACCGCTACGCCACCAATGCGCCGGTGAGCGGCGCGCGCGTCGAGGTGGAAAGCGGGGCCTTCCGGGCGACGGCACGGGAGACCGAAGCCGGCGTCTACACGGTGCCGGGCGATGTCTTCACCGCGCCCGGCCGCCATCCCCTCAGCGTCAGCGTCGAAACCGACGACACCGCCGACCTGCTCGCGGCCACCCTCGACCTGGGTGGCGCCGCTGCCGCACATCATGGCGGCTTTGCCGTGTGGACGACCTGGAGCGGGGGTGGACTTCTTGCCGGCGTCGCGGCCATGGCGCTGTGGCGCCGGCGCGGACGCGCGGCATGAACGGCGCGCTGCGTGCCGCGCTCATTCTTGCCGCGCTGCTGTGTGCCGCGTGGGGCCCGCCGCTTGCCGCGCACGACGGTGCGGACCGCGCGGCGCGACCGGGTCACGCTCCCGGCGCTCCGGATGCGCCGCCGCCGCGCCGCCTGCCGGATGGCAGCCTGTTCGTCCCCAAGCCCACGCAGCATGCGATCGGTGTGCGTCATGTCATGACGGCGATGCGGGACATGCCGGTGAGCGTGCAACTGAATGGCCGCGTGATCGCCGATCCGGCCAGTGGCGGGCGTGTGCAGGCACTGCAGGCGGGGCGGATCGTCCCCGCGCCCGGCGGCCTGCCGCTGCCGGGGCAGCGCGTCGCGCGCGGCCAGGTGCTCGCCCTGCTGCACCCGGCCGCCAGCAGCATCGAGCGCGGCAACCAGCGGGAACGGCTGGCGCAACTGGAGGCGGAACTCGCGATCGCCGAACGCCGCCACGCGCGTTATCTGCAACTCGAAGGCGTGATTCCACAAAAGGACATCGACGCCGCACGCGACGAGCGTGACGCCCTGCGCCGGCGACGTGCCGCGGTTGCCGCGAGTCTGGGTACGGCGGAAACCCTGCGCGCCCCCGTCTCCGGCGTCATCGGTGCAACGCATGTGGTGGCGGGACAGGTGGTCGACGCGCGCGAGGTGTTGTTCGAGATCGTCGACCCGGCGCGTCTCGCCGTCGAAGCCATCGCCTACGATGCGGCGCTGGCCGGTGCCGTGCGCAGCGCCAGTGCAACCCTGCCCGGCGCAGGAACGCTGCCGCTCACGTTTCTGGGTGGCGCGCGCGTGCTGCGCGACCAGGCGCTGCCGCTGCTGTTTCGCATCGGTGTGACGGACGCACCGGTGGCAGTTGGGCAGCCGCTCGCCGTCATCGTGCAGACGCGCGCCACGCAAAAGGGTGTCGCGCTGCCCGCCGCCGCGCTGGTGAAGAACGGCAGCGGCGGCAGCGCGGTCTGGGTGCGCGACGGTGCCGAGCGCTTCGTGCTGCGCACCGTGGAGGGGCAGGCGCTCGACGCCGCGACCGCCGTCGTCATCGCAGGCCTGCGCGATGGCGAGCGCGTCGTCACCGTCGGCGCCAGCCTGCTCTCGCAGGTGCGTTGAACCCATGTTCGCAGCCATCGTCCGCACCAGTTTGCAGCAACGTCTGCTCGTGCTCGGCGCGGCGCTGGTATTGATGGTGTGGGGCATGCTCACGCTGCGGCAGATGCCGGTCGATGTATTTCCCGATCTCAACAAGCCGACGGTGACGCTGCTGACCGAGGCGGGCGGCATGGCGCCGGAGGAAGTCGAACAGCTCGTCACCTTTCCCATCGAGACCGCAATGAACGGCATGCCCGGTGTGACCCGGGTGCGCTCGGTGTCGGGCATCGGCCTGTCCGTGGTCTATGCGGAATTCGACTGGGGCACGGACAACTACCGCAACCGCCAGCAGGTCGCCGAACGGCTCAACCTGGTGCGCGAGCAGCTGCCGCCCGGCAGCGTGCCGCAACTCGGACCGATTGCCTCCATCATGGGCGAGATCCTGCTCGTCGCCCTGCCCGCCGATCCCGCGCAGACCAGCCCCATGCAGGTACGCGACTACGCCGACTGGGTGGTGCGGCCACGCCTGCTCACCGTGCCGGGTGTGGCGCAGGTCGTCGCCATCGGCGGCGAGGTGCGCCAGTATCGCGTCGAGCCCGATCCGGTGCGCATGCAGGCACTGGGCATTTCGCTCGCCCGGCTGGAGGAGGCGTTGCGCGATTTCGGTGGCAACAGCAGCGGTGGCGTGCTCGAAGTGCAGGGACGCGAATACCTGGTCCGCCACATCGGGCGCACCCAGCGCGTCGAGGACCTGCAGAACCTCGTCCTCGCACTCCGGGACGGCCAGCCCCTGGTGCTCAAGCAGGTCGCCGATGTGCGGCTCGCCCCCGCCGTCAAACGCGGCGATGCGGGTTACAACGGCAAGCCCGCGGTGATCCTGTCGGTGCAGAAACAGCCGGGCGCCGACAGCGTCGCGCTCACCCGCGCAATCGAGAACGCACTCGCCGGCCTCGCGGCATCCCGGCCGGCCGGGATCGAGGCGCCACGCTTCCTGTTTCGCCAGGCGGATTTCATCGAGCGCGCGGTTGGTAACGTCGAGGACGCGCTGCGCGACGCCGCCGTGCTCGTCGCCGTGGTGCTGTTCCTGTTTCTTCTGAATGTGCGCAGTACCGTCATCGCCCTGGCCGCAATCCCGGTTTCGCTGCTCGCCACGGTGCTGGTGTTCGACTATTTCGGTCTGTCCATCAACACCATGACGCTCGGCGGCCTCGCCATCGCCATCGGCGAACTGGTCGACGATGCCGTGGTCGGCGTCGAAAACGTCATGCGTCGCTTGCAGCTCAACCGTGCTGCCGCGGTGCCCCACTCCGCGCTGGAGGTGATCGCGCGTGCCACCCTCGAAGTACGCTCCGCCATCCTGTACGCCACGCTCATCGTCGTCCTGGTGTTCGTGCCACTGTTCGCCCTGCCCGGCGTCGAAGGCCGCCTGTTCACCCCGCTGGGCATCGCCTACATCGTTTCGATCCTCGCCAGCATGCTGGTCGCCGTCACGCTGACTCCGGTCCTCGCCTACCTCCTTCTGGCCAATGACCGCCTTCCGTCTCCCGCTCCCCGTCCTCTGCCCTCTGCCCCCCTCGTCTCCTGGCTCAAGCGTGTCGACACCCCTGTGCTCGACTGGTCCTTCGCGCATGCGCGCGCGCTGCTCGTGGCGGCTGTTGCGCTGGTGACGCTGGCGGCAGCCAGTGTCGCCTTCCTGCCGCGCAGCTTTCTGCCCGCGTTCAACGAAGGCACGCTCACCATCAACGTACTGCTCGAACCGGGTACGGCGCTGGCAGAGTCGAACCGCCTCGGCGCGCTGGCCGAGAAGCTCATCGCCCAGGTGCCCGAGGTGACGCAGACCGGCCGGCGCAGCGGGCGCGCCGAACTGGACGACCACGCCGAGGGCACGCACTACACCGAAATCGACGTCGACCTGCGGCCATCCGGGCGCAGCCGCGATGTGGTCATCGCCGACCTGCGCGCGCGCCTTGGCGTGCTGCCGGCAACGATCAACATCGGTCAGCCCATCTCGCACCGGCTCGACCATCTGCTTTCCGGTGTGCGCGCGCAGATCGCACTCAAGATCTATGGCGACGATCTCGACACCCTGCGTGGGCTGGCCGATGGCCTGCGCGCACGTCTGGCCAACGTCGCCGGCGTCACCGACCTGCAGATCGAGAAACAGGTACGCGTGCCGCAGGTGAAGGTGCACGTGGATTACGCCGCCGCGACGCGTTACGGTATTACGCCCGGCGAGTTGCTGCGCGTACTCGAGCGTCTGGTGGGCGGCGCCCACGTCACCCAGATCGTCGACGGCAGCCGCCGCTACGATCTCGTCGTGCGCCTGCCCGATAGCGGGCGTGGCGTGCACGCGCTGCGGGATCTGCTGATCGAGACACCCGCCGGCCATGTGCCGCTGGCGCGCCTGGCGCACGTCGAGGACGGCGAAGGTCCCAACCAGATCGGTCGCGAGAACGCGCGCCGCCGCATCGTCGTGTCCGCCAACGCAAGCGGGCGCAATCTGTCGGAGGTGATCGCCGACATCCGCACCGCGCTGGCGGCACAGCCCATGCCGGAAGGCTATTTCACCGCCCTCGAAGGCCAGTTCCAGGCGCAGGAAGCGGCGGTTCGGCGCATCGCGCTGCTCGCCGCCGCGTCGCTCGCGATGGTTTTTCTCGTCCTCTACGGCCGTTACCGTTCCACCGTGCTCGCCCTCATCGTCATGGGCAACATCCCGCTCGCCCTCGTCGGCAGTGTCGCTGCGCTATGGATCGCCGGCCAGCCGCTGTCGGTCGCCACCCTCGTCGGCTTCATCACCCTCACCGGCATCGCCACGCGCAACGGCATTCTCAAGATCAGCCACTACATCAACCTGTGCGCATTCGAGGGCGAAACCTTCGGCAAGCCGATGATCGTGCGCGGCTCGCTCGAACGGCTCACGCCCGTGTTGATGACCGCGCTCGTCACGGCCATCGCCCTCGTTCCGCTTATGCTGTCCGCCGACGCCCCCGGCAAGGAGATTCTCTATCCCGTCGCCATTGTCATCTTCGGCGGGCTCATCAGCGCCACCCTGCTTGACACCGTACTCACCCCTGCGCTGTTCTGGCTGTTCGGCGAAAAGCCGCTGGCCCGCCTGCTGCAGGACAAGAGCGGTGAAAGTTTCTGACCCGCCCCAGCGAAAGGAGCAAACCATGTCCCGCCTCAGCCGCACCCTCCCGCTCGTGCTCATCCTCGCCGCCGCCCCGCTGCACGCGCACCAGGACCATCTCGTACCCCAATACGGCGGCGTCACCGCCGAGGCCGGTTACTTCCAGGTCGAAGCCGTCAGCCAGGGCACGCGCATCATCCTGCATCTCACCCAGCACGGCGTACCCATCGCCGCCAAGGGCGCACACGGCAAACTCATCCTCTTGTCCGGCAACGGGAAGAGCGAAGCACCCTTGGCCGTCGCCGGCCCGCACAGTCTCGTCGCGCAGTTCCCCGCAGCACCGGCGTCGGGCGCGAAAGCCGTCGCCACCATCGATATTCCCGGTACGGGTGCGGGCAACGTACGCTTCGTGTTGAAGTAGGGCCGCCGTATCCATGCCTGCGGGAAGCCCGGTTGGCGCACCGATTCGACATCCCGGTCACCCTCGACTAGAGTGGGCGATTCGAGTCACGTCCGCAGGAGGGTACGTTCATGGATCAGAAAAAGCTCACCACCACCGCCGGCTGCCCGGTCGTCGACAACCAGAACGTGATGACCGCCGGCGCGCGCGGACCGCAGTTGCTGCAGGACGTCTGGTTCCTCGAGAAGCTCGCCCACTTCGACCGCGAAGTCATTCCCGAGCGCCGCATGCACGCCAAAGGTTCCGGCGCCTACGGCACCTTCACCGTCACCCACGACATCACCCACTACACCCGCGCCAGGCTCTTTTCCGCGATCGGCAAGCAGACTGAGCTGTTCGCGCGCTTCTCGACCGTCGCCGGCGAGCGCGGCGCGGCCGATGCCGAACGCGACATCCGCGGCTTCGCCATCAAGTTCTACACCGAGGAAGGCAACTGGGATCTGGCCGGCAACAACACGCCCGTATTCTTCCTGCGCGATCCGCTGAAGTTCCCCGACCTGAACCATGCTGTCAAGCGCGACCCGCGCACCAACCTGCGCAGCGCACGCAACAACTGGGATTTCTGGACCCTGCTGCCGGAAGCCCTGCACCAGGTCACCGTCGTCATGTCCGACCGCGGCATTCCGGCGAGCTACCGCCACATGCACGGCTTCGGCTCGCACACCTTCAGCTTCATCAACGCGCAGAACGAGCGCTTCTGGGTCAAGTTCCACTTCAAGACCCAACAGGGCATCAGAAACTGGACCGACGCGGAAGCCGAAGCCGCCATCGGCAAGTGCCGCGAAACCCACCAGCGCGATCTGTACGAAGCGATCGAGCGCGGCGATTTCCCGAAGTGGACGCTGTACGTGCAGGTCATGCCCGAGCTCGACGCCGGAAAGGTGCCCTACCATCCCTTCGACCTCACCAAGATCTGGCCGCACAAGGATTATCCGCCGATCGAAGTCGGTGTGCTGGAACTGAACCGCAATCCGGCCAACTACTTCGCCGAAGTCGAGCAGGCCGCCTTCAACCCGGCCAACGTCGTGCCGGGCATCGGCTTCTCGCCCGACAAGATGCTGCAGGGGCGGCTGTTTTCCTATGGCGACGCGCAGCGCTACCGGCTCGGCGTCAACCACGGCCTGATCCCCGTCAACGCCCCACGCTGCCCGGTGCACAGCTACCACCGCGACGGCGCCATGCGCGTCGATGGCAACTTCGACAGCACCCTGGGCTACGAGCCGAACAGCTACCAGGAATGGCAGGAGCAGCCGGACTATCGCGAGCCACCGCTGAAGATCGACGGCGCCGCCGATCACTGGAACTTCCGCGAGGACGACGACGATTACTACAGTCAGCCGCGCGCCCTGTTCCGCCTGATGACCCCCGCGCAGCAGCAGGTGCTGTTCGACAACACCGCGCGCGCCATGGGCGATGCACCGGACGAGATCAAGCGCCGCCACATCGCCAATTGCACGAAATGCGACCCGGCCTACGGCGCGGGCGTGGCCAGGGCGCTGGGGCTGTCCGGTTAACATTCATGGCGATTTACCAGCCCAGAGCGTGAAACGACGACTCGCCACGAACGTTTCCCTCCCCCTCCCTCTGCGGGCGCCACCAAGCGATCGACTGAGCCCGGAGCGGGCAAGGGGGACACAGTCTCGCTGAGCGAGCTTCACGTTAAAAGTAGAAACCGCAGTTGGACGCGCCCGATGGTGCGTGGGATCGCGTGGCTGCCACGAAGCAACGACGCCGCATGACTGCTGAAATGTCCGCCGTCGTTTGCCTTTACCTGGCAGGTGAGTCCGCGAGGCCGACTTCGTCGATCTGTACGCGCACGGCGTAAGCATCGAAGTGGAAGGGAATGATCGCGCTCATACTCGCGCAAGAAGGGGCGCACGTATCACAACTACGTGTCCAAGTCGGAAAGCCGCTTCGGTGCTCCGGACAAGAGCTACGAGTGCCTTGCCTCAGGTCTTTTCCTGTTTTGCGTACTCCCGGGCTATCGCCCCCAGTCCGCCCATGGCGAATTGATACAGGTGGCTCGCAATCGCCTGTGAAGGCATCTGGAAAACCTCTTTCAAAGGTCCGGGGAACGTGCGCCCGCCAACCAGCAGCATCAGGCAGGGGGTAATCACACTCACCTGACAACGGGTCACGGCCGGATCTTCTGCAGGGATCCCGGTAATGTCGCTGAGCAGTTGTTTGACGAGCAGCATCTTTGGCAGCGCTTCATCCTGGAACAGCACCAGCAGATGTGAACTTGGCGCCAGCACCTCCCTGGCAAAGACACGCAACTGCCA
>JACDJC010003176.1_pt1 | contig 12120 bp, 8 predicted proteins | sample 7454191 | NCBI WGS metagenome assembly JACDJC01 (sample SAMN14253291, study PRJNA609438) | sludge metagenome | isolation source: sludge after 25d culture with pyrite and EDTA | collected 2018-12-20
AGTTCTTTCCCAAACCGCTGGTTTTGTCCCTATCTGCCCTGTCCACAGAGCGCGACATCAGCTTTCATCCCGTATTGGAATTTATCCGTCAATTTGTCTACACTGAAGATTGGGAAAAAGTGGATCCCCTCTGGATTCGCCAACTGGTTCACGTCCTGCCTGATTTAAACCAATCATTCAACCTTAAATTCGATTCGGCGCAGGTCGAACACCACACCGATAACCAGCGTGCCGTATTGGAGGCATTTTATCAGCTTTTTCTAACGCTTGTTCACGGGCAGCGCTTCGTGATGGTACTGGATAATGCCCAATGGTGTGACGAAAAGACGGTGCAGCTGATTTCTTTTTTAATCGGTCGCGATTTTTTTCAAGAAAATGGGTTGTTGGTGATGCTCTCGCGCAGTGATCTGGAATACAGCCCGATCCAGTCGATCAGCAGCAACGCACGTTGGTTGAACCAGGTACATCTGATGGACCTGCTCGGCTTTGATGCGGTTGAAACCATGCAGATTGCACAATTCCTCTTAAAACGAACGATTTCTAAGTTTTTTGTGAAACAGTTAAGACTGGAAACCAATGGCAACCCGCTTTGTATCATTGAAACCATGCGGCTGATCTTGCCCCTGAGCGCGGATTGGGAAGATGCGGATAGCTGGGCACAGCTTCCGCTGCCCGCAAAGGTTCAAGCCTTAATTCGCGAGCAGATTGATTATCTGTCGTATGCGGCCAGACAGGTGATTGACGCGGCTGCCGTGCTGGGTATGGAATTTGACCTGGGGATGTTAAAGATCGCCAGCACTTTATCCGAAGATGAGCTGGTGGCCGGGTTGGAAGAATTGATCCGCAAAGGCTTTATCAGGATCAGCACTCAACTGCACCAGGTACACCGTTACCATTTTTTGAAAAAAAGAATGCGCGATGTGATCCTGATGGATATTGGCGAAACGAAACGGCAGCTGATCCATGTGCGCATTGGCAAAGCATTACAACTCATTCCCGAAGCGCAAATGTCGTTAGAATTATCTCAAGCGAAAGCAGCCCATCTGACGGAAGGCGGAGAGACGCAGGCTGCTTATACTGCCTGGATCGCCTTAGCACAGCAGGCGCTGAACTTAAATGCCTGGCAAAAAGCAAATGAAGCCTTTGGTATGGCAAAACACGCTGCCGAACGCTTCTCGCATCCCCTCACCGAGCAGCAATATTATGACCTGTACGTCGGCTGGGGGGATGCGGCCATCCGTTTTCACGATATTCATACAGCGCATACCTGTTTCCAGCGGGCAGCCATGGAAGGCCAGCGCCGCGGTTTTTACGAACTACTTGGCGCCGGTTTGCGCGGTCAGGCACACTTATATATCTTGCGCGGTTTGCCAGCGCAGGCATCCGGTTTCATCGAGAACGCCCTGTCCGTCTTACAAAACCGTGCCCGGCATGAGTTGATTAAAACCAGAATCGTAAGCGGTTTGTTGTCCGTGAATCAAGTGCAAATAAAATCAGCACTGATTGAGTTTGAACAAGCTGTAGGCATTGAAGTTAACGAAAACGAACCCCGCCAGCGCAGCAGCATGATCGAAGCGCGCTGCTATGCAGCCCGCATGTATGCCATATCGGGCGCATTGGACACAGCAGAAAAATTGGCCTACCTGGCCCTGGAAAAAAGCCGCGATGATGGGAAACATGATTTGTTGACAATGGCGGAAAACACCTGTGGGTTTGTTTGTTTTCAGAAAGGAGCATATCAAAAATCGATTTTTCATTTTGGCTCCTGCGTGGAGCTGGCGAAATTGGTCAGTAATTGGCAGTTGATCATTGTCAGTTGGTTAATGTTAAGTCGCATCTACATCCGTAAAGGGGCCTTATTTCAGGCGCAGGGCTACCTGGAAAAAACGGAACAGCTCTTGAAAATCCATCACTCGCCCCAGCTGGCGTATATGTTTTCAATCTCACAGGCGATTTTGGCAATTTATTTGCATGAATATAAAGCGGCGCAAATATTGCTGCACCAAGCGCAGGCCGCGGATGCCAATGGGTATCAAAAAGTTATGATTGAATATTACCTGGCCGTAGCGCAATTTGGTCTGGGGGAAAGCGATGCGGCTATTTCTCGCCTGCGGGAAATCGTTGCCGATGCTGCTGAAATCGGTTATCACCAAATCGAATATTTTGGAAATGCACAGTTGGTTTTGATGCGATTCATAAATGGAATCCCCTTTGAAGAATCACAGGAAGAATTAGCGGGTTTGCTGGCAGATGGGGAACGTTATGGCTTTGCCGAAGCAGGTTCCGCGGGCTGCTATATCCAGGCCAAAGTAGCCCTTCAGCATCAGGATTGGGCTACTGCTCAGGAAAAAATCGACCAGCTTGAAGAAATTGCTGCCCGCGAAGAAGTGTGGTGGTTGTCGTATTTTGTCGCAGATTTAAGGGAAACACTGGCTGAGCAGGCAGGATGGCCGGCGCAACGAATCAAACCCACCAAAAAAACCTGCCTGAACACCCTCTTTATCGGTTTCCCGGATGTGATCAAACAACACGCCAGCGCCGGCGGCCCCCCGTGGATTGCGTTAAGTTAGGTTTTTTATGAGCAACCGCGCATGCCCCTCGGCGCACAAGATCTCGCGAATTTACGCGAATTTTTAGAAGCAACGTTTTCCTTCGGAAGGCTGCCGTCAGTCTACACCCGCATGATGTCCGCCCTTGCGAAGGTTGGGTTTCAAGTAGACCATCTGAAAATCTAACCTTCCATGGGTTAACCTTTAACAGCGTCCTTGCTCCGCAACCATTGGAAGGAACAGCGATTCCCTTTCCGAAGGTTGGGTTTAATATACCTTGCGGAGAAAGCGTTTGACTTCATCGCGGTATTTATAATACTGCTCACGGTGAATATTGTGCCCGGCACCCGGCAGATGAACAAGTTCCCCTTTTTTCCAATGCTGCCCAACCAGCGCTGCGGTTTCGGGCGTGATAATCGCGCCGCGCTCGACATCGGCCGTTAATAACAAACCAGGCACACGTAAATTCTTAACCGTATCCTGCCAATCGCGTTGTGGGACGCGCATCGTTTGCACGGTGAAGGGGCTGGTGAGTTGTTTCCCTTTCGCCCATTGTAAAAATTCGGTTTCATCCCAGTTCGGGTGCTGCGCTTTGCATATTTCGATCAGCTCCTGCAAGGATTTGCTTTTGTAATCCGCCAGGGTTTGCTCATACAGCACGGCACGCTGTTCCCGGCGGGAGGCGCTGCCCTCATCCGGCATGCGCCAGGGGGGATCTTCCAATACCAGCCCGCTGATATATTGGGCGTGGGTTTCTGCGAAAACGGCGGCGGCGGCTGCACCCAGTGAATGGCCGATCACCACCGGTTTGAGTAGATTCAAAGTACGGATCACCCATAGCGCATCGGCGGCCAGGTCTTCATAGCGATACCCCGATTCGGGTTTATCCGACATCCCATGACCACGCAGATCGATGGCGACCACATCATACCCTGGTTCCAAAAAGACGGGAAAACGTCCCCAACCCAGGCCATAATCGGACAATCCGTGCAGCAACACCACCGGCGGTTTTTCCCCACCCGTGCGGTAATAATTGATACGCAGGCCATTTGCTAAAACATGCCCATACATTAAGCGTGCCATTGGGACGATCCTTTCTTTCCAAACAATGGCTTCATTCTATCACAGGCGGGCGACCTTCTTGTTGGTTGATGCGCTTCATCAGGGATTGCGGATCATCTTCCACCAAAAACCCGTATTGCTGATACAGCCCATGTGCGTCACGGGTTGCCAGCATCAATCGGCGCACCTTCTTCAAATCGGGATGGTTGACGATGCAAGCCACAAGCTGTTTACCGATCCCCAGGCCGCGTGCCTCAGGCAGGACGACCACATCACAGATCCAGGCGAAGGTCGTCCAATCGGTGACCACCCGCGCAAAGCCGAGCTGTTTTCCAGACGGGGAGGCCGCCCCCAAACAATACGAATGCTGAATAGAATGAATGACCTGTGCCAGGGTGCGGTTTTGTGCCCAATAGGTATATTCTACCAACAGGGTATGAATGGCTTTCACATCGAACAAGGCTGGGTCATCCTGGATATTATATACATCGTTTTGAAACCATTGAGTCAAGGGATCACTCCTTAGCAGGGAAATGAGGAACCGGTGTAACGCGAGAAGAGACGAAGAAATATACGAGTAGTATAGCCCAAATTTTTGCCCACACCAACGTAGTGGGCAAGCACCGTACACCCGAGCGTCCCCTTTGCGAAACCCACCCGGCATTTATAGCGACGGGATAGCCAGCTGCCCAACAGGGTTTTCGGTGGATTGGTTCAAGTTTGTAAGAAGTGGTTTACAAAAAAAGTTAACAATTCGTTAAATAATCTTGTTTTGTTTCATTATAATAAGATTAACGCTCATATCTTTCTTTCATTCCCCCATATCCGGTAAAAACGATGACCCATATTACGACGCGTCAGCGCGATTTAATACAAATATTAACCAATTCCGAATCGAGCCTTGGCATTGCGACGTTAGCAGACCAATTGAGCCTTTCGCCGCGCCAGGTGCAATATGACCTGAGGCAAATTCGACCCTGGTTAAAAAAACGGGACGCCGTCCTCGTCATGAAACCTGGCGTGGGCGTATGTCTGGAGGCTGCCCTTCACCATAAACACTCCATTATAGAGGAACTCAAGCATTCCAAACAAATTCAAATCATTCTGACCCCCAAACAACGTCAGCAGCTGATTACCTTCCTGTTCTTAACCGCCGACGAAGCAATTATCTTAAATCACCTGCAATACGTCCTGCAAGTCTCCCGGACGACCATCTTAAAAGACCTGGAAACGGTGGAAAACTGGTTTCAGGAAAAAGCGATCCCCTTTTTGCGCAGGCCAAATTTTGGCTTTCAAATTGAATGTTCCGAAAAACAGCGACGGGAAGGATTAACCCAGCTGCTATGGGGAAAAGAAGATGATGCCGACGCCCCGCTCATGCACATGTCACATGTCGATGGCCTTCAGTTTGAATTGAAAGAAGATGTCGAGCGGTTGGAAATTCTGGCACAAACCAACCAGATTTTGCAAGGGCTGAATACGCGCCGCGCTATGCGGCACGTGACCTACGCGGAAGCACAATTGGGCGGACGCTTTACGGATGACGCGGTTTTATATCTGTCCCTGGTATATGCGGTGCAGGCCTATCGCGCAAACCAAAAAAAATATTTACATTTTTCCGATGCGGAAATCGAATGGGCGAAAGAGCGGCTGGTGTGGTTGACCGCCAAGCAAATTGCAAAAAAATTGTCACCCGATCCATACCACGTCTGGCCCGATTCAGAAGTGGCTTCCATTGCCATGCACTTATTATCTGCACCGCGCAATGAACGCTGGCCGGGGGATGTGGAGGCAGGCATCCAAATTAATCAAGTACTGGATGAAGTGCTGGATGCCATCGCGGAAACCTATCAATTGCCGAATATACGCAGCGATCGCGTATTGCGGGATGGCATCGCCATTCAAACCATTCCGGCTTTGTTTCGCAAACGCTTTAATGTGTGGTATGTCTTTCAACCCCAGAGCGATGATGAAAAAAGGATTCAGGATGTGGATATTGAAACCGCAGAAAAAATTGTCCACCGTATCGCTGCTCAAATTGGCGTACCAGCCCCGTTAGAAGAAATTGAAAATATCGCTTTGCTGGTACGGGCCTCGGTCATCCGCGAACGCTCCCACGATATTGGAAAAGTGATTGTGGTTTGTCCAAGCGGGATGGCGACAGCGCAGTTATTGGTGGCACGCTTAAAAGTACATTTTCCCAGGCTGAATAAATTGGAAGTGGTCTCGGTGAGAGATGTCTATCAAAAACAATATTTGAACGCCAACCTGATCATCACCACCCTACCCATCTCCTTGCCGCAGCAAGCGCATACCACCATTTTGCAAGTTCATCCCCTGTTACTTCCTGAAGATATTGAAAAAATTACCGGTTTCTTGAATAGCTTCCCTTCAAGTGAAATGTAATGTCCCGACCATTACTTTTTTCCAAATTGTATCTTAATTCTGTTCCATAATCTGAAAGGAGAAAGTTCTAATGAAAGAGAAATTGCAACGTTTTGGGGGATTCTTAGCAGGAATGATCATTCCGAACATCGGGGCCTTTATTGCCTGGGGTTTGATCACTGCTTTGTTTATTCCCACCGGCTGGATACCCAATGAGCGGTTTTCAGCGTTGGTTGGACCAATGATCAATTATCTACTGCCAGTCTTGATCGGGTACACCGGCGGTAAAATGGTTCATGGCGTGCGTGGCGGTGTTGTCGGTGCAACGGCCACAATGGGTGTTATCGTCGGAGGCAATATCCCCATGTTTTTGGGCGGCATGATCATGGGCCCCCTGGGCGGCTGGTTGATTAAAAAGATCGACGGCGTGTTAGAAGAACGCATTCCGATTGGCTTTGAAATGCTGATCAATAACTTCTCTGCTGGTATTTTGGCCGTGATCCTGGTTTTATTTGGAAATGTGGCGATTAGTCCGGTTGTGAATGCGGTCAGTACCGCTGCCGGGGCTTTGGTCGATGTACTGGTTGCAGCTCGTTTGTTACCGCTGGCGGCGATTATTATTGAACCCGCGAAGATCCTCTTCTTGAATAATGCTCTCAATCACGGGGTTTTAGGCCCCCTGGGTGTGGAGGCCGTGGAAAAGAGTGGAAAAGCGATCCATTTCTTATTAGAAACCAATCCAGGCCCTGGGCTGGGTCTTCTCGTCGCGTTTTACGTTGCCGGTAAAGGGATGTTGAAGGACTCAGCACCAGGTGCTATGATTATACACTTTCTTGGCGGAATTCACGAAATTTATTTTCCCTATGTTTTGGCACATCCGATTATGCTCCTGTCGGTCATTGCTGGCGGCATCTCTGCCGACCTATGGTTCACCATCACCGGGGCCGGCCTGGTGGCGACACCTTCCCCCGGCTCGATCTTTGCTTATTTTGCAGTCATCCCGCGCGGGCAACACTTTGCCGTCTTGACCGGGGTGGCGATTGGGGCTTTGGTCTCCTTCCTGGTGGGGGCTTTTATTCTAAAAATGCGCCCGGTGCGCGTGGAAGAAGAAGAACCGGCCACCCAAGCTGTAGATGTAGAACTTTCTGCTGTGCCTGGCCTGGCGGACTAACTCAATTACGACATTGGCGGGTGCAGGGGACCCGCCAATGAAACCCTTCATTCGGAGGAATGATGACACACACAATTCAACCTTCCACGATCGATACGATAATTTTTGCCTGCGAAGCGGGCATGGGCTCTAGCCTGATGAGTGTCAACTCCTTAAAAAAGAAATTAAAGAAAAGCAACGTGACGACTGTCAAAGTCATTCACAAACCGGCTCGAGAAATCCCAGAGGGTGCCCAGCTGGTGATTGTGCATACAGGGCTGGCGAATGTGGCCCGCAAACAAGCCCCGGCGGCGGTCATCTTGACCTTTAACCATTTTTTAAATGACCCGGTGTTCGATAAGCTGGTGAATGCCTTTGTGACCGATTCCTTAATTGAGGATATGGCAGGAGCTTCATCGTGAGCGTGCTGTCCAGAGAAGCCATCCGTTTGAATGCGACCGCCACCAACAAGGAAGATGCCATTCAACAGGCTGGTGAATTATTAGTAAGCACGGCTTGTGTCATGCCGGAATATGTGAATGGCATGTTGGCCCGAGAAAAAACCATGTCTACCTATTTGGGCAGCGGGGTTAGTATTCCGCACGGCGAATATGAAAATTATGCTCATATCTTGAAAACAGGGATCTCGATTGTCCAGGTTCGCGAAGGGGTTTCATGGGAAGAAGATGAAAAAGCCTATCTCGTGATTGGGATTGCAGCCTCATCCGATGAACATGTGGGGTTGCTCTCCCGATTGGCTGAAGTGATTGAAGACGAGGAGACTTTACAAAAAATGATTCAGGCCGAAGATGCCCAGGTGTTGATCCATTATCTGGATGAGGCTTAATGATTTAAATTCTCCGGTGTAAGGTGAAAAATTATGAGAACAATACAAATATCGATCAACAATCCCACCGGTCTACACGCCCGCCCGGCAAAATATTTTGTCAATTTAACCAAATCCTTTCAATCTGACGTTTGGGTTGAGTTTGGTGAGAAGAAAGTAAATGCAAAGAGCTTGATCTCCTTGCTGACCCTGGGGGTGAAGACCGATCAGGAAATTTTGATCCATGCAGAAGGGGAAGACGAAGACCAGGCCATTGACAAAATCCGCACTGAAATCCAGAGCGGACTGGGTGAAACCACCGCTGCTGAAAAGCCGCCCACGGAACCCCGCTCTCCCCGAAACCGGGCAGTGTCCCACGAGAAACATATCCTTGCCGGTCTGCCGGTTTCACCGGGGGTTGCCATTGGAAACGTGTACATTTTCAGCAGGGAAACGATTCAGAGTTCCCAGGAATTTCAAAGCATTGCAAAAGAAACCGAGCGATTAAATCAAGCCATAGCCAATGTTAAACATGAAATTCAAACCTTAAAGATCGAGATGGGCGAAAAGGTCAAAACCGAAGATTTGGATATCCTGGATGCCCATCAAGAAATTTTAAGCGATCAAAATTTATTGGAAAAGATAAAGGTAAAAATCAACGAAAAAAACAGCGCGGTCAACGCCTGGCAAATGGTATTGGATGAAACCATTACCGAATTCTCAAATCATAACAATCCCATCATCCAGGAACGGGCTGCCGATTTGCTGGATATTCGGGAGCAAATCTTACGAACGATGCTAGGCTATCCGCCCCATAAACAGCTTCCCGACCAACCGGTTATTATCTTTGCAGCCAATCTGTTGCCCTCGGATGCAATTGCCTTTTCAAAACATAAAATCATAGGGATTGCCTTAGCGGAAGGTAGCACCAGCGATCACGCAGCCATTTTATCGCGCGCCTTGGGCATTCCGGCTGTAGCACAGCTTTCGTTTAAATTATTAGATCAGGCGCACGATGAAATCGTGATTTTGGATGGGAAACAGGGGCTGGTGAATTTGCAGCCCAGCCAAGACGACCTGCATCAGGCGCAGCAAGCACACCACCAGTGGGAATCCCTCAAGCGGGAAGCGAAAAAAAACGCTGCACTGGCGGCCCAAACCATCGATGGACATGCGGTTGAAGTGGCTGCCAATGTGGCCGGTTTAGCCGATGTGCAAAAAGCCGTAGCAAGCGGAGCGGACGGGGTAGGTTTGCTGCGCACGGAGTTCTTGTTTGATAAACGCACGCAGGCCCCTAGCGAAGCGGAACAAATCCAAATGTATGAAGATATGCTGGCTGCTTTAAACGGTCAGCCGCTCATCATCCGCACGCTGGATATTGGCGGCGACAAACCGCTGCCATTTATTAAGTACGAACCAGAAAACAACCCGTTTTTGGGGGAACGCGGCATCCGCTTATGTTTCCGAGAGGAAGCCCTGTTCCGCACCCAACTGCGGGCTGCGCTTACTGCCTCTCAGAAAGGCACTGTGCGCATCATGTTCCCCATGATCGGGGACTATGAAGAATGGCAGCGTGCCAAACAAATTTTGGATGAACTTCGCCTGGCGTTGGGGGTTGCGCCCCTCGAGGTCGGCATCATGGTGGAAGTGCCTTCCGTAGTTTGGATGGTCGATATATTTGCGGAGGAGGTCGATTTCTTTTCGATTGGTACCAATGATCTGACCCAATATACGCTGGCGATTGACCGTACCCATCCGCGACTGGGCGGCCAGCTGGATGGGCTGCACCCGTCTGTTTTGCGTCAAATTCGCCATACGGTGATCGAAGCCCATAAAAAAGGAAAATGGGTCGGTATCTGCGGAGAGTTGGGGGCTGATCCAGTCGCCGTGCCGGTTCTGGTGGGTTTAGGCGTGGACGAGCTGAGTGTGAATGTGCCTGCGGTGCCCTTGGTGAAAGAACAAATTCGGACATTCAATTATGAAGCAGCCAGAGCGCTGGCTGAAAAAGCGATCGATTGCCGGCATGCAACAGAAGTGCGCGAAATGCTGCACGCTTGGCAATCAATCCCCTAACCATTATTCGGATCGGAGGCGTATCCATGAAATATGAAGCTTATCAAAATCTAAATTATCCACTCCCTGAGTCAGCCTGGGCCTGGAATATGTATGGTGCTGGCTTGGAAAATTTCGGCAAAAACAATCAGGCTGAACAGGTAGGGATCGGGGAACCTGATCCCGATCAAGTATTGGTGCGCATTGATAGCGTGGGTTTATGTTTTTCCGACTTAAAATTGGTGCGGCTGGGCGGCACCCATCCCAAATTGTATAACCAGGATCTACAAAAAAAACCAACCCGCCTGGGACATGAAGTGGCATTAACCATCATCAAGGTCGGAGAGAACCTGAAAGAGCAATATCAGCCCGGCCAACGCCTGGCGATGCAGCCCGATATTTATCAGCAAGGCAAAAGCACCGCGTATGGCTATACCATTCCGGGCGGCCTGATCCAATACCATCTGCTGGGGAAAGAAGTGCTGGAAACGGATGAAGGGGCGTGTTTACTGCCCTTAGCCGATAACCCGATCAGCTGTGGGGCGGCTTCCTTATTGGAGCCATGGGGCTGTGTCATGGCTTCCTACACCCAACGCCGCCGTTTGTGGCCGTTGGAGGGGGGCGTTTTATGGATGGTCGGCAGCCCGGGGGATGGGCATGCCTATCAATTCCCGCGTGGCCTGGATGCGCCGGCTACTATTGTTGCCACCGACCTGCCGGAAGACTTGCTGGCCCTGGTGAAGCACAGTGGTGCCACCGTGATTGAAAAGAATGACCTGAGCCCGGCGCAATACCGCGAAGTTTGTGACCAGCTCACCAAGGGCAAGGGGTATGATGATATTGTGCTGCTCCAGCCAAAAAAGGCGGCGCTGGTCGAGCAAGTGGCGAAATTGATCGCCCGGCGCGGCACGCTCAATTTGGTGGGCGAGTCTGCCTTGGATGGCCTGGTGGCGGTGGATGTGGGACGGCTGCACTACGATTATATTGCATTTGTGGGCAACGACAGCCTGGATATTTCCGCTTCGTATGGGGCGTCACGCAACCGTTGTGAATTGAAACCAGGCGGTCTGGCGGTCTTTATTGGCGCCGGCGGCCCGATGGGGCAGATGCACCTGCAGCGTGCGATTGAGCTGCCCGATGGACCAAAAACATTAATCGCAACCGAGGTCAACCCTGCGCGGTTAACTGCCCTGCAGCAAGCCTTTGCACCGTTGGCAAAGAAACAGAACCGCGAATTGCATATTATCGACCCAACCCAATCGAATCAATCCTTAGAAGCCCTTGTTTCTCGTTTATCCGATCAGCAAGGCGCGGACGATGTGGTGATCTGTGTGCCGGTGGCCGGGTTGATGGAACAAGGCGCAGCCTTAATGAACCAGGATGGCATGTTGGTTTTATTCGCTGGGGTACCGAACGGCACCTATGCTCCGGTGGATTTAAGCAAAGTCTATCTCGGAAATGCCCAATATACGGGCACCTCCGGGCTGACCATGGACGACCAACGTCTGGTTCTGGATCGGGCGGCCTTGGGCAGCCTTTCACCAGAGCGTTCGATCGCAGCGATTGGCGGCATGGATGCAGCTCTGGACGGCATGAAAGCCCTAGAAGCGGGTACATTCCCGGGCAAGATCGTCATTTTTCCCCAATTAAAAACTTTGCCGCTTTTGGCACTCTCAGCGTTGCAGGATGAACTTCCTGAAGTGGCCGAAAAGCTGAGCGAAGACCAAACCTGGACATTGGAAGCAGAAAAAGCCCTCTATGAACGCTATTGGGATGCCTTATGAAAAACTGCGCAACGGGGGGTGAACGATGATCTATACCATCACGCTTAACCCGGCCATTGATAAAGAACTGATGGTTTCAAAAATTGAAGCTGACCAGGTTTTGCGGGCAAAATCGATTCAGATCGATTTTGGCGGGAAGGGATTTAACGTATCGCGCATGTTAAAGTCACTGGGCAGTCCATCAACCGCCTTGGGCTTTTTGGGCGGCAAAACAGGTCAGGTTTTAGAGGCCGGCTTGCATGACCTGGGAATCCAGACTGATTTTGTGCAGGTCGCTGGTGAAACCCGCACCAATATCAGCATCATGCCCGC
>JACDJC010003177.1_pt1 | contig 12113 bp, 10 predicted proteins | sample 7454191 | NCBI WGS metagenome assembly JACDJC01 (sample SAMN14253291, study PRJNA609438) | sludge metagenome | isolation source: sludge after 25d culture with pyrite and EDTA | collected 2018-12-20
CCGCGGGGAGGGCCCGCCGCCGCTGGCCCATCCCCCCCCCCTGCGCGCCGCGCGCGGCCCGGCGGGCCGCCGCGCTCAGAGCGTGATCCGGGTGCCCAGCACGGCCAGAAATTGCGCCAGCCAGGCCGGGTGGGCAGGCCATGCCGGGGCCGTCACCAGATTGCCATCGGTGTGAGCCTGATCGATGGCAATGTCGGCATAGGTGCCGCCGGCCAGGCGAACTTCGGGTGCACAGGCCGGATAAGCAGAGCAGGTACGCCCCGCCAGGATCCCTGCGGCCGCCAGCAGCTGGGCGCCATGACAGATGGACGCGATGGGCTTTTTTGTCTTGTCGAAATGGCGGATGATGTCCAGCACCTTTTCGTTCAGGCGCAAATACTCCGGTGCACGCCCGCCCGCGATGACCAGTGCGTCATAAGACTGCACATCCACCTGCGCAAAATCGAAATTCAGCGAAAAATTGTGGCCGCGCTTTTCGCTGTAGGTCTGCGCACCCTCGAAGTCATGAATGGCCGTCGCGATCGTATCCCCGGATTTCTTGTCGGGGCACACGGCATGTACGGTGTGTCCGACGGCCTGCAGTGCCTGAAACGGCACCATGGTTTCATAGTCTTCGGCGTAATCGCCGACCAGCATCAGCAGCTTCTTGCTCATGATTGTCTCCTGAAAGTCTGAAAGCGTCGATCATTTACAAAGCGGGCGGCAGCGCCCCATCCGGAAGTGTGAAACGTCCTTTCGCAGGATCGACCACCGCCGCTTGTGCAGGCAGTCCCGTCCGCCCGAGCACGCGCCGGGTGTCCTGCAGCGACTGCCCCCGAAGTTCAGAGTAGCGCATGCAGGTCACCCGCAGGAACGAGGTGAAATTCGTGACTTCGTCCCGGCAGGCGTAGACCTCGTCGTAGAGCGTGGCGATCAGCTGATTGGTGGTCATGCCTTCATCCTGCGCGATCTGGGACAACGTGTCCCAGAACAGATTTTCCAGCTTGATGCTGGTGACCACCTTGGCGATGCGAACCGACCGGTTCCTGGATTCATACAGTATCGGATCGGTATGAGAATAAATATGGCACATGCTGGCTCCTGAGATGGCGTCTTGCGAAGCAGAATCCGTACGGCCTGCCGCCGCTTGGCGGGCCGTACGGATCAATAACGCCTGCACTGCACGACCCCTACAGTTCCTTGCGCGACATGCTGTTCGCGATCGCCTCGGCCTGGCGTATCGCCAGCGACACGATCGTCAGCGTCGGATTTTCCGTGGCGCTGGTGGTGAACTGGCTGCCGTCCGAAATGAACAGATTGGGTACATCGTGCGTACGCCCGTGACGATCACACACCCCGTCTGCAGCCTTGGCGCTCATGCGGCAGGTACCCAGGTTATGCGTGGACGGGTACGGTGGCGTGTGGAATGTGCGCTGTGCGCCCGCCGCCTCGTAGAGCGCCGAGCTCTGCTTGAAGGCATGGTCGCGCATGGCGACATCGTTGGGATGATCATCATAATGCACATTGGCTACCGGCAGGCCGAACTGGTCCTTGACGGCGTCATTCAGGGTGACGCGATTCGTTTCCTGGGGCAGATCTTCGCCCACGATCCACAGCCCTGCCGTCCTGACATAGTCATCCATGTACGACGCAAAATCGGCACCCCAGGCACCGGGATCAAAGAAGGCTGCATAAAACGCAATGCCCAGGCTGATGGTTTCCAGCTCGTACCCGCCGGCAAAACCGCGGGTGGTATCGTGGCGGGCCTCGTCCTGGACAATGCCGGCCATGGTCGTGCCGCGGTACATGTGCACGGGCTTGTCGAACACCGCATAGACCGATCCGGTCGTGTGGCGCATGTAGTTGCGGCCCACCTGACCGGAGCTGTTGGCCAGGCCGTCCTTGAACGCGGCCGATTCCGAGAGCAGCAGCAGCCGCGGCGTCTCGATCGAATTGCCGGCAACACACACGACGCGGGCTTTCTGGCGCTGCTCCTTGCCGTCCTTGTCGAAATAGATGACGGCACTTGCCTTGCCGCGCTCATCATGCTCGATTCGCGCCACGTGGCATTGCGTGCGCAACTCCAACTTGCCGGTGGCCTCTGCCTTGGGGATTTCGGTGTACAGCGTGGACCATTTGGCGGCCGACTTGCAGCCCTGAAAACAGAAGCCCAGCTGCAGACAGTACCCCCGTCCATCCCGCGGCTGACTGTTGATGGCCATGTGCCCGGTGCTGACCTCCTTGTAGCCAAGCTTGGTGGCCCCGTCATACATGACCTTGAAATTATTGTTCCCAGGCAACCCTGGAATGCCATGGGTGCGGGTCACGCCCATCTTGTCCTCGGCCCGGGCGTAGTAGGGTTCCATCTCGGCCAGGCTGATGGGCCAGTCCAGCAGGTTGCTGCCCTGGATGCCCCCATAGGTGCTGTGGGCTTTGAATTCATGTTCCTGGAATCGTAAAGATGCGCCCGCCCAGTGGGTCGTGGTGCCGCCCACGGTCTTGCAGATCCAGGCCGGCAGGTTCGGAAAGTCGCGGGCCACACGCCAGGAACCCGATGTCGTGCGCTTGTCCAGCCAGGCCAGCTGCCCGAAAGATTGCCATTCATCCTGAATGAAGCTCTCGGGGCTCTGACGCGCGCCGGCTTCCAGGACAACGACCTGGATGCCCTTCTGGCACAGTTCGTTGGCCAGCGTTCCGCCGCCTGCACCGGAACCAATGATGACGACCACACTGTCGTCGTTGTTGTCATACGTCGCCATGATGTCTCTCTCTTGCTTGATTTCTGTGCCCTGTGACGCCATTCATCAAGTTACATGAATGCGCGTGGTGCAATCACCCTCCTGCCCTCAGGCGCCGAACGGCGGCGGGCTGGCCGAAGCCGGCGGATCGGGAAGCCAGGTCAGATCGTTGAACCCGCGCTTGATGTAGCCGCCCTTGGACCAGCTCTCGCCTTCATAGCCGAAATGCTTGTAGGCCATCTGGTTGTCGTAGAGCGCGGTCACGCACTGTCCACGGACCTTCTGGAAGAACGGATCGGCCTGCATGGATTCCAGAACGGTCAATTGCTGCTGTGCGGAAGCCGCAGCCCAGTTCCCGCCGGCTTTCTGATTCAGGGTCTTGATGCCGGCCACCACCATATCCCGGACGGCCGGGTCGGCACAGGCCTCGTCGATGTCCTTGACCAGCAACGCATACACCGCGTCGGGGAGGTCCTTGTGTGGGTAGAGCCGCCTGGCCATCAATAGCAAGGCCTGCGCCTGATCCTTGTCCAGTACCTGAGCCTCGAGCGCCCAGACCCTGGATGGAGCCAGCGCCGCCAGCAAGGTGCCCGCCGACAGCGTGCCCGTCAGGACAATGGCTCCCTTCAGAAAGGCACGGCGCGATCCACGCCGAATGACAGGAACCTTATGGGCCTGCATCCTGTCCATGGTCTCATTCATGGTGTGTCTCCTTCAATTATTTGCCAACACTGCGTGCGTTGGCTTGGGTGACAATCCTGATTCAGGCTTGTCTGATGCTGCGTATCCTGCCTCGTGTCATGCCCTCTGGTTCGATTGTCGAGTGTCCCTTTGCTGCGACCGACCGTGGACCACTACTGATAGTGGCCGGCGCTTTGCAGCACTTCGATCTTGTAGCCATCCGGATCTTCCACAAAAAAGAACGTGGCAAGAACCTCGGACCCTTCTTTCAGCTGCTTGATCGCGGTCGGCTGATATCCGAGCCCCTCGAACAGTGAATGCGTGGCACCGAGATCCGGCACCGCGAAGGCCACATGGCCGTAGGCATTGCCATGGTCATAGGGTTCGGTACGGTCCTTATTCAGTGTCAGCTCCAGTTCGACCGGGCTTTCCTCGCCAGCCAGATAGACCAGTGTGAAGCTTGGAAAATCCAGGCGGTGCGTTTCCTTGAACCCGAATGCCTTCCGGTAAAAATCGATCGAGCGCTGCAGATCCAGCACCCGTATCATGACGTGTATGAGTTTCGCCAAGATTGACTCCTTGTCCATGACCAATGCGTCCATTATGCGGGCCAGGCCAGCCGGGTGGTAACAGCCGGGTGCTACATGACCTTGCCGTCCGGCCGGCCGGCCAGACTCCGGCACTGCAATGTGACGATGGCAGAACGCCGGTCGAAGCGGCGGTGATTGTCGAGCACCCGCCCCGGTTCGAGGCGCGCCCCCCCTGATGGAACTACTGGCCGATCCTGCTTGTCGAATGCCTATTGCTTGCATGCGCACTGACGGTCGACGGCCGCCTGTCTTCAAGAACGAAACACACTGGCGCCTGGGGATGACGGCCCGCAAACCGCATGAACGCTCTGGTGCGCTCTGACGCGAGTGGCGCAGTTGGCCGTACTGGCGCTATTCTGGGACACCCGCATGCTCGTTCGACACCAGGCTCGGGAGGCGCGGTGCACAACATCCCCGCCCGAGCAACGACATCCCATTCAAACCGCAAACACACAAGGAAAACATCGTGAGCGAAAACATGAAATTGAGCCTGACTGGCAAGACTGCCATTGTGACCGGCTCGGCCAGCGGCATTGGCCGCGCCATCGCCGAAGCCTACGCGCGAGCCGGTGCCAGGGTCGGGATCGCCGATCTGAACGAAGCCGGCGCCCAGGCAACCGCCCAAGCCATCGAAGCCGCTGGCGGCAAGGCCATGGGCGTGCGCATGGACGTCACCGACGAGGCATCCGTCAATGCCGCGACCGATGCGGTGGTCAAGGCCTTTGGCCGAGTGGACATACTGGTCTCCAATGCAGGCATCCAGATCGTCAACCCGATCGAGGAGTTTTCATTTTCCGACTGGAAAAAGCTGCTGGCGATCCACCTGGATGGCGGTTTTCTGACGACCAAGGCGGCACTCAGGAGCATGTATGCCGACCAGAAAGGCGGCGTCGTGATCTACATGGGCTCTGTACACTCGCACGAAGCATCCAAGCTGAAAAGTGCCTACGTGGCGGCCAAGCACGGCCTGCTGGGGCTGGCTCGGGTACTGGCCAAGGAAGGGGGTCCAAAGGGCGTGCGTTCCCATGTCATCTGCCCGGGCTTTGTGCGCACCCCATTGGTGGAAAAGCAGATCCCCGAGCAGGCAAAAGAGCTCAACATCACCGAGGACGAGGTCATCCGCAACGTGATGCTGAAGGACACGGTGGACGCGGAGTTCACGACGGTCGAGGATGTCGCCAATCTGGCGCTGTTCCTGGCCGCATTCCCCAGCGCGGCGCTGACCGGGCAGTCGCTCGTGGTCAGTCACGGCTGGTACATGGGCTGAGATCCGCCTGATGTGACGCACACGTGACCCACACCCGACATCGAGCTGCCGGGCCAACAGGCGCAAGCCTTTCGGCAGCTGGGTGGGATGGTCAGGGTGACACGATGGGTGGAATGGTCGGGGTGACATGATTCGAACATGCGACTCCTGCGTCCCGAACGCAGTACTCTACCAGGCTGAGCTACACCCCGACGGTGTGACTGGCTGAACTGGCAGCAAACGCCAGACCCGCCACGGGAATGTTTCAACGGTCTCGATCAACCGCGAAAGCACAAAATTTTAGCAGAGTTTCCCGATAAGCGGAATTCGGAAACGCCGACAGCGCCGTACGCGCCAGATCGGCTTCCGCACGCGCGGCGCCACGCGTGTATTCGAGTGCATCCGTGGCATGAATGGCGTGTGCCACGGCCTCGAAATCCGCGTCACCGGTCTCGATGGCGTGGCGGATCAGGCCACGCTGCTGCGGCGTGCCGGTCTCCAGCACCCGGATCAGCGGCAGGGTGGGTTTGCCTTCGCGCAGATCATCGCCCACATTTTTCCCCAGGGTCTGTACGTCGCCACTGTAGTCCAGCACATCGTCGATCAGCTGGAACGCGGTGCCCACGTGGCGCCCGTAGGCGGCCGCAGCCGATTCCTGCTGCGGCGTGGCGCCGGAAATGATGGCCCCCACCTGTGCCGCCGCCTCGAACAGCTTGGCCGTCTTGTAGCGCACCACCTGCAGGTAGCGATCCAGGGACACATCCGGGTCGTGCACATTCAGCAACTGCAGGACCTCGCCCTCGGCAATGACGGTGGTGGCGGCCGACAGCACCGCCATGGCCGCCATCGAGTCCGTTTCCACCATCATTTCAAATGACCGGGAATACAGATAGTCGCCCACCAGCACGCTGGCGGCATTGCCGAACACGGCATTGGCCGTCTGGCGGCCACGACGCATGTCGGACTCATCGACCACATCATCGTGCAGCAGCGTGGCCGTGTGGATGAATTCCACGACGGCCGCCAGCCGGTGATGATTCGACCCCTGGTACCCCAGGGCCCCCGCCACCAGCAACACCATGGCCGGGCGCATGCGCTTGCCCCCCGCTCCGACGATGTAATCGCCAATCGTGCGGATCAGCACCACTTCGGAATCGAGGCGGGCGCGTATGACGGCATCGACCGCCTGCATGTCGGACACGATGGGGGCAAACAGTTCGGAGAAGTTCAAAACGGACCCGGATGCGATGAGCGCCCGCCAGACGCGGCCGCAAGGACCCAGATTATACTTTCCGGATTGCAATCAGGAGAGACACGTGGCCGACCCACAACTGCAGACACTGATTCAGCGCGCGCTGGGCGTGCTGAATCAGCTCGAGGCCTGGCTGCCGCCAGCGCCCCCCGCCATCGACTGGACCGCGCACGCCTACCGCTGGCGCCGCCGGGGCGCGCGCGGCTGGCTGGATGCGGTTCATCGAATCGCCCCCATCCACCTGGATGATCTGCAGCATGTCGACCGCCAGAAGGCCATCCTGGAGCGCAACACCCTGGCGTTCCTGCAGGGCAAGCCGGCCAACAATGTCCTGATGACTGGTGCGCGTGGTACCGGCAAGAGCTCGCTGGTGCGCGCCTTGCTGGATGCTTACGCCGAGCAGGGGCTGCGCCTGATCGAAATCGACAAATCGGACCTGACCGATCTGGGCCAGATCATCGACCTCATCCAGGATCGCCCGGAACGCTATATCGTCTTTTGCGATGACCTGTCCTTCGAAGAGGGCGAGGCCACCTACAAGGTCTTGAAATCGGCGCTCGACGGCTCGGTTGCCTCGCCCGATGACAATCTGCTCATTTATGCCACTTCGAACCGGCGTCACCTGATGCCGGAGAGCATGCGGGAAAACCTGCAGGCCCAGCACCAGGCCGACGGCGAAATCCACCCCGGTGAAACGGTCGAGGAAAAGATCTCGCTCTCGGAGCGCTTTGGCCTCTGGCTGTCCTTTTACCCCTTTGCCCAATATGAGTATCTGGACATCGTCGGGCACTGGCTGCGCGCACACGGCTGTCCGGACGAACAGGTCCAGGCGGCGCGTACCGAGGCACTGCAGTGGACATTGGAGCGTGGTTCGCGCTCGGGGCGGGTGGCGCGGCAATTTGCACGCGACTGGGTGGCACGCCATGGCTAAGCCCACCATCCGCGTTGCGGCCGGCCTGATCTTTGATGGTCGCGGCCGCCTCTTGCTGGGCCAGCGCCCGGACGGCAAGGCCTGGCCGGGCTGGTGGGAATTTCCCGGCGGCAAGATCGAAGCCGGCGAAACCGTCGAGCAGGCCCTGGTGCGCGAACTGGACGAGGAACTGGGCATCCGGGCCACACGGGTCTACCCCTGGATCGTGCACGTGCACGAATACCCCAAGAACATTGTCGAACTGGCCTTTTGCCAGGTGACCGCCTGGGAAGGCACGCCGCACGGCCGCGAGGACCAGGCACTGGACTGGGTGGATCCGTGGGACATCCGGCTGGACGAATCCGAACACCCGATCGGGCCGGGGGGCGGGTCCCTGCTGCCGGCGGCGACCGCACCCTTGCGCTGGCTGCGTCTGCCCACCCAGTACCGACTCAGTCGGATCGGGCATCCGGATCACCTGGCAGACTGGCTGGCGCGCCTGCGCCGCGAACTGCTGCAGGGCCTGCGCCTGGTGCAGTTTCGCGAACCCGACTGGCAGGGGGGCCAGGACAGCCTGCAGGCCGCCTTTCAGGCCACGCTGGCGCTGTGCCGGCAGCACGGCGCGCGCTGCCTGATCAACAGTCGACATCCCCATTCCTGGTGGTCACAGGCCGATGGGGTGCAACTGCGCGCCGCCGATGCGCTGGAGATCCTGAACCAGGACACGCGCCCGCCGGGCTGGCTGGGCGTGTCCGCCCATGATGCTCGGGATGTCGACTGCGCGCGCCAGTTGCAGGCGGATTTCGTGGTGCTGGGGCATGTGCTGGCCACCGACAGCCATCCCGGCATGCCCGCGCTGGGCTGGGACCAGTTCCGTGCCCTGGCGGCTGCGGCGGGCCGGCCGGTGTTTGCCATCGGCGGGCAGTCTGCGGACACCCTGGAGGCGGCCCGCCTGCACGGTGCACACGGCATTGCCGCGATTCGCGGTCAGTTCTGGACCTGATCATCCGCCGGGTGTTCCCAGCCACCTCCCAGGGCGACGATCAGTTGCACGGTGGCGTCCAGGCGCTGCGCGCGCAAGTCCAGCGCGTTCTGTTCCGCACTGAGCGCGCTGGCCTGAGCCTGCACCACGCTCAGGTAATCCACCAGCCCCGCCGCATACTGATTGGTGGTCTGGCGCAGGGTTTCGCGCGCGGCGTCCAGCGCCCGATCCTGGGCGGCCTGCTCCGTCACCAGGGACTGCGACTGCACCAGCGCATCTTCCACTTCGCGCAGGGCTTCCAGCACGGTCTTGCGATACAGGGCGGCCTGAGCATCGTAGGCGGCGCGCGCGGATTCCACGGCGGCGCTGCGCGCGCCGCCATCGAACAGGCTCAGGGCCAGCGCCGGGCCCAACGTCCAGAAGCGCGCGGGAGCCGTGATCCACGAGGCAAATTCCCCGGCGCGAAAGCCGCCCTCGGCGCTCAGCGTCAGATCGGGAAACCAGGCGGCCTGCGCCACGCCAATGCGCGCGTTGGCCTGCGCCACGCGCCGCTCGGCCCCCGCCACATCCGGGCGCCGCTGCAGCAGGGCCGACGGCACACCCACCGGAACGACCGGGGCCGTGGGCAGGCCCTGGCCATCGGGCAGACGAAATGCGGCTGGCGCCTGGCCCAGCAGGATGGCAATGGCGTGGATCTGCTGCTCGCGTTGCCAGCCCAGGCGGATGCGCTGGACGCGCGTCTGGTCGAACTGCGCCGATGCCGCCGCCACGTCGGCGGACGAAGCCACACCGGCCGCATACCGGTTGCGGGTCATGTCCAGAGCGCGCGCATATTCATCCAGCGTGCGGGCCAGCAGGGCATCCTGCAGCCGACTGGCGCGTACGCCGACGTAGGCCTGCGCCAGGGTCGACTGCAGGCTCAGGCGCATGGCGGCCAGATCGGCCGCACTGGCCTGCACCCCGGCTTGCGCGGCCTGGATGTCGCGGCGCACGCGCCCCCACAGGTCGAGCTCCCAGCTGACGCTGCCGGACAGCCCGTACGTGGTCGAGGTGCCGCCGCCGGTGGCGGTGCCCTGCCCGGCCCGGCTGACGGAAGACGACAGCCCGACCGATGGAAACTGGCCGGCGCGGGCTGCATCCAGAGCCGCCCGGGCCTCGCGGAACTGGGCCTCGGCCTGGGCGATGTCCGGATTGCCCGAAGGCATGCGCGCCATCAGCTCGTCCAGCCCCGCGTCCTGGAACAGGTGCCACCAGCCAGGGTCCAGTGCCACGACGCCCGGTTCTGCCTGACGCCACTGGCCCTGTGGCGCATGCGCATAGGCCACGCCCACATCCTGGACCGGGCGCCGGTAATCGGGACCGACCGCACAAGCCGCCAGCATCAGGCCAAGCCCCAGGACGACCCCGAGCCGCGCGGCACGCACCCTGCCGGAAAACACGCCCTGCACGCAGGGCACATGCGCTGAAACAATCCTATCCATGAGGGGTGATCCCCCCGAGGCGGGTGACGGGACGGCGCGATCCACTCAGGCGGTCCAGGCTCAAGTAAACGACGGGCGTAGTGTAGAGCGTGAGCACCTGGCTGACCAACAGGCCGCCGAAAATGGTCAGCCCCAGCGGCTGGCGCATCTCGACCCCGGCGCCCGTGGCCAGCAGCAGCGGCAACGCCCCGAGCATGGCCGACAGCGTCGTCATCAGGATCGGCCGAAAGCGGGCAAGGCACGCCTGGTAGATGGCTTCGCGCGGATCCAGTCCCTCGCGCCGCTGTACCTGCAGGGCAAAATCCACCATCATGATGGCGTTCTTCTTCACGATTCCGATCAGCAGGAACACACCGATCAGGGCGATCAGCGTGAACTCCATGCCCACCAGACGCAGGGCCAGCAAGGCGCCGATGCCGGCCGAGGGCAGCGTCGACAGAATGGTGATCGGATGGATGGTGCTTTCATAGAGCATGCCCAGCACCAGATACATGGCCACCAGGGCGGCCAGCAGCATCCAGGGCTGTTGCGTGACGGCATTGCGCATCATGCTGGAACTGTCGTCCAGACCGGACTGCAACTCGTCGGTCGGCAGGCTGATGCGCGCCACGGCCCGATCGATGGCCGACAGGGCCTGATCCAGAGACACCCCGGAGGCCAGGCCAAAGGAGATCGAATCGGCTGCCAGCAGGCCCTGGTGATTGACCGAGCGCGCGGCGAGTTCCTCGGTGATGCGGGTAAAGGCCATGAGCGGCACGCGCCGGCCATCGGCCGTGACGATCTGCAGCGCCTGCAGGGAATGCAGGTCCTGTGCATACTGTGGCTGCAGGCCCATGACCACGTGATACTGGTTCAGGGCGCCATACAGCACGGCCACCTGCCGCTGACTGAAGGCATTGTTCAGCACCCCGGCCAGATCCGCCATCTGTACGCCCAGGCGGCGCGCGGCTTCCCGATCCACGACCAGTGCCAGCTGGCGCCCGCCGTCATCGGTGTCGTCATCCACATCGACCAGTTCCGGCAGGCCGGCCAGTGCGTTGCGCACACGCGGCAGCCACTGGTTCAGCAGATCCAGGTCGCTGCCCATCAACAGATAGGAATAAGAGCCCGCACGGGACGAATGCCCGACGAAGATGTCCTGCTGCGGCACCAGGAACATGCGTGCCCCGGGCGTATGTTCGAAACGCCCACGCAGGCGGTTGACTACCTGGGCGGCGCTGGCACTGCGCTGGTCCAGGGGTTTCAGCTGCACCTGGATGAAGCTGGAATTGCTGCCACCGCGTCCGCCCGCATAGGCAGTCACGGTGTCCACGGCGGGATCCGCCAGCAGGATGGCGCGAAACGCGTCCAGGCGGATCTGAGTCTCCTCGAAGGACGTGCCCGTGTCGACGCGGAAGAACCCCATCAGCTGGCCCGTATCCTGCTGCGGAAAGAAGCCCTTCGGGATGCTGACGTACAGATACACATTCAGGCCGATCGTGGCCAGCAGCAGCAACAGCACCAGGCGCGCGTGGTTCAGGGACCAGCGCAGCGAACGCGCATAGGCGCCCAGGCAGACCTGGCCCAGGCGCTGCGCGAGCCGCGCCAGGCCCCTGCGCCGCAGCGGCTGATGCGGCGCAGGCGTGCGCAGCAGGCGCGCAGCCATGACCGGCGTCAGCGTCACGGACACCAGCAGCGACAGCGCGATGGCCACGGACAGGGTCACCGCAAACTCCTTGAACAGCCGGCCCACCAGCCCGCCGATCAGCCACAAGGGGATGAACACCGCAACCAGCGACACGCTCATGGCCACCACGGTGAACCCCACTTCGGTCACGCCGCGCAGCGCCGCGCGGGCGGGCCGCATGCCGCGTTCAATGTGTCGCATGATGTTTTCCAGCACCACGATGGCATCGTCCACCACGAAACCGGTGGCCACGATCAGCGCCATCAGGGAGATGGTGTTCAGGGTGAAGCCGAACCACCACATCAGGCTGAAGGTGCTGATGAGCGACGCCGGCACGGCCACGGCGGGAATCAGCGCGGCGCGCCAGTCGCCCAGAAAGGCCAGCACGACGGCCACCACCAGGACTACCGACAGCACCAGCGTCAGTTCCGCCTCGTGCAGCGAGGCGCGGATGCTGGGGGTGCGGTCCTGGGCGATGGTCAGGCGCACCCGTTCGGGCAGCAGGGCCTGGAAGGCTGGCAGCAGCTCCCGCACCGCATTGACGGTCTCGATGATGTTGGCATCGGCCTGCCGGCGGATGATCAGCAG
>JACDJC010003178.1_pt1 | contig 12109 bp, 12 predicted proteins | sample 7454191 | NCBI WGS metagenome assembly JACDJC01 (sample SAMN14253291, study PRJNA609438) | sludge metagenome | isolation source: sludge after 25d culture with pyrite and EDTA | collected 2018-12-20
CTACCGATTCAACCGTCGATTTCGTCTGCCCGAGATGCTGCCGCGACTGGCGCGGGCTATGGTGCTGTGCAAGCCTTGGCCGGAGCCGAATTTGCGCGCCGTCGATAATTTTCATGGCTGAGCGTCGTCGCTAATCAGGTGCTGCCTTGCGCTATCGTGATCCCGGGACCAGGCATGCTTCATCTCGCGTCAAAGTCGCCGCGCCGCCGGCAGTTGCTGCAGCAGCTCGGCGTGGATTTTTCCGTCATCGAAGTCAACGTGGCCGAGCGCCGGGCGGAAGGCGAGTCACCACAGGATTACGTGAGCCGCGTGGCGCGAGACAAGGCGCGTGCGGGATTGGCGTCGCTGGCAACCGACGCTTCCGGCGATGCCATCGTGCTCGGCTCCGATACCGAGGTCGTGCTGGATGGCGAGGTGTTCGGCAAGCCCGGTGATGCCGACGATGCGGCAGCGATGCTGGGCAGACTCGCCGGGCGCACCCACGAGGTCATCTCGGCGCTTTGGCTGGTGTCAGGCGATCGGGAGCTGGGTGACGTCTGTGTATCACAGGTGCGCTTTGCTGCCATTGATGCGGCGACCATTACTGCCTATGTCGCGACCGGCGAGCCGTTCGGCAAGGCCGGTGGCTATGCGATCCAGGGCCGTGGGGCGGCGCTGATCGAGTATCTGCAGGGCAGCTATTCCGGCGTGATGGGCCTGCCGCTGTTCGAGACGGCGCGGCTCTTGCGTCAGTTCGGTGGTTCCCGCCGCTGACTTCATCCGCCTGGATGGGCGACCATGAACCACGCTGCCACGGCCAGCAGGTTGTTGGCCCCGTGCGCGACCACGCTGGGCCAGATCGAGCCCGAGCGCATCCGCAGCCAGGCCAGCGCCAAGGCCAGCAAGAGCAGGTTGGGCAAGGCAAATACCTGCCAGTCCAGACCCGGAAGATGGGCCAGCGCGAAGGCCAGCGAACTGAGAACGATCGCCGCAACGCTGCCCCAGCGCTGTAGCAGTGCCGACAGCAGCACGCCGCGGAACAGCAGCTCCTCCACCAGCGGGCCCAGGCTCACCACCATCAACACCAGCGGGATGCGCCACCCCAGTGGCGTGCTCTCGCCCAGTTGCTGGATGTTCTGGGTGACGGGATGGCCTTGCGCCAGCCACTGGGTCAGCCAGCCGCCGATAACCGGCACGGCCAGGCCGATGACCACGGCAAGCATGAAGAAAGCGGCTCGTGCGGGATGGACGAAGCCGAAGCCGGGCGGACGCGCCAGCGACCACAGTCGCGGCCAGCGTCGCCATATCAGCAGCACGATAGTGGCCGCCGCGAGGCCCAGCGCCAGCATTACCAGCACGGCCTGCATGCCGGGTTGTTCCAGCGTGCTGCGGACAATGGCAGCGGGATGCACAAGCTCCCGCCACGAGTGAAGCTGGCCGGTGGCTACCGCAAGCACCAGGGCAAACACGCCGCCGCCAACCGTCTGCAGCGCGAAATAGAGGGCGATCCAGCCCAGTGCTACCCACAGGCCCGGTGCCCGCGCAGGCGCCGGCAGTGCCAGTGGCAGGATTGTATGGGAGGGACTGGGTTGCGTGTCGATGGTCAGGGCTTCCACGGCGGGCGCCACGACGGAGCCCTCTCACACGGCGTCAGTCGTGACAGCGGATTATCGCAGCAAGGCCGGGGCACGCATCGGCTCATGGGGTGGCGATGACGATCGACTTTGGCAGGCCTGCCCGCGACGATACGCGTCATCAAACCGTGCTTTTCGATGCCTTCTTTGAGCGGTTGTTCAGCGATGGAACCACGCAACCGGGTCAAGTAGCGCTCGACCTCGCTGCCGTTGCCAGGATGGGCCGCTGGGCTGACGATCAGCCCACGACCATGGCGCGCACCACGCCGATGCCGGCCATCACCAACAAGGCGAGCAGGCCGAGCATGCCCAAGCCGAAGCCGGGGCCACGCTTGGCCGGATCCTTCAGATAGGCAGCTGCGTACCACCCCCGACCTGCCAGCCAGACCAGTCCGGCGATACCGGCCCAACCGCTGAAGCCAAAGCTTGCGGCCAGCCACAGCGCGGGCAGGAACAGCACGGTTTGCTCCAGCGTATTCATCTGCACCCGGTAGGCGCGTTCGAACGCAGGATGCCCGCTGGTCGCCGGCGCCTTGATCGCATACGTGCCGCGGGCGCGGCCAACAATCAAGGTGGTACCTAACAGCAACAGCATGGTGAGCAGAGTAACCAGGGCGGGCAGGTGGATCATGACGTCTCCTTGAAGTGGTGTCGGCTACTGTAGCGGCACGGGATGCATGGCGCGAGCGTGGCCGAGGCGCTATCGTCGCCCGATGGCACCGCACCACGGTGCGCCTCGCAACTGGGTGGTGTTATGGACTGGCGGAAAGGCGCCAGCAGCAACAACGTCGAAGTCGGCCGCGGTGGCGGCCGGCGGTTCGGGGGCGGCGGCCGGATGGGGCTGGGCGGCCTGATCGTGCTGGCCATCCTGGGCTGGATCTTCTTCAAGAATCCGCTGGCCTTGCTGGATCAGAGTGGCATGCAGTCCGGGGCGCAGGATCAGAGCGGTGTACCGGCCCAGGTCGATCCGCAGCAGAAGGCCTTCGTCAGCGCCATCCTGCGTTCCACCGAAGTGACCTGGGGCGAGGTATTCCAGACGAAAGGGGCGACGTATGTCGAGCCGAAACTGCATCTGTTCACGGGCGGCGTGAGCACCGGCTGCGGCGGCGCCAGCAGTGCCGTGGGGCCGTTCTACTGCCCCGCCGACCAGAAGGTCTATCTGGACGTGGCCTTCTTCCAGCAATTGCAGGATGAGCTCCATTCCTCCGGCGATTTCGCGCGTGCCTACGTGATCGCTCACGAGATCGGTCATCACGTGCAGAATCTCACTGGCGTATTCAACCGGGTGCGGCAATGGCAACGTCAGGGCCTGCCGATGGACGGTGCCAACGGACTTTCCGTGCGGCAGGAGCTGCAGGCCGACTGCTACGCCGGGGTGTGGGCCAACCACAGCCAGCGCGAGCTCAACTGGCTGCAGCCGGGAGACATCGAGGAGGCGCTCAACGCTGCCAGCCATATCGGTGACGATGCCTTGCAGCAGCAGGCGCAGGGTCGGGTGCGGCCGGACACGTTCACCCATGGCACTTCGGCGCAGCGGGTGCAGTGGTTCAAGACCGGCTTCAGCAGCGGTGACATGGATCGGTGCAACACGTTTGCCGGCATACGCTGAGCCTCTTTTGAACGAGTTTGGCGAAGCTCACTGCACGGCGAGCCTCGCACACTCTAGAATCCACACGCTGCGTGCCTCGGGGTGCGCTCTGGCCTGATCCGATGCTGCATCCCTGCCTGCGTTGCGGTGCCTGCTGCGCGCATTATCGTGTCGCCTTCCATTGGTCGGAAGCGGAGGCTTTTCTGGGCGGCAAGGTGCCGCCGGAGCTGACCGGGAAGCTCGATCATCACCGCGTGGCGATGCGCGGCACCAACACCGCGCAGCCGCGCTGCACGGCCTTGCATGGCGTGGTCGGCGAAGCCGCGCATTGCGGCATCTACCCGCAGCGACCGTCGGTGTGCCGCGAGGTGCAGCCCTCGTGGGAATTCGGCGCAGCCAGCCCACAGTGCGACAAGGCACGGCTGGCACACGGTCTGCCGGTACTGCAGCCTGAGGACTGGCTCGATCCCTTCGACGCCGGCGAACCGCCGCTGCCGCAGAGTGCCTGAGTCCGGATGTGCCTGCTGCAGAGGGCCGGGCGGTTGAACTGTCTCGCCTATGCCGTTGGGCAGACTTTCGGCACAGTTGCTGGCATGGTTGGCACGCTCTCCATCGGGCTGATGTTTGCTTTGCCCCGTTGCTGGCGGCCGCGGCTGTCTGCTTTCGGCAAGGTTGGTCGCAAACAAACTTTGACATGGTCGGCGTCCGGATACCGGCGAAGCCGACCTGTTCGCTGTCTATTGGTCTCAAGGCTCGGCTGAGGGACCGAGTTGCGACCCCGCGCCAACGCCAGTCGCTGCGCCATGTTGCAACGGGCCTCACGGGGTGGCCAGACCGATTGGGCAGCAATGCCGCCGGGTCGCGCAGTTGTGGTGCGTGCCTTGATGTTCTGTCGCCAACTCGGGAAGGTGCGCAAGGGCACTGTCCAGCCCGACCGCTCCGGGCATCTCAATTTGTGATTCCCTTGGTTCTTCGGGCCCCAAAAGCCGTAGACGTCGGACTCCGTAGTCGACGATGCGGCTGTCATGCTCGACAATGAGGCTTTCGCAGTCGAACCTAGCCCATGTCTCGTATCGCCGCCTTGCAAATCGTGCCCAGCAATGCCGAACCTGTCCTGACGCCCCAGCAGAAGAAGTTCAATGCCCTGATCCGGCAGATCGAAAAGTCACGCCAAACCCTGGCGGCATGGCATGAACACATCAACGTTTACCGCGAAGCCCACGTGCAGATCCTGTTGCCAATGCAAACCGAGCTGATAGCCATGCGCAAGCGGTGGCTGTTCGCATTGGATGCACTACATGGCAGGCAAGTCTGGACCAAGGCGGAGCGCGAAACGTTGCGCGAGTTGGTATACGACGTGGCTGGCACCTTGCTTGATGCGGGTGATGACGATGCCGCATTGAAGGATTTGTTTGCCAAGCATGCTGGTGTCGACTTTGACGCCGAGCGGCAGAAGTTGCTGTGCGCCATGAAGGGCTTGACCGAGGAGATGACCGGCCTGGACCTGGGTGCGGACGAAGGTCTCCATACCGATGAAGATCTGATGGAGCGAATGCAGCGTGGATTTCAGGAGAGGGCAACTGCCGAGGAAGCCGAACGCGTCGCCAAGAGCTCGCGTCGCCGCAAGACCGCCGCACAGCAGCGGCGAGAGGACGAGGCGCAGCAGGCCACGCAGTCCGTGCGCGAGATCTATCGGAAGCTTGCAAGTGCTTTGCATCCTGATCGTGAGGTCGATGCTGCACACCGCGATGCCAAGACCGATCTGATGAAAAGGGTCAATCAGGCATACGCTGCCAGCGACCTGCTGACGTTGCTGGAACTGCAGTTGCAGATCGAGCAGGTTGATCCCCGTCACATGGCGAGCGCCAGCGCCCAGCGCTTGAAGCACTACAACAAGGTGCTGTCCGAGCAGTCGGCTGAACTGAAGGCAGAAATCTACCGCGTTGAAACCGGATTCGGAATCGAGTTCGGGCTGGATTTTGGGTGGGGAACGAATCCGCGCAAACTAGGCCAGTTGCTCGAGCAGAACAAGCGGGAGCTGCGCGCCGATTTGGAGCAGCAGAAGCGTGACTTGCGTTTGTTGACCGACGTAGCGGCGACCAAGCTCTGGCTCAAGCGGCAGCGGCAGGCGCTGCGTAGAGCCGATTTCGATTTCGGAATGTTCTGACGTTCCATCGACGGAGCCAATCGCTCACGCCCTCATCGTCAAGTCCGAGCTTATTGGTTCTTCCCCTGATCCATGCTGTCGCCCGATCGAAACCATCGGGCGACCCGGACCAGCGGCTGACGAATTACTTGTGCGGCGGTTTTCCGCCACCGTGCCGTGGCTTGAAACCGCCAGGCCTGGCGCCGACGGGCTTCGGGCCGCCGGATTTGAACCCGCCGGGTTTCTTGAAGCCACCTGGCTTGGGCGACGGTGCGGCATGGCCGGCATCGGTGTCGGTGTCGGTGTCGCTGCCATCCCACTCGTGGATGCGCAACTGCTGCTGCACCACCCACACCTTCTTCAGGTGCTCGAACACTTCTTTCGGCATGCCGTCGGGCAGGTCGATCAGGCTGTAATGATCGCGGATGCTGAGCCGGCCGATGTATTGGCTGTCCAGCCCGGCCTCATTGGCGATCGCGCCGATGATGTTGCCCGGTTTCACCCCGTGCTCGTGGCCGACCTCGACGCGGTAGGTGCGCTTGCCTTGCTCGGTGGCGTGCGCGCGCACCGGGCGCTGGCCGAATTCGCGCGGTCCGGCATGTTCATTTTCCTGCACGCGTGGTTTGCGTTCGCGCAACGTGCGGCTGGCGCTGGCGTGTTCGCGTGGCTTGTGTTCGCGCGCAGCCGGCTCGTATTTCTCCCGCTTCGGCGGCGACGCGAGCAGCAGCGGCTGGTCGCCCTGGGCGATCCGCGCCAGTGCCGCGGCGATCTCGATGGCCGGGACGTTGTACTCCTGTTCGTACTGCTCGATCAGCTGCTGGAACTGGCCCAGCTCGCCTTGCGCCAGCGTGTCGGTGATGCGTTGCTTGAACTTGCCGATGCGCACGTCGTTGACCACCTCGACCGAGGGCAGCTGCATCTGCTCGATCGGCTGCCGGGTGGCGCGCTCGATCGCATGCAACATGCCGCGCTCGCGCGGGCTGACGAACAGGATCGCTTCGCCACTGCGGCCGGCTCGGCCGGTGCGACCGATCCGGTGCACATAGCTTTCGGTGTCGTATGGGATGTCGTAGTTCACGATGTGGCTGACGCGCTCCACGTCGAGTCCACGCGCGGCCACGTCGGTGGCGACCAGGATGTCCAGCTTGCCGTCCTTGAGCTGCTGGATCACCCGCTCGCGTTGCGCCTGTGCGATGTCACCATTGATGGCGGCGGCAGCCAGGCCGCGTGCCTGCAGCTTGCCGGCCAGTTCTTCGGTGGCCTGCTTGGTGCGTGCGAAGATGATCATCGCGTCGAACGGCTCTGCCTCAAGGATGCGGGTCAGCGCATCGAGCTTGTGCATGCCGCTGACGAACCAGTAGCGCTGGTGGATATTCGGCGTGGTGGCGGCGGAGGATTTGATCGTGACCTCGACCGGGTCTTTCAGATGGCGCTGCGCGATCTTGCGGATCTGGGTCGGCATGGTGGCCGAGAACAGCGCGACCTGGCGCTCGGGCGGGGTCGCGTGCAGCACTTTCTCGACGTCGTCGATGAAGCCCATGCGCAGCATTTCGTCGGCTTCGTCGAGCACCAGGTATTTCAGTTCGGACAGGTCCAGGGTGTGCTTGTCGAGGTGGTCGATCACCCGGCCGGGCGTGCCCACCACCACGTGCACGCCACGCTTGAGCGAGTGCAACTGCGGACCGTAGCTCTGCCCGCCGTAGATCGGCAACACCTGGAAACCGGGGATGTGTGCGGCATAGCGCTGAAATGCCTCGGCCACCTGGATTGCCAGTTCGCGCGTGGGCGCCAGCACCAGCGCCTGCGGCTTGCCGGCGCGCGCGCTGATACGCGACAGGATCGGCAGCGCGAACGCGGCGGTCTTGCCGGTGCCAGTCTGCGCCTGGCCCAGCACGTCGCGGCCTTCCAGCAGCGGCGGAATGGTGGCGGCCTGGATCGGCGAAGGCGACTCGTAGCCGACGTCGGCCAGCACGCGCAGAACGTCGGGATGCAGCGCAAGTGCGCCAAAACCGGACCGAGCCGGGGCGTGATCGGAAGTGGGGGATGACATGGGGGGACCTCGGAACCATGGCAGCGCCAGGAATGCGGCGCGCAAGCCCTCTATTCTACCAGCGCAGCGTGGCCGCGTGGCGCAGATCGCTGAATGCCGCGTGCACATCTGCACGGTTATGCTCGTGACTGCATGTCTGACCTGGAGTAGAGAAGATGACTACGCTCGAGACGATTTCCGAACAGCGCCTGCACGATGGTGTCCAGGGTTTCTACAGGCATGCGTCGCAAGCGTGCGGCGGGTCAATGCGCTTCGCCGTGTACCAGCCGCCGCAAGGGGCACGGCAGACGTGTCCGGTGCTGTATTTCCTGGCCGGTCTCACCTGCACCGAGGAAACCGCCACGATCAAGGCTGGTGCCCAGCGGCTGGCGGCCAAACTGGGCCTGGTGCTGGTGATGCCCGACACCAGCCCGCGCGACACCGGTTTCGAGGGTGCCACCGGCGACTGGGAATTCGGCGAGGGTGCCGGCTTCTACCTGGATGCGACCCAGGCACCGTGGTCGTCACGCTTCAACATGTATACCCATGTGGCGGACGAACTGCCGGCGCTGGTCGCCGCACACTTTCCCGTGGACGCATCGCGCAGCGCACTGTGCGGTCACTCGATGGGCGGGCATGGTGCGTTGACGATTGCGCTGAAGCAGCCGACGCGCTATCGCTCGGTGTCCGCGTTCGCGCCGATCGTGGCGCCAAGCCAGGTGCCCTGGGGACAAAAGGCCTTGCCGCGCTATCTGGGCGATGACCCGGATGCCTGGGCGGACTATGACGCCTGCGAGCTGGTGCGCCGGCGGACCTTCCCCGGCACCATCCTGATCGACCAGGGCGAAGCCGATCCGTTCCTCGAAGCGCAGCTGAAACCGGAACTGTTCGACCAGGCCTGCGCCGAAGCGGGGCAATCGCTGCTGCTGCGCCGTCATGCCGGCTACGACCACAGCTACTGGTTCATCACCAGCGTCATCGAAGACCATTTGCGCCATCACGCCGAGGCGTTGGGGCTGCTGTAATGGCGCTGCCGAGATTGCAAATCGCACGCGGCGTGATCCGCCTGCCCGAGCCGGCCGATGCGCCGAAGTTGCTGCAATACCGGCTGGAGAACCGCGAGCACCTGGCGCCGTGGGAGCCTTTGCGTTCAGCGGCCTACTACACGCTGGAACCGTGCCGTCGGGCGGTGACCGATGCCCGTGAGGCCGCCCGGCTCGATCGCGATTATCCGCTGGTCCTGTTCGATTCCGACGAGCAGGAGATCCGTGGCAGCCTGACCTTCTCCAACGTGATGCGCGGGCCGTTCCAGGCCTGCCTGCTCGGTTACGGGATTGGTGCCCGCTGGCAGGGCCTTGGCATGATGCACGAGGCGCTGGAAGCCGCCCTCGTCTGGGCATTCGGCGAGCTGGACCTGCATCGGGTGATGGCGAACCACATGCCGCGCAATGAACGCAGCGCGCGCCTGCTCGCCCGGCTCGGCTTCGAGCGCGAAGGCTACGCGCGCGCTTATCTCAAGATTGCCGGGCAGTGGGAGGACCACGTGCTGACCGCGAAGATTCGCTGAGTCAGCCGCTGATGTTCCATAAAGATGTGGCGGCCATCGGGCCGCCACATTCGCTGTCGCCTGGACTCGTCCTGCTCAGGCCTTGGCGGCCGGCCGACGATTCGTGCGGCGACGCTGGTTGCCGGCTGCATGCTCGCCGCGGCCTTGTGGTGCGTAGCCGTTCGGCCGGGCCGATCCGGCGGGCTTGCCCTGGCGCGGGGCACGCGACTGGCGCTGGCCACCGCCACCCTGCTTCGGGCGGGGCGCGCCCGCATCCAGACGCAGCGGGGCGGAGGGCTCGTAGCCGGCCACCGGGTTGATCGCAATGTCCTGCTTGAGCAGCTTGCGGATGTCGTACAGCAGGCCGCTTTCGTCGTGGCTGACCAGCGACAGCGCGAGGCCTTCCAGGCCGGCGCGACCGGTGCGACCGATGCGGTGCACATAGTCCTCGGCCACCGAAGGCAGGTCGTAGTTGATCACGATCGGCAACTGCTCGATGTCGATGCCGCGCGCGGCGATGTCGGTGGCCACCATCACGGTGACGCGGCCACTCTTGAAGTCGCTGAGCGCGCGGGTGCGGGCGTTCTGGCTCTTGTTGCCATGGATCGCGGCACTGCGCAGGCCCGAGGCATTGAGAAAGGTCACCAGCTTGTCGGCGCCGTGCTTGGTGCGGCTGAACACCAGCGCCTGCCGTCGGCTGTCCTGCGACAGCACGTGCAGCAGCAGGTCGCGCTTGCGCGAAGCGTCGACCGGGTGCACCTGATGGCTGACCAGGGTGGTCACGGTGTTTGGCGCCGAGACCGAGATCTCGCGGGCGTTGTGCATGAACTCCATCGCCAGCGTCTTGATCGCCGGCGGGAAGGTGGCCGAGAACAGCATGGTCTGGCGCTTCTTCGGCAGCGCCTGCAGGATGCGCTTCAGCGCCGGCAGGAAGCCCATGTCGAGCATGCGGTCGGCTTCGTCCAGCACCAGCGTTTCCACTGCGGACAGATCCAGCGTGCGCTGCTGCAGGTGGTCGATCAGGCGGCCTGGGGTCGCGATCACGATATCCACGCCACGGCGCAGCGCGTTGATCTGGGGGCCCATGCCCACGCCACCGAAGATGGTCGTGCTGCTGACCCGCAGGTTCTTGCTGTAGCTGCGGATGTTGTCGTGGATCTGGGCCGCCAGTTCGCGGGTCGGGGTGAGGATCAGGGCGCGCGGCCGGCGCGTCATGGTTTCGCCGCTGGTCGACAGTTTCTGCAACAGCGGCAAGGCAAACGCGGCGGTCTTGCCGGTGCCGGTCTGCGCGGCGGCGAGCAGGTCGTGGCCTTCCAGCGCAGGCGGGATCGCCGCGGCCTGGATCGGGGTCGGTTTGGTGTAGCCGTAATCGGCAAGCGCACGCAACAACGCGGGCGCAAGGCCCAGCGAATCAAAAGACATGTAACACTCCTGTGCAACCCGGAGTGTTCATACCGTGTTGCGAATCAAGGGAAAGGAGCGGCGGGATGCCGCAACAGCCGAGGGAACGACTGCGTTGCACAGTATAGCTGATCCTTTCCCTGGTGCGCAGGTCCGCGGTGGTCAGGCGGAACAGTTACTGTCACGGGCGTGCTGCCCCACGATCAGATAGCTGTTGAACGGCGTGTGGCCACGCAGCGGTTCAATGCATACGTCGAGCCCGGCCTGTTCCAGTGGCGTGCGCAGTTCGTCGGCGCTCGGATAGTGCTGCGCACCACCGGGTATCCAGCCAGAGGCCTTCAGAAAGAACTCCTCCACGCGGGTGGCATGGAAGCGCCAGTTGGCCTCGCGCAGCACGTTGCGGATGATCAGGCGACCCTGCGGTGCCAGATGCCGGGCCGCCTGCTGCAGCAAGCTGAGCTGGGCCGTCGCCGGCAGGTAGTGCAGCACGTCGAGCAGGGCGACATGGCCTTGCATCGGCGGAAGGTCGTGCGCGTCCGCACAGCGCAGTTGAATCGCTTCCGCCATCCCGCCCCGCTGCGCTGCACTTCGCCCCGCGGCGATCTTGCGCGGGTCGTGATCCAGCCCGAGATACGCAGCGGTGTGGCCGTGCGCGTGCAGGTATTGCCCGAGCAGGCCGATGCCGCAACCGATGTCGAGCAGGGGCAGCGTGCTGTCGGCAAGCACTGCGGTAACGGCAGCGTACACCGGGTCGCCGGCCAGCTTGCCACGCACGTAGCCACGCTGCAGGTGGCCATCATAACGACTGGCGATGTGCTGGCGTGTGCGAGAGTCCATCCGTGTCCTGCCTGCCAAGGATATGCTGAGCCTAACAGCTGGCTGGAGTTCTTCGCGGCCGCGAGGGTGGTGCATGTCGTGCGCACGGTCACCACGCAATCGTGGCTGGCTGATGATCATAGCGGCGACAACGACGTGCGGGTGCTGGGGTCGTGGCTGGCCGGGGTGGTGATCGTGCCGGCCTTGCTTGCCTCGGGCCGGCGGTGCACGGTGCCCGCTTCGGCCCCGCGGCTCCTGATAGAATCGCCGGTTTGCAAACTCTGCGAGACGCATGATGAAAGCTGGCAAGGACAAGGTGGTTTCCCTCCATTACACGTTGACCGTGAATGGCGAACGGGTCGAGAGCTCGCATGATCGCGACGAATTGCTGTGGGTGCTGCTTGGTCACGGCCAGCTGATCCCGGGTCTGGAGACCGCCCTGGAAGGTCACGAGGCCGGCGAGAACCTGACGGTGGACGTGGCCGCGACGGACGCCTACGGCGAGCGCCAGGAAGGTCAGATCCAGCGCATGTCCAAGAAATACTTTCCGCAGGCCAATCGGCTCAAGCCGGGCATGGTCACCGTGCTGCAACTGAAGGAAGGCGGCCAGCGCGCCGTCACCGTGCACAAGGTCGGCATGAGCGCGATCGACATCGACATGAATCACCCGATGGCCGGCAAGGACCTGCATTTCGACGTTGCCATCAGCGAAGTGCGCGATGCCACCGAGGAAGAGCTCAAGCACGGCCACGCCCATCCACCAGGCAGTGCAGCGCACTGACTGGCGGATGTCAGGACAAATCAAAACGGCGCGCTTGGCGCCGTTTTCCGTGTGCGCCCGGCAGGGCGCACCTGCTTGGAGGTGAAAGTCCTCTATCTACCCGGCAAGGGGAAGGATTAGCGGAAGGCAAGGGCGTTTCGGGTGACCGGACGTCTGGAGGAAGCCCGAGGCAAAGCGCTGGCCTGACGA
>JACDJC010003179.1_pt1 | contig 12108 bp, 6 predicted proteins | sample 7454191 | NCBI WGS metagenome assembly JACDJC01 (sample SAMN14253291, study PRJNA609438) | sludge metagenome | isolation source: sludge after 25d culture with pyrite and EDTA | collected 2018-12-20
CGCAATGACTGGGGCCGCATCGCGACGGGGGGGAAGAAAATGGCCGGCAACGCCGCCCTTTTTCTTCCCCGCCACTACGTTTTTAGGAGTCATGTCATTGCGAGGGATCCGCCCGAAGCAATCTATTAGGTTTCAGTGGAGTCTGCCGGCAGTTGCCGGAGACCCCGCGATCTGAAAGCAAACTGCTCTTTTAGCATGGGGTCATCACCTCACCGCCACCTTTCGTACATCTCCGCCTATGTCGATGAGGTAAACGCCGGGGGCACCCATTTCAATGCTCTTCAATCCGGAAAGTGAGTTGTAGCTTTTTATTAGCCTTCCGGAAATAGTGTAGATATTCACATGTTCGGGAACAGATGAGTTGTTGAGTATATAAAGCGTTTGATGGCTGCTCCAAACCTGCACATGTGTTTTCACCACATTTTCGCCTATGTGGGTAGTGGTTGTTACCAATATGGAGTTGGAGGGGTCGGAGATAAGCCCGCTCACCACTCTTTTTACCTGGTAGCTGTAGGTCAATCCATCTTCCAGTCCGCTTACATCCAGGTAGTTGTTGGTAATATCCTCCTGGGAGAATACCGGCACCGTTGAGCTTTCTTCCTGTGCATAAACTTCCAGGATGTAGCTGTCTGTTTCGGGTAAGGTTTCCCAGTTGGCTCTAAAGCCGGTGCCCGTAACATTAGTGGCAGCAGTGGCCACGGGTGGATTAAGCGATTCGGGGGCGAGGCTTTTACCTGAAAGGGTAGCATTTACGCTACCTTCTAAACCGCCATCGTATATCAAAAGCCCGGTGGTATGAGCATCACTCACTTCGGTTGGTGAATAGGTTATTTTAAGTTCGTAACCCTCATCGTTGTTTAACAGAACGGCAGATATTTCAGTGGCGCTCAAAGAGAACTGATTGTAGTTTGAGCCAAAGAGCATTGCACTCATATCTCCTGTAAGGTTTTTGCCTTTCATATAAAGCGAGAGGGTGCGGCTCGTCCCTGTTAAAACGGTGCCAAACTGCAGCTCTGTATCGTTGGTGGGGGTAGTAAGAACCGGCTCAGTGATGCTGGTATCGATGATAAAGGCTACGTCCATGCTGTCGCCCCAGATGTATTCGGTCAGATTGGGATAATCGATAAAGGGGTTGCGGTTGTTCTGAAGTTTAAATACCGCATCGTTACGTTCCAGCTCTTTTTGGCTCACGGGGTCGTTGCGGTGCCATTTCAACAGCAAATCCACCGCCCAGGGTTTCAGCACCGGATAGGTGTTGGCATTAATCATATAGAAATAGCGCCACTTATTGTAATAATCCTGATAACAGGTGACCACATAAAAGTAGGCCCGGGCAAAGTCCCCTTTGTAGTTGTCGTGAGGTTCAAATACGTTGCCGGTATAACCCGGAAATATATTACTTCCCACGGTGGTTACTCCATTGTAAAAGGAGGGATTGCTGCCCACCTCTCCCAGCGGATAGTTGCTTTTGGCCATATTGGCGTCCCTGTCGGCAGGATAGATGTGGTGAAGATCGGTGTAGGCCGCATTGACATCGCCGCCCCACCAGCTCTTGGGGAAAGAGTGCTCACGGTTCAGCTCGTAACTGGTAAAGAGGCGCACATGGTCTGAGTACATATCCCAAACAGTGCCATCGGGTCGGCTGTCGGTTAGCCTGAAGGCTTCCCACAGGCTGCTGTAATCCAGTACTGTGTGTGTACGAAGAATTTGATGAAGAGCTGTTTTTAGCTGTTCTTTCTCCTTTCCGCTGGCACTGTTGTAATACCCATTTGGGTTTTGGGCTGTAACAACGGAGGTGAGCAGCAAAAGAAGAAGTAGGTGATGGCGTAGAAATGGAATCATTCAAAAAGGGTTTTATAGTTTAACTCACCGGATGACTGTAGTTATCCGATGAGTTAAACTGTCTAAATCGTTATTTTGGATTTCCCGTCAGCTTAATGTTATCAAGCCTAAACCCTACGGTGTTATTGGCCGCAACAGATATAAACTCAATTTTAAGCGGACTGGTGGCGGTTATCACTGCCTCAATCACAATGGTTGAGAACACGTTGGCTGTCAGTGGGGTGGCAGGCACAGTTTGTTCCACACCGTTGATTTTTACGATGAGTTTATCGGCTGTTGCGCTTCCATTCGTGGACATGTCAAATTGAAGCTGTACATCCTGTGAAGCCGAGATATCGATGCCGTCCATCGTAAGGTCGCTGTCCAGGTTAGCCGGCAGCCATACATGGGCACTGAGAGAGGTGGTGGTGCGAATATCTGCGGTGCCCGATGCATCGGAGTAGGTGATACCCGGATTGTCGAAGTCGGTAAAATCAGCAATCTTAGGCCGGTTGGGATACACATATTCGCCGGTGCCAAAAGTCTCTAAAAATATTTGATTTCCATCGGGCGGGGGTGGCTCCACTGTGCCGCTCTCTATTTCAAAATCGGATACCTCTTTAATGCCGGGCACACCAAAGTAGGCCTCCAGAGTTCCGTAGAGGTTCACCTCTTTGCCCAGGTTGTCCGGATTGGTCACCAGGTTAAGTGCGTCTCTAACAGTGCCTAACGGCAGTTGAACCGGTATGCAGTTGGCATAGTTGGTTTCTGAGGGGGAGGCGGCAATCAGAATGTTGGATGACACCGTAAAGGGGGTGGTAAACCGCGATTCGGTGGAGATGCTTATGCCCGAGCCACTGCCGTCGTCCACGGCTCCCACTATGTAAGCTTTGGTCCAAAAGCTGCCTGTGGCTCCCTGGTTTTCAATGGCTGCCAGGTAGTTATAGGGATTTCCCTGAGTGCCATCGCCGGTTCCCAGGTCGGGTGGTTCCACGGTTCCGCCATCTATTTCAAAATCGGATACCCCTTTAATACCGGGCACACTAAAGTAGGTCTCCAGAGTTCCGTAGAGGTTCACCTCTTTGCCCAGGTTGCCCGGATTGTCCACCAGATTGAGCGCCTCTCTAACGGCGCCTATCGGCAGTTGAACGGGGATGCAGTTGGTATAGTTGGTCTCCGAAGGGGAGGCGGCAACCAGTATATTGGATGACACCGTAAAGGGGCCGGTAAACCGTGCTTCGGTGGAGATGCTTTTGCCCGAGCCCCGGCCGTCGTCCACGGCACCCACTATATAAGCTTTGGTCCAAAAGCTGCCTGTAGCTCCCTGGTTTTCAATGGCTGCCTGATAGTTATAGGGATTCTCCTTAGTGCCATCACCGGTTGCCGGCGGGGGCGGTTCCACAGTTCCGCCTTCGTCACCGGGTCCGCTTACCACGATCATGTTTTTCACCTCCCAGGTGCCTGCGCGGCTGGTGGTTGAGATGTATTTAAGTGCAAAATGGATGTTGCCGGCACCGGTGAATTCCGAAGGAATATTTAATTTCCCACTGTTGGTCCAGTCGTCCCATGAGTTCCCCGAAGAGTAGTTGGCAATGGTAATCTGCGTCCAGGTGGCCATGCCCGGGTCACCGCCATTGTAGTTGGAGGATATCCACAGGGTATGGTCCAGCTCGTTGCTGCCGTAGCGGGTAATATGGTCGAAGGTGATGTGGGCCGTCTCGTAGTCCGAAAGGTCAAGGGCAGGTGAGATGAGCCAATCCTCGTTGGCAAAGCGATCGGGATTTTCAAAACCCGTTATCTTTGCATAACCATATGGGTCTATTCCCCATTTTTGAGTACCTGAAACACTGTATTGCGTAAACGGTTCGAGGGTGCTTTGAAAAGAGGCATTCAGAATCTCCTGGCCGGCGCCTCCAAACATAAACTCCGAAGAGGTGCCATTGGCTATCTTAATACCGCCGGCGCCCAGCGTGGTTTCGAGGCCTCCTTTCACTGTCACCTCTTTGCCAATGTTGCCGGGGTTATCACTTAGGTTAAGCACTTCACGCATGGTGGAGCCGGAGGGTAGGTTCACCACGACGCACTTCTCCCAGTTGGTTTCGCCGGGTGATTGTGCAATTACGATGGTATTGTTCATAAAGGGGCCTTCAAAGGCCAGGTCGTCGTTGCTGTTGATGGGGTTATCATTGTTAATCCCGGGTTGTACGGCGCCAACAATGTAGCCTTTCACCCATCCGTTTTTTCCGGTGTCCATATTCCCGAGTGCGAAGCTTACGCTCCAGGGGCTGTTTTGAAGGCCCCAGCCATCGGGATTGGGTTCAAAGTCGAGGTCGTCAGTGTCGCGCAGCAAAAACTGAACGGTATTGTTGAATACGGTAAGAATGCCTGTAACACTGCCCACACCGGCAGGGATGGTGTCGGCAGCAAAGTCGGCGGCGCTGCTCATCCGGCCCGTCACCGTTTTGCTTTGGTCGTCGGCAAAACGAATGATGCGGTTCAATGTCTGAACGCCTCCTTCGGCTGGGGGATATGCGAATATCTGGCCGGCATCATCAAACAAAACGCCCTCCAGTTTTACCAGCCGGCTGAAGTTGTCGGCGGTAAAATCGTTGTAATCTATCACTTTAGGCGAAAGTCCTTCGGGGTTGGGATAGTCGTCTTTAAAGATGTGAGTCTTCACCTGTTCCCAGGTCATCTGACCAATGGCGAAATTGTCGTCGTTGTCCCGCGAGTACTGGTAACCCAGTTGAGGCAGACTGCCATATTTGCCCATGTAAAGGCCGCCGGTTTCAATATATATCTTTTGGCCTACCTTGTAGTCGTTGTAGATGTTGTTGCGGTCGATGGCCACCATCAGTCCGCCGGTCTCATCTTCAATGAAGATTTGCTTGTAGAGGTTACCCGATTCATCGTTGGCGGTGATCACCCCCTGGATGATGTCGTTGTCGGTGAGCTTCTTCAACAACTCGTTGTGTTTGGCTTTAAACTCTTTGATAGAGATGTTGGCATCTCCCGAATAAACAGGACGCTCATGCGGAGGTGCGTCAAAATTTTCATCCTGGCATCCAAATCCTGCAAAGGCGAGCATCGCCATAAGGATGATAATATTCCTGAAGTTATTCATGACGTTCATAATTTGATCTGTTTTGTATTATCAAATGTTCAATTTGCAATTGAAATATTTTGCTCTCTGGCTATTCTTTGTTTTGATCAGGAAAAGGTTGAAAAAAGAGATTGATAATTTTACCCTTTCACCTTTAATCTTCCTAATCCCTAATCTACCATAATGTCGCACTGCTGGTGCTCTTTTTCGGTCTTCTGTTTTCTACCATAATGCCGCACCGCTGGTGCTATTTCTGTCTTCATCAATCTTTTTCAAAACCTCAATCCTACATTAAAAAAGAAATTAAATCCTTGTGCATAGTAATATTTTGATGGAAATTTATTGACGTCGTAATTATCAAAATCGAACCGGCCCTGCTCGTAGCCGCCACTCTTAAGAGAGGTGTTGTTAAGTATATTGTTTGCATTTAGGTTCAGGCTCAGGAACTTTCCGCCCGAAAGGCGCAAAGACTTGCCAATGGAGACGTCCAGGGTTCCACCGGCGCCATATTTCTCCTGTTCCACAATCTCCTCTACCTTTTTATCACGTTCTTCCTGGTTGTAGGCCTGGAAATCCACGGCACTGGGGGTACGTCTCACGGGGGTGAGATCCACATAGTTGCGATCGAAGTAATTGAAGTTCACCTCGAAAAACCAATAGGCAGGATGGGCGTAATTGAGTCCCAGACTTCCTGCTGTTTGCGGGGTACCACCCACATAGAAGTTTTTCAGATAGACCGTTTCGGTGGTGTCGGGGCGACTTCCGTTTTCGTAGGTAATATATCCCAATGGCCTGTTTTTGTAGAGGTATTCGGCAAGGGTACCAACAGCTTTAAGGGATAACTCGGGGGTTAGATTTACCGAAAGTCCCAGCTCAAAGCCTCTGTAAACTTTACGGATACCTGCCATCACGTAATTTACAAAAGTGCGATAGCTATCGTGGTAAAAGCTGGTTAGTTCATTTTGGTCGTAAAAATTGCTCTGAAAGGCAGTGATGCGGCCATTGATTCCGGGTGTTGAAATAAGATAGCTTATATCGCCGGCGGCCACTCTTTCACTCTTCAGTTCGGGGATAGCATCGTCCTTGGTGCGAGCCGAAAGGTAGGCATCGCGTGGCAGGGGCGCTTTGGTCTGGTAAATGGCATTGGCCGAAAGCATGTGGCGGCCCGTAATTTTGTATAGTCCACCCGCTTTTAAAGCATAGTTTGTAAATTCATGCTGTTTTCCCTTTCCATATGAGTTGTCGGGTGCACGCCCATTTCTCATATTTCCGTATCTGTAAAAATTTGTATAGGAGAGTTTTGTGGCATAGTAGAAGTCAACTTTAGGCAGGGTAAACTCATTCTGTATCCACACGTGGCCGCTGTTTATATAGAGGTCGTAATCATATCCAAAGGTATCTCCTTTGGTTACCGTGCGATTGGGATTGTCCAGGTCGTTTTGTTTTATGTTTTCATCGCCTCTGAAATCACGATCGGCAAACTGATCCACATCCAGCCAGTAACGGGCTCCCAGCAGGTCATTTACGGTTTTATTATTTAATGATTTGGTGGTGTGAAATTCCACTCCTGCCGTTAGTGTTTGCCGGTCGCTGATGCGGTTTCTGAGTATCGAGTTAAAGTTAATCTCCCGCAGATCGTAATGCCGCTCCTCAACCATATAAAGCGCGCGGTCGCGCTCATAGTTTACCATGTAAAGACGATCCCAGTTTACCTGGCTTACCGAAGGGTCGTTTTTCCAGGCTTGACGATAGAGTTCTTTCATCTCATCTGTGCCCTGATAACTTGGCAGATAGCGGTAATAGTCGGGGCGCGGATCGGCAGAATTGTACCAGTTGAGGGCGGTGGTGCCGTACTGGTTATATCGGTATCCTATGCCGGAGGTGAGCTGCGTGTTTTGGTTTATAAGCCAGTGATGGGATAGCACGGTTACCGGATCGTAAGAGGTGACCACGCGGGCATTTCGTTTTGTTCCGTTTTGGTAACCCCAGTTGGGGTTGTACAGGTTATTGTCCACCAGGTCGTATATTTCCTGATAGGAGGCACCCTGTTGTCCTCTTTGGGTAGGTGATCCCAGTGTGGTGAGCGATATGGAATGTTGATCGCGGGCTCCCAGCAGTTTTTCCACCGAAAGGAAATAACCAAAACTGTCGTAAAAGGTGCCATCCACGAAGCCTTCGTCGGCATACCGGTAGCCCACCGACCCGGTAACGGCCAGTTTATTTTTCATTAACCCGGTGGAGTAGGTGGCCATCCCTCTCAGGCTGTAGCTTCGATTGGTGTATGAAGCCGTGGCTTTGCCTCCCGGATTGTAGGAGGTGGCACGGGTGTTAATGTGGCTAAGTCCGCCCAAATCGCCAAAACCATACCGTGAAGCACCGGTGGCTCCGGTGAAGTCTTTGTTGCGCACCGCATCGTTCAGGCCTCCTAACATGGAGTAGTTGAACTGGCCGCGCACCTGGTCGTTAAAATTTACACCATTGATGTAGGTCTGGGTGTAGCTGTTCTGCAATCCGCGTACTGAAAAACGGACGGCACCAAATTTAAAAGCCGATTCGGAGATGTATATATCCTGTGAGGCCCCTAATAAACCAATAATATTTTGGTCGGCTATGTCGCCCAATTCCTCTTCCGACTGGATGTCGATGGTGGGAATATCTTCGTACACCAATGCCCTGGGCTGCATATAAATATCCCCCAAATCAAGCCATTGATTGGCTGAACCCTTTAAAGTGAGGGTTTGGGTTGTAAAGTCGGGATGTGCAAAGGAGATTTGAAATTGATCCGAGGGTGTTGGTACCCATTGGAAGGTGCCATCGGCAGCGGAGGTGGTTTCGCCTGTTTGTCCGGCAATGGTGATGACAGCTCCTGCAACGCCCTGGCCGGTGGTCTGGTCTAATATTCTGCCGCTGAGGCCGCTTTCCTGGCTAAACACGAGGGAAGAGCCCAGGAACAGCAGGATAGTTGTAAAGAAGAAAGATGTAGAGTTATTCATTGTAAAATTCGATTATGACTCTATTGTCTATTATAAGATGGCTCGCGATAACTTGTTGTTCGTAATCTTTGCCATAAAATTAGAATAATAATTTTAAACTACAAAATTTAAAAAGTGGAATCAATTTAATTAAACTATTTTCTTTTGTAATATCAGCGTTGGTAATATTTGGTGATATTTGGTTATATTTGAGGCCTTGAGAAGGATAATAAAAGATTTAATCAGAGTATTGATATGTTTAGAAAAACTTTAAAACAATCGAGTTTGTTATTTGGCTTACTGGTGATATTTTCAGGTTTCAGCCAAATTACCACTGCCCAGCAGGTAAAAGCTGGAATAGTGGCCTTTTATAATCTCGAAAACCTGTTCGACACCATTGATACGCCGGATGTTCGGGATTTCGAGTTCACCCCTGCCGGACCAAAAAAGTGGACGGGTAAACGCTACTGGCATAAGATCAATCAGATGGCTGACGTTATCTCTAAGCTGGGGACTCATGAAAATATTCCGGGCCCGGCTGTGATTGGATTATCAGAGATGGAGAATCGCGCCGTGCTCGAAGACCTGATCGCTACGCCTCAGCTTGCACCTTTTAACTATAAGATTGTTCATTACGATTCCCCCGACAAACGAGGAGTTGATGTGGCACTCTTGTACCGGCCGCGCTATTTTCATTTAACCAATTCCCGCTCGGTTCCTTTAATTATTAATAACGAAGAGGGGCGTCGCATTTTTACGCGCGACCAGTTAGTGGTTTCAGGGATGTTCGATGGGGAGCCTATGCATTTTATTGTGAATCACTGGCCTTCGCGTTGGGGAGGGGAGAAAGGAAGCAGTCCACTGAGGGAGGCCGCTGCCCGGCTCTCGCGGGCCCTGGTAGATTCCATCGCAGATATTGATAAAAATGCCAAAGTAATTGTGATGGGCGACCTGAACGACGACCCCATTAATAAGAGTGTCTATGAAGTTCTGAATGCCCGTGAAAATCCCCGCAAGCTTAAGCAGGATCAATTGTTTAATGCCACCGGGAAACTTTATAAAGAGGGGATAGGCTCCCTCGCATATCGCGGCAAATGGAATCTTTTTGATCAGATAATCATGACTCAAAGTTTTTTGAACAAAAGAGACGGAGGCTACCAATACCGCTCAACACGCATCTATAATGAGAGCTATATACAGGTGCAGGAAGGCTCATATAAAGGTTATCCATTCCGAAGTTTCGTGGGTAATAATTATCAGGGGGGCTACAGCGACCACTTTCCGGTTTATGTGGTTTTGGTGAAAAGAGAATAGCCTCATCAACCTTCCACTATTACAGGACAGACCCTCTCTCCTTCGTAGAACTTCCCGAAATAAAATCGGGACAGGTCGTCCCGCTGTTACGTGTTACGGGAGGGCCGGGGTGAGGCCGAATTGCAAATTAATCACCACCACCTCGGGCCTGTTTCCCGTTCTCACCGGCGGGCCCCATGTTCCAAAGCCGGTACTCACGTAAAAGTGGGTGTCTCCCTTTCGTTTGTAGCCTCTGCTCACTTCGAAAATCTTTTGGGTAATATATCCAAAGGGCCACATTTGTCCATGATGCGTATGTCCTGATAATTGAAGGTCAACCTCGCTGCCGGCCACCAAGTCCAGATTATAGGGCTGATGGTCGAGCATGATCACCGGGAGGCTCAGGTCTAAACTCTCCAATAACTCCTCAATTTTCTTGCGCGGCTGGCCGGTTGAACGTCTGGCCTGGAGATCCTCGCGCCCCACCAGATAAAAGGCATCTTTGATGAGTATGGCGGTGTCGCGCAACATGTTAATGCCATGCTCCTCCAGATAACGGACTGAAGGTTCGCCACCGCCTATGTATTCATGGTTACCGGTGGAGCCAAAAACACCCAGGGGTGCCTTTAGGTCGTCAAGGCACTCTCCCAGGTTCTGTTGGATTACCGGCTTCACATCTTCATCCAATATGTCGCCGGGCAAAAGTATGATATCAGCTTTTAGTCCATTTAATGTTCTTACCAGTTTGGCCGTTTTTCGGGGGCCAATGATGGTGCCCAAATGGATATCACTCACCGCTGCAATTCGCAATTCCTTTAAACCGTTGGCTTCTTTGTCAACCTTAAGAGTTAATTCCGAAACGCGCGGATACCAGGCATTGATATGACCTGCCAGCACAGTGCCAATGGTTATGCCGGCCACCACCATACCTACAGTCATCTTAAAACCGGTATAATCCTCTCCGGCCCATCTGTGGATAAAGGGAACAATGTGATTTGCAAGGCGTGCCAAATCAATCACAAACAGCTGTAGGGTGGCGTAGAGCATAACGGCAAACCAAAATGCCCCCAGCCAGTGCAGGGAAATGGTCAAAGGGTTGTACATACTCCTTTCGAGGATACGAGCAGCAAAATAGGAGGAGGAGGCTATTATCATAAACAGGATGAACCAGGGGCGTAACCTGGGAAAGGCTTCGAGGGCCTGGTAACCGCGAATGGTGATGTAGATATTTACCAGCAGATGAACGGCTAATACAATTGAAAAAAAGATAATGAACTGGCGATTTTCCATGATAAATGTTTAGATATGCTGATTTGTGAGCAAAGGTATTTAAAAAAACAGCTCCAAACTGAAAGAAGAAAGCGGATTAGGGAAATGAAAGGTGGAAAAAGCTCAAAGCTCCCTGCCTGCCGGCAGGCAGGAAAGCTCGAAGGTAAAAGGAAAAAAGAGTAAAAAAAAACACAGGACAGAGTTCAGCGTACACTCCCCATGGGTTCAGCTTACACTCCCGATGGAGCAAAGCGATCCCGAAAAGACATCGGGACCGCCTTTGATTTAATCAGGCGGGAACCCTGAACCCACAACTCCGAACTTTTCTATAAAATTTGTCTTTCTTAAAAATAAGAAACAACTTTGCAATTGACAACCATCATCGTCTATGCAAAGAGAAGCCGCACTGGTTAAACGATTAAAAGAGGGAGATATTCAGGCATTTAACCAATTGTTTGAGACCTATTCTCGCCGGCTCTATGCTTTTGGACTCAAATACATGAAGTCTGAGGCCGATGCCGAAGGGCTGGTGCAGGATGTATTTTTGAAAATATGGCGAAATCATGTTCGTTTGGATCATGAAAAGAATTTTCAGGCCTATATTTTTACCATAGCCTTTAACCAGATAAAAAGGCATTTTCAGCTCAGATCTATTTATCTCGAAGAGTGCCAGGCAGGAACCACCGAACAAGTGGATTCATCGGTGGAGCGCAGCATTACCTATCAGTCGGTTTTAGATCATATCTCTGTTCTGTTGGAGCGACTGCCGCCAAAAAAACAAAAAATTTTCAATTTGAGCCGCTTTGAGGGCAAGAGTGCTCAGGAAATTTCCAAACAGTTGGGCATAAGCCCCAAGACTGTCGACAATCAGGTGTCGGAAGTGATCGCCTTTCTGCGGCTTCACATTAAAGATGCAGATATGTGGGTTTGGCTTTTCTTTTTTATGTTTCTGAATGGGTAAAGGGAAAACTTGAATGTCATAAGTAGTAAAACGGGAAACCTCATTTTAGCTTTTTTACCTTAGTCGCCTGAAAATAAAGAATCACCGACCCTATTACCTTATTGGTGTCGAAAAACATGTAAATGGCACCCTAAAACAGCCCAATATACCGTTCTATCGCCACTAGGCGGCTTTGCACTTCCTGTTAGTCAAATTCTTTCAGCTTCCGGATTTGGTTGGTAGCCGGGGGATTCAGCTATTTTTTTCAGCCTTCTCAATCTTTTTTTAATATTTTACGGGAGATTTCTCTCAATCCACGCTATTACTAATAAAGCGAGAAACAATTTCATGAATCAGGAACATCAAAATACCATCCTTCAATATCTCAACAGCGGAAAGAAAGAGGATACCGATCTGGAGCGACACTTCGCCCGGTTATTTTGTGATAAAAATAATGAAGCTCAACTCACAAACACTTTGCAGAAAGACTGGGAGGCAGTTTCATCCGAGGCACTCACGGAGAAAGACCTTACCTATCTGTTGCACCGCATTCATTTCCGTATCAATTCCGAAAAATCACAGTCAAAAACAACCGATAAACATGGAGGTCTGACGGTATTGAGGTGGTACAGCCGTATCGCTGCTGTTTTGTTAGTGCCACTCCTGCTGTGGGCAGCTTATCAATTCAGCAAGACAGACGCAGCTATTAC
>JACDJC010003180.1_pt1 | contig 12101 bp, 11 predicted proteins | sample 7454191 | NCBI WGS metagenome assembly JACDJC01 (sample SAMN14253291, study PRJNA609438) | sludge metagenome | isolation source: sludge after 25d culture with pyrite and EDTA | collected 2018-12-20
GCCGATAAATAATCCTCATCACCTGCAGATTCTGACATTTGATCTTGTCCGACAGCCAAACGCAGATGATTCACCAGATTTTCAACCGGCATATTTCCAATAATCGCAGCCTGCTGTAAAGTCGCAACTTTAGCGACCGTCCTGCGAAGGACGGGATTTTTCAACTTTGCAAAAACCGGTGAAATATCAATCAAAACCTGTTCGAGTGCGGGATAGGCTTCCAACAACTCCCCTACCCTGGTTTTTGGTGTTATCATCAATAGCTTGCCTGACATTCATTTACTTTTTTGAATAGGACAGCAACCTTTGCTCACCTTCCAGTTTTCGGTAAGCTGTCAGGTCCTGCGTAAACTCTACTGTTCCCAGATATTCGCCATTGCTTCCCCTGAGGGCAAAATATTCAATATAGATAAACCGCTCCTTGAAATTAATCCAGAATGCAGCAGTACTTTCACGGCCACTCTTGAAATCATCCAGTATTCTGTCAACAATATCCACACTGGATGGTGGATGACAATTACGGACATCCCTGCCGATGATTGCACGGTTCCGTGTGAAGATACGATCAGGTCCCATGCTGAAGAATTTCACTTTGTCGTTTTTGTCTACGAAAGTGAGATCAATGGGCAGGGTCCTGAAAAGTGCCTCCATTTCATCCTGGTGGAAGCTGCCGGTCGACAACTGGATGCCTCCCTTTATGCCGTATTCAATATCACTCACACTCACACCTTCCGGTTTCCATTCAACCTGGGGATCATACAGGCAATAACCGAATTCCATGGTTTGCTGGTAAATATGGTACCAATCATCGTCCGATAATTTATCCATTGCCATGGGAAAAAGTATTTCTTCTTCCTTCATGACCATGTCTATTACCGCCTGCACTGCCGGCACAAGCAACATATCGGTGATGGTTCTGACTTCTTCGGCAGTCACCTGACCTTCGGCACTCACCGCTTCAATGGCCGTCTTGAGCAATTCGCGTGTTTCGTCATGCTTGCCCCACATCACTTTAGGGGGACCGGTAATCTCCTGTTTTTCAAGAAACGGGAACAAAAGGTATTCCTTTCTCAGGTAATGTTTGTCAACATCCATCAAGCTGTTGAGCCCACCATGCACCTTGATCAACCAGCCTTTAACCTCGTTATCCTTAAGATATGGGACGATGCCGAAAAGCTGTTGAAGTTCATCAGCTACTTTCTCGAGTTCCCTGTTCTCCATTTTAAAGGTGTCGACAGGATGGCCGGCTGGGATTGATTTAGCGCCCGACTGGTCAATATGGCCGTCGAGGACAGCAGTGTGAATGTCACAAAACCGGAGAACTTCCTCTTCAGGAAGGCCTTCCCAGATAAGTTCCTGTTCAACTTCAACCACCTCGTCGTATGGTATCGATTTCAACAATTCAACAAGTCTGGCCCGAACCAGTTCAGGAGCTTCCCCGCTATGTAGCTGGAGAATCATGTGCTTAAGCAGCTCTTTGCGTTTCTGCGAATTATTAATGATTTCACTCATAAAATGATTAATTATTTGATGGACAAAGTTATTTCCTCACAAGGATCTTAAAATCCCTATTTATTGTGATTTTATAATAATACAATTACTAAATCAGGCCTATGATCGCATCTCCATGCATGGCTTTTTTTGCCAACGACTGGATGGTTTGGTTGGTTGTCAATTCGTTGAGGGCGTGTCGTATGGGAGCATAGTGGTCGTGAAGAGGGCATGGATTGTTCTCGTCGCATTGTTTCAACCCAAATCCACAACCCGAGAAGAGCTTCTCGCCTTCAATGGCGGTAATAAAATCTTTTAATGGCAAATCAGGCTTATCCGGATCGAAATAGAAGCCGCCGTTCTTGCCTTTCATGGAATCAACAAATCCCATTTTTACCAAACGGTGCAGGATTTTGGCAGTGAAAAACTGGGGAGATTCAATCTCCCTGGAAATTTCCACCACCCCGGGTTTCCGGCCATTCAGGTTCTGTGCCTGTATATATACCAGACTTCTGAGTGCATATTCTGTTTCTTTTGTAAACAAGGCAGTTGACTTTTTGGATTCAACAAATGTAATTAAAACTTGATGCAAAAATACAAAAATTATTAAATGACCTTTTTGTCATCTTATTATTTTTTTATACGTTTGCCACATGAAATTTTAATTGATTCAATCATGAGTACAGTTTATCATTCCAACACCCCCATAGGGGAGATAGTCGCCAACGATTACCGGACTGCCACCGTTTTCTCAAGTGCCGGAATTGACTTCTGCTGCGGCGGTAAAAAAAGTCTTGGCGAAACATGTGCCGAGAAAGGGATCTCTGTGGAAGATATCACAGCCGAATTAACCGAGGCTACCGCCACCCCGGTAAGCTATGCCCAGAATTTCAAGGCTTGGAATCTTGATTTCCTTTGTGATTACATTGTAAACACCCATCATAAATACGTCATTGAATCCCTGCCGGAATTAAAATTCTATACCCGGAAAATAGCGGATGTCCACGGCGAAAATCACCCGGAACTACTTGAAGTGGCTGACCTGTTCAGCAAGGTTGATGCTGAACTTCGTCAGCACCTGGGTCACGAGGAAGAGGATCTTTTCCCCGCCATCAAAAGAATGCTTTCCAATCCGAATGAAACCGATAGGGGAACCATCCGCAAGGAAATCGACAGGATGCATGGAGAACACGACTTTGCAGGTGGCGCCATGGATACAATCAACGAAATAACCAATGGATATGATGTACCTGCAGATGGATGCAACACCTATCAGGTTGCCTTCAGATTGCTAAAAGAGTTCGAAGATGACCTGCATACCCATGTCCATCTTGAAAACAACATTCTTTTCCCAAAAGCATATACATTATAATTATAGTTTCATGAACAGGGCTACCCAGAACCTCGAAAACGACCATGTCCACATCCTGCAGCTTACGCAGGTAATGGAAAAAATGGCCCAAATGTCCCAGCTGGATCCGGTATACCTGGATGAAGTGGCTGACCTTATCCGCAACTTTGCCGATGGCTTGCACCATGCCAAAGAGGAGGAACTTCTTTTCCCCCTGATGGTCGAAAAAGGATTCTCAAACCATAACGGCCCGGTGGCTGTCATGTTGCATGAACATGTACTTGGTCGCAATTTTGTCAAGGCCATGACCGAGGGATCAAGGGAACTTAAAAACGGGAACAAGGATGCCGAAAATCAAGTAAGGGAAGCGCTTATGGGTTATGCAAATCTCTTGCAGTCGCACATCGGAAAGGAAAACAACATTCTGTTCCGCATGGCCGCCAATCTCATGAGCATGCCTGAAGAGCATCAGCTGTATGAGCAGTTCACGCATCTCGATTCGGGTAGTGAATCCGGTCCTTCCTCTGAGGATTATATTCGGCGGGTTCAACATCTTGTCAATTTATACTTAACCAAATAAATGAATTAAAAATTAAAATTCAGCTTTATGACCACACGTAAACTTTGGTTGGGCTTTATTGCCGTAATGACCATTTCATTCGGGATCTTGCTGTATTATGGCAGGGAAATCTACCGCGAAGCACCTCCGGTTCCCGAAAAAGTTGTGACTACTGACGGCCGGGTAATCTTCTCAGGTCAGGAAATCAAGGACGGACAAAATGTCTGGCAATCACTGGGCGGACAGCAGTTGGGAACCATTTGGGGCCATGGCGCCTACCAGGCACCCGACTGGAGTGCAGACTGGCTCCATAAGGAGGCGGTTTTCATGCTCGATGCCATGTCAATGGAAACATCCGGCAAGAAATTCGACCAATTGAACAATGAGGAGCAGGCTGCCATGAAGGTCAGACTGCAGAATGAGGTTCGGAAAAACACCTACGATCCGGCCACAGGCACATTGACCATTTCCCCTTTAAGGGCTCAGGCCATCGAAGCAAACTCAGTCTTTTACGGCGGACTCTTCACCAACGATCCTGCCATGGATGGGCTTCGTAATGCTTACAGCATTCCACTGAATTCTCTTAAGGATACAGATAGGGTAAAATTGCTGAATGCTTTCTTCTTCTGGACGTCATGGGCATGTGTGACCGAACGCCCCGACAGCGAAATTACATATACAAATAACTGGCCTGCAGAAGAATTGGTGGCCAATGAACCTACAGGGGCCATGATTCTCTGGACAGGATTCAGTGTTATCATCCTCCTTGCGGGTATTGGCCTTATGGTTGCCTATTATGCACGTCGCCGCGAAGAAGCAGAAGGTGAAGTACCGAAAATAATGCCTTATGCCAAGGCAGTGCAAACACCCTCCCAGAAGGCAACCTTGAAGTACTTTTGGGTTGTGTCACTTCTCTTCCTGGTCCAGATTGTTCTGGGTATCATCACCGCACACTATGGTGTCGAGGGACACGCCCTTTACGGCATTCCCCTCTCCGACTGGCTACCCTACTCCATCACCCGGACATGGCATACACAGATCGCAATTTTCTGGATTGCCACCTCTTGGCTTGCCACTGGTTTATATTACGCACCTGCCATATCTGGTGTTGAACCTAAGTTCCAGAAACTCGGCGTTGATGTTCTCTTTGGAGCACTCCTGGTGATTGTTGTAGGCTCACTTGCCGGTCAGTGGTTTGGTGTGATGCAAAAACTCGGCCTGACCCAGAACTTCTGGTTCGGACACCAGGGATATGAATATGTCGACCTTGGCCGCTTCTGGCAGATCTTCCTGTTTGCCGGTCTGTTCATCTGGCTGTTCCTCATGGGCAGGGCAATGCTCCCGGCACTAAAGGCCAAAACCGAAAACAGAAGCCTTTTGGTAATGTTCCTTATCTCGACCATAGCCATTGCTTCATTCTATGGTGCAGGTCTCATGTGGGGACAGCAAACCAACCTGGCAATCGCCGAATACTGGCGCTGGTGGGTGGTTCACCTTTGGGTAGAAGGCTTCTTCGAAGTGTTTGCCGTGGTTGTGACTGCCTTCCTGTTTGTCAGGATGCAGATCGTCAAAGTAGCTACCGCAACCGTTTCCGTACTCTTTACTACCATCATTTTCCTGACCGGGGGTATTCTTGGCACTTTCCACCACCTCTATTTTACGGGTACTCCAACAGCTGTCATGGCACTGGGCGCAAGTTTCAGTGCACTCGAGGTCGTGCCGCTTGTATTGATGGGATATGAAGCCTGGGACAACCTGAAGATCAGCCGCAGTGCCGATTGGATCAAGGCGTACAAATGGCCGATTTATTTCTTCATTGCCGTGGCATTCTGGAACCTGGTTGGTGCAGGTATCTTCGGATTCCTGATCAACCCGCCCATCGCCCTCTATTACATGCAGGGTCTCAATACCACACCTGTACACGGACACACTGCGCTCTTCGGTGTCTATGGCATGTTGGGAATCGGGCTGATGCTTTTCGTCCTCCGCGACCTGAACACCAACGTGGTATGGAAAGAAAAATCCCTGAAAGTGGCATTCTGGAGCATGAACATCGGGCTGATGGCCATGGTTCTCCTGAGCGTTTTACCCATCGGATTGCTTCAAACCCTGGCCAGTGTTAAAGAAGGCCTGTGGTATGCAAGGTCAGCCGAATTCCTGAACACTGACCATATGATGACCCTGAAATGGCTTCGTGCCATTGGTGACACGATCTTCGCCGTTGGAACAGTCTCCCTGGCATGGTTCGTATTCGGCCTCAAAGGAGGCTGGAGTATTGACAAGAAGTAGTTTCCATATTATACAAACATCAACAAACGCCCGGGCAGTAAAAATCCCGGGCGTTCATAACCCTCGCTCAAATACGGGTCTCTATCTGGCTTAATTTTTTACTCAAGAATTATGAAGACAATCTTTCATCCTGTCCACAAAAAAATCATGCAGGGAATCCTGGTTGCAGGCCTGATGATGATCGCCTTCACAGGTAAGGCATGTGAAGCCTGTAACCGGTCATTCCTGATCGATCTTCTGGGCAAGGAAAAACTGCACAGCCTGATGTCAAAGGAACTCAGGAATGCCATTGCTGCACAGGAGACCAGGAGTGAGAACCAGACCGCCTGGGTGGCTGATGTGCTGGCAAACAACAATGTTTCACTTCAGGATCTTGACAGCCCTCTTACTGATGGAACCGCATCCCTGGCCCAGAATGTTACCGAAAACGTTCAAACCCCCTCAGGTGACCAAAAGCCAGCAAAAAAGGAATTCATTGATATCATTCGTCGCGACAACCGGTTGCCCATCCCGGCCACCAGTTATGTACCCCAAAATACCAAACCCAACAAGAATGTGCGCATCACGCTGGAAGAGAACGATACCTATATCGGAAATGGAGTCATCTATAAAGGTTTTACCATCGACAAAAAAATACCGGGCCCGACCATTATCGTTGAAGAAGGCGATATTGTCGATTTCAAGATCGTGAACCAGGGTAACATTGTCCATGGGGCTTCCATCCATGCCGTCAATTCACAGACATCCAAATATCTGGGAAAGATATTTCCCGGAGACAGCGCATCGGTTGTCTTTCAGGCCAATACACCAGGCGTTTACATGTACCACTGTGCCCCGGGCGGACATGCCATTCCCATGCACATCATTTTTGGTCAGTATGGCATGATCGTGGTCAAACCCAAGAAAAAATATGAGCTCGAACGAATCCTGAACAAGGAACCCGATATTGAGATCTTTCTGCTCCAGCACGAATTTTATGCTTCAGGAAAAGATGCTGTCGACGGACAGGGAAGGCCCATGTACACAGCATTCAACGGAAAACTCTTCCGATATGTCGAGGAGCCCATAGTCGGTAAACCCGGCGACTATGTCAGGATCAATTTCCTGAATGCGGGACCCAATCTTCTATCAACATTCCATATTGTGGGAATAGTCTGGGACTTCGCCTACTGGCAGGGACACCCCGACAACCGCTTTAGCGGAGGACAGACGGTTACTGCCGGTCCTTCCGATTCATGGGTAATCGAATTCAGGATTCCGCCAGATGAAGGCAGCTACCTGATGCTCTCCCATGCAGTGGGATCAACCGACAGGGGTGCACTTGGATTGCTTATCTGCGATGAGGATGGTGAAGGACCGAAAACTGTATTGTCTGACGGCCCGGAATATACCGAGGCAGAGATGGATGAATTCAGGGCCAAGGCGTTGAGGACCATCACCCCATTCGGTTTGGGATCTGCAGATGTTGAAGTGCCTGTTGTTTATGGCAACGACACCAAAGAGGTGACTGTCAAGATCATCGGTAACTCATTCTATCCCAAAGTGGTCCAGGTAACACCCGGAACCACCATCAAATGGGTCAACGAAGATGTGTTTACTTTCATGGAAGGCGAATTTTCGGGAATCCATAACGTCATGGTCAAAGATGGCCCCGAAAGATTTGCGGGTCCGCTTCTCGCACATGCCGAGAGTTATTCCCAGGTAATGGAAAAACAGGGCGAATATGTTTATATTTGCGTGCCCCATCCTTACATGGAAGGCAAGATTATAGTGGCTGAAGACAAGGGTGGTAAAAGGGTATACTCAGCGGCAGTAGCACCTGCGAACACAACCACCATCCACTGGATCCTGCTTGCTCTCGCGGCACTGGCGCTCATGATCTCGGTGTACACCATGGTCGTGGTCAGTGGCAAAAAAGAACAGGACCATAAAAACTGAAATTCATAAAAAATCATTGTTCAGGAATGACAGACAGGATTCTCTTCAGGATGGTGGAACGATTCGGCAGTGATCTGAAACGGATTACCCATGCATTCAAGGTGGTTGGATTCGCCCAGACAATCGCTTCAGGGGAGCATCTCGACAGTCAAACCAGGGATATAACTGTCCTGGCAGCCATTCTGCATGATATTGGAATCCCTGCGGCCGAGGAAAAATATGGTTCATCGGCTGGACATCTCCAGGAAAAAGAAGGACCTCCCATCGCACGGGAGATCCTTCTTGGAGAGGGGGTTCCGAAAGCGATCACCGACAGGGTATGCTACCTGGTCGGGCATCACCACACATACACCAAAATAGATGGCATCGACTTCCAGATCCTGGTCGAAGCCGACCTCCTGGTCAATATACAGGAAGGATATCTCACCCATGAGGCCGGACAATCGGCCATCCACAAATACTTCAGGACCGAATCAGGCAGGAAACTGGCCTCGACCCTCTTCCCAACAACTTCAGAGGATTAGATTTCGGGATTAACATGTATTTTTGTCGTCTCTTATTTTAGTCCGGACATTGCCCAGCAATCTCCGGAAAGAGAAAAATATTCTTTTTCAGAAACGGAAATATCAAAGCATGAAATACAAATACGTCATTTTCGACTTTAACGGAACCTTGTATTGGGATACCCACCTCCATAACGAGGCATGGAACAGTTTTCTTGAAAAGCACCTGCTCTCCTTGTCAGACCAGGAAAAGGGTGAAATACTCCATGGCAAGAACAATGAGGAGATTTTAAGGATGCTCTTCGGCGAAACTGTGACCGACACACAGATAAGGTCATTTATTCTCGAGAAGGAAGGCATGTATCAACAGCTTTGCAAGAATACAAAGCTGGCGCTGGCACCCGGCGTAATCTCATTCCTGAACTTCCTGAAATCAAGGAATGTACCTTTCACCATAGCCTCCGCATCAGGAATCGAGAATATCAACTTTTACTTCGATTACCTGAAACTCGGGCAGTGGTTCGATTATCGAAAGGTGGTCTATAATGATGGTACGCTGAAAAGCAAACCCGATCCCGGCTTTTTCCTAAAGGCCATGGAAGTGCTGGAGGCAAATCCTGAAGAAACCATGATATTTGAGGATTCGGTTACAGGCATCAGGTCAGCCCTTGCGTCAAATCCGGGGAAAGTGGTTGTCGTCAATTCAAATCCCCACAATTTCCAGGACACAGAACTTGATGTAATCCAAAACTTCGATGAGGTGAACCGTGACTGGTTTTGATGGATGAAGAACCGCCGGTCCAGGTCCAACGGTTCTAAACAGGGAGGTAAACCAGTTTTTTGGTTTCGAAAAACTCCTCTTCGAACCATTCTTTCAAATCGTATACAACCGTCCGGCGGCCAAAGGGCTTAAGCTCCTCCGTCAGGTCGCCACCCTTAAGGTAGAGTATTCCGTTGGGAAGGGAATTCCGGTTGACACCTGAAACATTCTTCCTGATCCAGCCATGAAATTCAGGTAACAGGGTCACGGCACGGCTCACGACAAAATCATATTTGTCATTGAGTTGCTCTGCCCTCACCTGTTCAGCGGATACATTGGCCAGCCCGAGAGCTTCGGCCACTGCATTGACCACCTTGATTTTTTTCCCGATGGAATCGACAAGGTGAAAATTGGTTTCCGGAAACATGATGGCCAGGGGAATTCCCGGAAATCCTCCACCGGTCCCCACATCAAGGATCTTTGTCCCCGATGTGAACCTGATGGCTTTGGCGATAGCCAGTGAGTGGAGCACATGCTTTTCATACAACGACCCGATATCCTTACGTGAAATCAGGTTGATTTTTTCGTTCCATTCACCGTACAGGCTTTCCAGTGCCGAAAACCTTTCGGTCTGAAGCCCGTCGAGCCCCTTGAAATATTTCTGAATCAATCCGATATTCTCTGACATACTTTACAGCTTTAAAAATAAAAACCGGCATTACCGGCAGTCGACCCCTCATGTGATAATGTGTGCTGGTCACCCCATTGACTCCCGATCACAATGAAATAACATTTCTAGTCCTTATCGCTCATCTCGGTGGTTTCAATCAATTTGAAGAGCATCTCCCGTGCCCTGAAAAGCTGGGCCTTGACGGTGCCCAAGGGAAGATTGAGTTCCTGGGCAATTTCCTCGTACGACAATTCACGGAAATACCGATACTCAACCAGTGTTTGATAGCGAGGTTTCAGTTTCCTGACAACCCTGCGCATCAGGATTGCCTTTTGCTTCCTTATAAGTTTTTCCTCCGGATTGGGATCCTTTGAACGAAGCTTCACGGGAGATTCATTATCGGGTGTATCGGTAGTACCTTCAATAGGGACCATATTTCCCCGCTTCTTTCTTAAGAAGTCAATACAGTTATTTGATGCGATTTTAAATAACCAGGTGCTGAATGCATAACTCGGCGAATACTGGTGAAGGTTTTTGAAGGCTTTCCCGAAAGCTTCAAGGGTCAGGTCTTCCGCATCACTTTTATTGTTGACCATCTTCAGCAGCATAAAATAGATGGCATCCTTGTATCTCGCAAGCAGTCTGGCAAATGCCTTTTCGTCACCCTCCAGGGCTGCATTGACTAACTCAAAGTCAAGCTGTGCTTTGTCAGAAAGATTGGTTTTCAGGTTCCCCATCTGCGCTTTCTCCTGCTGTTGATAAATCGCCAATGCACAAATATTTTATAATAGGGTGCAAAAAGAGCGTATATGAACGAAGATACAATAATTTTCGGTTCATTCAAGCGATCCAGCAATCTTTTTATGATAAGCACATAAACCAGTATTTTCAGGAAAAGAAGGCCACCCCAAACCAGACTCAGATTCGGATAGGCGATGAACAGAAACGCAAGTGCAAATGGGAGCAGCATCGACAGCAACCCCGATAAATTAATCATGGTCCGGGTTCCGGCCCCCAAATAACCTTTCAGTCTGAAATACCTGTGATACAAATCTTTCCATTCATCCCTGCCCACTGAAACCTTCTTCCTGATCGACAGCTTTCCGTCGGGCATCACCGCTACTTTGCCCTTTCTCACAATCTCATTGATCACCAACTCGAGGTTCAGGTACTCTTCCCTTATTTTTCCGGCCAGTCCGCCATGATCAAAATAGGAACCCTTGAAAAAGGCGACATTCTCTTCGCTGGTCACATAAGGCATCCCATTCAGGCAATAAGCCATGCTCTGGATTTGCTGGAAAAAGGACTCTACGCGGTACATACGGTGGTAGAATCCTTCCCCGGGTACAATGCCGCTATACCCTACCACCACATGCCTACCTTTCGAGAAAGCTGTAGAAATGCCAGGTAACCAGTGGTCATCCGGTGACACCGCAGTGGCATGGATCATTACCACAATTTCATGTGAAGCTGCCTTAAGGGCCAGGTTTCGGGCCATCTTGGCAGAAAACCTGGTCTCCTGCTTTAATGAGGTGATTTTCAGTCGAGGGTAGTTGGTTCTGTATATTCCCAGGACTCCCGGAGAATTGTCCTCCGAAAAATCATCAACCACCAGAATTTCATAATGGGGATAGCCCATCTGCAGCCATTCGGGAAGGTTGTTCCTCAGATTTTCTTCTTCATTCCTCTCCACCAGGAATACCGTAATGGGCTCCGATGAGAGTCCTGCAGGTGGAATTTTCCTGAATGCAAGTCTTCCATAGAAAAGAATATCATAGAGTAACCTGAAGAGCCACACCAGCAGCAAAGCTCCGATAATGATCCAATCCGTGACAGTAAGCGCTTGAAAGTAAGGTAAAATATCGAATGCCATAGGCCTATTTTAACGCCAAAATTAACAGTTATCTTCAACTGGCTGTCCGAAGATGCCAAATTGATATCAACAGGCAGTGAACAAAGGTGTGCAAACCTAACTTGATTCGTCAATTGCATGTATTGTAAAGAGTCATCCGGTTTTAGCACTTTTTAAAGATTTGGCTGATACCCCGATACGGCTTCATTATGCCGAAATCATTATCTTTGTGCCCATTTTTAACGGTAACGATGCAATTTGAGCTTCAAAACACCTGTAATGGGTCCAAAGCGAGGGCCGGGAAACTGTCGACTCCTCACGGTGATATATTGACACCGATTTTTATGCCAGTTGGTACGGCTGGCTCGGTGAAAGGGATCCATGCCAGGGACCTCAGGGATGACATCCACGCCCAGATCATCCTGGGAAATACATACCATCTTTATCTGAGGCCCGGCCTTCAGGTCCTGGAACAGGCCGGAGGCCTCCACCGGTTCAATGGATGGAGCGGCCCCATTCTTACCGACAGCGGTGGTTTTCAGGTGTTTTCCCTGGGTGACCTGAGAAAGCTTTCAGAGGAAGGTGTAAAGTTCCAGTCGCACATCGATGGGTCCTATCACCTCTTCACTCCTGAAAACGTGATGGATATCCAACGCACCATCGGCGCCGACATCATCATGGCCTTCGA
>JACDJC010003181.1_pt1 | contig 12100 bp, 10 predicted proteins | sample 7454191 | NCBI WGS metagenome assembly JACDJC01 (sample SAMN14253291, study PRJNA609438) | sludge metagenome | isolation source: sludge after 25d culture with pyrite and EDTA | collected 2018-12-20
ATCAACCCCCAAAACTACTCATTTCCGACTTCGTTATTGTTGTGACCCATGCCCCCATCGGCTACACTCACGGCTCTATGGCCCAACCACAGAACATCGCCCCCGCCCCGGCCGAATGGGCCTGGGATGCCCGGCGCATGGCGCAGTTGGGCGTGCTAACCTTCGCCCGCTTCATCCAGAACACGATCCTGCGCATTGTCTACCCCTTCGCCCCGGCGTTCGCCCGCGGCCTGGGTGTGCCCGTCGAGACCATCTACTTCCTCGTCGCCCTGCGCAATCTGATCGGCTTGTTCAGTCCTTTGTTCGCTCCACTGCCGGAGCGATACGGCCGCCGCGTCGTCATGTCGGCCGGCATGCTTGTCTTCGGCGCAGCAGCGTTGCTGGCGGCGGGCGTGCCCGCCGTCTGGACGTTGGGGATCGCTCTCGTCGTCACCGGTGCGATCAAGGTCATCTACGACCCGGCCATGCAATCCTATCTCGGCGACGTGGTGCCCTATGCCCAGCGCGGCAAGGCCCTGTCGGTGACCGAGTTTGCCTGGAGCGGCGCGTTCCTCATCGGCGCGCCGCTCTCCGGCTGGCTCATCGGCCGCCAGGGATGGCCCGCGCCCTTCCTGTGGTTTGGGTTGGCTGCGCTAGCCGTGGCTCCCCTGCTCTGGCGCGTTCTGCCCTCCGCGGGCAAGGGCGGGCGCAGAACCGTCAGCATCGCCTACACGGCGCAAATGCTGCGCCGCCACCCCATCATCTGGGCTGCCGCCCTCTACATGATGCTGACGCTGGTGGCTCAGGAGACGCTGTTCATCGTCTACGGCGACTGGATGGAGAGCACATTCAATCTCACTCTGACGGGCCTCGGCTTCGCCACCACGCTCATCGGTCTGGCCGAGGCCGGCGGCGAGGCGACGGCCGGCTGGTCGGTCGATCGCTTCGGCAAGCGCCCCGTCGTCATCCTGTGCGGTCTGCTCAACGCCCTCATCTTCTTCATCATTCCGCTCAGCACCGGCTCGTTCGCCGGCGCGATGGCGGCCATGATCGCCCTGTTCTTCACATTCGAGATCGCCGTCGTCGGCGCGATTCCCCTGCTGACCGAACTCGTTCCCAGCGCGCGCGTGGCCGTCATGTCCATGGCCCTCGGCGCGATGGCCGCCGGGCGGACAATCGGCTCGCTCATCGGCCCGTTCGTCTGGGATCGCGCCGGTGTGGTCGGCAACAGCACCGTCTCGGCCGTCATGATGCTGCTGGCCGTGCTCGTCCTGGCGCGGTGGCTGCACGAAGGCAAGGAGGAAACCCCATGACCGAATCTGTTGATCTGCTCATTCATTCCGCCGGGCAATTGTGCATGGTTCCCCCACACGCGGGCGGCCCCCAGCGCGGCGGGGCGCTGGGCGACCTCGGCCTCATCGAGGACGGGGCAGTCGCCATAGTCGACGGGCGAGTGGTCGCCGCCGGCCCGTCGGCGGCCTTGCGGGCGCGTTTCCGGGCCACAGAGACGCTCGACGCCGCCGGCCGGTGCGTCCTGCCCGGCTTCGTCGATCCCCACACCCACCTGCCCTGGATGGGCGACCGGGCGGCCGAGTTCGAGCAGCGTCTGGCCGGGGCCACCTATATGGAGATCATGGCTGCAGGCGGCGGCATCATGTCCACCGTTCGGCAGACGCGCGGCGCGAGCGTAGACGACCTGGTGGCCGCCAACCGACCGCGACTGGAGCGCATGTTGCGCTACGGCACAACCAGCGCCGAGGCCAAGACCGGCTATGGGCTGGATACGACCACCGAACTAAAGCAGCTCGATGCCATCATGGCCCTGAGCGCCGGGCAACCGGTCGAACTGACGCCCACGTTCCTGCCCGCCCATGCCGTGCCGGAGGAGTATCGCGGCAACACCGACGGCTACGTGCGCTACCTCATCGAGGACACCCTGCCCGCGGGGGCGGCATGGATGCACGCCCGCGGCATCTCGCTTTTCTGCGACGTGTTCTGCGAAGAAGGAGCGTTCGACCTTGAACAGACACGGCGCATCCTGGAAGCGGCGGCGGCGCTCGGCTATCGGCTGAAGGTCCACGCCGATGAGTTCGTGGGGCTGGGTGGCACGAAACTGGCCGTGGAGCTGGGCGCGGTCTCGGCCGATCACCTCGTCCGCACGCCGGAGGCCGACATCGTCGCGCTGGGCGGAGGGAACACAATCGCCGTCGGGCTGCCGGGTACGCCGTTCGGGCTGGCCCACCATGAGTACACCCCGGCCAAAGCCATCCTGGCCGCGGGCGGCGCGCCGGCTCTGGCCACAGATCTGAACCCCGGCACAACCTGGTGCGAGTCGATGCAGATGGTCATCGCCCTGGCCTGCCGCTACATGGGGCTGACCCAGGCGCAGGCCATCGTCGCCGCCACCCTGAACGCCGCCTTCGCCATCGGCCGCGGCGCGGAAGTCGGCAGCCTCTCGCCCGGCTATCAGGCCGACGCAATCATCCTGGACACGGCCGACTACCGTCAACTCGGCTACCGCTACGGCACAAACCTGGTGAACACGGTCATCAAACGCGGGCAGGTGGTGGCCCGGACGGCGCAAGGCTCTTGACTTGCGTTCCCGCGACGCGCGCCTCTCATGATCGGAAACCTGGGCAAGTTAAGAAACTTGTTCTGCACTATAATTATGCACATGATCTACCGAAAGCTGGCGCCATCGGCGCTCATCCTGCTGTTGCTCTTGTCCGTCGCCTGCCGCAGCGTCGGCTCATCGACAACCCTGTTGCCCACGGCCGCCTCGCCGGGCGAGGTCCAACCAGCCGCCACTCTGCCGCCTGTGGCCGTCGCCACCAACACGACCGTCCCGCCGACGCCCACGCCCACCGAGCCGCTGGCCGCGCTGGTTAATGGCGAGCCGATCTTCCTGGCCGACTTCGAGGCCGAACTGGCCCGCTACGAGGCATCGCAAGCGGCGGCCCCCGCGCCGGACAACGGGACGACCAACTATCGCGAGCAAGTTCTCAATGCGCTCATCGAGCGGCAACTCATTCTCCAGGCCGCCGCCGGCGCCGGCGTCACCGTTGCGCCCGAGACGGTGGACCAGAGATTGGCCGAATTGCGCGCCGCCGGCGACGCGGCAACCTTCGACACTTTCCTGCAGACCAACGGCTGGACGGAGGAAACGTTCCACGAGGTACTGGAGGCCGAGCTAATCACCGGCGAGATGGTGGCCCGCGTGACGGCCGACGTGCCCACCGCGATGGAACAGGTGCGCGCCAGCTACATTCAGATGGACGACGCGACCCTCGCCCAATCCGTTCTGGAGCGGGCACGGGCCGGGGATGACTTCGCCTTCCTGGCCGATCAGAATTCGGTCGATCGTGTAACGGGTGTCAACGGCGGCGATTTGGGGTTCTTCGGGCCTGGCTCTCTACTGGTGCCGGAAGTGGAGGCTGCCGCCTTTGCCCTGCAGCCGGGCGAGATCAGCGACATCATCGCCGTGGCCGATGCCAACGGCGCTACTGTCTATTACATCATCAAGGTCACAGAGCGCGACCCCAACCGGGAATTGACGGCCGAAGCGCGCTACGATCTACTCCAGGCCGCGTTCGACGCCTGGCTCGATGGCCTCTGGTCGTCCGCCGCCATCGAGCGCTTCGTGCAATAAACCGGCCGCGGACAGATACGGGTATCGGGGCTTTTCAACACCTCTCCGTGATTACTCGTAACGTCCGTTTCTATTCGTAGCCATTCATTCAGCCCCGGCCGTTTTGCGACCAGACGACGGCGATGTGCTCATAGGCGGCCTTCAGTTGCGGGTCATCGGCGCGACGGGCGCGCTTCGACATCTGCCGCCGCACCATCCAGCCCGCCAGCGCCTGCCGCAATCGTCCGTGGTGACTTCGATATAACCGGGCGCGGCTCTCCCACAGGTTGATCATGGATTGGGCCGGTATTTGCCGTGTGCTCTCCCCGCCGAAGTGGACGATCTCGGCCGACGGCACGACGTAGATCTCCCAGCCCGACTCGCGCACCCGCCAGCTCCAGTCGATCTCCTCGCAATACATATGGTAGGACTCATCGAATCCCTGAGTCGATTCGGCCACGTCGGCCCGCACCATCATCGATGCGCCCAGCGGATGATCGATGGAGAACGGCGAACGGTCGGTGCGATAGTAGCGGCGCGGGTAGCGGCCGTTGAGCCGGCTGTCATAGAGGCGGGCGGGCATCCGGTACAGGTCGAAGGCCAACTGCCCCAGCCCGGGAAAGGAGAAAGCGCTATGCTGAAAGCGGCCGTCGCCATAGATCAGCCGCGCCCCGGCCATGCCTCCCTTCGGCCGCTCGTCGAGGCACTTCACCAGTCGTCCCATTGCTCCAGGCCGCACCAGCGTGTCGGGATTCAAAAAGAAGTAGTAGCGCGGGTGATGGGCGGCCGCGGCGCGCATTCCCTGATTGTTGGCCGCGCCGAAGCCCACGTTATCGTGATTGGCAATCACGTGAACCTGTGGGAAGAGGTCTTCCAGCAGAGCCACGGTTCCATCCGTCGACGCATTGTCGATGACCCAAACCTCGCCCCGCAGGCGCGAAGTACGGAAATCGGCGGCAACGGAGCGCAGGCAATCGGACAGGTAATTGCGCACGTTCCAGCTAACGATGATTACAGCAACGTCGACCATTTCAGTCCAGTTCTGCCCATAGGTCGGCAGCTTCCAGTTCCAATGTGTCCTTAATCGTTCTAATCGGGTCATAGGCAGCATCATCGGCCGGCTCCAGTCCGGTCCAGCCGAAGAAATCGGCCGAACATAGCGACACCAGACACGCTTCCGATGCGGCAAAATCGGCCATCATCGCCAGCGACTCGTCCGCCAGTTCGGCGGGAAAATCCGCACCGACGACGACAGTCTCGTTGGGGATCGGCTCGCTCAGCGCCAGGATGCGTGTTGTATCGAAAATATCGGGCGTCGTGTCAAACAGGCGGGCGCGCGCGTCTCGCAACCGGTAACCGCCAAATTCCGGCTCCCCGGCGACGATCACATAACCAATCGGGCTGCGCGAGGGGGAGATGCCCAACAAGCGCCACTCCTCGGGGTCGCTCTCACCATAGACCCACTCGCGGCCGGAAGGCATGATCGGCGGGATGAATCGGGCCGTGGTGAAATCAACCTGGCCGTCGCGCAAAGCCAGCAGCGCGCTCGACTCCTCGGGCATGTCCACGATCTCTCCCGGCTCGATCCCGGCCTCCACCATCTGCGCCCGGAAGTAAAGGTACTCGGCCAGGCTGCGCGAGTCAGCCACCGCCCACCGCGCCCCGGCCAGGTCGGCCGGCTCGTCGGCCGCCCCGGGCCGAATCACCAACATGCCCGTCTCCCAGGTCAGCCCATCTTCACGCGCCGCCACCAGCCCGGCTCGCGCATTGCATTGCTCGTGGGCAATGGTATAGGCCGCGGCAGAGACAAAACCAATCGTCTCCTCGGGGGCGGCGCACAGCAGCTCCACCAACGCCGCTTCGCTATCGGCAATGCCGACAACCACCTCCATCCCCGTGACGGCGCGCAATGCCTCAGCCAGCGGCTCGGCTCGCTGCGCGATGACCGCCGCGGCAGCCACGGGCGGAAAGAGCAACTGAATAGGGCGTCCGGTCACGCCAAGCGGCAGCGAGGTGGCAACCACGGGCGCGGGTGTATCGGTCGGCACGGGCGTGGCACTGGGGGCGGGTGTGGCCGTGGCGTCGGGCATCGCAGTCACGGCCTGCAAGGGCGGCTGCGCGATTGAAGCGACCGAAGTCGCTGCGGGTGGCGTAGCCGGGGTCGTCGTCAGGACGCTTCCCGACCCGCAAGCAACCGGAAGCAACCCGATTTGCAATGACCCGATGAGAAAGGCGATGATTCGAATCCTCTTCATAAGACAAAAAAAGACTGACGGTATCGCCAGTCGCCCATCCGTTGTCAATCCTGTACAGAAAGCACCTGTCCGAACACGCGCCCACCCTTGCGCGTCTGGCTCCAACCAACCGTATGTGTAGTGTACCCGCTTGCGGGGGCCACACCAACGACATTCAGGGGAGATTAATGGACGGCGGGCAACAGGCAACAACAGACCATAGCGGCAGAGAGGCAGTGGAGCAATGAAGCAGTGGTCGGCAAGCCGGCGGGCAGCAGTGCAGTAGATTGTTTGACGGTTGACCCGTGATCAATCCACCCGCACGGGGATCGGCCGCGGTTCGCAGGTCGCCCGGTTCGCCGGATCGGGGATGTCGACCAGGATGTCCTGCGCGTCGACGCGATTGTTGAACTCGGTGATAGCAACGTCTTCATGGATCAGCCCGGCCCACAAGGGTTGCGGGTTACGGTCGCCAAAGACATCGACCACGCGAATGCCGCCGGTGATGACCGCGCGCTCACCCGGCATCAGGTAGTAGCGGCCGTCGATCAGTTCCAGGTCTTCCGGGTTGCCCAGCGCCCAGCGAAACGGGTAATTGGTCAACTCATTCTCGAAGCCGACGGCCGCGCGCCACGCGCCGGACTCCGTGTGCCAGCCAAGCGTGTTATAGTTCCAATCGGAGTCATACACCATCCCCGGCTCCGGGCCGGTCGTGCGAATGGGGGTATTGCCGTAGTTACGCACAGTCATGGTGAAATAGATCGTATCGCACAAGGCCACGGCCGAAGCGCTCCATTGCACCGTGTTGCCCGTGGGCGGCGCAAGGATGTCGGCTCGCGGCACACCGCCATATTGGATTGCCAGCTCGTTCGTCACGCGCACCCGCTGCCCCTCCAGGTCCTGAGCTTCGGCCACAATAGTGTATGTGCCGTCCGGCGGAGGCGTCTCGCCGTTGTCCACGCCGCCCTCGTAGTCATAGTAATGGCGGCCGGGCATGTTCGGCTCCACGTCGCGCTCCTGCTCGGCGATGGGTCGCTCGCCCCCATCGGGCAATCGCAGAAAAACGCGAGAGGTCGCCACTTCCTTGGGCAAATAGAATTGCATCAGCACGCGGTCGTCGATGCCGTCACGGTTGGGCGTGAAGGTGTGGCGGTCCAGGGTGAAGTTGCGCAACTCCGGCAGCAGCGGGTCCGCGTCGGCAATGGTGATCGTCCCCTGCTGCCTCTCCGTCACGCCGTCGAAGTCGGTCGCCTCAATCGTCCACGTGTATTCCCCGTCGCGCAGCAGCCGGGAGAGAATTTCGCCGTCGATCTGGTCGGTTGCCAGACGGTAGCCGTCGACCACACCGCTAAACAACACCTCATACTCGCCCGCGCCGCGGGCCTTGTCCTGGCGGAAGAAGAAGCGATCCCCGGCGGCGTCCTCGAAGTAGATGGAGACGTTGGCATTGCGCGACAGCTCGTAGCGGATCGGCGTGGCGTCGGTCTCGCCGTCGGCGTTGGGGGTGATGATCGCCTCGGCGACGACAACATTGCGCAGCAGGGAATCATCGCCGTTGAGCAGGCGATTGCCCAGCCACACGGCCGCCAGCACTACGAGGGCAGCGATGAGGATAACCGGAAGCGGATTCGATCGTTTTATCATGACGGGGCAAGTGTAGCAGAGGATAGCCGGAGCGTCAGAGACGATAAGCAGGCGCTCACCCCACGCTTCGACCGCGACGCCGGACTCGGCGGGCCACTATCGCAATCAGGGCAACGAAAGCAATGAGGAGCGACACAAGCGTCGCAACAGGCAGACCCGACTCCAATCCCAAAAAAGCCACGGCCCGACTATCGAGCCGCACCAGTTCCAGCAGGCTCCGCCCCACCGCATAGGCGATGAGATAAAGCCCCATCAATTCGCCCGGCAACAGTCGCTCGCTTCGCCGCCGCGCCAGCCATAGCAACACAAGGAACGTCATCAGGCTCCATAGCGATTCATAGAGAAAGGCCGGATGAAACCGTTCGTAGGCGGCGTAATCGGGCAGCCGGTGGATCGGATCGATATGAACAGCCCAGGGCAACTCCGTCGGCGCGCCGTATAGCTCCTGGTTGAAGAAATTGCCCCAGCGGCCGATGGCCTGCCCCAGCGCCAACCCGACAACCGACAAATCGGCCCAGCCGAGGACGGGGATGCGGGCGCGTCGCGTGTAGATGAGCAACCCCAGCGCGCCGCCCGTCAGCCCGCCATAGATGCCCAGCCCACCGCCGCGAAAATTAAGCAACTGGATCGGATCGCGGAGGTAATCAAGCGGCGAATAGATGCCCACGGCTGCCATGCTGGGTGACGGCGTCAGGATGTGGTAGACGCGCGCGCCGATGAGACCCAGGACAAGCGCCCACATCAGCCCGTTCCACGTGTGGTCGGGGTTCCATCGCCGCCAGGGCGCGTCCGTCAGCCAGCCCGGATCGACACCCGGCGCGGCCGACAATGCCGCCGGCGCCTCGGCCGTCCGATCCTTTTTCAGTCCCAGGCGGCGCGGATCGAGACCGACCTCATAAAGCATCTCGCCCAGCGTTGTCATCTTTCGCGCGGCCGGCGCGGCGGTCACGTCGGTGGGTAGCCCGGCCTCGGATAACGGCAACGCCCGCGTCTCGGCCGGCACGGTCGCCTCGAAAACGCGCCGCGCTCGCTCGGCCGCCAGCCGGGAGACGACCCACGCCCCCATCGCAACGCCGGTGACAATCCAGATGCCGTACCAGTAGACGGGCAACCCCAGCGGCGCGAACGCGACTCTAGGCGGCGTGTAGCCGGTGGCCAGGTGATAGCCATAGAGCGCGGCGGCCACGGCAACGATGAGCAGCAGGGCGTACCAGTAGGGTTCAAGGCGTCGCATCACGGTCGGCTCACTCGTTTGTCTCGCGCGACTGTTTCCAGACGGCCCACATGCGCTGGAAGAACGTGAAATAGGTGAGGACGGCAATGATCATCAGCGCAATATGGGGCAACTCCAGTAACAGAAAGACGACCAACACCACGTAGCGCTCGACACGGCTCAGTATGCCCATCTTGGCCTGGAAGCCGAGCGCCTCGGCGCGCGAGCGGGCATAGCTGACCATCAGCGAGCCGGAAACAGCCAGATAGGCCACAGCCAGCATCGCCGGATCGACCTGGACGTAATAGTAATAGATAAAGCCGCCAAAGAGGACGATCTCGGCCAGCCGGTCGAGGCTGGAATCGAGGAACGCGCCAAAACCGCCCTGCTTGCGCCCCAGCTTGCGGGCCAGCGCGCCATCCAGAGCGTCGAGCGGCGAGAGCACGGCAATGGCCACACCCGCCCAGCGGAATTCACCCATGGCGATCAGCCAGGCGAAGAGGATGTGAGTCAGGAAACCCAGCACAGTGAGGAAGTCCGGACCCAGCCGGAAGCGGGCCAGCAGGTCAACGACCGGGTCGATGATGAACTTCGTGCGCAGTCGTAACCGGTCGGTCAGTGTGCCCTGCTGTTTGGTCGGCTGTGATTGATTCATGGACATCCCTATGATCCGTTCGTGCAGGGATAGTAGCGAATGGCGCGCAGCGCGTCAAACGGGCATCCCCCCCGACAGCAAAACAGGCCGGAGCGTGAATCGTCCTCCGGCCTGTCTATTACAGCAAAAGATGCAGGCGGCCGTTTCGGCGCGACCGCCGTCTTCTCCCCTCTCAACGAGAGTGCAGGGGCGAACGCCTCGCGACGTATCGCTCCCCATCAACAATTAGCGGCGCAGCGATTCCTGCAGGGCGCTCATCCGATTGGAGACGCTGTCGTCCACCACCCGGTCGCCCACGCGAACCACCAGGCCACCCAGGATCGACGGATCGACCTTGAACTGCACGTTCTGAATACCAAGCGTCTTCGTCGCCGCCTGCTTCTCGGCATCGGTCAGCGGCAGCGCGCTGGTGACCTCGGCCGCTTCGCCCTTCAGTTCCGTCACCCCGGCAGGGACGCGGCTGAAGAAGTCGTTGATCAGCTGGTGCTGGCGCTTCTCATCCAGCGATTCGCCGACGAGCTTGTTGGCCGCCGCGATGGAGATAGCCGCCACCTGGCCGCGCAGGTCGGCCAGAATGCGGTTGCGTTCCTCGGTGGCCTCGGCCTGGGCGTTGGCGATGATGCCTCGCGCATCTTCGCGAGCCTTGACTTCCACGTCCTTGGCGGCGCCCTCGGCAGCCACAACCGCCTCGCGACGGAGATTGGCGGCCTCGGCGCGAGCCTCATCCAGGATACGCTTGGCTTCCATGTCGGCGTTCTCGCGGGCGATCGACGCCTGACGCGCGTCTTCCAGACCCTTGGCAATGCGCGCCTTGCGCTCGTCCAGCACGCGCAACATCGGCTTATAGACGAAGGCGCTCAGGACCAGCAACAACGCGCTGATACCCAGGATCTGAACGATCAGGTAACCTAAGTTAATACCTAATGCTTCCATAAGTTATCCTCATCCAAACCGGTCGGTGGACCGATTTTCCCGGTATCCTCTTAGAACACGAACAAGATAATCAGCGCCACAACCAGAGCATAGATGGCGACCGCTTCGGTGAAGGCGATACCCAGGATCATGTTCGTCTGGATATTACCGCTGGCGTCGGGGTTGCGGGCGATACCTTGCACAGCACCACCCACCAGAATACCGATGCCGGCGCCGGCGCCGATGGCGCCCAACATAGCCAAACCTGCGCCGATAGCCTTCAGGCCTTCCGCGAGTGCTGCAGCTGATAATTCATCCATGTGTTAGTCCTCCGATAGACTCTTGAGATAATTTTTTGCAAAGGTTTGTTCGCTCGGCGGCCCCGGCCGGTGGCAGAAGGCCGCCCGCGGTTATCAGTGATGCTCTTCGCCGCCGCCGTGATGCTCGGTTGCGCTGTTCATGAAGATGAGCGTCAGCAGGGCAAAGACGAGCGCCTGGATGACGCCCACGAACAACTCCAGCCCGAAGAAGGCCACATTGGCCACCGACAGGATGTAGCCCATGACGAACAACAAGACCATGCCGGCGAACATGTTACCCAGAAGACGGAAGGAGAACGAGATGATTTTTGATATCTCGCTGACCAGCTCCAGGATACCGACGGCCGGGTCGATGGCCTTGATGGGGTTGGTCTTCACCTTATCGACCCAGTTCTTCTCCAGAAACGGGAAGAACTTGTTCAGATAGCTGAAGCCCAGGTGCTTGAAGCCGTAATACTGCACCATAACCATGGCGATGAGGGCGAAGGCCAGGGTGAAGTTCAGGTCGGTCGAGGCCGGACGCAGGAACGGGACAATGGTCCAGTCGGCCGTCTCCGGATTACGTCCCACAGCGGCGCCGTGGGAGTCGTGCTCGACTTCCGCACCCTCGATGGCGTTGTCGGCGCGAATGAGGAACAACCCGTCGCGCAGACCCCAGGCGTTGGATTCGTCCTCGGCCAGCTCGGCCTCGTGAATGACCTCTTCCAGTTCCTCGGCCGCCACCTCGCGCCCTTCGGTCGCCGCGGTTGCCAGGAGGTCCTTTTCGGCCGCCAGAGCGGCAAAGTGGGGCTTGTGCTCCCACAGGCCGATGCTGTCGTAGCCGGGGATGAGGCCCATCCAGTTGGATACGAGAATGATCAGGATAAAGCTCATGAAGTAAGGGAAGAATTCCCGCACCTTCGGCCCGGCAATGTTCTGGGCGAAGTTATAGGCTCCTTCAAGGATCATCTCGAAGACGTTATAGAAGCCGGTCGGCACTTCGTCGGCCGTGCGCGAGCGAGCGCGCAGGCTCACCACGAGCAGCAACACCACCAGCCAGGCCACCAATGCAGCCACGAACGTGTTGATCAGGCCGGCGTTGTTGAACAGAAATTCCGGCATCAGCCCTTCGGTGCCGGGGTACGGCTCGCCAGGCAGCTGGATGAACGGCAGAACGGGCCGCGTGTAGGCGATGACCGAGCCGAAGACGATCATCAGGACAATGATGAGAAGGAGAACGTAACGCTTCTTTATTCTCATAAGGTGGTCTTATCCTTTTCTTCCTGGTTTATTTTCTCGACAGTCCGATTGGCCTTGCCCACCATCCACAGGCTGATGCGCACCATGGCATAGAGGGTGACCGGGAAGCTGCCGAGCATAAAAATGACGGTGAAAATCTTGCGCTCATTACCAAGAAAGTCGTCCAGAAACCATCCGGCGCCGAAAGCGATGCCGATGATGGCCAGGGCGACTATCCCGGTGATGCAGCCTATCTGACCTACGGTATTGGTCAGCGCGGCCGCCTGTCTGAGGTTC
>JACDJC010003184.1_pt1 | contig 12096 bp, 11 predicted proteins | sample 7454191 | NCBI WGS metagenome assembly JACDJC01 (sample SAMN14253291, study PRJNA609438) | sludge metagenome | isolation source: sludge after 25d culture with pyrite and EDTA | collected 2018-12-20
CCCGAGCATCCCGACGACCCCTGCGAACCAGTAGGCGCTGGACGGGTGGTCCGGTGCGATCGTGGGCAGCGAGATGGTCGCCAGGCTGACCACCAGCAGGACGCACACCGCGAGGACGCCCCAGTTCAGCCCGATGGGCACGCCGAGGAGCCGGCCGAGGCGGATGTGCGTGCGCATGTGGGTCCGAGGGTACGCCGGGTCCGACGATCTTGCCCGACACCACCTGTGACCGCTCCAATGGTACCGATGCCCGCGGCACCCACCACCGACCAGATCGAACGGCGCGCCGAGCTGCTGGCCCGGAGCGGACCCGGCGACGCGGCCGAGCTCCAGCGGCTGACTGACGACCTCGGCGCCATGATGCGCGGGACGGACCTCGTGGTGCGGCGACTGACCATGGACGAGCCCGGCGAGGTGCTCGACCGGCTGGTCGCCGCCGAGCCGGTCCACCCCTTCACCGACCGCCGCGACCTGGCCGACCGGCTGGACGACGACCGACGCTGCTTCGTGCTGGAGCACCCTGCCCTGCCCGGTCGCCCGCTCAACATCGTGTGGTGCGCGCTGTGGCGCGGCACACCGCAGGACCTGGCGGCGATCCTGGACCCCGAGGCCCCGACGGCCGACCCGGACACGGCCGACACCGCCGCCTTCTACTCGATCTGGAACGTCGAACCGGGGCTGGTCGGGCTCCCCGGAGGCCGCACCCTGCTGCTCGGTGCGGTGGCCGCGCTGCAGGCACAGCTGCCGGGCCTGCGGACCTTCGTCACGCTCTCCCCCGTGCCGGGCCTCCGGGCCTGGCTCGAGGCGAGGGGCGAGCCGCCCGTCGACGAGCCGGCGCTGCTCACCTCGTGCGCCCGGTACCTGACGTCGCTGCGCGACGACGGTCGTCCGTTGGACGCGGTGGCGCGGTTCCACCTGGGCAACGGGGCGAGGTTGTGGTCGCTGGCGCCGGCCGCCGACGTGTCCGAGCGCGGGCTCGCCCGCTCGTTCGGGGTCATGGCCAACTACCGCTACGAGCCCGAGGACCGGCAGGCCAACCGTGCAGCACTGGCCGAGGGACGCCCCGCCGTGGGGGAACAGGTCGCTGCGCTCCTGCGGGACGGCACCACGTCTCTGTGACAGGAGCGTGAAGCCTGTTCTTCGGATCGGAAGCCACGGCCGTTTGCCCTATAGCCTCCCTGCGTTCCCGCGATGGCGGCTCCCATGCCACCGCAAGTTCCCACTGGAGACCTCCATGCGACACCGTTCCCACCTGGTCCTCCCACTCCTCGCCGCAGCAGCACTGCTGCTCGGCGCCTGTGGCGATGACGACGCGTCCGACGACACGACCACCACCGAGGCCGACAGCGGCAGCTCCGACGGCGCGATCAGCCTCGAGGGCGTGACCCTGGTCGAGGACGGCCAGCTGACCGTCTGCTCGGACATGCCCTACAAGCCGTTCGAGTTCGAGGAGGACGGCGAGACCAAGGGATTCGACTACGACGTCGTGTCCGCGATGGGCGACCAGCTGGACGTCGACGTCGAGTTCGTCACGACGCCGTTCGACAGCATCATCCCGGCGCTGAAGATCCCCAACTGCGATCTGATCGCCTCCGCGATGACCATCACCCCGGAGCGTGAGGAAGAGGTCGACTTCACCGACCCGTACTTCGACGCCGACCAGTCCCTGCTCGTGCTGACCGAGAACGAGGAGACGTACGCGACCCTCGAGGACCTCGCCGGCCAGACCATCGGTGTGCAGGTCGAGACCACCGGCGCGACCTACGCCGAGGAGAACCTGCCCGAGGGCGCCACGATCAAGGAGTTCCAGACTGGCGACGAGATGTTCGGCGCGCTGATCGCCGACGACATCCAGGCGGCGCTGCAGGACCTGCCGGTGAACGCCTACCGGGCGACGACCGCCCCCGACCAGTTCGTCGTGACCGAGACCTTCCCCACGGGTGAGCAGTACGGCTTCGCGGTCACCAAGGAGAACACCGCGCTGCTCGCGGCCCTCAACTCGGCACTCGCTGCCTCCAAGGAGGACGGCAGCTACGACGCCGCCTACACCGCATGGTTCGGCGAGCTGAAGGACTGACCACGTCCTCGACACCCGTTGCGGGGGCGCCGTTCACGCCGGCGCCCCCGCAACGAACCACCTCGTCACGCCGGCTGACCCGCCGGCGCAAGGAACAGCTGCGCCGTTGGACGGTCTACGGCCTGACCATCGCGCTGCTCGTGGTGGTCCTGGTGTCCGCCGACTGGGCGAAGCTGTCCGAGACGTTCTTCGACCCCGAGATCTTCGCCGACCTCTTCCCCGAGATCCTGACGATCGCGGCGAAGAACACGATCATCCTCGCCCTCCTCGCCTTCAGCGGCGGGATGATGCTCGGCCTGGTCCTGGCGCTGATGCGGCTGTCGTCCATCGGGCCATACAGGTGGGCGTCGCTGGCCTACATCGAGTTGTTCCGCGGCATCCCCGCGCTGCTGACGCTGATCCTGATCGGGTTCGTGCTCCCGATCGCCCTCGGGGTGCGCATCAAGGAGCTCCTCCCCTTCCTCGGCAACTACGGGACCCCTGCGGTCGCCCTCTCGGTGGTGGCCGGCGCGTACCTCGCCGAGACGATCCGAGGCGGCATCGAAGCGGTGCCGAAGGGCCAGATGGAGGCCGCACGCTCGCTCGGCATGAGCCGCTCGCAGTCGATGCGCTCCATCGTGGTGCCGCAGGCGTTCCGGGTGATGATCCCGCCGCTCACCAACGAGTTCGTGCTGCTCATCAAGGACACCTCACTGGTGTTCGTGCTCGGGCTCGCTGCGTCGGACCAGGAGCTGGCGTTCTTCTCCCGCTCGGCGGTGCAGGAGACGTTCAACGGAACCCCACTGGTCGCGGTCGCGCTGATCTACCTGGCGATCACCCTGCCGCTGACCGCACTCTCGCGCCGCCTGGAGCGACGAGGAGCTGCGTCCGCGCGACGACGTGTACGCCCCACCGCGAGCGTGGAACCGATCGCACCCGGCAACGACGAGGTGTGGGACGGATGAGCACCCCCCTGATCCCCGTCGCCGCCGACACCCCGGCCATCGAGCTGCGCGGCCTGGCGAAGTCGTTCGGCGACCTCGAGGTGCTGCGTTCGATCGACTTCTGCGTCGCCTCCGGCGAGGTCGTGTGCGTGATCGGCCCATCCGGCTCCGGCAAGTCGACCGTGCTGCGCTGCGTCAACCGCCTCGAGGAGCCCAGCGGTGGACAGGTCCTCATCGACGGCGTGGACATCACCGACCCGGAGTGCGACATCGACGAGATCCGCACCCGGATCGGGATGGTGTTCCAGCAGTTCAACCTGTTCCCGCATCTCGACGTCGCCGGCAACCTCACCATCGCGCAGCGGCGCGTCCTGCGACGCTCGAAGGACGAGGCGCGCTCGATCGCCGAGTCGGTGCTCGCTCGTGTCGGGCTGAGCGAGAAGCTGTACGCCTACCCGGGCGAGCTCTCCGGTGGCCAGCAGCAACGGGTGGCGATCGCTCGAGCGCTCGCGTCGAACCCCGAGATGATGCTGTTCGACGAGCCGACCTCGGCGCTCGACCCGGAGCTGGTCGGCGAGGTGCTCGACGTGATGAAGGGCCTCAGCGAGGACGGCATGACCATGATGGTGGTGACCCACGAGATGGGCTTCGCCCGCAAGGTCGCCGACCGCGTCGTGTTCATGGACGGTGGCGTGATCGTCGAGGACGGCCCGCCGGAGCAGGTCATCGACGACCCCCAGCACGAGCGGACCCGACGCTTCCTCGAGCAGGTCTTCGACCGCTGAGCCCGCTGGCCGCGCCGGAAGGTTCAGGTAGCGGCCATCGGAGAGACACGCCTCGGCCCGCCGCGCCTGCGATCATGATCCACCGTGAGTGCCCCCCACTCCGACGATTCGGACACCCTGGTCCGCCGCGTACCGACCGCTGCGGACGACCACCCGCGCGACCGGCGCGGCACACCGACGCGCACCGACCTCCGTCCGTTCCTGCTGGCGGCGTCGATCAGCTGCACCCTCGTGTGGATCGTGTGGGGCGCCCGCTGGACCGGCGCGGCGAACGTGGCGGTGCTCTGCGCCGCTCTGGGGTTGCACGCGGCGCTCTGGTTCACGCCGCGCCGAGCGGCGCCGTGGTCGATGCGACACGCCCTGGTGCTCGTGGGCATCCTGCTGGCGGTGGTGGCGGTGGTGCCGCTGCACCACTCCCGCGACCTGTACCTGTACGACATCTACGGCCAGGCGGTCGTCGAGCACCGGGTCAGCCCGTACACGACGGCACCCGATCAACTCGGCGACCCGAACCTGGAGATGGTGGCCGACAAGTGGCACGAGCAGACGTCGATGTACGGCCCTGCGTTCGTCGCCGTGGCGGCGGTCGTGTCCCGGGTCGGCGGAGAGTCGGAGCTGCTCATCCGACTCTCGTGGCAGGCCGTCATGGCCGTTGCTGCGATGGGCGCGGTCGTCCTGGTGGCCCGACGCACGAGGGACCCGATGGCGGTCGTCGCACTGGGGTGCTCGCCGGTCCTGCTCGCGACGGTCAACGATGCCCACAACGACGTGCTGATCGGCCTGGGGATCCTGGCCGTCGTGCTGCTGGTCGACGACCGCCGCTATGCGTTGGCCGGCGCGATCGCGTCCCTGGTGATCGCCACGAAGGTCCCGGCGGCCGTGCCGATCGGAGCGATCGGCGTGTGGGTGGCGTGGCGCCGCGGCTGGCGACCCGCCGCCTGGTTCGGCGTGCCCCTGCTCGTCGCGGTCTGCACCGCGTACCTGGCGGTGGGCGGCACCGAAGCGCTGACGCCCCTTCGTGAGAACGCCGGGGACGACAGCCGCTTCGCGATCTGGCAACCGCTGCGCGACCGCCGCTTCGAGCAGATGATCGAGGACGGGTTCCGCTGGCGCGTCACCCTGGACACCGTGCGCGACCAGATGGCGACCTACGCACTGGTGCTGCTGGTCGTGGCCCTCCTGGTCGTGCTGTGGCGGTATCGACGCGCCGGGCATCCCGGCGAGGTGGCCGGCATCGCCGGCTGCGTGCTGATGGTCACCTCGACCTACGTGATGCCCTGGTACCCGGCGATGGTGCTCCCGGTCGTCGCGCTCTCGTGGGGCTCCAGGACCAGCCGACTGGTGCAGGTCCAAGCAGCGTTCCTGCTCGTGGCCTATGCCGCAGGTCCGGGCAACGACCCGACGACCGGCATCGGCAGATGGCTCGAGCAGCGGGCCGTGTGGATCGACGTGGCCCTGCTGGTCGCGGCAGTGGTGTGGGCAGCGCCGTCGGTGCTCGCCGGACGCCGACGGGCTCGGGTGGATTCCGTCACGTCGGCATGCCTGCCGACATCGGCGGGGTAGGAAGTCGTAGCGTCGCGGGGATGATCCCGACGCCCCGCCACCCCCATCGTCGAAGCAGCTCCCCGATGGCGCTGCGCGCGTGTCGGCCGATGGGCACCCAGGAGTGACGATGATGCCTCGCGACACCCGGACCGACGACCCGGTCAGCGTGCACCTGCCACCGGATGCGATGGCGACCGCACTGCGATCGGAGGTGGCCGCGGGGCTCACCGCAGAACCCAAGGAGCTCTCCCCCAAGTGGCTCTACGACGACCGCGGGTGTGACCTGTTCGACCAGATCACGCGCCTTCCCGAGTACTACCCGACGCGCCGGGAGCGATCGATCCTGTCCGAGCAGGCCGACGGCCTCGTCGGGCTCAGCGGCGCCGACACCCTCGTCGAGCTCGGCTCGGGCACGTCGGACAAGACCCGGCTGCTCCTCGATGCGTTCGACGGCGCACGCCGCCTCGACCGGTTCGTCGCCTTCGACGTCGCCGAGCCGACCTTGCGGGACGCGGTCGCGAAGCTCTCGGTCGACTACCCCGACACCGAGGTCCTCGGCGTCGTCGGGGACTTCAACGAGCACCTCCACACGCTGCCCACGGGCGGCACGCGCCTCATCATCTTCCTCGGTGGCACGATCGGCAACCTGCACCCGCCGCAGCGCGAGCGGTTCCTGCGTTCGCTGGCCGACGTCATGGCGCCGGGCGACTCATTGCTGTTGGGCACCGATCTGGTCAAGGACCGCACACGTCTGGTGGCGGCCTACGACGACGCCGCCGGCGTCACCGCGGCGTTCAACAAGAACCTGCTCGACGTGCTCAACCGCGAGTTGGACGGCGACTTCGACCCCGATCGGTTCGACCATGTCGCCCGCTTCGACGAGGACGGCTCGTGCATCGAGATGCGCCTGCGCTCCCGGGCGGACCAACGTGTCGTGCTCGGTGCGCTCGAGCTCGAGGTCGACTTCGCCGACGGCGAGGACCTCCGCACCGAGATCAGCACGAAGTTCCGCCCCGAACGGGTGCGTGACGAGCTGCAGGCTGCCGGCCTCGATCCGCGCTGCCACTGGACCGACGCCGACGGCGACTTCGCCCTGTGGCTGGCCTTCCGATGACGCTGGTCGAGCCGGGCACCGGCCGCAGCACGCCACTCCCGGGCCGCCGCGCGGTCCGGGACCTGACCGAGGCGCTCGCGGCGCCGCTCAGCCCCGAGGACCAGACGGTCCAGTCCATGCCCGACGTGAGCCCCACGAAGTGGCATCGGGCCCACACGACCTGGTTCTTCGAGACCTTCGTGCTCGGACCGCACCTGCCCGGCTACCGGGTGCACGACGAGCAGTTCGCGTACCTGTTCAACTCGTACTACGAGGCGATCGGCGACCGACACCCGAGGGTCCAGCGGGGCCTCGTGTCGAGGCCGTCGGCGGACGAGGTCGGCCGCTACCGGGCCCACGTCGACGAGGCGCTCGACCGTTTGGAGCACCACGGCATCTCCGCAGAGGTGGCGGGGCTGATCGAGCTCGGCCTGCACCACGAGCAGCAGCACCAGGAGCTGCTCTGCATGGACATCACCCACGTGCTCTCCATGCACCCCTTCTCCCCCACCTACCTGCCGCTCACCAGGAGTCTGGGACGTCCCACGCCGATGGGCTGGGTCGAGCACCCGGGCGGCGTGGTCGAGGTCGGCCACGACGGGGACGGGTTCTCGTTCGACAACGAGCACCCTCGGCACGAGGTGCTGCTCCAGCCGTTCCAGGTCGCGGACCGTCAGGTCACCTGCGGCCAGTGGCTCGAGTTCATGGCTGACGGCGGGTACCGCCGGGCCGAGCTGTGGATGTCGGACGGGTGGGCCACGGTCGGGGCCCAGGGATGGGACGCACCGCTGTACTGGCGTCGGGACGACGGCACCTGGACCCTGTTCGGGCTCGACGGACGATCCGCGGTCGACCCGAACGCCCCTGTCGCCCACGTCAGCTGGTACGAGGCGGACGCGTACGCCCGCTGGTCCGGCGCCCGCCTGCCGAGCGAGTTCGAGTGGGAGGCGGTCGCCCCCGAGCCACCCGCCGGTGCCCACCTCGATCCGCAGCTGCTCTCACCCCGCCCGGCGAGCGCGTCGGCCGACCCCCAGCAGTGGTACGGCGAGCTGTGGCAGTGGACCGAGTCGGCGTATCGGCCGTACCCCCGGTTCCACCCGCCCGAAGGAGCGATCGGCGAGTACAACGGCAAGTTCATGGTGAACCAGCAGGTCCTGCGGGGCAGCTCCTGCGCCACACCGCCCGGCCATGCCCGCCGCACCTACCGGAACTTCTTCCCGCCGGCCGCGCGCTGGATGTACTCCGGGGTCCGCCTGGCCCGAGATGCCGGCTGAGCCGAGCGGCACGCCGGCACCGCTGGACGTCGCGGCGCTGCGCGCCGAGACGCCTGGCTGCGCGCATCGTGTGCACCTGAACAACGCCGGCGCAGCGCTGCCGACGCGCCGAACGCTCGACACGGTGGTCGACCACCTGCACCTCGAGTCCGAGATCGGCGGGTACGAGGCCGCCGCGGCTCGGGCCGAGGAGCGGTCCGCGGTGCGGACGTCGGCTGCGCACCTGCTCGGCGCGAGCGAGGACGAGGTCGCGCTCACCACGAGCGACACGAGCGCGTGGACCAAGGCGCTGTGGGGGTTCGTGCTCGGCGGCGGCCTCGATCGACGCCGACGTGTCGTGGTCGACCACGCCGTCTACAACTCGCACTACCTGTCGGTGCTGCAGCTCGCCGCCCATCGGGGCGTCGAGGTCGACGTCGTGCCCGCCGGGCCGGACGGAACCCTCGATCTGGACCGCATGGAGCAGGCGCTCGCCGCGCCGACGGCGCTGCTGAGCGTGACCCACGTACCGACCAGTTCGGGCCTGGTCAATCCCGTCGCACGGGTGGGAGAGCTCGCCCGCGTGGCCGAGGTGCCCTTCTTCCTCGACGCCTGCCAATCCGTCGGCCAGCTGCCCGTCGACGTCCGTGCGATCGGCTGCGACGTGGCCACCTCGACGGGCCGCAAGTGGCTGCGCGCGCCCCGTGGCACGGGCTTGCTGTTCGTCCGTCGCGGGTTCGCGGAACGACTCGACCCGCCGGGCATCGACGCCACCTCGGCCGAGTGGACCGCCGATGACGGCTACCGACTGGCGCCGGGCGCACGCCGGGCCGACGAGTTCGAGGCGTCGGTCGCGGCGCAGCTGGGACTCGGTGCAGCGATCGACCAGCTGCTGGAGCTCGGTGTCGAAGGGATCTCGACCCGCATCGGCGAGCTGGCCGACCACCTCCGCCGACGCCTCGACGGCCTGTCCGGCGTCGCCACCGCGGACGGGAGCGGCCCGCGCAGCGGCATCGTCACCTTCGCCGTCGAGGGACACGACGCCGACGAGGTGAGCAGCCGGGCGGCATCGAGCGGGATCAACCTCTCGGTCAGCCGGGCCGAGGACGCCCGTCTCGACCTGGGCGTGCGGGGTCTGGCAGCGGTCGTGCGAGCTTCACCGCACGCCTTCAACACGACCGACGAGCTGGACCAGCTGGTCGACCTCCTGGCCTGAGGGCGGGCCGTACGCGTCCAGGACGCGGCGCCGCTTGCCGTTGCGGGCCCCGAGGCCCACGATGGCGCGGTGCGCAAGCTGCTCCTGCTGGCCGGATCGACCATCGTGCTGGTCGTCCTGCTCGCGGCGTCGCTCCGGCTGCTCGGTGCCGGCAGCGTGTGGTTCGCGTTCCTGGTCGTCTGGCTGCCGATGGCCTGGCTCGGCACGGTGAGTCGGCTCGTCACGCCGCGCCTGTGGCCCGGGTGGCACACCCTCCGACCGTTCGAGCGCGACGGGCGCGTCTACGCGCTGCTCGGCGTCCGGGTGGTCAAGGGCCTCCTCCGGCGTGGGCCGCTCGCCGTGTTCAACCCCGACCTGCACCTCCCCACCGAGACGACACCCGAACGACTCGGTCACCTGGAGCAGCGGATGTGCGATGCCGAGGCGACCCACGTCATCCTCTTCGTGGCGATGCTCGGCGTCGTCGCGCTCGAGATCGCCGCGGGCAACCGGGCCGCGGCGGTGTGGATCGTCGTGTTCGACGTCATGGTCAACGGCTACCCCGTGATGCTGCAGCGCTACAACCGGGCGCTCCTGCACCAGCGCTACGACGACCTCCTCGCGTGAGCACACCAGGCGCATCCGCCCGGGTCCGTCCCGGCGAAGTGTCCTCGTGAGCAGCGGCGGGCCGACGACGTGGGTGCTGGGCGACCAGCTGAACCGCGACCTCGGCGCGCTGGCGCGGTCCCACCCCGGAACACACCGCATCCTGATGGTCGAGAGTCGGGCGAAGCTCCGGTCCAGGTCGTGGCACCGTCAACGGGCCCACCTGGTCGTCACGGCCATGCGCCGGTTCGCCGACGAGCTGCGCAGCGAAGGCTTCGAGGTCGACTACCGACACGCCGACTCGTTGGCAGCCGGCCTGCGCGAGCATCGCGTCGATCACGACCCGTCCCTGGTCCTGGCGACCGAGCCGGCATCGTGGGACGGCAGGGAGCTGCTGGCCGGCCTCGACGTGGAGCTGGTGCGGACCGACCAGTTCCTCTGCCATCCCGAGGTCTTCGCCGAGTGGGCCGGCACCCGGCGGTCGCTGCGGATGGAGGACTTCTACCGCTGGCAACGTCGCCGGCTCGGCTACCTGATGGACGGCGAGGACCCGGCCGGCGGTCGGTGGAACTTCGACGCCGACAACCGCGAGCGTCCGCCCCGGGACGGCCGGGCCTGGCCGGAGCCCGTCCGCAGCGAGCTCGACGCGCTCGACCGGTCCGTGCTCGCCGAGCTGCCGCCCGGCTGCTGGGGAGCCGAGCCGGACGGCACCTGGGCGACCTCCCGTGCCGAGGCGCTCCGGCGGCTCCGCCACGCCATCGACGAGGTGCTCCCCCGGTTCGGTCCGCACGAGGACGCCATGCTCACCACGAGCTGGCACCTCGCCCACACGCTCCTGTCCCCCTACCTGAACCTCGGCCTGCTCCACCCGCGCGAGGTGTGCGACGAGGTCGAGATCGCCTACCGATCGGGCGCCGTGCCGATCGCGTCCGCCGAGGGACTGCTGCGCCAGGTCATCGGGTGGCGGGAGTTCGTCTGGGGCGTCTACTGGCTCTGGATGCCCACGTACCGGGACCGCAACGAGCTGGACGCCCGACGGGCGCTGCCGCCGGTGTTCCGAGGCGCGCCGACTCGCATGCGCTGCGTCGAGCACACCCTCGCCGCGGTCCACGACCACGGCTGGGCGCACCACATCCAGCGGCTCATGGTGCTGGGCAACCTGAGCCTGCTCGCCGGCGTGCGGCCCCGGGACCTCGTCGAGTGGATGTGGAGCAGCTTCGTCGACGGTGCCGAGTGGGTCATGCTCCCCAACGTGGTCGGGATGGCGCTGTACGCCGACGGCGGACAGATGGCCACCAAGCCCTACGCCGGCGGGGGCGCGTACATCGACCGGATGAGCGACTACTGCGGCGCCTGCGCCTACGACCGGAAGCGACGCACCGGCGACGACGCCTGTCCGTTCACGACGTTGTACTGGGACTTCCTCGCCCGCCACGAGGAGCGGTTCGGTCGCAACCCGCGCGTCGCGCAGCAGGTCCGGGCGGCCCACCGGCTCGACGACCTGGCCGCCGTGCGGGACCGGGCGACCGAGGTGCTCGTCCGGCTGGACCGCGGCGACCTGTGACGGGTCGGGTGGTGGGCGCGGAGGGACTCGAACCCCCGACTCCCTGGATGTAAACCAGGTGCTCTGACCAGCTGAGCTACGCGCCCTGACCCCGGCGATGCTACCGCCGGGCTCGACCCGGGCCTCCTGCCGCCTCAGTGGCGCAGGTTCGACCCCGACAGGTCGATCGCCCCGCTGCGCTCGAGCGCCCGCAGGGCGGTGACCGTCTCGATCTGCAGCGGCGGCAGCCGGTCGATCGGGAACCACTCGGTCCGCTCGATCTCGGGCGACGACGGGCGGGCGTCGTCCGGGTCGGCGCCGGGAGCGGGGCGGGCGAGGAACACGATGTCGACGCGGTGCGGCACGGGCTCGACCACGACGACGGGCTCGCCGATCAGCTCGACGGCCAGGTTGACCTCTTCCATGGTCTCGCGCACGACCGCCGCCTCGGGTCGCTCGTGGCGCTTCGCCAGCCCTCCGGGGGTCCCCCACAGCCGGTAGTAGCTGTGGCGGACCAGGAGCACCGCGCCGTCCTCCCGACGCACGATGCAGATCGCGCCGACGGTGTACTTCGGCGAGCCGAGACGAACCAGCATGCGCCGCACGCGGCGCGGCAGCGCGCCGAAGACCTTCAGCGCGCGGCGATGGGCCCAGGAGCGCACCCCGCTCACGGTGCCGTCCCCGTCCGCGCCGCCATCAGCGCCTCGAGGAGCTCCGGTGTGCCGGCCGACACGGGCGTGCGACGGGCGCCGTGGTCGAGCACCACCAGCTCGCGTCCCTGCGCGTCGGCGAGGTGCCCACCGGCCTCGGACAGCACGAGCATCGCCCCCAGGTAGTCCCACGGTCCCAGCGCGCTGTCGGTGCAGTCGACGGTGCCGTCGACCCGGCCGTCCGCGACGCTGCAGAGGTCGAGCGCCGTCGCGCCGAGCGATCGGTACTGGCGCCAGCCCAGGTGCGTCGGCGCGTACCCGTTGAGGACCATGTCCGACTTCCTGAGCCGCCGGATGCCCTTGACCGCGACCAGCGGCTTCGCGAGCCCGAGCCGCCTGCCGATGCCCGCCTTCAGCGCCGCCTGC
>JACDJC010003186.1_pt1 | contig 12089 bp, 14 predicted proteins | sample 7454191 | NCBI WGS metagenome assembly JACDJC01 (sample SAMN14253291, study PRJNA609438) | sludge metagenome | isolation source: sludge after 25d culture with pyrite and EDTA | collected 2018-12-20
AGGCCGCCGTGCGCATCGATCCGGCCCAATATTACTGGGTGCACCGGCGCTTCAAGACTCGCCCGGAGGGCGAGCCCGGGTTTTACTGAGCGGACTTGCCGCTGAGCGGACTTGCCGCGCGCGGCACCTGGCAGCCCACCGCACCAGCACCAGTATTGGCCCGGGTGGTTCGCCGCGGCCACAAGCGCTCGATCAATGCCATCGGCCACAAGATTCTGCGCATCATCTTTCATATGCTCAAGAGAGGTGAATGCTACCGGGACAGCACCACAGACTACCAAGCACCGAGCGTGCCTGCCCGTCGGCCCTCATTTGCGAGATAATGCGGCGATGATCTGGAACTTCACCAAAATGCACGGGGCGGGCAACGACTTCATCGTCCTGGACGGCGTGCGTCAGGCCATCGTGCTGACGCCCGAACGGGCCCGCGCGCTGGCTGATCGCCACCATGGCATCGGTGCCGACCAGATCCTGCTGGTTGAACATCCCCTGCATCCGGAGGCGGATTTTCGTTACCGGATCTTCAACGCCGACGGCGGCGAGGTCGAACACTGCGGCAATGGCGCGCGCTGCTTTGTGCGTTTCGTGCACGAGCAGGGGCTGTCGCAGCGCAACCCGCTGCGCGCGGAAATCGCCACCGGCCTGCTGATGCTGCACGAGGACAGCGCCGGCCAGGTCAGCGTCGACATGGGCCAGACGGCTTTCACGCCCGACAGCGTGTCCTTCAACCCTACCGGGCTCAAGACGCGCGCCTGTGGCCAGGACACCCTGTACGAGCTGGACCTGGCGGGCGAGGCCGAGCCACTGTGGTGCTCGCTGGTGGCCATTTCGAACCCGCATGCCGTCGTGCAGGTCGACGCGGTCGACACCTTCCCGGTCGGCCGTCTGGGTCCCGCCATCGAAGGCCACCCGCGCTTTGCCTGGCACGTCAATGCCGGTTTCATGCAGGTCATCGACCGCCACCAAATCCGCCTGCGGGTGTATGAACGCGGTGCGGGAGAAACGCTGGCCTGCGGCACCGGCGCCTGCGCCGCCGCCGTGGCCGGCATGCGGCGCGGGCTGCTGGACAGCCCGGTACGCGTGGACGCCCGCGGCGGCACGCTGCAGATCGAATGGGACGGCCAGGTGCTGCGCATGCAGGGCACGGCCACCACCGTTTTTCACGGCCAGATCGACATCGATGCCCTGGCCGCCTCACCAGACGGAACAGCCACATGACACAGGAAGGCCTGACGGCCCAGGAAGTCGCCGATTACCTGAGCCGCAACCCGCAGTTCTTCGAAGACCACGCCGATGTCTTTGTCTCCCTGAGCGTGCCCCACCCGCATCAGGCGCGCACCATTTCCCTGGGGGAACGCCAGATCCTGACCCTGCGCACCCGCGTGAAAGAACATGAACAGCGCCTGATGCAGATGCTGCACCATGCCGGCGGCAATGAGCGCATCAACCTGCTGCTGATGCAGTGGTGCGCACGCATGCTGGCCGAGCCCGATGCCGGCCGCATTCCGGCGCACATCATCCGCAGTCTGTCCGACCAGTTCGATCTGAGCACCATCGCGCTGCGCACCTGGGATCTGCCCGGCCTGCAGGATACCGAATTTTCCCAGGACGTGACCCCGGACATCAAGACTTTCGCGGCCGGAATGCAAAAACCGTGGTGCGGACCCATGAAGGACCAGGCGGCAGCCGCCTGGCTGGCCAGCGAGCCTGCCTCACTGGCCATTCTGCCCTTGCGCACTCTGACCAAGTCCGCTCCGGTGGGGCTGCTGGTGCTGGGCTCCGACGATCCCGCACGCTTCACGCACGACATGGGCACGGCTTTTCTGGAGCTGATCGCCTCGCTGGCGGGTGCGGCGCTGGGCCGCCTGGCGGTGCCCGCCCCCGATGCCGCCTGAGGCCACGCCATGAGCACCGAAGAAGACACGCAGCGCATCGAGGCCTGGCTGTCCGAACTGGGTGCACAACAGCGCTACGCCAGTCACACGATCGCCGCCTATCGCCGCGACCTGCAGGCCCTGCGGCAATGCTTCCCGGACCTGGCACTCGATGCGCTGGATGAATCGCGCATCCGCCAGGCCCTGGGGCGCCTGCATGCCCGTGGCCAGAAGCCGCGCAGCCTGGCGCGCGCGCTGGCCGCATGGCGTGGCTACTACGCCTGGCGCGCCCCGCTGGCGGCACTGCCGCGCAACCCGACGCTGGGCGTGCGCGCACCCCGCATCCCGCGCAGCCTGCCCAAGGCCCTGTCCGTGGATCAGGCCCAGGCCCTGCTGGACCGCAAGCAGCTGCCCGCCGCACAATCCCCCATCGAACGGCGCGACATGGCGATGTTCGAAGTCCTGTATTCAGGCGGCTTGAGGCTGGCGGAATTGGTGGGCCTGGACTGGCGGCCAAGCCACGAAGCGGGCTACCTGTCGCACAGCTGGATCCAGCTGGACGAGGCCGAGGCGACGGTGCGCGGCAAGGGGGGCAAGACCCGCACCGTCCCGCTGGGGCGCCAGGCCATCGCCGCGCTGCGCGCCTGGCTGCAGGTTCGCAGCGCACTGCTGCCCGCGCAGTCCGATGCCGATGCGCGCGCAGCCCTGTTCCTGGGGGCGCGCGGACGGCGCGTCAGCCCGCGCGTCGTGCAATTGCAGTTGCAGGCGCTGGCACAGCGGGTCGGCTTGCCGCTACATGTGCATCCGCACAGCCTGCGACACAGCTTTGCCAGCCATCTGCTGCAATCGGCCCAGGACTTGCGCGCCGTGCAGGAACTGCTGGGCCACGCCAATATTGCCACCACCCAGATCTACACCCGGCTGGATTTTCAGCATCTGGCGGCCAGCTACGACCAGGCCCATCCGCGTGCAAAGCGCAAATCAGGGGACTGACCGCTTGCCGGCCATGGCGCAGACTGTCTGGTGTCCCGTTTGGCTGATTCGAACATCAGTTCGCAAACCAAACGAGCGGGACACTATCCAGCGGCGCCTGCCTGCTCTTGCGCCGCCGTCGGCGCCGATGGCGGCAACGTAAAGGCCTTCAGCACCATCTGCGTATTCCAGTGAAACATGCCCAGGTAGGTGGACGCCTCATGCCCGGGCCGATCCAGCGTATCGGCATACAGCGTGCCGCCAGGCTGCACGCCGGTTTCAGCGGCGATCTGCTGCAGCAAGCGGGCATTGCTGCCATGCTCCAGAAACAGCGCCCGGATCGACTGCTGACGAATCTGCTGGATGAGCTTCGCCATGGATTGGGCCGAGGGTTCGGCATCGCCCGACAGGCCGACCACGGAGAGCACCCGAATGCCATAGGCCGCCCCAAAATAGGCAAAGGCGTCATGCGAAGTGGCCAGAACGCGGCGTTCTTTGGGAACGGCATCGAGCTGGCGGCGCCAGTCGGCATCGGCCTTGCGCAGCCGGCGAATGTAATCGTCGGCCCGGGCATAGTAGGCGGACGCATGCGCAGGGTCCGCCTCGGCCAGCCCCAGGGCGATGTTCTGCACATACACCACACCATTGGCCAGGTTCTGCCAGGCGTGCGGATCGACCCCGTCATGACCATGGTCCAGGCGCAGCGGCTCGATGCCCCGCGTGGCCACGATCTCCCGTCCCTGGAAGCCCGCGGCTTCGATCAGGCGCGGCAGCCACGATTCGAAACCCAGCCCGTTGATCACCAGCACCCGGGCCGCGCCCAGGGCCCGGGCATCACGCGGGGTCGGCTCGAAGGTGTGTGCATCGCTCATGGGACCGACGATGACGCTCAGACGGATGTCGTCGCCGCCGACCTCGCGCACCATGTCGCCCAGAATCGAAAAAGAGGCGATTACCGGCAGGCGCGCATCCGGCGTGGACCCCTGGTGCGGCGCCGCGCCAGGCCGCGCTGCACCAGGGGCAGTGCCGTCGGCCGCAGCGCCCGCGGTCGCGCTGCCTTCGGTCAAAGCCCCATCAGCCCGGGCGGCTTGCGCTGCCGCGTTGGCCCCCACAAGCAGCGCCAGGAGGATGGCGATCAGCCAGACCATGACGTGGTGCGGGCGTCCAGACGATCCATGCAAACCTTGTTTCACTGATCACTCCATCGATTGCAGCAGGCGCGCGCGGCCTGCGCGCGCCTGGCGCACGGCCTGCAACACGCCGCCACGCGGCCCGAACGCGACCGAAAAGAAATGAGCCACCCCGGCGGCCAGGATGATGGCGGGTGAGGCCGCCACATCTGTATGATAGGAAACCAGCAGGCCCACGTAGCAGGCCAGCGCACCCAGACAGGCCGCCAGCACCATCTGGGCCCCCACCGAACGGGCCCAGAATCGGGCCGCGGTGGCAGGCAGCATCATGATGCCGACCACCATCAGCGTGCCCAGCACCTGGAAACCGGCGACCAGGTTCAGCACCAGCAGCAGCAGAAAGCCCATGTGCGCCCAGGCACCGGCCCGCCCCTCGGCGCGCAGGAAGGCCGGATCCAGGCACTCGGTCACCAGGACGCGAAACACGCCGGCCAGTGCCAGCAGCGTGACGCTGCTGACCGCGGTCACCAGCAGCAGCGCGGCATCGCTCAGGCCCAGCACCGTGCCGAACAGCACGTGGATCAGGTCCATGTTGCTGCCCTTCAGCGACACCAGCAGCACGCCCAGACCCAGCGAAACCAGGTAAAAGGCCGCGAAACTGGCGTCCTCGCGCAACGGTGTCAGGCGTGACACCAGGCCGGCCAGCACGGCCACGATGATGCCGGTCACGAGGCCCCCGACCGTCATGGCCGTCAGCGACAGCCCGGCCGTCAGAAAGCCCACCGCCACACCGGGCAAAATGGCGTGCGCCATGGCATCGCCCATCAGGCTCAGGCGGCGCAACACCAGAAATACACCCAGTGGCCCGGCCGCGAAGGCCAGTGCCCAGGCGCCCGCCAGGGCACGCCGCATGAAGCCGAAATCAATGAACGGCTGCACCAGAAAATGCCACAGATGCATCACAGCAGTCCCCCGGCACACAGGTGACGGGCCAGATGCAGGTTGGCCGCGCCCAGGACCCGGTCGCTGGGCCCCCAGTCGACCACCTGCCCCCCCAGCAGCACGGTCTGCGGAAAATAGGCGCGCACCATGTCCAGGTCGTGCAGCACGGTAATCAGGGTGCGGCCTTGGTGGTGCCACTGATGCAGCAATGCCAGCAGGTCTTCGGTCGTGGCACGGTCCACGGCGGCGAAAGGTTCATCCAGCAGGATGACCTGCGCATCACGCAGTATCAGCCGGGCAAACAATGCGCGCTGCAACTGCCCGCCCGACAGGGTATCGACCGGCTGGTGCCCGAACCCCGCCAGACCGACGGTGTGCAAGGCGGCCTCGACCGCGTCGCGGCCCGCTGCGTCCATGCCGCGCCAGGCCCCCAGCCGATGCCAGGCACCGAGCGCCACCAGATCGAAGGTACTGATGGGAAAGCTCAAGTCCAGTTCGGCGGACTGCGGCAGACAGGCCAGACTGCCCGCCAGCCGCGGATCGATCCGGATATGACCCCGCAGCGGGCTCAGGCGCCCGGCCATGGCCTTCACCAGGGTGGACTTTCCGGCCCCGTTGGGCCCCACCACGGCCGTCAGCGAACCCTGCAGAAACGTGCCGCTGGCATCGCGCACCGCCACGCGCTCGCCCCAGCCCAGCCAGACCTGCTGCAATTCGATGGCGACAGCCGCGGCAGGGGCGGCAGCGTCAGTCGCTGCAGGGGCCGCAGAGTTTGCACCGCCCGGATCTTCTCGACCAGCCACCCCTGCGGGACTGATGCCACGTGCGGCGTCCGCGCTGCGCGCAACAGTGGCCGGCGCAGCGACTGCAGCATCGAGGCTCACCACCATTGCAGGGCCCATCCGGTCAGCAGCCACAACAGCGCCACCGCCACGGCGGCGCGCCGCATGCGCTGGCCTGCCGACAGAAGCAGCGAAGAGCCGCGGTGGCGGCCGGATCTGGAAAACAGGAAGAACTGGGGCATGATCGTATGGGGTCGGCTCGTGAAACGATTCACCTGCACATCGCGGCCCAGGCTGTCTGGCCGCTGGCTGGCGGCCTGCCGGATCCTGTGCGCGGTGCGAATCCTGCGTACAGGACAATTGGCGGATGGCCGATGACGTTATGTTATAACATAACCATCATGGGCACGAAACGTCATCCTCATCCCGAGTCTGCAATCGCCGAGCAGCTGCGCACGGCCGAAGTGCTGTGCAGCCAGCGCGGTTCACGGCTGACCCCCCTGCGCCGCCAGGTGCTGGAAACGCTGTTGCGACATCATGGCAGCCTGAAGGCCTATGAACTGCTCGATGCCCTGCGCACGACGCTGCCCGGTGCCGCACCCCCGACGGTTTACCGCGCACTGGATTTTCTGACGGCGCAGGGCCTGATCCACCGCCTGGACGCCATCAACGCCTGGAGCGCGTGCACCGATGCCGGCGGCGAACCACACGACCTGCTGGTCGTCTGCACCCGCTGCGGCAACGTGGCCGAACTCAGCGACCCGGACCTGGGCCGCCGCCTGGCCGATTGCGTGGCACGCGCCGGCTACGCACTGGCCGGTCACGAAACCGAACTGCGTGCACTGTGCGCGCGCTGTCGCCAGATCTGAGGGCCCCGTCGCCGCAGGGGAAAACCGTTGCCGGCATGCCGCACGCGACCAGCGCGCGCAAGGCGAGTGTCAAGGCCAAAATGACCGGCACGAAAGGCGCGTTTGCCCTGCGCCCCCAGCTATGATGTAATCGCACGTTGATCAATTGCCCGCAATCGTTGGCACAGGGTGCCGGATCGGGTAATGCAGGAAGCCATCATGAATGCCGCAAACCAACCCATGTCTACAGACACCATGATTCCCGTGACCGTGCTCACCGGGTTTCTGGGTGCCGGCAAAACCACCCTGCTGCGCCGCATCCTCACGGAATGGCACGGCCAGCGCATCGCCGTGATCGAAAATGAATTCGGCGAGGAAAACATCGACAATGATCTGCTCGTGCAGGACAGCGACGAGCAGATCGTGGAACTGAGCAACGGCTGCATCTGCTGTACGGTGCGCGGCGACCTGATGCGCACTCTGGGCGATCTGAGCACCCGGCGCGACGATGGCCGCATCCGCTTCGATCGCGTCGTCATCGAAACCACCGGCATGGCCAACCCCGGCCCGGTATGCCAGACTTTTTTCATGGATGACGACATCTCGGACGCCTACCGCCTGGATGCCGTCATCACGGTCGTGGACGCCAAGCATGGCATGGCCACCCTGGACCGCCAGGAAGAAGCCCAGCGCCAGGTGGGCTTTGCCGACCGCATCCTGATCTCGAAAAAGGATCTGGTCAACGAGGCCGACTACGAAGCCCTGCGGGCGCGCCTGGTGCGCATCAACCCGCGTGCCAGCATCGCCCCGGTGCATTTCGGCGAAACGAACCTGAACGATCTGCTGGACGTCAGCGGCTTCAACCTGGACGCCATACTGGACATCGATCCGGAATTCCTGGCCCTGGAAGCGGCCGCGCAGGATCACGATCATGCGCACGGCGACCACGACCACGACCACGACCACGACCACGACCACGACGACGATCATGCCTGCGGTCCCGCATGCGGTCACGAGCACCACGACCACCATCACGCCCACCACAGCGACGACATCGGAGCCTTCGTGTTCCGTTCCGGCCGGGCTTTCGACCCCGAACGCCTGGAAGACTTCCTGGGCGGAATCGTCCAGGTGTATGGCCCGGATCTGCTGCGCTACAAGGGCATCCTGTACATCAAGGGCATCAATCGGCGCATGCTGTTCCAGGGCGTGCACATGATGATGGGTGCCGAACCTGGCAAGCCCTGGCAAGCCAGTGAAAAACCGAATACCCGAATGGTCTTCATCGGCCGTAAACTGCCTCAGGACATCTTTACACAGGGGCTTGAGCAATGCCTGGTCTGACCACCCCGTCGCTGCCCTGCCTCAGCGCGGCACGACGGCAGACAGACCCCGGCAAATAATCATAAAGAGGACGCAACATGGCTAGCAAATCCGGCACGAAATATCAGTCCAGGCTTCCGACTGAACAGGAACTGTTGGCGATGCCCGAAAAGGATTACATGAACGACATCCAGCTGGCGTTCTTCCGCGACCGCCTGCAGCAGCTCGAACATGAAATCCTGGCCAATGCTGGCGCCACCACCGAAAACTTGCGCGAAACCCAGTACGTGCCCGATCCGGCCGACCGCGCCACGATCGAGGAAGAACACGCACTGGAACTGCGCACGCGCGATCGCGAACGCAAGCTTCTGAAAAAGGTCCAGCAATCCATCGCGCGCATCGACTCGGGCGAATACGGCTGGTGCGAGGAAACCGGCGAACCCATCGGCCTGGCTCGCCTGCTGGCGCGCCCCACGGCCACGCTGTCGCTCGAGGCGCAGGAACGTCGTGAAATGCGCCAGAAGCTCTACGGCGACTGATCCCGCGGCGCGGCACCCGCGCGCCGCGTGCGGCAGGGCCACGCGAAGCACTCCGCCTTCTTGAATTTTTCCCGATCCATCCCCATGTGGTTCATCCAACCCGAGAGAACCGCATGGAACAATTTCACGCCACCACCATCGTCTGCGTCCGGCGCGGATCCGACGTCGCACTGGGCGGAGACGGCCAGGTCACGCTGGGCAACATCGTCATCAAGGGCACCGCGCGCAAGATCCGCCGCCTCTACCACGACAAGGTCCTGGCCGGCTTTGCCGGTGCCACGGCCGATGCCTTCACCCTGCAGGAACGCTTCGAGGCCAAGCTTGAAAAGCACCAGGGACACCTGATGCGCGCCGCCGTCGAACTGACCCGCGACTGGCGCACCGACCGCATCCTGCGCCGACTGGAAGCCATGCTGATCGTGGCGGATTGCGACCATACCCTGATCCTGACCGGTACCGGAGACGTGCTCGAACCCGAACACGGCATCGCCGCCATCGGTTCGGGTGGCGCCTACGCCCAGTCCGCAGCCCGTGCGCTGTTGAACGAAACCAGCCTGAACCCGGCTGTCATCGTGAAGAAATCCCTGGAAATCGCCGGGGAGCTCTGCATCTACACCAACCAGAATCACGTCATCGAAACGCTATAGGCCTTCCCCATGTCCACCACCCCCATGACCCCCAAAGAAATCGTCTCGGAACTGGACAAGCACATCGTCGGCCAGGAGCGGGCCAAGCGCTCCGTTGCGGTGGCGCTGCGCAACCGCTGGCGCCGACAGCAGGTGGCCGAGCCCTTGCGCCACGAGATCGTGCCGAAAAACATTCTGATGATCGGCCCCACCGGTGTGGGCAAGACCGAAATCGCCCGCCGTCTGGCGCGCCTGGCCAATGCTCCCTTCATCAAGATCGAGGCCACCAAGTTCACCGAGGTGGGCTATGTCGGGCGCGATGTGGACACCATAGTGCGCGACCTGGTCGAGGTCGCCGTCAAACTGACCCGCGAGACCGAGATGCGCGGGGTGCGCGCCCAGGCTGAAGACGCCGCCGAGGACCGCATCCTGGACGCGCTGCTGCCACCATCGCGCAATGCGCACGGCGAACCCGAGCGCGAGGAAACCGGCACCCGCCAGGTCTTCCGCAAGCGTCTGCGCGAAGGCAAGCTCGACGATACCCAGATCGACATCGAGGTCGCCCAGAGTGCGCCGCAGATGGAAATCATGGCCCCGCCCGGCATGGAGGAAATGACCGAACAGCTGCGCACCATGTTCTCCGGCCTGGCCAAGGGCAAGACCAAATCGCGCAAGCTGAGCGTCAAGGAAGCCTTCCGTCTGCTGACCGAAGAAGAAGCCGCGCGCCGCATCAACGAGGAAGAGCTGCGCAGCCATGCCGTGACGCTGGCCGAGCAGCAGGGCATCGTGTTCCTGGACGAGATCGACAAGATTGCGGCGCGTCAGGAGCAGGGTGGCGCCGACGTCTCGCGCCAGGGCGTGCAACGCGACCTGCTGCCACTGGTCGAGGGCACCACCGTCAGCACCAAGTACGGCATGGTGCGCACCGACCACATCCTGTTCATCGCTTCGGGTGCCTTTCATCTGGCACGGCCTTCAGACTTGATCCCGGAGCTGCAGGGGCGTTTTCCGATCCGCGTCGAGCTCGATTCGCTGACCGCGGAAGACTTCGTGCGCATCCTCAGTACGACCGATTCGTCGCTGACGAAGCAGTACACCGCCCTGCTGGCGACCGAAGACGTGACGCTGGAATTCACCGAGGAAGGCATCCGCCGCCTGGCGGAACTGGCCTTCGAGGTCAACGAGCGCACTGAAAACATCGGCGCACGCCGTCTGTACACGGTGATGGAAAAGCTGCTCGAGGACCTGTCCTTCGAGGCGGCCAGCCCGGGGTCGGAAACCGTCGTCATCGACGCCGCCTATGTGAACGACAAGCTGGCCGAGGCCGCCGGCAGCCAGGACCTGGCTCGCTACGTGCTTTGAACCGCTTTGAACCGGGTGGCTTGTGGTCCTGGTGGCAATCGCCCGCCAGGGGCCAGGCAGGTGCAGTCGCCATCCAGTGCAAAACCGGTGGCAGGCACTGCCCGCCGCCCTATTTTTTCAATGCGATGATCCGGTACTGACCGCCGGCGCGTTCGGCGGTGAACTCCACCTTGTCGCCAACGGCGATGCCGTGCAGCAAGGCGGGATCGATGTGGTACACCAGCGTCATGGCAGGCAGATCGAGCTTTTCAATGGCCCCATGACGGATCGCGATCTTGCCGGCAACCGCATTCACGCGCACGACCTGGCCCCTGGCCTGCGCGGTCTGGTTCGAGGCCGCCTGAACAGGCGAGGCGACGGTCGCGACCGAGACCAGTCCGGCCAGGACACCGGCTTGCAAAGAACGGGAAAGCATGGGCTAAACTCCTGTGTGTCTTTCAAGCATAACGCGAAACAGGAAATATCTTGCCCACCCCGGTCCCCGGCTACGACATGCGGCCTGCAACAGAATCCGACATCCCGGCCATCCATGCGCTGATGTGCGAAATGGCCGTATTTGAAAAACTCACCGACATCTTCCAGGCCACGCACGCCAGCCTGCACGCCAGTTTCTTCGGTCCGCAGCGCGCGGCGAATTGCCTGGTCATCACCACGCAAGACGATCCCGGCACGGCAATCGCCTACATCATGTGGTTTCACAATTATTCAAGTTTCCTGGACCAGCGCGGCCTGTACCTGGAAGACGTCTACATCGCGCCCGCCCACCGCGGACGCGGCCTGGGCGGCTGGGTGCTGAAGCATCTGGCCGCGCTGGCCGTGGAATTGGGGTGCGGCCGCTTCGAATGGGTGGTATTGGACTGGAACGAAAACGCCATCGAGTTCTACCGCCATCATGGCGCTGAAATTCTGGACGACTGGCGCGTGGTTCGCGTCACCGGTCCGGCCCTGCAGCGCCTGGCCACCCGAGACTGAGCAGCCGGAGCTGCCACGCAGGCCCACCCGCCACTGAGCACCCGGAGCTGCCACGCAGGCCCACCCGAAACCGACCAGCCGGAGACGTCACGCATGTCCACCCGCCTTACCATCATCAGCACCCGCACCGGGGACGACGGCACGACCGGCCTGGGTGACAAGACCCGCGTGCCCAAGGACGCGCCGCGCGTTGCGGCCCTGGGGGACATTGACGAGCTGAACAGCGCCATCGGCCTGTGGCGTACTGAAAGCCTGCCCCAGGACATCGACACCTTGCTCAAGGGCATCCAGCAGGACCTGTTCGATCTGGGCGGCGAGATCTGCATTCCCGACACCACCGTGCTGCAGGACGCCCACGTCCTGCGCCTGGATCAGGCTCTGAAGCACTACAACGCGGAGCTCGGCCCCCTGCGTGAATTCATCCTGCCCGGCGGCACGCGCGCAGCCGCACTGGCCCACATGGCGCGCACCATCGCCCGCCGCGCAGAACGATCCATCGTGACCCTGGCCCGCCAGGAACCCGTGAACCCGCCCGTACGGCACTACCTGAACCGCCTCTCCGACCTGTGCTTCGTGCTCGCGCGCTTCCTGAACCGCGCCGCCCACTCCCCCGAACCGGAATGGATGAGACAGGACACAAAATAGCCCCTGCGGGCTATTTTGTGCCTGTCGAATCCGAGCGCCATGCAGGGCGCGAGGTGGAGGGATGCCCCTTCCCG
>JACDJC010003189.1_pt1 | contig 12084 bp, 6 predicted proteins | sample 7454191 | NCBI WGS metagenome assembly JACDJC01 (sample SAMN14253291, study PRJNA609438) | sludge metagenome | isolation source: sludge after 25d culture with pyrite and EDTA | collected 2018-12-20
ACACTCCACCACGCCGCCATGCTCTTCATCTTCGGCAAAATCACTCTCCAAAGTCCACTCTTTCAGGTTGGGGGAAGAGTAAAACGATACGCGGTCTTTCACGGCCAGGGTCATAATCCATTTCCCGGAAGACCCATGCCAAATGACCTTGGGATCGCGAAAGTCGCGAATGCCGGGATTGGGTAGCACCGGATTACCCTCGTATTTAGTCCAGGTGCGACCCTTGTCGAGGCTGTAGGCGATGCTCTGCACCTGGTAATCCTCACGTCCTTCCTGCTCCTTTTCGTGACTATGATTGGTATAGATAGCCACAAGCGGGGTTTTCCCTTCCTCACCAAAGCCCGAAGTGTTGTTGACATCGGCCACGGCACTTCCCGAAAAGATGGTTCCCAGGGAATCGGGATAAAGCGCGATGGGCAGATGTTCCCAATGGACCAGGTCGGTGCTTACGGCATGCCCCCAATGCATGGGGCCCCACACATTACTATAGGGATGATACTGGTAAAACAGATGGTATTCGCCCTCGTAATAGACCATCCCGTTGGGGTCGTTCATCCATTGCGAATCGGGTGTAAAATGAATCTGAGGCCGCCAGGGTTCCTGCCTCTCATGGGAAACTGCATCATTCCCTTTTTTTTGATTGCCGGGCGCGCAAGCCGCGAGAATCAGTGCAAGGATTAAAATCAGTTGGTTTGTTTTCATAGGTTTAAGAATTAGTTGGAAAACAAAAGTCTAAGCATCTTCTTTTGTATTGAATTTCCAATTGTTATTGCCTTTATCCGTGTGATGGAAAAAACATTGATGCAAATATAAAGGCGAAGTCTCCCGGGCCGCTATCAGGGAGGTTACCATTGAAATCAATCTGGTTACATGAGCGCAACTTTAACACTTGGGCATTATCCGGGTTGCAGTGAGGTTACATTTGGGTAACATGAGTAATAGGAGAATTTCCAAAATGGTTTGCATCACTTTGGAAATCAAAATATCTCCCTGCTTGCCTGCCGAGGCACGTAGGCAGGCCTTCGGTACCCATAACAAAATTTTGTATAAATCACATTATCAATAGATTCCTCTCCGGTAGCTGCCGGATGGGAATGACAAGGCGTTGGGGCAAATCTATCTGTCATTAGCGACAAATGATTATTTTCATTAATTTGCAATGTTTTTGACCATCCTTATGAGAACTTTTTTTAATCCATGGTTGATCTTTTTACTCGTGAGCCTCCTATCGGGGTGTAACCACGATAAAAAAGAGACCTTCCACATTGGTTTTAGTCAATGTGCCTCGGATGTATGGCGCGAAAAGATGAATGAGGAGATGAAGATGACCGCCGCTCTATATCCTGATGTGGAGCTTACCATCCTGAATGCGGGAGAAAATAACCGCCGGCAGGAACTTCAGATCAGAGAGCTGATCAATCAGGGTGTGGATTTGTTGATCATCTCGCCCAATGAGTCGGATCCGCTGACCCCTATTGCCACCGAAGCTTACACAGCGGGTATTCCCACTATCCTCATCGATCGCAAGATCAATTCGGAGGATTACACCGCTTTTATTGGTGCCGACAATTATCAAATTGGCAAGGATGTAGCTGTTTATCTGGCCAATATTCATGGAGGGAAAGGTCGAATTCTTGAGATCAGAGGCATGGAAGGTTCCAGTCCGGCACGGGAGCGCCACCAGGGTTTTACAGAAGGGTTGAAGCCGTTTAAGGAGATGAAGATCGTTCGGAGCATGGACGGAAAGTGGCTTCCCGGCATAGCCCGCGATGTGGCACGCCAGGCTTTTCTCGAAGATTCGTTTGATATTGTTTTTGGGCACAACGACGTGATGGCCCGCAGTGCCCGTGAGGTGGCCGAAATGTTAAACATTGACACTCTGTTTGTGGTTGGCATTGATGCCCTGCCCGAACTGGGAATGGAATTGGTTGAAGAAGATGTTCTACAGGCTTCGTTTGTATATCCTACCGGAGGTCGCCGAGCCATTGAAGTGGCCAGGGCCATCCTGCACGATGAACCTTATCAAAAACAAAATATCCTGGGCACCTCGGTGGTTGACCACTCCAATGTAAAAGTATTACGTCTTCAACTTGAACAGGTAATGGCTTTTCAGGAGATACTCGATGCGCAAACCACGCGCATCAGGGAACAGACCCAGCGATTTCAGGATCAGAGGTCCTTGTTGAGGGTTGCCTTTATCAGTCTTAGTTTGCTGGTGGTATTTGCCGTTTGGCTCACCTGGTATTATGTGATGCTAAACAAACGAAACCGGCAGTTGGCGGTAAAGAACAGAGCCATAGAGAAGCAAAAGGCAGAGTTGGAACGCCGCAATGAGCAAATTCGTGCGATGAACGAGGAAGTGGAGAAAGCCACGCAGGCCAAACTGAGTTTTTTTACCAACATCAGTCACGAAATTCGGACGCCCTTGACCCTGATTCAGGCACCTGTAAGCGAAATGCTTGGCCAAATATCTGAAAACAGACATAAAGAGGGGTTCAAAGAAAATTTGGTGATGGTGCAACAAAATACCGAGCGATTATTGAGGCTTATCAACCAGTTGATGGATTTTCGCAAGGTTGAACTGGGTAAACTAAGCCTCAATATTTCCAAGGCCAACCTTAAAGAGATTGCCAACAATATTTTCAAAGCTTTTCAGCCTTTAGCCAGGCAAAAAGATATCCGGTTTAATTTTGAATGCACCGCTCCTCATTGCATGGTTTGGATGGATGTTGACAAAATAGACAAAGTGCTGTTTAATCTATTATCCAACGCATTCAAATTTACCCCGCGGGCTGGTTCCATTCTTCTAAAAGTAAATTGCCAGGAAACAGATGAAGTAGTCATTGAAATTTCCGATACCGGCCCGGGGATTCCGCCGGAAAAGCAGGCGCAGATATTTCAACCCTTTTATCAGCAACAAAAACACCGCTCCATGGGAACGGGGATCGGGCTTACATTATCCAGGGGATTTATGGAACTGCATAAAGGCACCATAGAGGTGATCAGCGACGGGCAAAACGGCACCACATTTAAAGTTAAACTTCCCAAAGGGCTGGATCATTTCTCTACCGATCAGGTAATTTCAGAACCGCGCGAACGAACATCCACCTCTTTTATCGAGAATCAACCACGGAAACCGGCTGAAATCTCTCCACTCCCAAAAACAACCGCCAGGCCCTCATTATTGATCGTGGAGGACGATGCACAACTCAAACAATACCTTATTCGCTTACTGGAGAAACAATACTTCATAAAAAGTGCAGGTAATGGCAAAGAGGCACTGCAAATAATCGAGCTCGAACAACCCGACCTGGTTTTAACCGATCTGATGATGCCCGAAATGGATGGCTCCCAACTGACTACCCATCTGAAAAGCCATTTGGAGACCAGTCACCTGCCGGTTATCATGCTCACCGCAAAAGTTAGTCCTGAGCAAAAAATAGAGGGCATAGAAACGGGTGCTGATGCCTATATTGAGAAACCTTTTAATCCCGATTACCTGAAAGTACGCATTCGTAAGATCATCGAAATGCGAGAGAAATTGCGTGCCTATCACCGGCAAAAATGGAATATGCCAGGTGCGGTTCCGCCCCATGCAGAGGCCTCTTCTTTGGACCAGCGTTTCCTGCGTAAGATGCATGCCATTCTGGAATCGAATCATGCGCGGACGGAGTTTTCGGTGGAAGAACTCAGTGAACAAATAGGCTTGTCACGGGTTCATCTCTACCGCAAAGTGAAGGCTTTAACCACCCTCACCCCCTCCGACTACATCAACAAATTCAGGCTGCACAAAAGTCTGGCTTTACTGGAAGAGCAGGGTGGAAATATATCCGGCGTCTCAATGGATGTGGGCTTCTCTTCACCTGCCTATTTCACCAAAAAGTTCCGCGAGGAGTTTGGAAAAACCCCGTCGGAATATTTGAATCGTGAGACATAGCGGTTTATTCCCCCCGTATCACCACCTTTTTCGTCACGTTGAAGCTGTCGTGTGTTACTCTCAGGACATACAATCCGGAAGGAAGTGCTTGTGTTGAGAGGTTAATGCTTCCCGTATTATTGGCGGTTCGTGTAAGAACCGTGGCTCCATTGGCATTAATCAAACTGATGTGTGTTCTTCCGGCTTCGGGTAAACCCTCAATTCTCAGGTGATTAGCCGCCGGATTGGGAAATATTCTAATGTCGCCAGCCTCCTCTTCGGAAATGGAGACCGGGACGAAGCTCACCTGCATAGGATCGGAGGTATTGCTGCATGACTTAGCTGTATTGGTAACGGTCACCGAAAAAACACCCTCTTCCGAAACCCGGAGAGTATGAGCTGTTTCACCCCATAGCGGGGTGTCACCTTTGTGCCACTGGTATTCGAGGGTGGGATGATAAAAAGCTTCGAGGGTGACACCCCCATCGGCATCGCGCTCAATGGGGAAATCGATCTCCACTATTTTGGCAACTGGTTTGCAATCACCCGTCTCAACCACCTTACGTACTTCCCCCTCTCCTTTAAAAACCACGTACAATTCGCCAAATTGATCCTCCATAAAGGCTGTAAATTGAAACCTGGAAAAATTATCGATTTTTTCTCTCTTCAATCCGGTTTCTGTTTGCACTATGTAGTAAAAGGCTCCGGTACAAAAGTCGGCAAAGATATAATGCCCTTCCATGCCATTGTGCAAGGCGCCACGATAAACATAACCACCGGTAACCGATCCGGAACAATCCCCCTCCTCATGGCTGTAATCAAATACCGGAAGTGAAAACTGTTCTTCTCCGGGGCAATCTCTTTGTCCAAAGGGCACACTTCCCTCGTAGCATCGCCAGCCATAATTTTCACCGCCGGGAGAAGTGGCCGGTTGAAAATTGATCTCTTCGCGGACAGACTGGCCCACATCGGCAATCCACAAATCACCGGTAAGCCTGTCGAAACTGCTGCGCCAGGGGTTACGTAAACCCAAAGCCCATATTTCATCGCGTGTTGCCGGGTCATTTACAAAAGGGTTATCTGGCGGTATTGCATACCAGGGGGCCTCATTCACATCCACATCCACGCGAAGCATCTTTCCTAACAGGGACATTGGGTTTTGGGCATTGTCTTGGGGATCACCGCCACTGCCACCATCCCCCAGCGCGATGTAGAGGTATCCGTCGGGACCAAAGAGCAGTTGACCGCCATTATGATTTTCAAAGGGCTGCTCAATGGTTAAAAGTGGCCGTTCACTTTCCGGATTTCCGATATTCGGATTCGCTTCATCCCTCGAAAAGCGGGCGATTACAGTGTTGCCATCCGACCGGCGGGTGTAGTTCACAAAAAAATAGCCATTGGTCGCGAAATCAGGGTGGAAGGCAAGGCCCAGCAAACCCCTTTCGTTACCCGACTGACTTACTTTTTCGGTAAGATCGAGAAAGGGGGTTTCCAGCACGGCTCCTTCTGCATTAATGATGCGTATGAGTCCACGCTGTTCTACTACAAACATCCTTTCGTCGCCTGCGCTGGCAATGCTTATGGGATTACTGAAGCCCGAAGCGAAGGGCTGAAATTCAAGCTGGGGCTGGGCGAAGAGATGGGAACTGACCAAAAGAGCGAGAAGGAGGAGGAGAAAACTATTGGATTTCATAAGGAACCGATTTTGTTAAACATCTGATTCGATTAAAGAAAACAAATATCGGACAAAAACATCCTAAAGTCAAGCCCCTGTTTCTAATGCAAAAAAACTCCTAACCTGGATAAACCAGAAATGACAAAAAATACAAATCCTGTCCCGAACTGGATTCGGGAGCCTGCCCCGTCCTACGGGGAATATAGCTGATAAGAATACTAAAATGGCAGCGAGGTCTCCGGCCCGCCTACCCTGCCTACAGGCAGGCGGCAGGCAGGTCAGAGACTCTGCATTCTATGCCTATGATGGATATGACTCTATTTCAAAACCAACACAGCTGCCGGTTCTATCACCTGAAAAGTAAACGACTCGGTGAAATAAAGCTGAACGGTTTTTTGATTGTGCGACTCGTAACCAATGGAGATGTCCTGGCCTATTACCAGTTTAAAGTCACCCCCACGTTCCGACACCATGTAAGCATCATCGATAAAGGGCGCCATGATGATGGAGCCGCCCAGCAGCCCCTCTATCTGCTTGCGCAATGGATAGCCTCTCCCATAAGAGTTAAATCGCTGCCACAGGTTGGTATTAAGCACGAGGGAATAAGGCCCTTCAATAGATGCAGCCTTCATTTGTGCCATGGCACCCGACACTACCCCTAAAATATCTTCATCCTTTTCGGGTAAACCAACCGGTGCATAATCCGAGCTCTCTTTCAAGCCTTTTATGTGGCCATTTTTAAAACCCTTGTAAATGGCATCCTCCTCAAATCGGGCAATATTGCGGGCGGCCTCTTCCAGATTATCAAGGTCGGTGTCGCGGGCGCCGCGGGCCACATTGTCCAGCTCCCAAATATTCAATTCAAAAGGTACCCGAGCTTCCACCAGAGGCAGAACCTGATTAATACCATATTTCACTTTACCTTGTTGATCGGCAGGTGTGCCAATTCGTCCCAAAGGAAGAGCGGCATATTCCCAACCCTTAGGGCCGTCCACATCCATGAATTTGCGGGCCGAGAGCACTGAAGTAAGCACTTCGGTAGCCGTTTGATTAATCTCTCCCCAGGCGGTGTCGCAAATGGGGGCTAATGATTTCCTTAAAATATCCATGTTATTATTTTTTTATTTTCCCAATTTTCAAAGAGTCGGACTTTGCGCTTCCGCCTCCTTCAGCTTCTTCTTCCAGTTCTGCGATGTCGCCCTCGGTAAAGAGGTAGGTGCGCAGCTCCTCGTCCCACCCGGGCATATTGCGCCGCAACCATTCAATGGTCATGCAGGCATGTTCTATCTCCTCATCACGGTTGTGTACCAGAATGGCAGCCAGTGAGTCGTTACCGGTTACAGCTATACGCTGGTGATACCAGTCAATAGCTTCAATTTCCTCTTTTAAGCTGTTGAGGGCTCGTGAAAAATCTCGTGCTTCCTGCGGAAGCTCCTCTGCAGGCTCATGATAATTAGACATAAAATTATTTTTTAAAGATTAATAAATGCAGTGAACTCAATAAACAGTTCGTTCTCCCAAAGTTAATAAAATTGGTTTGAATTACCGATGGATGTACCAAAAAATCCACCCAATCCAATTTTTATCATCAAATATTAAACAAAAAACAACTCATTTCTGTAATATTTATTCTTTTAGCCGTATCTTTGAATCATAGCAACCGTTGCTCATGGAATTTGATATCCTAAAAGACGTCCTCATCATATTCGCCTTGTCCACGCTGGTGAATTTTATCTTTACCAAAATAAAGATACCCTCCATCGTGGGCTATCTACTCACAGGTGTATTGGCCGGGCCGCATCTTACAGGCATCATTCACTCGGTGGAGAACATTGATGTTTTAGCCGAGGTAGGTGTGGTTCTGCTGCTCTTTACAGTGGGACTGGAGTTCTCTTTAAAACATCTGATTAAAATCCGGAAAACGGTTTTTTGGGGTGGCTTTCTTCAGTTCACCCTCACTACCATATTGGTATTGCTGGTGGCGAGAATCTATCAGCTCAACTGGACAAGCGCGCTGTTTGTAGGTTTTTTAACGGCCCTGAGCAGTACCGCCGTGGTATTAAAAATATTGCAGGAGCGCTCGGAGGTGACCTCCAACTATGGACGAACCGTATTGGGGATTCTTATTTTTCAAGACCTGCTGCTGGTTCCTTTACTGCTGTTTACACCTTTACTTGGCAACGAAAGCACCAATTTTATTAAAGAGTTCGCATGGCTGGGCCTTAAGTCACTCGTTATCATCTCGTTTGTAATATTTGGAAACAAATGGCTTATGAACAAGATTTTGCATGCCATTGCCATGACACGCAACCAGGAGCTTTTTTTAATGAGCATACTGCTCATCTGCCTGTCGGTGGCATTTTTAACCGCCGAATTGGGAATGTCGCTGGCATTTGGCGCTTTTTTAGCCGGATTGATGATTTCAGAATCGGATTACAGCCACAACGCTTTTGGCTACATCATCCCCTTCAAGGACACCTTCACCTCGTTTTTCTTTGTATCAATTGGCATGTTGTTAGACGTGGGATTTGTGATGACCCACTTCCCCATCGTTATAGCTACCATAGGGTTGGTTATTCTGCTTAAAATGCTCATAGCCGGCGGAACCGCCATTGCGCTGGGACATACCTTCAGAGGGGTTATTCTGGTGGGGTTAAGTCTGGCACAGGTGGGCGAGTTCTCCTTTATATTGGCCAAGCTGGGGCAGAGCTTCTCCATTATTCCCGATTTTTATTATCAGCTTTTTTTGGCTGTAGCAGTAATAAGTATGGCCATCACCCCTTTTTTGTTTATGGCAGCTAAGCCTCTCACCAATTCGCTTTTACGATTGCATCTGCCAAAATATCTCGTGGATGGCATCTTTCCCCTCCAGCAGATCGAAATTCCAAACCTGAAGCACCATCTCCTGCTAATAGGAAAAGATTCACGCGTGTTGAGTATGAGCGTAATGGCCCGCCATCTGAAAATACCCTATATCTCTATTGTTTTCGATCCTGCCATAGTTAAAGAACGGCAGCTAAAAGGCGAAACCATCATTTATGGCGACGCCAGCAATGAACCCATCCTCCATAAGGCTCATGTATCCACCGCCGAGGTGGTGGTGGTATCCATAGGCGACCTGGTGACCTCACTGGCCGTTGTGGAGAGAGTGAGACACCTGAACAAACATGCAGCTATCATCGTACGAAGCAGACAGATAGACAATGCCGAGGACCTCTACAAAATGGGGGCTACCCAGGTGCTGCCCGAAGAGTTTGAAACAGCCATTGAGCTTTTCGAACGGGTTCTAATCAAATTTCTTATGCCACGCGATGAAATAGAGCTGGCCATCGCCGGTATCCGTAAAAACAATTACGGATTGGTAAGAGACCCTAAAAAGAGAACCCGCCGCTCGCTCTTAAAGAATTTGCCCAACATTGAAATCGCGGCTATAAAGGTCGCCGAAAACTCACCTGTTGTCAACAAATCTCTCTCCGAGATCGCATTTCGGTCCACCTATGGCGTCACCGTGGTAGCCATCAAAAGTGGAGAAAACATCAACGATCACCCCGAGGCCTCCACCCCTTTCCGAAAAGGAGATATTGTGTACATACTGGGCAAACACGAACAAATTGCACATGCCGTGCAGCTTTTCGAACTTCCTGTTCCCGATAAGCCGCCAAAAATAGTTGAAAGGTGAGAGGGATGGAAGGAGGAAGACGGAAGACGGAAGACGCCTGCCTGCGGGTAGGCAAGGGAAGCACGAAGACGGAGGAGAAGCACCAGCGGTGCGGTATTATGGTAGATAGAAAGGGGTAGACGCAAGAAGAGCACCAGCGGTGCGGCATTAAGATGGACAGAAGTTGGTAAGGAACGGTTCTGATTCGCAAAACCGCCATACAGAACCGTTCCGTACCTGCGTGACCACCTTTACCTATTACTGATTGCCGTTTACCTGGAGAGGGCCCGCGGGAGGCTTCTTCTCTCCTATTTCACCTCCCACACATCGCCTGAAGTTACCAGATCGTGGAAAGTTTTAATTTTCGACTGCTCTTTCACCCGCTTTATCTGATCAAGGGCACATTGATCGTAAACGGGTGCTTTTACTTTTCTTATCACCCCCAGTGCTACGGGTAGTTCGGGATATTCCATGGCTGCCAGTTTCAGGTGCATGGTGGGGTCCTGGCATTCGGCGTCGTGTACCAGCAAATCTCGTTCGGTGACACCATTCTCACCCAGATTAACCACCTTTATTTCAATGCCATCAAGCATTATACCTTTATCTTTTTTAACACCAAAAATCAAAGGTTCCCCATGTTTCACTACAATGGTGCGGTCTTCTTTAAATTGCTTATCGGTGATCTCGCTGTGTGTTCTGTCATTGTATATCACACAATTCTGCAGCACTTCAACAATGGAGGTTCCCGAATGCCGGGCGGCCTCCACAAACACATCCTCCGAAAGGTTTATTTCCTTATCGATGGTGCGCGCAAAAAAGCCTCCCCGCGCACCCAGGGTAAGCTCACCGGGCCTAAAGGGATATTCAATGGTACCAAAAGGGGAGGTTTTGGAAATAAAACCCCGCTTTGAAGTAGGTGAATATTGCCCTTTGGTGAGCCCGTAAATCTGATTATTAAAAAGAATCACATTTAAATCTACATTCCGCCTAATGGCATGAATAAAATGATTACCTCCAATGGCCAACGCATCGCCATCCCCTGTAATTTGCCAGACTTTAAGTTTGGGATTGGCCACCTTCACCCCCGATGCAATTGCAGGGGCACGCCCGTGAATGGAGTGAAAGCCAAAGGTGTTCATGTAATAAGGAAACCGGGAGGAACATCCAATACCGGAGATCACCGCCACTTCCTCGCGTGCAAGCCCCAGGCGGGCCATTGCCTTTTGCACGGCATTTAGTATGGCATGGTCCCCGCAACCGGGGCACCACCGCACACCATTGGCACTTTTGAAATCCAAAAAGGTGAGTTTATCACGGCTTTCTACTACTTTATCTATGCTTTCTACTGCCATCATCTATTCCTCCATTATTTTAACAAAATGCTCCTTTAACTCAGCCACCGTAAAAGGCAGGCCTTGTATTTTATTGTATTGCCGGAAGGGAATTTCCGGAAAATTCATACGTAAATAATTGGCAAACTGACCCATATTGAGTTCACAAACTACAATTTTTGAAAATTTTCCCAATAGATCCCGCGTATTCTTAGGAAGCGGATTGATGTAATTAAAATGAGCAAGAGCCACCTTTTTATTCTCCTGGCGCAGTTCGTCAACGGCGGTAAACAGGTGACCAAAAGTACCACCCCATCCCACTACAAGAACATCGGCCCCGGCGTCGCCAATAATTTCAAGAAGAGGAATGTAGTTGGCCACACGTTTTATCTTTTCGGCACGTATTTTCACCATCCGCTCATGGTTAAGATGATCGTGGGATACGGCTCCTGTTTCAAAGTCCTTTTCGAGACCGCCGATACGATGCTGATAACCTTCGGTACCGGGAAGAGCCCAATAACGGTTGAGTCGTTCCGGGTCGCGGTGATAGGGTTTCCACTTTTCGGGTGCTTCCTCAACAAAAGGTGGAACTATAGCAGGGAAGTCATCTTCGCTGGGGATACGCCAGGGTTGTGTGCCGTTGGCTAAAAATCCATCGGAGAGCAGAATCACCGGAGTCATGTGTTCAATGGCAATTTTAGCTGCATAAAAGGCATAATCAAAACAATCAACGGGAGAGCTGGTAGCCATCACCACCAGGGGAGCTTCACCATTCCTGCCGTAGAGCGCCTGCATCAGGTCGGCCTGTTCGGTTTTGGTGGGAAGGCCCGTGGAGGGGCCGCCACGCTGTACATTCACCACCACCAGAGGCAGCTCGGTCATCACAGCCAGGCCTAAGGCTTCACTCTTCAGCGCCAGGCCGGGGCCCGAGGTAGAGGTGACGGCCAGGTTACCGGCAAAGCTGGCACCTATGGCAGTACAAACGGCGGCAATTTCGTCTTCGGACTGAAACACTTTTACGCCCAAATCTTTACGCGCCGAAAGTTCCTGCAATATTTCGGTGGCGGGCGTAATGGGGTATGAACCCAGGAACAGCTCCAACCCACTCTTTTGAGCGGCCAGCAACAACCCCCAGGCAATGGCCCTATTGCCGTTAATATTTCGATAAAGTCCCTTCTTCACTTCGGCGGGCGAAATGTGATACGAAGGGGTGACAGCCTGAATGATAAGGCCGTAATTATAGCCTTCCTTCAAAACGCGCAGGTTGGCTTCGACAATCTTAGGGTCTTTGGCGAATTTTTTGCGAATAAATTGTTCGGTATGGTCCAACGGCCTGTTAAACAACCAGTAAACCAACCCCAGCGCATACATATTTTTGCTGCGAAGGATGCTCTTATTGTCCAACCCCATATCTTTAAGGCTCTCCCGGGTTAAAGAGGTGAAAGGTGCTTTTACAATATGGTATCCGTCGAGTTTCCCCTCTTCGATGGGGTCGGTAGTGGTA
>JACDJC010003190.1_pt1 | contig 12082 bp, 8 predicted proteins | sample 7454191 | NCBI WGS metagenome assembly JACDJC01 (sample SAMN14253291, study PRJNA609438) | sludge metagenome | isolation source: sludge after 25d culture with pyrite and EDTA | collected 2018-12-20
CGCCGCAGGCGCCCTGAACCCTCAAAAATAATACCGCACCCACACCTCGGGCCGAACGGCGTCCGGCTTTTCACCGAACTCGGTGCCGGCCGGTCCCACGGGAACAGCGACTCGGAAGTTGAGCTCCAGGTTGGTCAGCGGGGTCCAGGTCAGGCCGGGCTGGAGGTTGAAACTGCCATCCTGGAGGCTGGCCATCAGGGCGACCCAGGGGGTCAGGTACAGCAGGTCGAAGGGCTCCTTCTGGGATATCTTGAGATAGCCGTAATCCCTTCCCGGGTTGCGCTGGGAAAAATAAGCCCGGGTCACCTGCTGGGCACGGGCTACCGCGGCACCGTCCCCCGAAGCCTGCCACCGGTCCACCGCCGCGTCCTGGAAGGCGAAGAGATCTTCCAGCTCGCCGCGATGATAACCGCTGCCGCGGTGGTAGTACTCGAGGATGAAGGTGGTGTCCAGGGTGTTGAGGTAGCGCAGGCCCAGGAGCCAGTCCAGCGGATCATCACGTTCGGTGCGGATTCGGCCTCGGGAATCAACCACGGTGCGGGTGACGTCGCGGCGCCAGGCCATCTCTCCGTGGACTTCGATATTTTCCGCCAGGTTCTTGGAAAAATCGAACCCCAGGCTCAACGGTTGGCCCGGTCCGCCGAACCAGATCAAATCGATGTCCGTATCCTGCCAGAGCAGATAGAGCTTCACCGCGTAATTGATGTCGCCGTCGGTGCCCATCTCGGGGTTGGCCCAGTCGTCGATCACCGGCAGCGCCAGGGCGGTGATGCCCAGGTTGGTCAGCGGGCCCGCCCCGAAACTGTGGATCAGGTCCACCCCGGCCAGGACCCGGCCTTCCAGGTTCTGGGTGGCATCGTCCGGGTCCCGCGGGCGATTGACGAATCCGGCCGGGTTCCAGGCGTATCCTTTCCCCCAGAGCACCGAGCGCTTGCCCAGATCCAGGGTAAAACGCGCCGTGGGGCTCAGCGATACATACCCCTCGTAAACATCGTCGCTGGTTTCACTCCGCAGACCGTCATCGATGTAGGCGTGGTGCGTGATCAGGGCCGCCTTGAACATCCCCCGGCGGTAGCTCATCATCGGCTCCACGATCCCGTGCCACTCGTGGGCCTCGTTTCCGGGGTCGCCCCTTAGCGCATCGAGACGGTATTTGCCCGAGTCCGTGTCATACTGGTGGAAAAGGTAGCGGGTTTCGATGCGGGCGCCAATCTCGTAATGCTTCGGCTCCGCCTCGGGAATGGTGAAATCGTAGGTCTCGGCCCCGCCTGTGCCAACGGCGCCGAACACCAGGACCGCAATGAGAATCCAGGCCGGCATGGCTCAGCGCAAATCCTTGACACGGGACAGGTAGTTGAGGGTGAACACCTCGTCGGGCAACTGGCGCAGCTTGAGGTTGGCCGAAACCATCACCGACTTGTAATCCTTGTACAGGGGACTGTCCGTTTCCATCACCGCCGGCCGCACCGCCCCGTCACCGATGTCCTTGATGTCGGAAAAATGCAAGGTCTTGATCAGCATGCCGGTGGCGGCAAAGCAATCGATGCGCACCGGCACCAGCCGTTCCTTGTCCACCCACATCCGGAGCCGGTCATAGGCCACGGCCGCGCTTCTGGCCTTCAGATCCAGAAGAATCTGGCCGTCGGCCTCGCTCATCTCGGCCACGGTGTACTCCACGCTGTAGTCCAGGCGCATGATGTCGGCGTTGTTGAAGACGCCCCCCACCACCGATTGCATGCTGGTAATGCGGATCGGCTTGCCCACGTTAGGAATATAGAGCCACATGTTGTCGCCCAGGCGCAACGTGGCCCGGCCCGCCTCGCTGGCCGGCGAAACGAAGAGGGTCACCACCTTGTCTTTGTCCTTTTTCAAAAACCAGAGCACGTATTCCTTCCGCTGGCCATCGGGCTCGATATTGATGATCTTGCGGTACATCTCCAGGTCTCCCGGCTCCAGATTGCGATCCACCTGCTCAAGGATCTGTTCACCGGTGAGGGGCTCGGCAACGACCAAGCCGGGCGCAAGCAGCAGCGCCACCAAAACAAGGGCTGAAGAGAGGATTTTTTTCATTTGCGGCTCCGCTGGGTAAAAAGAAAAAAATGGGAAATATAGGGCCTATGGGACCTATAGGACTTATAAAAACAGGGAAAATCGAAAGCTTCGGATCGCCTCGTCCCAGTTTCCAGTTTCAAGTTTCAAGTTTCCAGTTTCAAGCCTATATGTGCCTCAGGGCGTCCACCGGCGCCAGGCGGGAGGCCTTGGCGGCCGGCTGAAGGCTGGCGAGCACCGAAATCCCCACCACGATCAGGGCTGCCGAGACCACCTGGCCCACGGAAACCGCCGGTGCCAGGGTAAAAACCTGGCCGGCACCGCCAAAAGCCACCTCGACCCCGCTGAAATTCAGTATCCACAGGGCCCCGGTGCCGATGATCGCCCCCCCCAGGGCGCTCACCAGGCCCAGGCTGAAGCCCTCGGCCACGAAAAGCCCCATGATCCGCCCCGGCCGGGTGCCCATGGCCGCCAGGGTACCGATCTCCCGGACCCGTTCATAAACACTCATCATCATCACGTTCAGCACGCTGATAAGCACCACGGCGATCAAAATCGTCTGGACGCCCAGGGTCATGAGGTCGATCATGCGCACCACGTTGAAAAAAGGACTGAGTTGCTTCCAGGAATGCACTTCGAACATCGGCTGACCGGCCTGGTTTTTCATCGGTGCCAAGGTTTCCTGGAGCCGGCCGGCCACCATGTCGACATCCTGCGGGTCTTTGATCCGCACCGCCACCTCGCTGATCTCGGTTTCGGTCATGCGCAGCAAGGCCCTGGCATCGTCGATGTGCAGGTAACCGTCCCGCCCCCCCGGTCCCATGAGGCTTTCCACCATTCCGGCCACGATGAAGGTCATTCCGTTGACGCTGCCGTCCTTGTTGTTGGCCACCAACACCACGGTGTCACCGGCCTTGAGTGCCATGCCCTTGGCGAGGATCTCCGGCAGGACCACCTCGCCGGGGGCCAGAATGGCGTCGGTGCGGGTGCGGTCCTTGATGCGCTCGGCCAGAAGCGGTGCGGCGGCCTCTTCCTTGGCCGGGTCCACCCCGTTGAGGCGCACGTTGGTGGTTTGGGCGTAGTTGCTCAACATGGCCCCGAACCGGATCCGGGGCGAAAATGCCTCCACCGCCGGATCGGCGCCCAGGATATCGCCAAGCTTGCCGTACGCCTTGGCCGAAAGCATCCGGTCCAGGGGGAGGTTGTCGATGCTGGCGGTGTACCCCTTGCGGTGCACCTGGACATGACTGAGCATCGAGTCGGTGATCTGCCCGGTGATGGCGCGCTTGAACGCATCACTGAGGCCGACAAAAACAATCACCGCCACCACGCCCACGGCGATGAGCAAACCGGTGAGCAAAGTCCGCCGCTTGTAGCGCAGCAGGTTCTTGAAAGCCAGGCGCAGAATCTTCATGAGGCCCCCTGTCCGGAACTGTCCACGCCGGTGTCGGCCAGATGTCCGTCCACCATGCGGAAGGTCAGCTCGGCCTGCTCCATGATCCGGGGATCGTGGGTGGAAAAAACGAAGGTGGTGCCGAAGGCGTCGCGCATCTGTTTCATCAGGGAAATCACCATGAACGCCGTCCCGCTGTCGAGGTTGGCGGTGGGCTCGTCGGCCAGTACCAGCTCCGGCGTACCCACCAGGGCCCGGGCCACGGCCACCCGCTGCTTCTGCCCGCCGGAGAGCTGGCCCGGGTACTTGCGGGCCTGATCGGCCATGCCCACGGCCGCCAGGACCCGTTCCACCGCCGGGCGTCGCTGCGCCTTGGGCTGGTCACGGATCATGAGCAGGGGATACTCCACGTTCTCGTAGACCGTGAGCACCGGCAGCAGGTTGAAATCCTGGAACACGAAGCCGAGGTGCCGGCCCCGGAAATCGGCCCCGCTGCGACGACCCAGCAGGTTCACCGCCTGGCCGGCCACGGTCACTTCCCCGCGGGTGGGGCTGTCCAGACAGCCGATGAGATTCAAGGCGGTGGTTTTGCCGCTGCCCGAGGGGCCGATGAGGGCGGTGAAGGCCCCCTGGGGAATCGCGAAGGTCACATCGCGCAGCGCGGCCACCTCTACCTGGCCCATCTGGTAGATCTTGGATACGTTGTTGAAGGTGACGATGTTCATGTATGTGCCTTGAGGTCAGGGGTCAGAAATCAGAGGTCCGAGGTCAGAGATCCGAGATCAGAAGTCAGAGGTCGGAGGTCGGAGGCCAGGGGTCGGTTTTCTTTGGTGCTTTTTGTTCTTTGCGTCCTTGACTTCCCGGCGCCCAACAAAGAGACGCTGCATCAGCGAAGGTTACACGCCTCCCCGCCCTGCTGGAAAAATCGGTTCAGCACGTCGTACACGTCCCTCAGCGGCAGGTGGCGCGCCGCGGCAATGCGCCGGCAGTCTTCGTATTCGGGGGCCAAACGGACCTGGCCCGCGGGATCGACGATGCGCTTGACGGCCACCGGCCCCAGCGGGCTGCCCAGCGTTTCCACCCGCCGGGCCAGGGCCCGACGCCGCACCGTGTCGTGGCGGACCCCCAGGGAAGTGGTCTCTCTGAAGATTCGACCGATCATCGCCTCCCGGTCCTCCGGGCGGCATACCACCTGCACCAGAGTGCCGGGGCGGCTTTTCTTCATCTGCACCGGAATCCAGCACACGTCCAGGGCACCATCGGCAAAGAGACGTTCCATCAAATGGCCGAAGATCTCCGGATTCATGTCATCCACGGCCGTCTCGATCACCGTCACCGACTCTTCCACCACGGCCGACTCCCCATCGGCCCTTCGGCCGATAAAGATCCGCAGCAGGTTGGGCCGATCGGCCAACTGGCGCGTACCGGCGCCGTAGCCCACCGCCTCGACCACCATGGCCGGCAACGGCCCGAAAACGCCGGCCAGGCCGGCGGCCAGGGCCGCGCCGGTGGGCGTCACCAGCTCCGCCTCGGTGTCCACCCCGTAAACCGGGATGCCTTTCAGGATGGCCGCGGTGGCCGGCGCCGGCACCGGCAGCACCCCGTGGGCGCATTGGATCAAACCTCGTCCCTGGGGCAGAGCCGATGCGCCCACGGTGTCGATCCCCAGCTTTTCAAACCCCAGACAGGCCCCCAGCACGTCCACCATGGCGTCAACGCCGCCCACCTCGTGAAAGTGCACGTGATCCTCAGGAACACCGTGAACGGCCGCCTCGGCTTGCGCGATGCGTCCGAACACGGCCAGGGCGTGCCGGCGCACCGTTTCGCTGTAAGGGGCGGCCTCGATGAGGCCGCGGATATCCCGCCAGTGACGGTGAGGTGGATTGTCGGCGACAGGCACCGATACGCGGGTGGCCCGGATGCTCGAGACGGTGACCGCCTCGGCCGCCAGGGCGAACCCGTCCAGGGGCAAACGACGCAATTCGGCCTCGAGCCAGGCCGCATCGAGTCCCAGATCCACCAGCGCCCCGAGGGTCATGTCCCCGCTGATCCCGGAAAAACAATCCAGATAGGCGTACAATGAAAATTCCTCTCAATTGATTGACTATAACGATATTTCAGACAATTTTATGTAAAAACACAAAAAGCTGCCCCCGGCCGTTCCAGGTCCTTTCGGGTAGCTGAAACAAAACATATGATATAATCCTCATATTTATCATAGCCCCTACCGATGTCATCCGCAAGACACCTTGAATCCGATACCCCGCTTGGAAATACCCTCTTCCGCACGTCTTCAGTAGGCTGAAAACTCTTGACGGACAATAAAACTCAATCTCCGGTTGCCCCGGTGGTTTCAGAAGGCTGAAGCAACGCCAAAACCGCCGGGCAGCGGCAACCTTGAACCTTGAACGCGCCGCAGGCGCTTTGAACGAACCCCGCAAAGCGGCTTTGCGAAAACCGTTTACCGAAGGTATACTGATTAAAACGTGTTGGGTGCCAGCGCCCGTCTTGCAAGGAGGTAGCCGGAACAATGCGTCATCGTCGTCTTCTTTTTTACCTGATCTTCTGCGCGGCCCTGCTGCCGGCGCCCCCCGCCGGCGCCGACGGTGCCATCCTTCTCACCCGAGCCGAAGCCGTCGCGTCGGCCGCCAGGCATCATCCCCGGATGGAAGCGGCCGCCAGCCGCCAGGATGCCGCGGCCCAGCAGATCCGCCAGGCACGGTCCGGATTCATGCCCCACCTGAGCGTCAGCGAGCGCTTCGCCTCCACCAACAATCCCATGTGGGCCTTCGGCACCCGACTCAACCAGGAGCGCATCACCATGCTGGACTTCGATCCGGACCGCCTCAACGACCCGGATCCCATCGAGAATTTCACCACCACCGTCTCGGTGCGCTGGCCGCTTTACGACAGCGGCCAAACCCTCCACGGCTTGCGCCAGGCGCGTCAGGGAGCCGCGGCGGTGGATCAGCGCGCACGCCAGAGCCTCCAGAACGCCATGGCCGACGCGGCGCGGGCCTACGACGGATGGCTGCTGGCGCAAAAGCGCCTGGAAACCATCGACCAGGCGCTTGCCCTAACCCAGGCTCATGAGAAAATGATCGATGAACGCTACCGGGCCGGGTTCGTGGTCAAAAGCGACCTGCTGCGGGCCCGGTTGCGCCGGTCCGAACTCGAGCAGCAGCGCCTCACCGCCCAAAGCGCCATCGCCATCGCCATCGCCCGGCTCAACGCCGCCATGGGCCGTGATCCATCCGCCACCTGGACGCCGGCCGACGGGCTCACCGCCACAGAGGAACCTCCCGGCACCCTGGCCGACTGGGAGGCCAAGGCCCAGGATCACCGCCCTGAACTGGCTGAATTGGGCCACCACCAGGCGGCGGCCCAATCGGAAATCGACAAGCACCGGGCCGCCCGCCTGCCCGGCCTCAGCCTTTTCGGTGATTATGAAATTCACACCGAGGCCTTCGACGACACGGGCAACAACTACACCGTGGGCGCCATGATTCAGTGGGAGCTGTTTACCGGCGGACGCCAGACGGCCCGCACCGAGGCGGCCAGGGCCGCCCTGCGCGAACTGGAGGCCCGGCGCCGCGAGCTGGCCGCCGGCATCGTCGTGCAGACCCGCGAGGCGTTTCTTTCCGCCGAAAGCGCCTGGCACCGCATCCCGTTGGCGGCCGCCGGCGTGACCCAGGCCGACGAAACGCTGCGCATCGTGGCCGATCGTTACCGAAACGGGCTCGTGACCGTGGTGGACCTGCTTGAGGCCCAGAGCACCGCTGAAAAGGCCCGGTTCGACCACCTGCAAGCCATCTACGACTATCGCCTGGCCCGTGTTCAACTGCTGCTGGCCACCGGCGTCCTGGACGCCGAGGCGCTGGCCGCACCGTGACCAAAGGAAACCGCTCATGCTGCATCGCCCCTTGCTGCTCTGGCCCCTGGTGTTGGCACTGATCACCACCGCCTGCGGAGACAAGATCCAACCCGGCAACACGGCCAAGGAAGACGGTTCGGCCCTCTCGGTGCGCATCACCACCGCCCGCCTGGAAACGGCCCCGCGCCACTACGAGGCCGTGGGCACCGTCGAGGCCCGCCAGAGCGCCACCCTGGCGGCCAAGGTGATGGGGACCATCCAGTCGGTCAACGCCCGTGAGGGCGATGTGGTGGCCCGGGACGCCGTCCTGGTCGCCATCGTCTCCCGACAGCTCGACGCCGGTTTCACCGGGGCCCGGGCCGGGCTGGAAGCGGCCATCAAGGCCCGGGACGGCGCCTTGGCCGGCCACCAGGCGGCCCAGGCCCAGGCCCGTCTGGCAACGACCACGTATCAGCGCTACCAGGCCCTGGCCGTGGGAGAATCGGTGAGCGCCCAGGAACTCGATGAGGTCCGGTCGCGCCGCGATGCCGCCATCGCGGCCCGGAACCGGGCCGCGGCGGGTCTTGAAGCCGCCGAGCAACAGGTGATGCGGGCCCGGGCCGCCCTGGTGGCCGCCGGCGCCGACCGGGGCGACACTTTTGTGCGTGCCCCCTTTGACGGACGGGTCACCGCCCGCCTGGTGGAACCCGGAGACCTGGCGGCACCGGGGCGACCGTTGCTGACCCTCGAGGCCGCCGAGGGATTCCGGATACAAATGCAGTTGCCCGAAGACCACCGCAGCGCCGTCTACGCCGGACAGCCGCTGGCGGTGAACATTCCGACCCTGGGGCCCGAATGGTTCCCGGTGCCGGTGGAAGAAATCCTGCCCACCACCGACGCCGCCACCCGTTCCCTGAAGGTCCGGCTGGGACTGCCGCCCCGGGATGATATCAGCGCCGGGCTGTTCGCCCGGGTGCGGGTGCCGGTGGGCGAAACCGAGGCCTTGCAGGTGCCGAAAACCGCCGTGATCCACCAGGGACAGCTCACCGGCGTGTTCACGGTAAGCGATGACCTCACGGCACGCTTTGTCTTGGTGCGCACTGGGGCGTTTGGAGACGGGCGCATCGAAATTCTCTCTGGCCTGCAGGACGGCCAGCGGGTGGTGGTGGCCCCGCCGCCGACGCTGCGCCACGGCGGCCGGGTCCGGGAGGCGGCATGAGCGACGCCCGCCTGGGCACCGCCGGCAAGCTGGCGCGGGCCTTCATCGACTCCAAGCTCACCCCGCTCATCGTGGTGGCGGCCATCCTGCTGGGCATGGCCGCGGTGGCGGCCCTGCCCCGGGAAGAAGAGCCCCAAATCATCGTGCCCATGATCGACGTGTTCGTCGCCATGCCCGGCGCCAGCGCCAAGGAGGTGGAGCAGCGGGTCACCGGCCCCATGGAAAAGCTGCTGTGGGAAATCCCCGGCGTCGAGTACGTCTACACCACCACCGGCCCGGGCCTGTCCATGGCCATCGTGCGCTTTTACGTGGGCCAGCCCGAAGAGCAGTCCATCGTGCGCTTGCAGTCCAAGCTGATGGCCAACGCCGACCGCATCCCCTGCAATACGAGCCCCCCGCTGATCAAGCCGCGCTACATCGACGACGTGCCGATCCTGGCCGTGACCTTCTGGAGCGACACCCTGGACCACTTCACCCTGCGCCGGGTGGCCGCCGAAGTGGAGGACAGCGTCAAGCGCGAGCCCAACGTCTCGCTCACCGAGCTCATCGGCGGCCAGCGGCGCACCCTCCAGGTGCGCCTCGACCCGGTGCGCATGGCCGCCTACCACCTCGATGCCGGCCACCTGGCCGACACCATCTGCGCCGCCAACGCCGAACTGGACGCCGGCAGTTTTCCCACCCCGGGCGAACTGATTCTGGTGCATACCGGCGGATTTCTCAAAGACGCCGCTGACCTGGGCGCCGTGGTGGTCCAGGTGGCCGAGGGACGGCCGGTGTACCTGCGCGACGTGGCCGTCATCGAAGACGGCCCGGCCGAGGCCGACCAACACGTCTTTTTCGGCACGGGGCCGGCGGCGGCCGAAAAGCAGATCCCGTCCCTGGCGCCGCCGGCGGCAGGGGTCTTTCCTGCCGTCACCCTCACGGTGGCCAAACGCAAGGGGACCAATGCCATCACCGTGGCCGAACGGGTCCTGGCGCGCATCGAGGACCTGCGCGGCAGCAAGATCCCCGAATCGGTCCAGGTCACCGTCACCCGCCACTACGGAGAAACGGCCAAGGAAAAAAGCGACGAGTTGCTCTTTCACATGGCCATCGCCGTGATCTCGGTGACGATTCTCATCTGGTTCACCCTCGGCCGCCGCGAGTCCGGGGTGGTGGCCCTGGCGATTCCCGTGACCCTGGCCCTGACCCTGGCCGTCTTCTATCTCTACGGGTACACCCTGAACCGCATCACCTTGTTTGCCCTGATTTTTTCCATCGGCATCCTCGTGGATGACGCCATCGTGGTGGTGGAAAATATCGTGCGCCACTATCGGCTCCCCCAAAACGCCGACCGGCCCCGGCTCGAAGTGGCTCTGGAAGCGGTGGACGAGGTGGGCAACCCCACCATCCTGGCCACCTTGACGGTAATCGCCGCCATCCTGCCCATGGCCTTCGTGGGCGGGCTGATGGGGCCCTACATGCGCCCGATTCCGGTGGGGGCCTCGGCGGCCATGGTGTTTTCCATGATCGTGGCCTTCATCGTCACCCCCTGGGCCTCGCTGCGCCTGATCCGGGCCCACGATGCGAGCCACGGCGGCGGCCAGGACCACGACAACGAGGATTGGGCCACCCGGCTGTACCGTCGCGTGATGGGCCCCCTGCTGCACAACCCGGTGGCGCGCTACGGGTTTCTGCTGCTGGTGGTCGTCCTGCTCCTGGCCGCCGGCGCCATGGTGGCCGTGGGACTGGTCAAGGTCAAGATGCTCCCCTTCGACAACAAGAGCGAATTCCAGGTGATGGTGGATTTGCCCGAAGGCGCCACCCTGGAGCAGACGACGGCGGCCTGCCTGGAGATGGGCGACTACCTCGGCACGGTCAACGAGGTAGTGGACTACCAGATCCACGCCGGCACCAGCGGCCCGTTCAACTTCAACGGCCTAGTGCGCCACTACTTCCTGCGTCGCGGCCCGCACCTGGCCGACATCCAGGTCAACCTGGCCGCCAAGGGACGGCGTGCCCGCCAGAGCCACGACATCGCCAAGCGGGTGCGCCCGGCCCTCACCGCCATCGCGGAACGCTACGGGGCCCGGATCAAGGTGGCCGAGGTGCCCCCCGGACCACCGGTGCTCTCGACCCTGGTGGCGGAAGTCTACGGGCCGGACTACGCGCGCCAGCGGGAAATCGCCCTGGAGATCCGGCGGATCTTCGAGGAGACCGAAGGGGTGGTGGACACGGACTGGTTCATGGAGGATGAACGGACCCGCCTGGTGGTGGACATCGACAAGGAAAAGGCGGCGCTGAGCGGCATTGCCGCCGCCCGCATCGCCCAGACGCTCCAGATGGCGCTCAGCGGCCAGGCGGTGGGCTGGCTCCACCAGCCGCGGGAGAGGGAAGAAGTGACCATCGTGCTGCGCCCTGAGCTGTCGGCCCGGGCCGGCGTGGAGAAGCTGGCCGCCATCCAGCTGGCTGGTGCCGACGGCCGCATGGTGCCCCTGTCGGCCCTGGTGAAATTCCGCGAGACCACCGCCGATCGCAACATCTACCACAAAAACCTCATGCCGGTGGTCTACGTGGTGGGCGACGTGGCCGGGGCCAAGGAAAGCCCGGTGTACGCCATCCTGGAGATGAAAAAGAAGATCGAGGCCCTGGATCTGCCGGAAGGCTACCGCCTGGAACAGCACACCGCCGCCCTGCCGGACACAGATCGGCGCCTGGCGATGAAATGGGACGGCGAGTGGCACATCACCTATGAGGTTTTCCGCGACCTGGGCATCGCCTTCGCCGTGGTGCTGGTACTGATCTTCGTGCTAGTGGTGGGCTGGTTCCAGTCCTTTTCCACCCCCCTGGTGATCATGGTGGCCATCCCATTCTCGCTCATCGGGATTCTGCCGGCCCACTGGGCCATGGGGGCTTTTTTCACCGCCACCAGCATGATCGGCTTCATCGCCGGCGCCGGCATCGTGGTGCGAAACTCCATCATCCTGGTGGACTTCATCGAGCTGCGCATCGCCGAGGGCACGCCCCTGGACCAGGCGGTCATCGACGCCGGAGCGGTGCGCTTCAGGCCCATGATGCTCACCGCCGCCGCCGTGGTGGTGGGAGCCTCGGTGATCCTCTTCGACCCGATCTTCCAGGGGCTGGCCATCTCGCTGATGGCCGGCGAAGTGGCGTCCCTGGTTTTTTCGCGCATGACGGTGCCGATCCTCTACTTCCTGGACAAGCGCTGGGAGTTCGCCCACGGGCATACGCCGCACCGACGACAGGAGGGGTGAAGAGGGGGCGGAAAATTCGAAAATCGAAACAAATTCAAAATAGTCAAATCCAAATGTTCCAAACGGAAAGCGGCTCTTGAAGTCTGGGGAATTCTTCCGCCTTACGAATTGGATTCCGGGTCAAGCCCGGAATAACGGAAGGAGGCCGGAACCTATCCGGTATTCTTCAGCAGCTCGTCACCCCGGGCCTTGACCCGGGGTCCATTTCGAACGGCTGAAGATTTCCGGAAGCAGAACGTTTTTCCGAAAATTTTTGACTCCCCGCCAGCCGGTGTGTTCACGGTCTCGCCAGCAGCCGATTCACATCCACCGGC
>JACDJC010003191.1_pt1 | contig 12074 bp, 18 predicted proteins | sample 7454191 | NCBI WGS metagenome assembly JACDJC01 (sample SAMN14253291, study PRJNA609438) | sludge metagenome | isolation source: sludge after 25d culture with pyrite and EDTA | collected 2018-12-20
AAGAATTTCCGCCACGCATCGTAGAAGTCCGACCACGCCTTACGCTCTTCGGTCGCGAGCCCGCCGCACGCCATCACGGCCGCGTGCGTCGCGCGCATCGTCACATCCACGCGCACCGCGTAGGCCTCGACGTCCGACGGCCAGACCACATCAAGTAGCCCGGCCATCGCCGCTTGCTGCTTGCACGGCGCGCAGCAGCTCATCGCCGCCGCTTCCCGAGGGCTCGCGAGCCGATCACGCCGACCACGACGCCAAGCGCCGCGCCGATGCCCATGCGGGTCCACCGCTGGCGCTGGCCGAAGCTCGTCGCGTCGACGACCTCGGCAAGATCGGACGCCTGCCCGTCGGTCATGTTGCCAGCGAGAGCGAGAAGCTGCCGCTTCGTCGTCTCGTCCAGCGTGCCCGTGCTCAAGTCACCCATGTAACGCATCGTTCGCCTCCTACGCCGTGCCGAACCCCGGAACGATCGGACCCGGCAGCGGCGCCGATGCGCGTGCCTCGTCCTGCCTCTTCTGCACCCACGCGAACGCAACATTCGCGAGGAGCGACGCCCCAAAGCCCACCACGAACGCCAGCGCGATCGACTTCGCCGGCTTCATCGCTTCTTCTTTCGAAGGAAAAGCAACGCACCTCCGCCGATCACGGCCACCGCGCCCAGCGCAATCGCCCACACCGGTACGCCCTCGTCTGCCGGCGCCGCCGCCGCGACGAACGAGCTCTGCGGAACGTTCGGCGCATCGGCCGGCGCGCCCGACGAACCCCACGGCTCCGGAACGCTCGCGGGGAGAGAGATCGCGGGCGTCGCCGGCACGATCTGCGTGTCACCCGCCGCGACGTAGCCCGGCGCAGGCATCCCCGGCGTGACCTGCGGCGCCGCCGCCGGGCCCGTGACCTTCGACGGCGCCGAAGCCCCGCCACCGCCACCAAGCCCCGTCGGCCCCGTCGGCTGCCACCCGTTCGCCGGAGGCATCGCCGCGCCCGCACGCTGCATCACCGTCACGGCCACCGCCGCAGGCGCCGCCACGATCGCGCTCGCCTTCAGCGTGATGGGCTCGCTCTGCTTGGTCGCGCCCGGAAGCCCCGACGAGGACGAAACGAGCGGCGCGGGACGCTGAAGCACCACCGCCGCGGACGGCGAGATGACGGCCGCTTTCGTCACGATCGACGACTTGAGCGACTTCGCCGGCACGAGCGGCGTCGAGAGCGGGCCTTGCATCGTGAGGATCATAATGCGTGCAGTCTACCACAAATAAAAAACGGCCCGCATCGGTGGGGGCTCGATGCGGGCCGCGAGATCCGAGCGTTCGGCACCGGACGCCCAGAAACTAGCACTCCAATGGATTGTCAGCAAATCCAACCTACGGGAACGAGACGTCTGCCTCGTCCGCGTCGACCGTCGTCGCCTCGTCCGCGTCGACCGTCGTCGCCGACTCCGTCCCATTGCCGCTGAAGAGGTGCGCAAACTCCGCGTTGACGTCGTCCACCTGACGCGCCGACGCCATGCCCTTGTCGTTGATTCGCGCCGGAGTCCGAACGAACGCCGCGCGATAGAAACGCATCGGCTTGCCATTCTTGTCGAGACCGTCGTCGGCTAGCGGGGTGAACTCGCACTCCGACGATCCGAAACCCGCCCAATCACCGAGGCGCTTGCCGCGCCAGCCCATCACCCGAAGCTCGGCGACAGTCGTCTGCACGTTCGTCTCGGTGTTGACGTACCCGCGCCAGCGAATGCGCTGCCCGAGCATCGGTCCCAGCGTCGATTCGATGACGGCCTCAACGTACTTCGTCCCCGTCGACTCGATCATCTTGAGGGCGATCTCACCCGACACACCACGACCGCGATAACGCTTTCCGAGTTCCCACATGGTCTCATCCTTCTTTCGAGCACGGTCCGAACATTCGGAGAGCTCCGCGCGTGCTCAACGCGGCGCCCTACTTCTCTCAGGCGCTTGCCGCCTGAAACTCTCTTTGACGCGCAGCCCGTGGGCCTTCGCGCACTCCAACAACGCCCCTGAAGCGCGCACGCGCTGCGTTCGATCTCACCGCGAGGTGTTCGAGCGCGCCCGCTGGGCCCTCGCCTCGCTCGAGCAACCACTCGACGACGCGCGCCGCCTCATCCACCTTGAGAGCGAGGATGCGCGCGCGAAGCATGCTCTCGCCGCGCTCATCATCGGGGTACGCAAAGCGATCTTCGGAAAGCTTCCGCAGCCGACCATCGCGCCCCGCCTGCGAGAGCGACACGCCGAGCGCTTGCGCGGCGCTCGCGGCCGAGCGCGGCCGATGCCGATGGATCGGCGCCGCCTGCCGCGTGCTCGAGAACTGCACCGCGCGAAGGATCGCCCAACGCGGATCGTCCGCGAGTCGCGACGCGGCGACCGGCGCGCCCTTCTTCGACTTCCGCGGCACGACAAGCCGCACCCATCCGAGACACGTCGACCAAATCGCGTCGAGCCGATGGACGAGCGTCGCTTGCACCTCGCGGCCGTCCTCGTCCGCCGTCACGACGCGATAGCCCGTGACGACCTTTCGGCGACGCTTCCGACCTCGAGCATCAAAATACTCTTCAAGCCGCGAGACCGGCTCCACGACCGCATCCGGATCGCGAAGTCCCATCTCTGCGAGCGCCACGCCTCGGATCTGAAACTCCACGCGCGTGACCGGCTCGAGCCCATCCCACCCGGCCGCCTTCCACCGCGATTCTTCCGCTTCGCGCCGCCGCTCATTCCGTTCGAGCTCGGCCCGCTTGTCGTAGATACGCGCCATGAGCGCGCCGCCTCGCCCGACCGAAATGCCGGTGACGCGACGCCTCGAGAGCTCTCCGCGCCCATGCACATTCGCGGGCTCGTCGGTCGGCTCTTCCGGCCCTGCATCGTCGACCGCCCACTTTGCCCGCGGACGTTTCGCGAGCCGCTTCACGTCGCTGCCGGCGATCTCCCATCCCTCGACATCCGCGCAAAGATCGATGCGACGCAGCCGCTGCTCGCGAACGTCACCGATGAGCGCCGCGATCGCGGCCGACTCCCGAAGCACAAGCTCGAGCCCCCAATCGGCAAGCGTCTGCGCGTACCAGACGATCTCGACAGTCCACCCCGGCTCTTCGAGCGTGCCTTGCGCCTCGCACACGTTGCAGGGGAAACCGCTCACCGAACCCAACCCGCGGCAGTGTCCGCAGTCACGCAGCGCACCACCGCCGGGCGCATGCAAGTCGACGCGCAGCCGAAAGAACGGTTCGTTGACGATCTGCCAGACCTTCGCGGCGCGCGAGTAGCGAAGCTCGCCCCACACCTTCGAGACGCGCTCGCTTGCGTCCACGTCGTCGGCCCACCGTGCGCGAAACGGACCGAGCCGATATCGCGCGGCGACCGTTCCTGTTTCATCGACAGGGGCGCGCACCGCCCAAGAAAACGACGCGCGCCCGTGCTCCTTCGCGACCTCGGCCCGCTCACGCAACGCCGCGACGAACGCCGCATCGGGCTTGACCCGATAGGCGAGCGTCAACGCGTCGACGCGCGAGCCGAGGACCTTCATGCGCAGCGAGTCCCCACCACACGCCGAAGGATCCCGCCGATGCTGATGCAGACAATAGGTCGCCTCGGATCGTCGCAGTGAGCGCTTCCGCGGCTCAACACCTGACCCAACGGATTCCCGTTGTCGTCACGCGGAACGTGCCGCACGCGATCCCACTGCGAGATCGCGAGCGCGCTGTCCGTCCGACCGAGAAACACCACCTTCATGCGTCTCCCTTCGCAACCGCGCGCAGCACGCGCCCAATCACCTCAGCGCATCCGGGAACAACGGCATTGCCGAGAGCTCGGCGCCGTCGTCCGTCCACCCGTCCGGAAACCCCATGAACCATTCGCACCATCGGGGGCATAGGCTCCCGCCAGCGATCGCATCCAAGCTCGGCTTGCCCTTGGTCGCGTACGGCGTGACGCCTTCGCGCGTTCCGTTGTTCGGCGATCCGTAGCGACTCGCCGTCCGCGTCGACAGAAGCCGACGGTGCGCCGGCCACTTCTGCGAGTCCGGCGAGAGCATGTTTCGCGCGGTCGTCAACGTGGGCCACAACGAAGACTCTTCGCCGGAGGTGCCGCGCTCCGACTTCGGCGGCAGAAAGCGCAAAGGCACGCGTTCGGTAGCCGAGAGCTTCGAGGTCGCGCCGAACTTTCGGGAGCCAAAGACTTTTCCCGCTCGCAACGTTTTCGACCACGACGGCCCACGGCCGGATTTCGCCAACCACCCGGGCGCACTCTTTCCAGAGTCCGGATCGCTCGCGCCCTTGTCGCGCGCCTTCGAGCCCTCGCTTGCGTCCCGCACTCGAGACGTCCTGACAGGGGAAGCCGGCGCAGATGATCCCCACCCGTTCGAGGTTCCGAACGCCAACTGTTCGCACGTCTTGGAATCGCGTCGCATCGGGCCAGTGCCTCCGAAGGATCGAACGACAGAACGCATCGACTTCGACCTGCCACCGCACCGGCCCGAAGCCGGCCCACTCGAGGCCAAGCTCGAAACCGCCGATCCCGGAGCAAAGCGAACCCAGCGTCATCACGCGCAGTACCCCCGCGCAAAGAGCCCATCGAGCACACGAAGCGACGCGCGAAAGCTCACGTCTCTGAGCATCTCAAGCCGATGGATTGTTCGGCGGTCACAACCGAGAACCACCGCGAGACGCGACACGCCGAAACCACCGCGACCGCGACACGTCGCGCAGCGCCGTTCCGAGCGCACGCCTTCGCCTTCGCAGCGCGCGCACGTGTACTGAAGGATTGCGACGCTCCCGCGCCCCTCGCAGACGGGGCACGCAAGCGGCCAGTCGGCCATCGCCACTCCCACGAGTAGCCAGCCGCGACCGCTGCACGAAGAGCACCGCCGCCGATTCATGACCAGTCGATCCGCGCGTTCTCTCGGCACGCGACGGCGTGGCACGCGTTGCAGACCTCGGCCGCGCGCCCGTGCACGCGCGTGAACTTCGGGTAGCCGTAGCGATCCAACGGTCCCTCTTGCCCGCAGAGCGAAGAGCCCCGCACGCCCGCGCCCTTGTCGCGGTGGATGAGATGCGCGCGCGGTCCGCCTCCACGGACCGGCACGACCCAAACCGAGCCGATGAGCGCGAAGGTCACGCCTTCCCCCCACCGATGATCACCGGCGGCGCCGGACGGATCGCCGCGAGCCGCCGCGCGACCTCGCCCGCCTGCATGATGAACCCGACGCCCGTCTGCACGCTCTCTTCGGTCGCGAACTGGACGAGCACGCGAACGCCCTCGCCCCAGACGGCGAAGTGCAACGTCCCGTCGTCGCCCGGGTTGAGCGAGACGCCCGACGAGGGAACACCCACCGGCAAAATCACGTGCCTATCGATCGAAATCTTCGCCATCTCTCAGCCTCCCGAAAAGCGACGCGCCCGGCCGTCGTGGCCCACGCGCCCGTTGCCCATGAACACCGGCGGCACGTAAAACCGCCGCATCTCGTCTTCCTCTGTCGACACGCCCGGCGCGCGCTTGCGCCTCATCGCCTCGTCGAAGAAGAGAGGATCAAGCCCGAGCACCCCGCGAACCGCGTTCGCGAATTCGTTCATGTCCGAGCGGATCGAGACGTACTTGCGAACGCGCTTCGGCCTCATCGCCCGCGCTCCTGAAACTCATTCCACGCGCCCGTGAGCGCAGCGACGGCGACACCAAGCAGCGCCGCGACCGCGACGACACTCCAAAGCTCGTTCATCGCCGCCCCGTGTCGTCAGGCGAAGCGCTCTCCCTCGACACCGCCAACGCATCCCGAACGTCCTTCCGCTTTTCGCAAAGCGAAAGAGCGCACGGACTGCACGCGTGCATCCGCACCTCTTGATTGCCGTCCGGGGCGGCCACCTTGACGACGAACATCGGGAACTTGGGAGAGTTCTGAACGACGCAGCGCTCCACCGCCTCCACGACGGTCCCGCACAAGTCGCACTCGACGCGCACGACCGTTTCGATCATCGCCGCGCCTCCACATCGAGGAACGCGGCGATCTGCCGACTCATCCGATCGATATCGGTGAGAAGCCCGACCGCGAGCCGCAGTCTCGCCCGCTCGATCTCGATCGGCTCACCCGCGCCGTACGCGCTGGCGTCCGCCTCGGAGACGATCGCGAACGCATCTACCGGCGCGTCCGTCGCCTGCCCTGGCGACCACTCCACGAGCGCCCGCGAAAGGCCGTCCTCCGTCGAGACGTCGCGCACAAGCCCAACGCGGGGACGCTCGGAAACGTCGCCCCGAAGCCGAACGCGATCTCCTACGCGGAGCGGCTCGCGCGAAGCCACCGCACGACCTTCGCCGACACCGCAAGTCTTTCCGTGACGCTCCCGAAGCGAAGCGTCACGTACCACCGCCGCGTCACCCATCGACGCCCGCGGCTCACCATGCGGATCTTCTTCAACACAAGCGCTTCCACTTTCGGGCTTCTCATCGCTCGTTTCGCTCGTTTTCCCATGCTCTTCTCCCCCGGCGTCCGTGCTTCCAGTCCGTAGGCCGGCCTCTCGCGCCGCGTCGAAGTACTCCTCGGCGTACTTCAGCGCGCACTGGAGAAGGTCCCCTGCGGCCTCCGTCTCGTCGACCGTCGCGAACGTGATCGCGAGCGAGCCGCGACGACCCGGAGAGGGGTTCGCAGGCGCGTCGAATCGCCATGCACGAACAGCCGTCATCAACTGCGCCTCCCATCCGCTCGACGTCGCGCCTCCCATCGATTCGCGCCACCTCACCCAGTCGTTCGCGGCCTGACAGACCTCGTCGATCGCTCGTCGGTTTCGCGAAGAGGGGTTCTCGGCGAAGCTCACGTGAGCGTCCGAATGCGCGCCCTCGTGCCCTCGCGACACGCAAACGCCATCCGGCCCATCACCGTGACGATCCCGACGCGAGGGAGCGTTCGCGGCGCGCTCTTCCGCGAGCATGATCTTGAGCGCGTCGACGGAAGCGAGCGCTTGATCCCTCTCTCGAGTCAGCGTCGCGATCGTGCGAGCGACCGCCATACCCGACGGCATCGCGTCCGGAGCGGCGAAGCCCTCCGCCGGGGCATGCACGCGGAAGCCAGGCGCTACGTACCCTCGCGATGGTGGCTCGTCCGCCGCCGCTCCCTTCGCGTCGGACCGAGACGCAGGCTCCCCGCCGCCATCAGCAGCGTGGCCGCCAGGAGCAACGCTCGCCGCGCCGTCGCTTTTCGAGGCGCCCGCAGCGGGCCCGGCCTCCGTGTTACGAAACCGTTGCTCTACCGCTGAGCTAAGGTGGCCTTCGGGCTCTTCGCCCTGGGAAGCGGCTTCTACAGCCTTCCCGTTCGTCGCGTCAACCATGTTCACCCCACGCGTGGTCAAGAAATCGTCGAGGAAATGCACGTAGCGCTCGGTCACCTGAATCGTCGAGTGACCCATCAGAAACTGCACTTCTTCCTTCGCGAGCGGCGTTCGCCACCATCCCGCGAGAAGCGCCGTTGCGCACGTGTGCCGCAAGTCCTGCCAACGCACGTGCCGACCGACCGCGTCCGACACGCGGTCCCACGCTCGGAACGGTCGCCCCTTGCGCCTCGGACGCCCATCGGCACTCGGGAACGCAAGCGCATGAGGATTCGGACCGAACGACGGAAGCCGCTTCAACCACTCCCGCAGCGCCGCAACAGCCTGCGGCAGAAGCGGGATCGTTCGCGGCCGACTCCCCTTGGTCGGAAAGAAGTACGCACCGTCCAGAAATTCGAAGAGCTCGGACGGCTTCGGCTTCTCCAGATCGACATTGCCGAACCGAACTCGCACCGTCGCCGCGTCGAGATCGATCGCATCGAGCCGAAGCGCTCGGATCTCGCCCTGTCGCAACCCCGTGTATAGTGCAACTTCCGTCATCCACCGTTCCGGCGCATCCGACACCACGCCGATCGCGAGCGTTTGCTCCGACGGACGAAGTACCGTCCACACCTCGCGCATGCGCGCATGCCGCGACTTCCGAACCTCGAGACCGTCGAACGGATTGACCTCGATCAGCCCCTCGCGCTTCGCATCCTCGAACGCTCGCCGCGCAAGCTGAAGAATGTTCCGAATCGTAAGCGCGGCGAGCAGCCGCGCTCGACGCTGCGCATGATGCGTCGGGTTGCTCGAACCCTTCTCGTGAAGCGCCGAAAACCACTCGCGCGTCTGCGCGAAAGTCACCATCGAGAGCGGGCCGGTGAACCAGGACGCGATATGCACGCGCCACCGCGCCCGGTCGTCCCGGATCGCTCGCACGCCTTCGCGTTCGCGCCTGTTCAGCCACGTTTCGCCCCACTGCTCAACCGTCACCGGTGCGGCAACGGAAGGGGTGGACTTTGCCCTACGCCCCCGAGGACGGTCTACAACTTTCGCTCGCGACTGCCTCAACAGCGCGGAATTGTCCATGTCTTTCGTGTGTACGGTGCACGTATTCATGGCGGCCCCCAGGCGTTTGCATTCTTGCGCTACCCCCGACGCAGCTCGACCGATACGCGACAAGAGTGCGCTGATCACGTGCCTCCCCTGAACCTTCAGCACTGAACAGTCATCCCCTGGACACTGTTCGGGAAAAGAGGGGCTACGCCCGTCAGCTTTAGCACGCACCGCGGCGGCCGGCCCGGCCGCCGCTTGCATTCTTGCGGGGGGTGATACTCACCCCCGGCGCGCCTCGCCTCCCCGCGCGGCTTCGCCGCCACGCGCGCGCTTCGCGCGCCGTCACTCAAGACCGGCCCCGATGGGCCGGGGTGGGCGCCCTGCGGGCGCCCGGAAACCCCGGGGCCCGGCTCCGACCTGGACCGGGTGGTGGCAGAATGTCGCACACCGAAACCCTATCTCGATCGGGTGGGCCGATCCCAACTTCGGACGCGCCGATCCCGACGAGCTGTCACCGCAGACGCACGAACGCCGCCCGAGCTCTCACGAGCGGGGCGGCGCCGGGGCCACATAGCGTCGTCACGTGCTTGGGTCCGTGGCCCGTCACCGAGCCCCGGGGTTCCTCCGCAGGGTACCACCCCACACGGACCCAAACGCGCGACGCTGGAGACCCTACCACGCGCTCAACGATCGCGCACGAGCGAAGAATAGACTTGCGGCCCGAAGCGTCCGACTATCTCGATACGCCACCTCTGGGGAGGTTCGTCACATGAAAACGATCGCGTTCGCTCTTGCTTCGTTCCTCGTTCTCTCCGCGTGCACCGCCGAGCCCGCTCCCGCACCGTCCGGCCCCGCGTGCGCCGCATCGCTCGCCGGAACGTCTTGGGATCTCACTCTCACCCGCAAAGGCAAGCGAGACGGGACCACCTGCGACGCGATCGGGGATAGCTACACGAGCGCGCTCACGATTGGAGCGAAGGCCGGCACTTGGACCCAAGCCGAAGAAGACGGCGACTCGATCCCCTTCAGCATCAAGCCAGAGAGCGCGCTACCCGCTCCGCGCTGCGCACTTTCCGTTTCTCGAATCGACCGAGCAGACGGAAAGCCAACCGTCGAGACGGTGCACCTTGTCGAGATTGACGACTCCGGGATTCTCAGCGGATCAACGCTGATCGCCATCACGCCGGCAGGCGTTGCCGCAACTGCCGAAAACGTCGAGTGCTCTGTCACCCTGACGCTGTCAGCCACGCCACGCTAGTGCTCGGTTCCCCAGCTCGCGAGAGCTCCCGACGCCGTCCGCCCCTCGTGTCCCTCGTCGACCAGGTGCCCGACGCTCTTCGCGCAGCGCACGACCTCGCCACTCTCCAGCTCGGCTTCGCTTCCGCACGGCTCGTACCCCTCTAGCTCTTCGAGAGCTTCGAACGTCGACGGCATCGGCTCCACCACAAGCGTCACATCTTCGTCCACGTCCGCGTCGGCGAAGAAGACTTCAGCCACGAAGACGCCCGTCGCGAGCACGAGCACCCGTTCCGGCTCCGCGCTCGCCACCTTCACGGCGATCGCTCGCGCAAGCGTCTCGTCGGGCGCATCGACCAAGAGCGAAGCCTGTTCCGAAAACGTCGCGAAGAAGAGCACGCATCACCTCGATCGAAGCAAGAGAACAACCCCGGCGAGCACCACTCCGCCGACGGCGAACCAGCCCCACGGCAACGGCTGCTCTCCGGTCGCCGGAACCACGACGGGCGACGGAAGCGGCGACGCCTGCCGCGCGTCCCGCACCCGATCGATCACGTCGCGCGGCACGCAGCGTCGCCCGCTCGCGTCCTGCACGATCGTCCCGTCGCAATAGACGCCGCCGACCATCTGCGAGGCGATCCCCTCGTCGCACGTCGCCCGGTCTCGCCCGAGCGCGAGACAGTCGGCAAGCGCCTGCGCGGCCGTCCTCATGCGAGCTTCACCGCCGCAGCGATGACGCCAACGATCGCCGCGACTGTCGCGACGCCGCCAAGCACTTTCGCAACACCGCTTTCCGCCGCCTGCGAGCTGCGCACCGTCGGCAGGTTCCCTCGGATCGCGTTGGCGTAGGCGGCGATCTTCTGCTCGCGCGTGCCGACGATGCCCGTGTAGTAGCCGTTTTCGAACATCGCAGCCGCGAGCGCGTCGACGTCTCCGCTTTCGAGCGCGCTTCGCACCTCTGCACCGCCGACCGCGCGCCGCTTCCCTCCCGAGAGCTTCACGCGCAAAGCGTCCTTCGCGCCCTCGAGATCACTCGGGTAGGCCTGGAAGCGATAGGTGACAGGCTTGCCCTCGTACGTATCCCCGTGCTCGAGGTAACCCCACGAAACGAACGGCTCCCCGCGCGACGCGTTGAACGTGATGCCGCCCCAGTTGTGCGACTCACCCCACGACGACGGATCGCCAAAATTCGTCTCCAACTTCGAGACCGCAAGCAGGATGGCGACCGCGTCCGACGACTCGATCCCGAACGACCTCGCCGCCTCTCTCATGATTGGCCACGCCCACGCGATTCGCGCATTCGCTGGCGCCGCAGCCGCGATGTAGCCCATCGCCCACTCATCCGACGCGGGCAGCGCTCGAGCGATCGCGGCTCGCGTACGGGGGCCGATCATCCCGTCCACGACGAGACCGGCCGCCGCACCACCCGCCCGACGTTGAAACGACGCCACCGCGCCGCGGAAATCCGGATGGTCGGCCGCGATGGTGTCCGCGCACTCCCACGGCCCCAGAAAGCCGAGGCGTTGCAGCGCGCGCACGTCGCTCGTCACGCGCTCGGCCGGATTCGCCTTGACGTAGCCGCCAGGAACCGCCGGCAAATCTTTCTCGCTCATGATCCGCACCTTCTGCGCGAGGTCTCCGCGCGACTTCAGAAGCCCGAGCCGATCCGCCGCCGCGAGCGGGTGCTCCCCGTAATCGGCGTCCACCGTCGTCTCCGCCCACTCACACGACGCGCCGGGGCACATCTGCGCCACCGCGTGCGTCGGCCCTTGCCCGCGATGCAGGAACGCCATCACGGCCGGAAGACCGCCCGCGCGCGCGATCGCGTACATGACGCGCGCGTGGTCGTCGCAGTCGCCGGCCCCCATCGCGAGCGTGTACGCGCTTCCTTGGAACACTTCGCCCGCCTCGCGAACGAATCGCACGCGATCCTTGACGAACGCGTGGAGAGCTCGCGCGAACTCCGCATCGCTCGGCGCCGAGCGACGAAGACGCAGCGCCAGATCGCGAGCCCCAGGCGTGCGCGAGTCCTCGGCTCCGAGCGCGACGAGCATGCGCGCCGCCGCCCATCCGTCCGGGCACGACACGCGCCCGAGCGCCCGAGCTCCCGCCGAAGTCTTCCCGATCGCCACCGCGTCGACGCGGCACCCAGCCCGCGCCGCCGAGCGCCGCAGCGCGTTCGCTTCTTCCTGGGGGGTCGCGTAGAAAATCACGCTGGCTCCAATCTACTGGAATTGCTTCCAATCCTTCGGAGCCTATCACTTCTCGGTCGGTGCTGCCGCCGCAGCCCTCTCCGCCGCCACGGCATTGAGCCCCGGACCGGGAGGCGCCTCGGGAGCTGGCGGCGGCGCAGAAGCCGGCACCGGAGCCGCTTCGATGCTTCGGATCTCCGCCCTCGGCCGGCTCGCCTGCGCTTGCTGCTGCGTCGCTGCGACCATGCCCGCAACCGCGGTAACGATCTGCGGGATGCCCTTCAGCACTTCCGCCG
>JACDJC010003192.1_pt1 | contig 12074 bp, 13 predicted proteins | sample 7454191 | NCBI WGS metagenome assembly JACDJC01 (sample SAMN14253291, study PRJNA609438) | sludge metagenome | isolation source: sludge after 25d culture with pyrite and EDTA | collected 2018-12-20
CGGCGTCTTCTTCACAGGTGTTTTACGCGCGGCCGGCTTCCTCACCGGTCTGGACGACGGCGTCTTGGGCATTGCGGAGATGTCCGTGAAGAAAGGCAGGAACGTGGATGGCCGGGTCAAAAGGGCGTTCACGCCCGTCTTCGACGGACCATGCCGGCCATAACGAAGGAAATGAGCGCGGCTGCTCAGAGCGGTTTCAGAGCAGAGGCAGATACGCGCACGCGGCCTACCGTGCGGCTGCATCTACCTACGGCGTCATGGCCGGGCTTGACCCGGCCATCCACGCCTTATCGAAATTGAGAAGTGCAAGTTGCGAACACGCGATGTCCCGCAGCGAACCCTCACGTCCGGAAGAACACGAACCAGACGATCGCCAGCACGAACACCGCCGCGACAGTGGAGATGGTCAACAGCGCCAGCACCGAGGGGCCGGGCTCCGCCTGCCGCGCCTCGGTGGGCGTTTCGACGATCCGACGCTTGCCGCCCTCGACACGTTCCACTTTCGCCATGGCGCCCTCGTTCGTTGGCCGGCGCGGCGATGACCCGCGCCGTGGTGTCAAAAGCAACGTTCGATGGCAGATGTGGTTCCGGACCGACGGCGCGGGTGCAGAAGCGATAGAGCCCGCCGCGGCGCCGCTCCCTTGCGAACCCAATTCCGGAGCATGTCGCAACCCTACCCCGGCAGCGTCGCGCTGTCAAGGACTATTTTCCTAGATTTACGCCGGCAAGCAGCCTCACGCGTTTCCCGCCGGCAGGCAGTTCTCATGGATGGCGTCCCATTGCGAAGACACCTTCCTCAGATCGAACATCCCGACCGCGCGCTCACGCCCGCGCCGGGCCAGTTCCAGCCGCGCCGCCGGGTTCCCGATCAGACCCCTGACGGCTTCGGCGATCGCGTCGCGCGCGACGTTGCCGAGATACACCGCGGTATCCCCGCTGACCTGGCGCAATCCCCCGCTCCCGGACGAGATGACGGCGGCGCCGCCGAAGTGGGCCTCCAGGGCGGTCCGGCCGAAAGCCTCCGCACCCTTCGACGGCACGACGCAGATCGCAGCCGATTCCATCCAGTCCTTGACCTCCGCGAAGGGGCGTTGAACGAGCAGCCTGGCCTGCCCCGCTGCGGGCGCGAGAACCTGTTGCACGCTCCGGAAATAAGCCGGGTCCCGATGGACCTCGTTGAGGATGAAGACGGCTTCCCATTCCGGGTTCGTTGCGAGAACGTCCGCCGCGGCCTGCGCCGCTTCGAGGATTCCCTTCTCCGGAACGGGGCGCCCGACCACGAGGATGGTCTTCCGTCGCGCGTCCGCCGGCCGCCATTCCGCCTGATCCAGCGCGTTGCCAAGCACATGCCTTGGCGCGGCAAGGTTCGGCCAGACCTGCTCCAGGTCGTTTTTCTGAAACTCGCTGACGGCGATGACCCCGGCAACCCGGCGGAAATGGCGCTCCCGAACCATTCTGTCAAAACGATTCTTCGGCCGATGAATGGGATTGTGGAAGTGCAGGAGGACAGGAATCGGAAAGTGGCGCGAAAGATATCCCGCCGTTTTCAGGTGCTCCTGAACCGTGATGACGTCGGGAGACAGCCGGCGGATCATCCCGGCGATCCTGCGGATGCGGATTTCGAAACTGTCTGACACGGACCAGACCGGCCGGGGACGGAAGTCGACATCGGCAAACGGGTTTTCGACCGGATCGCCGATAATGATGGTTTCGGATTTATGACGGCTGAATCGGACGAAATCCCGCACGCTCAAATCGATCGACGTTGCGCCGTCGTTGCTGAAGCGCAGCTTGCGGGGATTCAGCACCACGATCCTGGGCAATTCACCTCACCTCCGGCCATCTCGCGACGAGATCGACGGCCGCGATGCGCGCCGCTCCCATCCTCGAACCCCGGAAGCCAGTTCCGGCGCCCTCATCTCCCTGCCGGCCTTATAGATTCGAATGGCCGGCGCGGACAATGCGGCCGCGCCCCGTTTCCGCCCTTTGCGCCGCGGTCCGCCACCTTTCCGCCTTATCGCCGGATCGCGCTATTCGGCGAGCTCAGCGGGCGCATGCCGGGGGCCGGCAAGCGGCCGCTCCTCCATGACGATCAGCAGCGCGGCGGCGGTCGCCATCATCAGCGCGGCGGCGCCGAACACGTAGCGGAACGCCGCGATCATGTCGGCGCTTTCGATCGCGTGCCTGGTCCCCGACTGATGCTCGGCGCCGATCGAGACGTTCGGCCCCAGCATCGCCAGCAGGATCGCGGTGAACGCCGCGACCGCGAAGGACGCCATCAGCGCGCGGAAGAAATTCATCGCGCCGGTCGCGGTGCCGACCTGGCCGCGCGCCACCGCGTTCTGGATCGAGACGACGCTCACCGGAAACACCGTGCCGAGTCCGACCGCGAACAGCGACAGCAGCGCGAGCAGTTGCCACAGCGGCAGCGGCGTCAGCAACGCGAGCGCGAGGCCGGCGAGCGTCGAGCACGACGCGCCGCCGATCGCCGCGCGCTTGTAGTGGCGCGTGAACATCATCGCGCGGCCCGAGGCCCAGGCGCCGAGCACCGACACCGCCACCAGCGGGATCAGCGCGACGCCCGCCTCGCTCGCGCCGAGGCCGTGCACCACCTCGTAGTAGAGCGGCATGTGCACGGTGAGGCCGATCATCGCGCCGAGCGCGCAGGCGCCGGCCGCCATCGCATAGGGCACCACCGGTCCCGACAGCAGCGGGATCGGCAGGAACGGCTCGCCGGTGCGGCGCGCGTGCCAGACGAACGCCATGCCGAGCACGAACGCGGCCCCCAGCATCGCAAGGATCTCAGGCGACATCCACGCGAAGCGGTTGCCGCCCCATGTCAGCACCAGCGTCACGATCACGGCGGACGCCATCAGCAGCACGCCGCCGAGCCAGTCCACCTTGCGCCTGCGGTGGAAGACCGGGATCTTGCCCATCCTCGGCAGCAGCAGCGCGAGCGACAGGATGCCGAGCGGCAGATTGATCCAGAAGATCACCGACCAGTGCAGATGCTCGGCGAACAGACCGCCGAGGATCGGCCCGCCGATGCCGGCGGCGACCCATACCGACGAGAAATAGGCCTGGTACTGGCCGCGTTCGCGCGGCGAGACAACATCGGAGATCACCGTCTGCACCAACGGCAGGATGCCGCCGCCGCCGATGCCCTGCAGCGCGCGCGCCAGGATCAAGAGGAGAATGTTCGGCGCGATCGCGCACAGCACCGAGCCGATGAGGAACAGCGCGAGCGAGACGATGATCATCGCACGGCGGCCGTAGATGTCGCTCAGCGTGCCGTAGACCGGCGCGACCGCCGTCGACGACAACAGATACGCGGTGATCACCCACGACAGATTGCCGACGTCGTGGAACTGCCGGCCGATGGTCGGCAGCGCGGTGGCGACGATGGTCTGGTCCAGCGCGGTGAGGAACATCGTCAGCATCAGGCTGAGCAGGATGGTGCGCACCTCGCCCTTCGACAGCGGCGGCGCCGGCGCGAGCGGCGGCGCGTCGTGCAGATCGATCACTTCCGCGGCGCCGGGAAGATCGCCGGACGCATCAGGAGCCTGCGCCTCGCCGATGCGCTGTCGTTGGGTTTCGCTCATGAGCCTCTGGAGGAACGGACGGGTCGGCAAGCCGACGAATGGGCGATGCAAAGGGATGAAAAAATGCCGGTGCGACCCACGACCATCGGATCGTCGGATGTTTGCAATCTAGTGCGAACCGCGCGTCACGATAAGGCGCGGCGGCGCATGGGTGCATCGCGCCAGGCTGGCAGCACGCGGGCGCGCTATCGCGCGCGCGGCGGCGTCTTCAGCCGCGCCCGCTTCGGCAGCACGCCCGGCCACTGCACGATGTGGTCCTCGAGGTCGGCCTCGTCGACCTCGTCCTCGCTGCCCCACACCCGGCCGCGCACCGACACCCCGGCCTCGTGCACCGTGTCCGGATCGCCGGAGATCAGCGGATGCCACCAGTAGAGGTCGCGCCCCTCCGCCACCAGCCGATAGGCGCAGCTCGACGGCAGCCAGTTCAGCGTGCGCACGTTCTCCGGCGTCAACCGCACGCAGTCGGCGACCTTGGCCTGACGGTTGGGATAGTCCTTGCAGGCGCAGCGCTCGGCATCGAGCAGCGTGCAGGCGATGTGGGTGAAGTAGATCCTGCCGGTGTCCTCGTCCTCGAGCTTTTCCAGGCAGCAGCGCGCGCAGCCGTCGCACAGGCTTTCCCATTCGGCGTCGGTCATTTCTTCCAACGTCTTGGTTTTCCAGAAAAATTCGCTCTGGGTCGAGGGCGGCCGGGGCCGTGCTGTCATGGCGGGAACGTATCCGGATCGAAAGGGCGTCGCGCACCATTAGGGGCCTCGGCGGCGCCGGCGCAAGCACTAGCTGCGGCGGCCTTTGCCGACATCGTCGAAAAGCGTGGGCGACCTTCACCCCGTCCGCCGAAAAACCCGCACGGCCATTGGTTTGACGCGTCCGGTCGGCTAGAAGGTTGCGGATTCCCGGCGGCGGAACCGCCTTGGGGATGCCGCAAATCGGATAGCATCGTCCAGGCAGCGATTTCATCCGGCGACAGCCAGCGCCGCGCCATTTGACCCAAGGGTTCCATTGCGCCAGATCGTGCCCAGCGAGTGGAAGACGCGGCTCCGGCATTTTCTGCTGGACCTCGACGCACGCATCGATTCGACGCTGTTCTCGTCGGCGGTGGGCCTGCGCGAACTGTACGAGCGCTACTCCACTTTCATGGACCGCTTCTATGTCGGGCGCTGGAAGCGCTGGTTCTTCATCGAGCCGCTGTCGGAAGCAGCCACCATCGGGCTTGCCGGTCTCATCCTGATGCTGGCGCTCGCGGTCCCCGCCTTCCGCGAAACCTCCGACGACGACTGGCTGAAAAAATCCGATCTCGCAGTGAGCTTCCTCGATCGCTACGGCAACCCGATCGGAAACCGCGGCATCAAGCACAACGATTCGATCCCGCTGGAAGATTTTCCCGACCATCTCATCAAGGCCACGCTCGCGACCGAAGACCGTCGCTTCTATGACCATTTCGGCATCGACGTGGCAGGCACCTTCCGCGCGCTGGTGACCAACGCGCAGGCCGGCGGCGTGCGCCAGGGCGGCTCCTCGATCACCCAGCAGCTCGCCAAGAACCTGTTCCTCAACAACGAGCGCACCATCGAGCGCAAGGTGAAGGAAGCCTTCCTCGCCATCTGGCTGGAAACACGCCTCACCAAGAACGAGATCCTCAAGCTCTATCTCGACCGCGCCTATATGGGCGGCGGCACGTTCGGCGTCGACGGCGCGGCGCATTTCTACTTCAACAAGTCGGCGCGCGACGTGAACCTCGCCGAGGCGGCGATGCTCGCCGGCCTGTTCAAGGCGCCGACCAAATACGCGCCGCACATCAACCTGCCCGCCGCACGCGCCCGCGCCAACGTCGTGCTCGACAATCTGGTGGACGCGGGCTTCATGACCGAGGGTCAGGTGTTCGGCGCCCGCCGCAACCCGGCCACCGCGGTCGACCGCCGCGACGAGAACTCGCCGAACTACTATCTCGACTGGGCGTTCGACGAGATGCGCAAGCTCGTCATGACGTTTCCGAAGTCCTACACCGAGCGCGTATTCGTGGTCCGCACCGCGATCGACATGAACGTGCAGCACGCGGCCGAAGCCGCGGTGGAGAACCAGCTCCGCCAGTTCGGCCGCGACTATCACGCGACGCAGGCCGCCGTGGTGCTGGCCGATCTCGACGGCGGCGTGCGCGCCATGGTCGGCGGCCGCGACTACGGCGCGAGCCAGTTCAACCGCGCGGTCGACGCGATGCGCCAGCCCGGCTCCTCGTTCAAGCCCTATGTCTACGCCACCGCGCTGATGAACGGCTTCACGCCGAAGTCGATCGTCGTCGACGGCCCGGTCTGCATCGGCAACTGGTGCCCGCAGAACTACGGCCGCTCCTATTCCGGCCCGGTCAACCTGACGACGGCGATCACGCGCTCGATCAACGTCGTTCCGGTCAAGCTGTCGATCGCGATGGGCGGCAAGGCCGGCCCCAGGGCGGGTCGCGCCAAGATCGTTGAGACCGCGCGCAAGATGGGCATCACCGCGCCCCTGATCGACACGCCGTCGCTGCCGATCGGCTCCACCGAGGTCAGCGTGCTCGAACACGCCGTGGCATACGCGACCTTCCCCAACAAGGGGCGCGCGGTGAAGCCGCATGCCGCGCTCGAAGTCCGCACCGGCGCCGGCGATCTGGTGTGGCGCTGGGACCGTGACGGCAAGAAGCCGACGCAGGCGATCCCCGCCTCCGTCGCGGCCGACATGGCGGAGATGATGAGCCACGTGGTCGATGAGGGCACCGCGCGGCGCGCGCGGCTCGACGGCATTCCCGCCGCCGGCAAGACCGGCACCACCAATGCCTTCAGGGACGCCTGGTTCGTCGGCTACACCGGCAACTTCACCATGGCGGTGTGGTACGGCAACGACGACTACTCCTCGACCAACCGCATGACCGGCGGCTCGCTGCCGGCGCAGACATGGCACGACATCATGGTCGTCGCCCATCAGGGCGTGGAGATCAGGGACATTCCCGGCGTCGGCGGCGGCAAACGCCTGCCCCAAGCCGAAGCCAACTCATCGGCCGCGCTGAAGGCCGCGGAGGTCAATCCGGGTCCGCCGCCGATCCTCACCCGCCGCGGCGCGAGCATCCTGGTGCGGATCGAGAAGCTGTTCGACGAAGCCGCGAAGACCGCAGCCGCGCCGGGCAAGGTCTCGAGCGACACGCGCAAGCCCGCGCCGGCCTCGGCCGTGGCGTTTCCGGACAGCCTCGCGGCGGCGGCGACGGAGGCGCAAAACCCCGCGCCCCCGAGCAAGAACTGACGGCCGATGATGGCGCTCCGACCGTGCGGCTGATCTTCCTCATCCTCATCACCTTGCTGGTCGCGATCGTGGTCGGCCTCGGCGCGACATGGATGACCGCGACGCGCGGCGTCAACGTCGGCACAGTGACCATCGGCGCCTGGACCGCGCGGCCCAAGACCGGCACCAGCGACATCGACCCCTACTCGCGCGCCTCGATAGCCCGCAGCGGCGAACTGCCCGTGGGCACCGGCGACGGCATGACCTTCGCCGCCACGACGGATGACAACCGCCGCACGCTCGACGGGCGATGCGACGTGATCGTCAAGGGCGTGACGCCGGCGGCGCGGTTCTGGACGCTGACCGTCTACGACACCAAGGGCCGTCTCGTTGCCAACTCGCTGCAGCGCTACGGCTTCACCAGCCAGGAGATCGTGCGCGGCTCAGACGGCGCCTTCGAGGTGCGCGTCTCGCCGCGCGCCCGTGCCGGCAACTGGCTGCCGACCGGCGGCATCGACCGCTACATGCTGGTGCTGCGGCTCTACGACACGCCGGTCGGCGCCGGCACGCGCACCCAGAAGGACGCGCCGATGCCTTCCATCGTCACGGCGGGCTGCCCATGATCCGCTGGCTGTTCGCGATCGTCGCAGGCGCGCTGCTCGGCGGCGTGGTGCATCTCGTCAGCGTGCTGGCGCTGCCGCGCGTCGCCACGCTCGACGCCTATTCGCGCCTGGCACCGCTCACGGCGCTGAATGCCGTCACCCCGCTGCCGGCCGCCGCGCCGAACTCGGCGCCGATGCCGTTCATGGACCCCGCCTTCGCCAGCGCCGCGTGCCGCTACGATCTCGCGGACGGCCCCATCAAGCTCACCGTGCCGGTGAGCCAGGCCTATACGTCGGTGTCGTTCTACACCCGCAGCGAAGTCGCCTATTACGCCATCAACGACCGCTCCGCCGGACGCAAGGTGATCGAGCTCGATCTGATGACCGAGGCGCAGCACGCCGAACTGCCGGAGGAGGAGGACGTCACCTCCGCCGACCGGCTGATCATCGATTCGCCGACCACCACGGGCCTGATCGTGCTGAAAGCGCTGGCCCCCGAGCCCGGCCTGATGGCGCAGGCGCAGGCATCGCTGGCGGCGGCGACCTGCCGGGTGCAGACCGACGCGCCGCAGGCCGGGCGCTGACCGCTTCGCACAGCGCGCGTCACGCCGCGCCCGGCCAGATTTCCAGCGCGCCGCGATAGATCATCTCGCCGGCAATGTAGAGGATCACGGCAAGGCCGACATAGGCGATCCAGCGGTGCCGTTGCAGCAGCCGCGCGATGAACGAGGCGGCGACGCCCATCATCGCGATCGAAAGCGCAAGGCCGAAGATCAGCACGACCGGATGCTCGCGCGCCGCGCCGGCGACCGCCAGCACGTTGTCGAGCGACATCGACACGTCCGCCACCACGATCTGCCACGTCGCCTGAGCGAGCGTCTTGCGTGGCACGCCGCCGTTGCCTTCCAGCACGGTGCTGCTGCTGTCGACGTCGGGGTCCTCGTGCGCGGCGTGGCGCAGTTCCCGCCACATCTTCCAGCACACCCACAACAGCAGGATGCCGCCCGCGAGCAGGAGGCCGACGATCTCGAGAAGCTGCGTGGTGAGTCCGGCGAACACGATCCGCAGCAGGGTCGCGGCGCCGACGCCGATCAGGATGGCGCGGGCGCGCTGCTCCGGAGCCAGGCCGGCGGCGGCGAGACCGATGACGATGGCGTTGTCGCCGGCAAGCACGAGGTCGATCAGGATGACCTGAACGAGCGCCGTCAGCATGTTGGGCGAAAAGAAATCGAATGAGAGAGATTCAAGCATGAGCCGGGCTTCCCTTGATGACGGAAGAGCGGCTCCTGTCGCAGGCGGATATCGGAGGCACCATGAGGCGCAAGCAGGCGACCGGCGTCATGCCGACCGTCTGCGGCGCGCAGCACGTGCCGCGGATCAGGAAGGGGCCACTCCAACTGAGTTCCAGTCCGACATCACAGCCTGCTGGCTGCCAGAGGGGCCCGGCCTGGCGGTTCTGGTGTTCGTTTCTCCTGTTACCGCGCGTCGGTTCGACGTTCGAACAGATGCTCGAACAGTTGCGTGACCTGCTCCGGCTCGCCGAGCACGGATGCGGCGCATCCGGTCATGACGAGGCCGCCGGCAATGTCCCACAAGTTGAGAACTTCCGAATTCCTCCTCGCCTTGGTGGCGCGCGCCAACAGGACCGCCGCCCCGGCAACGGAGAAAAACAGGACGCTCAGTGCCGGCAAAACGAGATCGGGCTCCAGCGCGCGAACGATCACCAACGCGGGAACCGCGACCACGAAGCTCAGCACAGTCAGCACGCCGAACGATCGCGTCGGATTTGGGATCCTGCCGACTGGGGAACCAAACATGTCTTCCCCCTTCGTTACGCAATAAATCAGCGGCGACGTTCGCAACAAACATCCGATCGTGCGCACAGACAACGCGACCTTCAGCCGCACGATTTGCGCAGCGACGGAGTTCCATTGCGCAGGAGGTATTGCGTTCAGCCGCCGACGCGCAGCGCGCGGCCCACCACCGGCGGCGCGCTGGTCCATGCCGCCGATGCACGCTCGGAGAGTTGCCCGATCAGGCGGTCGGCGTCCGCCGCCATCGGATCGGGCGCCTGAATCACCAGCCGCTCCAGCGCCCAGCGATATGACGCGACGCGCTGCTGCGCGCATTGCTGGGCCCATTGCACGACGAGGACGTTCTCGCGCATGCGCGCCTGGGCGTCGCCGTATTCGCGCGGCGACAGATCGGAGACATAGCCGAGCGCCTTGTTGCGCTTGATATCGAGATCGTTGACGCGCATCGCCACCGGAATGAAGCGGTCGAGCATCACCCCGTCGTTGCGGACGTCCTCGATCAGGCCGGCATAGGCCGCGGCCTGCGAGCGGTGCGGCTCGTCGATCATCCGCCGTCCGTAGAGCGTACGGTCGAACACCACCGCTTGCCGCCATGGCGCCGGGATCGGCTCGTACTCTCCGAACACCGCCTTCCAGGCCGGGCGCGAATGCGGCGGCTGGATGAAATAGTAGGCGAGATCGCGCAGCATGCGCTCGGAATCGGTCAGTTGAAACTGCGAGGGCTGACCGCCGAGGCTGGTGGTGGCTTCCACGCCCACCCAGCGATGCATGTCCTCGTGATAGAAGGTCGGGCGGGTGCGGCCGAAATCATCGCCTTGGCAGGCGAGGCTTGCGATGAAGGGCAGAAGATAGAACGGATTGCACATCGCGGACCATGCCGATGCGTGAGCCGGTCCGGCAAGGGCGCGCCGGAGCGGGAATTCGGTTCGCGCTTACGAGCGCGCCCTGCGCCTGCGGCGCCGCCCCGACGTTCCCTCCTCCGGCCCGCCACCGCTGCCGGTCTCGTCGGCGTGGCGCTCGATCCGGATGGCGGGAAGGATCAGAATCGTCGCCGTTCCTTCGCGCGGGGCCCCCTCCATGCCGGAGCCTGCGCGGCGAGATGCCATGCCTGCCGGGAATTCAACGATGGTGCCCATATAAGTCTCTCCTCGCCGCCCGCTTCCGTGATGCGCGGACGGCGCCGGATCATTAAGGCGAAGCATGGTTAACGGGTTATTAAAGAGCAAGGGATAAGGTCCCGTCCAAACTTAACCTTCGCTCCTGACGACACCCGATGTTCAACGGCTTCGATGGCCTGATGATGCTGTCCCGGCGCGAGGGCGTCGATATCCGCCCGACGCTGCTGCGCGTGCTGACGGATCTCTATATCCAGACGCCGAACCACACCCGCGACGAGGAGCGTCAGTTCACCGAGCTGGCGTCGCGGCTGATCGACGTGGTCGACGACGCGACGCGCGCCGCCGTCAGGGCACGGCTGTCGATCTATCCGCGCACGCCGCGCGAGATCGCCCGGAAGCTACAGTTGAAGCCTGCCCCGGCGCAGCAGGCGGCGCCGGACGACATGTTCGAGATCGACCCCGCCGCCGACCTCGAGATCGTCTCCGAGCCGGACGCCGGCCTCGCGCCGACCATGTCGATGCAGCCGGACGACGCGGCCAAGCTGATCGCGCTGTTTCTCGAGACCGACAGCGGTCACCGCGCCCAGTTCCTGCACGGCCTGACCGCTACGCCGCTCAAGCCCTCGGCGCCGGTCGATCCCAGGCGCGCCGCCCGCGCGGTGACAAATCTCGAGCAGGCCGCGATGGCGGGAGATGCCGCCGGCTTCACCGACGAGCTTGCCGACGCGCTGATCCTGACCGGCCGCATCGCCGGCCAGATCGTCAACGAACCGGGCGGAGAGGCGCTCGCCTGCGCGCTCAAGGCGCTCGGCATGCCGGGCGAAGCCTTCCAGCGCGTTCTGCTGTTCCTCAATCCCGCGCGCGGCGCCTCGGTGATGGACGTCTATCGTCTAGCGCGGCTCTACGATGTCATCGAGCTGCGCAGCGCGCTGATCCTGCTCGCGGCGTGGCGGGGTGCGGCGCTGGCCGCCGCCCGCGCGAAATATCGCCCCGCCCTTTACGACGACGAGCGCCATCGCGCCCGCCCGGCATCGGCGCCGCCACGCCCCGCGGTGCAACCGGGGTCCGCGGCAACGCCGCGCACGGCCTCCACCGGATTCAAACGCTAGGCCTTCGCCAGATCGAGAAAATGCCGACCGGCCTTGTCTTCGATCTCGACGATCCAGACATCGGGATCGAAACCGATTTCCTTGGCAAGGCGCGCCTCGATCGCCTGCTCGTCCACCGCCTGCGGCGGCGATTGCGTGAACACGCGCTCGACCGGGCGGCTGTCGTCATAGGCGGTCTGCGGCGCCGGCACGAACAGCATCGCCGTGCCGTCCATCAACGCGAGTTTGACGAAAACGGCGCCGGCTTCCTCCGCGCCGCGCCGGCGCACCGCGCCGAATATGCCGGCACCCTGGCAGCGGCGCAGATAGCCCGCAACCCAGATGGATGTTTTCAGGCGGGGCATGGCTCGATCCGATCCGCGCGAAGACGAAATATCAGCCGACCCGCGCCGTCGACGGCCGCAGGCCGCTCGTGCGGCGCGCGAGGCTAGTCGATCGGCCTGCCGGTCAGCACCGTCAGATCACGGATCAGCTTGTCGGACAACTGGCCGGTGACCGGCAGCTTGCGGTCGCGCTCGAATTTCTGGATCGCGGCCTGGGTGTCGGCGCCGATCACGCCGGTCGGCTTGAGCTGACCGTAGCC
>JACDJC010003195.1_pt1 | contig 12063 bp, 12 predicted proteins | sample 7454191 | NCBI WGS metagenome assembly JACDJC01 (sample SAMN14253291, study PRJNA609438) | sludge metagenome | isolation source: sludge after 25d culture with pyrite and EDTA | collected 2018-12-20
AACCCGCCCGAGCCGCCGGTGGTCAGCGTCACCGAGGTCGCCAGGATCTTGCCCAGCGCCAGCAGCGCGAGCAGGTACCAGGCGAGATCCCCGAAGCGGTTGAGCGGGATGGCGACGTGGCCCGAACCCACCAGCAGCCCGCGGGAGAGGAACGCCAGCCCGCCCGCGAAGATCCCGCCCGCCAGGGCGATCCACACCTTCGGCACGGCGCGCCGCCGGACCCACTGCTCGGTGCCGAAATAGGTGCGCACGAACAGCACGGACAGGAGCCCCGCCAGCAGGCCAAGCAGCGGGTAGAAGAGCACCACCTCGCGGGTGAACAGGTAGCCCTGGTCCAGCGCCACGGGAAACACCGGGTGGTTGCCGAAGACCGAGCGCGATACCACCGCCGCCACCACGCTGCTGGAATTTTCCACCCGGTCTTTTGCCATAGCCGCCGCGGTTATCCCTTCCTTCCTGCTGCGGACGGAATGCTTTTACAAATGGAGTATTGGTAAAAGTTAACTGACCATTGGTAATGGAAGACAGTTCACTTTGTATAGCATCATCATGCACAATTTCTTTATGCCAGTTATTATACGCCAGCTTCATGTAATACGCCACCGCATTGGCAAAGCCTAATTTCTTTTCAGGATTTTCTTCCTGCAGTGCTTTATCAATGATCACTTCAAGGTTTTTACCCAGGTGTGAAAATTTAGGATGACGTTTGGGATAAGGTAATGGGTCAGGCTTCGCCTTTAATGTTTCCCGGGTGGGAATAGGGTAGGGAGATTTTACATCCATTTTAAAATCAGAGATCAGGAATAAGTGATCCCATAATTTATGACGGAAATCTTCTACATTTTTCAGGTGCGGATTTAAAAACCCCATCAATTCAATGACTGCCTGGGCATTTCGCTGGCGGCGTTCGGGATCCTCAATCGTCATTGTATGTTCTACCATTTTCTGCACATGACGGCCATATTCCCTCATGGTCAGGTAATTTCTTGTGGTATTATACTCCATGCTATCTATATCCATTGCAACAAATGTAGAGAAAGAAGTTTGAATGAAGAAGTCCGGGAAGGGCAAAAAGAAAGGGGCCCCGAACCTGGGCCCCTTTTACAAGCCACCATCCTCTTCCACCTAAGAGGTCATTTAATGAAAAGTTGATTGACACTGGACAGTTGGCTCGTTACGTCTGTAAGCCTCAACCAGTAAACTCCGCCTTGTAACGTGGCAACCTGGTGATAAGAAGTACCTGAAACCACTATCTCTTTCTGCATCACCTTTTGTCCCTGCGAATTGTAAATCTCCAGCATCATTTTTCCGCCCTCATTATTATCAAATTTGATACCAACAATTCCATTTGACGGATTGGGAGTTACAATAAATTTGGGCAGGGATGAATTTTTTAGAGTTACCTGTTTGACATCGCTGAACCGGGTATAGCCATTAGCATATACCTGTTTTACACGGAAAAAGAACTCTCCGCTTTCATTTTGCCTGGTAGTATAAATAAAATCATATATATCATTACTGGAAGCATTTTTGGCAACCGTTCCTACGGTGCTGAACTGCCTTCCGTCCCTGCTCATTTCGGCTTCATAATGATATGAGGCTGAAGGATCATTAAACCCGGACCAATTCAGCTTTACGCTGTTATCTGCAATTTTATTGATTGCGAAATTGCGTAAATGCAGGGGAAGGACATAGCCCGGGCAGGTACAGTATTCAAAACGAAAACGGACAATAGCAGAAGTGGCCACTGTACTGTTATAGTTACCGCCGGTACAGGTTACATTGGTAAAAGCGGTAATATTATAATTATAAGTTATACTGTCATGACCATAGAACTGGAACAGTGAGTCCATGTTATTAATAGTTTGGCAGACTTGTACAGCGTTCAACAATGTATCTTTTGAGATGGATATAAAATCCGGACCAGAGCCAAGTGTACCATTGGTAGGCCCAAGTCCGTACGGACCATAGTGATGATTGATACTGTTATTTAAAGGAGATGATAATCCCGGGCCTGATATCTGGTCTGTCCTGATGTAATAGATATCAGCTGTTTGTGGTGAAGCTGAATTATTTTCCACACTAACGGAGTCAACCACACCGGTAATAGAAACGCAAATACGCAGACAGGTCACCATACCCGCCATAGGATCTGCCTGTGGCAGTTTGACCTGCAGGGTATTGATACCGGGAGGAGTATTTATTGTGGTGTCATACAATGTAGATCCGGAAGGGAAACCGTAAGGACATTGGGCATTAGCCGTGTTAAAACCTGATACATTCATCAGGATAAAGGTTCCAACGGCAATAAAGAATTTTGAGTAAGAGTTTTTCATAGGTCGGTGTTTTGGTTTCCACTAATTAGAAAGTACTGTAAAAGTAGAGCAGTTCATAATGGAGAACAATTGTAGTAATGCTCTATTTTAATTCCGGTATTTCATGAATATCCACAGAAAATACTCCTGTAAAATTCTACATATGGTGCGGGGGAAAAGGAAAGAAAAACAACAGAAAAGGTTTCGCCTTTTACGACACGAGAATGAGTTTTTTTGCAGCAGCATGGGTGTTTATTTACGCTCAAATCATACGGGCAGCAACTACCTTTGCTATTACTGATGCGGATCGCTGTAAATACAAGGTTTTTATTGAAAGATTACCTGGAAGGGTATGGTAATTTTCTGTATGAAACTTTCAGGCGGATCACGGAGAATCACCCGGAGCATGAATTCATTTTCATTTTTGACAGACCTTTTGATATTCGTTTTGTTTTTAATACCAATGTAACACCCGTGGTGGCAGGACCTCCGGCAAGACACCCGTTACTCTGGAAATACTGGTATGACATAAAAATACCGGCGCTGTTAAAAAAGTATAAAGCCGATATTTTTATTTCCTGTGATGGTTTTTGTTCACTCCATACGAAGGTGCCCCAATGCCTGGTAGTACATGACCTGGCTTTTATTCATTTTCCGTCGGGTATTAAAAAGTCACATTTATTATTTTATAAACGATATACTCCGAAGTTTTTGGCTACAGCAAGAGCTATTGCAACGGTATCACAATTCTCAAAGAATGATATCGTCAGGCAGTATAACACAGCTGCCGGTAAAATTGATGTGGTGTATAATGGAGTAAAAGAAATATTCCGTCCCCTTGGCATTGACGAAAAAGAGGAAGTGAAGAAAAAGTATACGGCGGGCAAAGAATATTTTGTGTATGCAGGGGCCATACATCCCCGAAAAAATTTAATGAACCTGCTGAAAGCATTTTCTGTTTTTAAAAAACGTCAGCAAACAGGAATGAAGCTGGTCCTCACCGGCCGGCTGGCATGGAAATACGGATCTTTTACAGAAAGCCTGAAAACGTACAAGTACAGGAATGATGTGGTATTGACCGGGTATGTACCTGAAGAAGAATTGGTCAATATCATTGGTGCTGCATACGGTATGGTGTACCCGTCATTATTGGAAGGATTTGGGGTGCCGGTGCTGGAAGCTATGAAATGTGAAGTACCTGTCATTACTTCCTCCGGTTCTGCCATGCAGGAGATAGCAAAAGAGGCTGCTTTGTATGCAGACCCGGCTCATCATACTGATATTGCAGATAAAATGATGCTGTTGTACAAAGATGAAAATCTGCGAAAAGAAATGATTCAAAAAGGTAAACAGGTGATAAAAGAATACAATTGGGATAACACAGCAGCACTTCTCTGGCAGTGTATCCTTAAAGCGCATCAATGAATTTGGTGCTGCCCTTCTTGCCGTGTGCTTATCTTTGCATCCTCTTAATCATAATTATGAATAAATCGACAATTACTATTGATGTGCATACGGATGAGAACCGGATTCCTGCTTCCATTGCGTGGAGTGCAACAGATACCAGTATAGAAAATGCGCAGAAGGCTAAGGCCATGATGATATCATTTTGGGATGGTGCAGAAAAAGCGGCTTTGCGCATCGACCTGTGGACAAAAGATATGATGGTAGATGAAATGGCAGATTTCTTTTACCAGACAATGATGACTATGGCGGATACATACGGCCGTGCCACTAAATATGCTGACCAGGTGGAAGAAATGAAGACATTTGCAAAGGGCTTTTATGAAAAGTTCAGGGAGAAACAATTAAAGGAAAATAAAGCCTGATTGTAAGAACAGAATAAGCAGGCTTACCGCAAGTAGATCCATGCTGGTTCTGGTAAGCAAATTAATAGTACTTAATAAATTTTTATATGAACCTGGAACAAAAAATAATGACTGACTTAAAAGCAGCTATGCTGGCAAAAGATGAAGCAGCATTAAGAAGCCTGCGTGCCATAAAAGCGGCAATTCTGCTCGCCAAAACTGCGGAAGGAGCCGGAGGCGAACTGAAAGAAGAAGAGGAGACCAGGTTGTTGCAGAAAATGGTGAAACAGCGTAAAGACTCGCTGGAAATATTTCAGCAACAGAACCGGCCGGAACTTGCCCGGAAAGAAGAGGAAGAAATCGCTGTGATTGAAAAATTTTTGCCGAAACAACTTTCAGCTGAAGAGATTAAAGCAGCGTTGACAAAAATTATTGCTGAAACCGGTGCTTCTTCCCCGGCAGATATGGGTAAAGTAATGGGAGTGGCTACCAAACAACTGGCTGGCAAGGCCGATGGAAAAACAATTTCTGCATTGGTAAAAGAATTGCTGGCGCAATAACTGGTATTTTAATAACTTATTAGCAAACAACTGCACTAATTGTTACCTGGCCTACGTTAAACATCTGAATGATTATTGATCTCATCTTAGGCGTTATTATCTTAATTGCCATTTTTAAAGGTTATCAGCGTGGCCTTATCATAGGATTATTCTCCCTGGTGTCCGTTATTATTGGACTTGCTGCAGCCATGAAACTTTCTACCGTAGTGGCAGGATATATCGGAGAGGCCGTGAACGTTTCTGATGAGTGGTTACCTGTTATTTCATTTGCTATAGTTTTCATTGTTGTTGTTCTGCTGATCCGTTTGGGTGCAAATGCTATCGAAAGAACGGTGGAGGTAGTAATGCTTGGTTGGTTAAACAAACTTGGCGGCATTATATTTTACGTTGCTATTTATACTGTTGTTTTTAGTGTTTTACTTTTTTATGCTGAGCAGGTAAACCTGGTCAGGCCCGAAACAATCGAAAAATCTATATCCTATTCATATGTCCAGCCCTGGGGTCCCAGGGTTATCAATAGCGTTGGTTCCATTGTTCCTTTATTCAGGGATATGTTCGCTGAATTGGAGCGTTTTTTTGAAAATGTGTCAAAAGAAATCCCGGTTCGATGATATCTTAGCACAACTGCTTTCGCCCCGCACATATATGGCTTTTGTATAATTATTACAGGTGCTGTGACAGGGGTAATAAAAACATCTCATCAAAAAAAGGCTGTTGCCCCTATATTTGCGATAATCAGCTCTCTTTTGTGCCATAAACAGCTGATTTTTTGCGCTAATTGATTATTTTAGCAATCAGAGTTTAAGCTTAGATTAACTGCCCATGGAGTACGAAATCAAACAACAGGATAAATACAAATTTGTAGAAGAAGGTAGTGGAGAACCATTGGTGCTTTTGCATGGCTTGTTCGGAGCATTGAGCAATTTTCAGAGCCTGATAGAATACTTCCGTCACCATTACAAAGTGGTGGTACCTATGTTACCGCTGCTCGAAATGGATATACTGCATACTTCGGTGGGTGGATTGGCCAAATTTGTAAACAAATTTCTGGATGCCAGGAATTTAGATGCGGTAAACCTGTTGGGCAATTCTTTAGGTGGCCATGTGGCACTTGTGCATACACTTAAACATCCTGAAAGAATAAAATCACTTATTCTTACCGGTAGTTCTGGTTTATTTGAAAATGGTATGGGGGATAGTTACCCGAAGCGGGGCGATTACGAATACATTAAGAAAAAAACAGAACTGACTTTTTACGATCCCAATACAGCGACCAAAGACCTGGTGGATGAAGTTTACAGTATTGTAAATAACAGATTAAAGGCTATCAAGATAATAGCTTTGGCAAAAAGTGCCATTCGTAATAATCTTGGCGAAGAACTGAATCAAATAAAGCAACCCACCTTATTGGTGTGGGGGAATAACGATACAATTACCCCCCCCTTTGTAGGAAGAGAATTTAATAAGCTGATTCCGAACAGTGAGTTGCATTTCGTAGATAAATGCGGGCATGCGCCGATGATGGAAGTGCCGGATGAGTTCAATGCTATCCTGCACAAATTTTTGAAAAAACTCAATGAGCCTGCAACAGTTGCCTGATCGTTGTTGTCTTGCTTTCACTGTGAAACACAAAGTTTAATAGTGAAGAAATAATAAAGCCGCTATCCATGTTAACCAGAGAACTTGAATCTCAAACACTCCCTTACCTGCACCTTACTGACAAGGTGTACCAGGCATTGCAACTCATGAATGATAACCATGTTACGCACCTGCCAATTATAGAAGGGGATAAATATATAGGTCTAATCAGCGAAGAAGATCTGCTGCAGGCAGAAAATGACAATGCTGAACTCCAGACACTACAACAGTCATTTGCCAATCCATCCGTTAAAGGGGACGAACATTTTCTAAAGGCGGTTCAGGTAGCCGCTGAGAATGGTCTTAGTGTAGTACCGGTGCTGGGAGACGATAATGAACTTATCGGTACAGTTGTGTATAATGACCTGTTGAAACATGCCTCCGAGTTTATGAGTCTGAATGAACCGGGAGGCCTGATTGTGCTGGAAATGGAAAGTAACCAGTACTCCTTTAATGAAATCAGTAAACTGGTGGAGACCAATAATGCCCAGATCACCCAGTTGAATACTACTAATGATGCTGAAACAGGGTTGATGCAGGTTACACTTCGTATCAATAAACCCGAGGTTTCCGATATTGTAGCTACATTTCAGCGGTATGAGTACAATGTAAAATACTTTTTCGGAGAGGAACTGTATACTAACGAATTACGGAGCAACTATGATAACCTGATGAATTATCTGAAGATTTAATCACTTTTACCCGTATTTTACATAGTTAAAATATAAATCCGGTTAAATTAGAATTTTACGGATCTGTAAATGATGCGGGGAAAAAAATATAGCATTTGCCTGGTGGCTGCTTTAATTAGTTGCTGTTCCATTACAGCACAGCAGCCCGATATGCCACCACCCGCTGCTGACTCCTCTGTTGCTACTGCTGCTAAATTTATTGTTGGCGAAATTTTTATCAACGGGAATAAGAAAACAAAAGCCAGTATTATTCTCCGGGAAATACCTTTTCATCGGGGCGAAGAATACCCGTTGCAGGACCTCGTTAAAAAATTTGAAGATGCCAGGCGTCAGTTAATGAATACGACCCTTTTTCATACTGTAGTCGTAGCTGCCAAAAGCTTTGAAGGGAATAAAATTGATATAGTAGTTGATGTAAAAGAAAGGTGGTATCTCTTTCCGGTGCCTTACCTGAAACCGGTTGACAGGAATTTAAATCAATGGATAGTAGAACAAAAAGCAAGTCTGAGCAGGGTGAATTACGGAGCAAAGGTTTTGTACAATAATGCTACCGGGAGAAATGATAAATTCAGACTATGGCTTATTGCAGGGTACACCAAACAGTTTTCCATCAGTTACGACAGGCTTTATATTGATAAGGCTATGAAATGGGGACTGAAATTTGGTCTTTCCGCCGGGAAGAATCGTGAATTGAACTACAATACTATCAATGATAAACAGGTCTTTTTGAAAGATAATGATCGCTACATCAGAAACTTTGTAAACACTTCTCTTGAACTTACTTACCGGAGAGCAATAAAAACCCGTCATAGTTTCGGAGTTGCCTATTCTACCGAACAGGTTCAGGACACCATAGTAACTCTTAATCCCACTTATTTTAAATCGGGCCGGAACCGGATTAAATTTCCGGAATTGTACTATTCCATGGCCTATTACGATGTGGATTATATTCCTTATCCAACACAGGGCTATGCAGCCAATGTGTCAATCGGCAAAAGAGGGTTTAATAATACCATAAATGTCTGGCAGCTTCATGTAAAAGGGTTTGGCAGCTGGCATTTATCACCGAAAACATTTGTGAACCTGTATGCGTATGGAGGTATAAAACTACCCTTTAAGCAACCTTATTTTAATCAACGCTTTTTGGGCTATGGCGATGTTTTTATGCAGGGGTACGAATATTATGTAGTTGACGGGGTGGCCGGGGGGTTTCTAAAAGCCACGTTGGCCCGGGAAATGCTGAACTTTAATATCAGGATACCTCCCCGGAAAGGAAAAGAGGCGGAGCGAGTCCCCGTTCGGATTTTTGGTAAAATATATGGTAATAGCGGTTATGTACATAACCCCCAGCCAGGTGAAAATAATCTTAGTAACAAATTGTTGAACGCTGCAGGCATTGGTATCGACATTCTAACGCTTTATGATGTTACGTTCCGGTTTGAGTACTCATTTAACCAGTTAGGTCAAAACGGTTTATATTTACACCGAAAGACGATTTTCTAAAAATGAAGGCAGCTATTTACAGCAGGGTTTTTGAAGAAGTGCATAAAGAAGAGGTTCAGCTTTTTTTTGATGAACTGGCAAGTCAGAAAATTGAGCCGGTCATCTTTCTAAATTTTTTTGATCAGATAAAAAATGAGATCAACCTCCCTGCCGACACAAAAACATTTTCTCTCTCCGAAGATTTAACGGATGAAATTGAATTCATCATCAGCCTCGGTGGTGATGGTACTTTGCTGGATACCGTAACCCTTGTCAGGGATAAAAAGATATCCATTATGGGTATCAATTTTGGCCGTTTGGGTTTTCTGGCAAGTATTGGCAGGGATGAAGTTAAAACTGCAGTAAAAGCCATAGCCCGCCGGACCTATGTTGAAGATGCAAGAACACTAATTCATGTGGATGCAGATATGCCTCTCTTTGGGAATGTGGCTTATGCATTAAATGAGTTTTCTATCCATAAACGGGATGTGGCCTCTATGATTAAAATACATACGTATGTGAACGGAGAGTTTTTAAATACATATTGGGCTGACGGGTTGATCGTGGCTACACCTACCGGCTCTACAGGTTATTCCCTGAGTTGCAATGGTCCCGTTGTTTTTCCTGATTCCGGGAGTTTTGTGATCACTCCTGTGGCCCCACATAATCTTAATGTTCGCCCCATTATAGTGCCAGATACTAATATTATATCCTTTGAGGTGGAAAGCCGGTCGGATCAAATTATCTGTGCTCTTGATTCACGCAGGGAAATTGTCCATAAAAATGTTACCCTGGCAGTTAGAAAAGAGAGTTTTGACATTAACCTGGTCCGGTTAAGTGAGAATAATTTTTTGCAAACTCTCCGCAATAAATTAACCTGGGGTCTCGACAAACGGAACTAAAACACACAGCAAATAATAAGAAAATAGCTACTTTTAGCGTTCTATTTAATCCTGACCATATTTTTAGTTATGAGAAAGAAATTTTTAGTCATAGTTGTTTTCTTTTACGTTGCTGTTATTGCTGGTAGTCAGCTTCATGCACAAAACTCCGTGGTGCAGGAAGGAGAGTTCGGTTTTGGTGTTGGAGCCGGGCATTATTTCGGTGATCTGAATACTAAAGCAAGACTGAACAGGGCCAAATTTGCCGCTACAGCTTTTTTTCGTAAAAATTTTGGAAACTATATTGCCGCAAGAGTTGGTGTTTCCTTTGCCCAACTTGGCTATTCGGATATATACAATTCCTATAATAAACAAATGTTTAGCCGTAACCTGAGTTTCAACAGCAAGGTGTGGGAATTGACTTTACAGGGGGATTTTAATTTCTTTCGCTTTATGCCGGGGGAGCCACAATATAGTTTTACACCCTACATTACATTTGGCGCAGGTATCTTCAGTTACGATCCCTATGCTTATCTCCGCGGGGAGAAGGTTTTTTTACGACCATTGGGAACTGAGGGACAGGGAAGCAGCCTGTACCCGGAACGTAAGCAATATAGTTCCATGGCCATCTGCATTCCTTTTGGTGGCGGAATTAAATATTCATTGAACGAAAGAATCAATATTGCTTTTGAAGTATTGCATCGGTTTACCAATACCGATTACCTGGATGATGTTAGCAAGACTTATGTGGATCCTGCTGCTTTTCCACTAAACCCGGATGGCAGCCAGTCCAACGCACAGCTGCTTAGCGACAGGTCATATGAAGTGGGCCCGCCGATCGGTATTCCAAACAGGCAACGAGGAAACAGTAAACAAAAAGATCAGTTTGTTACGGCAATGGTTCATGTTACGTTCAATCTTCAATCGTATAAGTGCCCAACAGCTAACTAAAATCTCACATAAGGCCTCTTTGAGCAGTAGTATCTTTATTTATCATTGGTTTAAACTATTATGATGAAGTAATAGTCTGCCAGTATTATATTTTATTATTTAATAATTACTACTATGCGCCTCACCACAATCATTCTCAGTTCTATTGTAATGACTGTTTTCAGTCTCACAACAGCTTTTAAGACTTCAGACACAGGGTCCTGGACATTTTTAGGAGATAAAAATGTAGGTTTTAGAGCAGACCATGACGTTATTCATTTTGGCAACTGGAAAGACGATGTTCGCCAGATTAAACTGAAGATTACTGATGGTCCCCTGAAAATGTACAGAATGAATATCCATTTTGATAATGGATCAGTACAGGAAGTGACTTTAAGGAACCGCTTCGCCCAGGGAAGTGAAAGCCGTGTTATTGACCTTGATGGGGGCCTCCGTCATTTGAATAAGATTGAGTTTTGGTATGAAACTAAAGGATTTCTAAGAGGAAAAGCAAGGGTAGCAGTATGGGGAAGGAACTAAATCTGGTCGTTAGAAAAATAAGTCCCTGGCAGAGTGAAATGCCCGTATAATCTCATGTTTGGCGATTTTTTATTGTTTTAATTATACCATAATCCCGAAAATTGGCGATACCTTTGTACCCCCTGTTTAAAGGGGGTTTTTTATGTCCGATTTGCTGGAAATGATTGATAGGGACCGTCTCCCAAGGCATATTGCCATCATTATGGATGGGAATGGCAGATGGGCTAAAGAGAAGGGGGAAGACCGGCTTTTTGGTCATTTTCATGGTGTGGAAAGTGTAAGGAATATTGTTGAAGGATGTGCAGAATTGGGCGTTGAATACCTTACGTTGTATGCATTTTCTACCGAAAACTGGGACAGGCCGGAATATGAAGTAGTGGGTTTGATGGAGTTATTGGTCAGTACTATCCGGAAAGAGGTGGAAAGCCTGAATAAAAACAACATTCGCCTGCATGTGATTGGCGATATGAGTATGTTGCCGGAATATGCAAAAAAAGAACTGGATGAGGCCCTGGAAATAACAAAGGACAATAAAGGGCTGAACCTTATAATGGCATTGAGTTATAGCGGGAGGTGGGAGTTGTTGAATGCTGTAAAAAATATTGCCTACGAGGTAAAACAGGGGCGGTTGAATGTGGAGGAGATCAACCAGGATACGCTGCAGCATTTCCTTTGTACCAGTGACTTTCCTGATCCGGAACTGATGATAAGGACCAGTGGCGAGTACCGGATCAGCAACTTTCTGCTCTATCAACTGGCTTATGCTGAATTGTATTTTACCAATGTTCGCTGGCCTGATTTCAGAAAGGATAATTTATATGAAGCTATACTGGACTATCAAAACAGGGAAAGAAGGTTTGGAAAAACCAGTGAGCAACTGACAGATGCTAATGAAAGTTCAAAATTGTGAAACCAGGAACGAATCGTTCTAATTCAGGGTTTCTTTAACAAAGACTTTCGATATTAACCTTTAATTTGCCGCCGGATCAAAATGGCGGTATTTTTTATAAACCGCAGAAAATAAACTAATTAAGTCCCGCCATGGTGGGAAAGGACAGACCAGAACAATAAAACATGCAACGATTTTTACAAAGGCTTGGTGGTACTTTAATGACTGCAGTAATGTTTGTATTTACGGTTTCTGCGCAGGAAGTACCCGATACTACAAAGCCAACCTCAATAGATCCAAAGCTGATAGAATGGCAAAATGCCCGCAT
>JACDJC010003198.1_pt1 | contig 12048 bp, 14 predicted proteins | sample 7454191 | NCBI WGS metagenome assembly JACDJC01 (sample SAMN14253291, study PRJNA609438) | sludge metagenome | isolation source: sludge after 25d culture with pyrite and EDTA | collected 2018-12-20
CTCCGCCATCCGCTGCGCATCGGCCAGGATGCCGTGCAGCACGCGCAGCTCATGTTCGTCCGGACGGGACAGCGCGCAGGCGTAGGGCGGGCACTGCCCGCCGCTCTCATGCGACTCTTGGAGATACCGGAAAGCCGGCGGGCATTGCCCGCCCTACGGGGCGAAGCCGGCTAGCTGCCCTTCGCCAACTCCGCCATCCGCTGCGCATCGGCCAGGATGCCGTGCAGCACGCGCAGCTCATGTTCGTCCGGCCGCGCGCGCTGGAACAGCTTGCGCAGGCGCAGCATGATGGTGGTGGGCTCGCGGCCCTTGTGAAATTCGATATCGTCCAGCGTCTGCGCCAGATGGCGGTAGAACTGCTCCATCTGCGAGGCATCGGCAGGTGGTTCGTCGTGTTCGGGTGGCGGTGCCGGCAGCTCCTCGCCGAGCATGGCCACGCGCAGCTCGTAGGCCATCACCTGCACTGCCTGCGACAGGTTGAGCGAGCTGAAATCGTCCACGCTGGGAATCCGCACCATGGCGTGGCAACGCGCCAACTCCTCGTTCGCCAGGCCGCTGCGCTCGTTGCCGAACAGCAGCGCCACCTGCTCGCCACAGGCCGCTGCCGCCAGTACCTGCTGCGCCGCCTGGCGCGGGTTGAGCTCCGGCAGGGTTACCCCGCGCCGACGCGCCGACAAGCCCAGCACCAGATTGCAGCCTGCCAAGCCCTCGACCAGTTCGCCATGCACTCCGGCATTCGCCAGCACGTCGTCGGCACCGGCAGCCAGCGCGTTGGCCTCGCGGTCGGGAAAGCGCGCCGGCATGACCAGCTCCAGCCGCTGGAAACCCATGGTGCGAATCGCCCGCGCCGCGCTGCCGATATTGCCGGGATGAGAGGTGCGCACCAGCACGAAACGCAGGCGGGCGGCGAGGTCGGAAAGGTCGGGCATGGATGAAACGGCTTGGCGACGGAAACGCCCAAGGATAACGGACGCGCGGCGACGCAGGCCCGCCTCTGCTAGAATCACCGGCTGCAACCCGTTCTCTTCCAAAGTCGAAACCATGGCCAGACCACACGTCACGATCGCGGCGCGCGCCGCGCGTTCTGCAGGCAATGTGATCCTGCGCTACATGAACCGCATCGACGGGCTGCACGTGGTCGAGAAGCAGCAGTGGGACTTCGTCTCCGAGGTCGACAAGCTGGCCGAAGCGGAAATCATCAAGGAACTGCGCCGCGCCTACCCCGACCACGCCATCCTGGCCGAGGAAAGCGGCCAGACCGGCAAGGGCCCGCTGACCTGGGTGATCGACCCGCTCGACGGCACCCACAACTATCTGCGCGGGATCCCGCATTTCTGCGTCTCCATCGCCCTGCTGGACAAGGGCGTGCCGATCCATGCCGTGGTGTTCGACCCGCTACGCGATGAGCTGTACACCGCCAGCAAGGGCGACGGCGCCTACCTCAACGACCGCCGCATGCGCGTGGGCAAGCGCGAGAACCTGGGCGGCGCGATGATCGCCACCGGTTTCCCGTTTCGCCAGCGCGAACACCTCACCGCCCAACTCGACATGACCCGCGCCATCCTGGGCCAGGCCGAGGACATCCGCCGCTCTGGCTCCGCCGCGCTGGACCTGGCTTACGTCGCCGCCGGCCGCTACGACGGCTACTTCGAGATCGGCCTGAAGCCCTGGGACCTGGCAGCCGGCGTGTTGCTGGTGCATGAGGCCGGTGGTCGCTACTGCGACTTCGCCGGCCGCGACGGCATCCCGGAGAGCGGCAACATCGTCGCCGGCAACCTCAATGTAGCCAAGGCGATGGTCGACACCATCGGGCAGCAGGCGACACCGGGGTTGCTCAAGGCCTGAACGATCTGCCCGGCTGAAACCGACGAAGGCGCCCGCAGGCGCCTTTTTCGTGCTGGCCGACCATCATCGCGGGGCACGGGAACCCCGCAACGGGCAGATCCATCTACTGGCATGCAAGGCCACACGCGAAGCTGCTCACGCAACCCACTCCGCGCTGTCACACCAGGCCACCGGGTTGCCACCGCCTTCGCAGGTCCACGCCATGCATTCCCTACCCAGCCCGCGCAATCACCGGCCCCCCAGACACCCCGCCGGATGCCAGGGAAGCCGGCATGCCAGGAGCAACCGATGAACCGTCTCGCGCGGCGACTGGGTGGCGCGCTGGCACGCTACCTGAATCATCCGGCACGCGGACCCTACCCGCACCTGCCGGCCAACCTGACGGCGTTGCGGCAAATCCTGCGCCCGGCCGACGTCGTGCTGGTCGAGGGCCGCGCGCGCATCAGCACGGCCATCAAGTACCTGACCCAATCCACCTGGTCGCATGTGGCGCTCTACGTGGGCGATTACGCCGGTCACGCCTTGGCCGGGCGCCCCCACCTGCTGGTCGAGGCCGACACCGAACAAGGTGTGCATCTGCTCGACCTGCAGGCTCTGGGCGGCTATCACTTGCGTATCTGTCGGCCAATGGGACTGAGCGACGCTGACGCCCATCGCGTGGTGGATTACACCATCGCGCGACTGGGTCAGCGTTACGACCTCAAGAACGTATTCGACCTGGCGCGTTATCTGCTGCCGACCCCGCCGGTGCCCGGCCCATGGCGGCGGCGCATGCTGGCGCTGGGTAGCGGTGACCCCACGCGCGCCATCTGCTCCACCCTGGTGGCGGAAGCCTTCCAGTCGGTGCAGTTCCCGATCCTGCCGCTCATCCGCACCGAATCCGCCGCTACACCCGAATGCCACGATTGCGTCCGCGAAATCTTCCACATCCGCGACCACAGCCTGTACACCCCGCGCGACTTCGACGTATCACCGTATTTCGAAGTCATCAAGCCGTCGCTGACCCGGGGTTTCAACTACAAGCAACTGACGTGGGACGCTGATGCCGTGCAACACGCATCGGGTTGATGGCGCGACCATAGACGCCCATCCGGTGATCGAGCACACGGGGCCGCCGGGCAAAGCCCTGTCTCTTGATGATCACATCTCGATTGAATACCGCGGCACGAGCCGGCGGGCAGTGCCCGCCCTACAGTCGCCCCCGCCGCAGGGCGGGCACTGCCCGCCGGCTCTTCTGCATCAATGCAGGATGCGATCAAGAGACAGGGAACCGTCGGGGAAGATGCTCCGTCCCTACTGCTCAAACACCAGCGCTTCCGGCTGTGCACCAAGCCGGCGCAGAGTTTGCATCACGGCGTCGTTGAATGGCGGTGGTCCGCAGACATAAAAATGCTGATTCCAGTCCTCGATGCGGCGTTTCAGCAAGTCCTCGTCCACACGGCCCGCCTCGAAGCCGGGGCTGGCATCACGATCGACCAGGAACAGCGCGTGCTCGCCGAAGGCTGCGCGCAATTCCTTCTCACAGATCACATCGGCAGTGGTCTTGTTGGCAAAGATCAGGCCATGGCCCGCAAGCCGCCCTTCGTCGCGCAAGTGGCGCATGATCGCGAGAAAGGGCGTGATCCCGGCACCTCCGGCGATGAATGTGCCGGGGCCCCGATAGCCGATCGTGCCCCAGGGGTCGGAGATCGTCAGCGCGGCGCCCGGCTGCAACCGGGCCAGTGCGCGAGTCATGCCCGCGTGCCCGGCATAGATCTTGATCGTGAATTCCAGCACCCCCGCCATGGTCGACGAGGTCGGCGTGAAGGGGCGGGACTGATCGCGCCAGCTGTCGGCGTCGATGGCCAGATCCACTCCTTGCCCCGGTTCGAAGGTGAACCCTTCGGGACGGAGCAGGACAAAGCGAAGGACGTCGTGCGTGACGAATTCCTTCATCAACAGGGTTGTTAGGTGATTCACGGGGAGCTCCTTCGGCAACGGTGAAGCCGGCCCGCTTCTTGTGCGGGCCGGACCGTCTCGGCTTATGCGTGCGGCGAATGTGCTACTGCACCACCAGGGTTGCCTGCATCGTGGGGTGGAACTTGCAGAAGAAAGCCACGGTGCCGTCCCTGGCTGTCATGCGTACCGTGGCGCCGGGTTTGAGATCGACGTCGAAGCTACCGTCGCGGGCGGTGGCGCTGTGTTCGAAGATGTCGCGATTGACCCATTCAATGATGTCGGCGGCGCGAACGTCGGGGGGCATCGGGCCAAATGCCATCTTGTCGACCACGATCACGTGCACGCGCGGCGCCTGCGCCGCGCCGGTGGCCGTGGCAGGTACCACCGCGGCGGTTGCCAGCAGCAGGCCGGCGAGCATGATCACGATACGAAACATGGCGTGCTCCCTACTTCAGGCTCTGCGCCAGATGCTCGGCGTGCATCTGGTGCGACTGGAACAGCTTCAGGCCGGTTTCCAGCAGCGACTTCAGCTCCGCGTTCTGCGCCGACGGAATCAACGTGTCGCCGAGTGCGGCATTGACTGCCTGGTGGAAGGCGACTTCGTTCGCGACATATGCCATGTCGTATTCACTACCGTTGAGCGCGGCAAGCTTCTCCTGCTCGGCGGCCGCGTTGCTGGCCAGTGACTGGCTGGTGGCGTTGTCTTGCGGCGTCACGCCCAGTTTCTTCACCAGCGCCAGCGCCTGGTCGTTCACCGCGGCGTGGTCGCGCGCCATTTCCTCGGCGAAGGCGCGTACCTGCGGATTCTGCGACTTCTGCAGCGCCTGTTCCGCCGCGGTAACGTCGATGGCGCCGGCGGTATAGGCGATGTGCGCGATCTGCGCGTCATTGATGGAAGGAGCGGAGGTGGCAGCGTTTACGCCGGCCACGGAACTGGCGACAAAGGCGAGGCCGAGGGCGATGGCAAACAGCGGCTTGTTCATGAGGAATGTTTCCTTGGTGTGGGTGAGAGGCGAGCAACCGTCGCCAGTGCCCATCTGATGCAATGCCAGCGTGCAGGTTCCCGCTCCGTGTACGGGAACCGCGCTGGCACCAGTTGCATCGCATGGAATGTCTCCACCAACGAAACCACGCCCATGCTCGACTTCGATCAAACCCTTGTGCCGCTGCCAGCTGCACCCTTGTCCGCCAGCGAAAGCCCGCGACCCACCCGCGCCGAAGCGGAGGCGGCGGTACGTACCTTGATTCGCTGGGCCGGCGACGATCCCTCACGTGAGGGCTTGCTGGCCACGCCGGCGCGCGTGGTACGCGCTTACGAGGAATGGTTTGCCGGCTACCGCCAAAACCCGGTCAGCCTGCTCAGCCGTACCTTCGGTGAAGTCGGTGGCTATGACGACGTGGTGATCCTGCGCGACATCCCGTTGCAATCGACGTGCGAACACCACATGGCGGCGATCCGCGGCGTCGTGCACATCGCCTACCTGCCGCGTCGGCGCGTGGTCGGCATCTCCAAGCTCGCGCGGCTGGTCGAGGCCTTCGGCCGGCGCCTGCAGATCCAGGAGCGACTGACCACGGAGATCGCCGATACCCTGGCCCAGGTGCTGCAACCACGCGGGGTGGCGGTGATCGTGCAGGCCAGCCACGCATGCCTGTCATCACGCGGGGTGCGCGTGCACGACGTGTCGATGCAGACTCGCCGGCTGCTCGGCGAGTTCGCGCAGGAACCGCGGCGGCGGGAGATCCTGGCCACCCTGGCAGGTTGAGCCCGGGAACCTCCGGGCATGCAATTGCATCGAATCGGGTGTAGAAGGAGAAAATCATGCCTATCCCTGCCCATGTTGCACCCGTCGACTACACCGCGCTGGACGATCATGCGCTAGTGGCGCTCGTTCTCAGCGGCAAGCGCGAAGCGTTCCGTCACATCATGCAACGCTGCAACCAGCGCCTGTTCCGCGTCGCGCGCGCCGTGATCGGCGAGGACTCGGAAGCAGAAGATGTGTTGCAGGAGTCATATATGCGTGCCTACCACAAGCTGGATTCGTTCCGCGGCGATTCGACCCTGTTGACCTGGCTGACCACGATCGTGCTGAACGAGGCCCGCGGCCGCTTGCGCAAACGCCGCCCCATGGTCGGGCTGGAGCAGATCGACGCGGCGCCTGACGACACGCACCAGGTCATCCAGTTTCCCTCGAAGTTCGGTAGTGAGGATCCGGCCGCCTCTGCGGCGCGCGCAGAGATCCGCCACCTGCTTGAACACGCCATCGACAAATTGCCGCCAGCGTTCCGCATTGTCTACATGATGCGCGAGGTCGAGGAATACAGCGTGGAAGAGACCGCCAACCAGCTCGGCATCAAGGCGGAAACGGTGAAGACCCGCCTGCACCGCGCGCGCCGCCTGTTGCGCATCTCTCTGCGCGATCGACTGGCGAGCACCATGGGCGAAGCATTCCCGTTCATGGGCGCGCGCTGCGCCCGCGTCACCGAGGCGGTGATGGCACAGCTGGACGCCGAGGCGGGCGGCGCCTGACCTTGCCAGCCATCGGCGTTGTTCAAGCCGGACAAGCCGGAACGAACGCGTCGATCAACCAGACTGCGACGTTCATCGCGTCAGGACGGCTCCTGCCCACCCTCGCGCAGGACATTGCGCAAGAATGGAATCGTGACCCGCCGCTGCGCCGCCAGCGACGCCTGGTCCAGCTTGTCCAGCAGATCCAGCAGCGCCCCGAGATCGCGCGCATACCGCGCAAACAGCCAATCCAGCACGCCGTCATCCAGTTCAATACCGCGCGCGGCTGCCCGCGCCCTGAGCACGACGCGGCGCTCGGCGTCATCCAGCGGCTTCAATGCAAACTGGGTGCAGGCGCCGAGGCGCGAGCGCAGGTCGGGCAGCGCGATGCCGAGTTGGGTGGGCGTGGCATCGGCGGCGAACAGCAGCGCGCTGCCGTCGGCGTGGGTGCGGTTGTAGAGGTCGAACAGCGCGTGCTCGGCCTGGTGGTTGCCTGCAATGACGCCAAGGTCGTCCAGCGCCAGCAGTTCGCTGCCGGCGACGCCGCGCAAGGCGGCCGCGTGATCGCTGATCGTGGCCAGCGGCAAGTATTGCGCGCGCCGACCAGCCGCGGTGGCGGCCTGGCAGGTCGCCAGCAACAAGTGACTGCGGCCGCTGCCGCTGGCGCCATGCAGGTAGATCCACGGCGCCCCTGGTTCGATCGCAAGCGCGCGCACCGCGTCCAGCGCGACCGCGTTGGCGCCCGCATGGAAATGTTCAAAGCGCTGGCGGTGCGGCCAGCGCAGCGCCAGCGGCAGCTGTTGATTCATTCGGCAGCCTGGTCGTCCGGTGTCGCCACGATGACGGTGTCGGCGGCGACCTCGCTGGTGACGGGCGCGCCGGCTTCCGCGTCGGCAATCACCGGGTCGTCCGGCCCCCTTTCGTTGTACAGCTCGCTCATCCGGTAACGTTCAAGCAGATAGCGCAGCAACACCAGGATCACCGAGGCTGCCGGCAACGCCAGCAGCACGCCGAGGAAGCCGAACAGATAGCCGCCAGCCAGTACCGCGAAGATCACCGCCACCGGGTGCAAGCCGATCTTGTCGCCGACCAGTTTGGGCACCAGCACGTAGCCCTCCAGCAGTTGGCCCACTGCAAATACGCCGCAGACCAGCAACACGTGGGTCCAGTCGCCGAACTGCACCAGCGCGGCGATGATCGCAGCCACGAAACCGACGATGAAGCCCAGATACGGCACGAAGCTGAGCAGGCCGGCGACCATGCCGATCAGCAGCCCGACCGAGAGGCCGGTCAACTCCAGGCCGGCGCCGTAGAACACGCCCAGCGCCAGCATCACCAGCAACTGGCCGCGCACGAAAGCGCCCAGGATGTTGTCGGACTCACGCGCCAGGCGCGCGATGGTCGGCTGGATCGAGCGCGGCAGCATGCCATCGATCATGGCCACCAGCCGATCCCAATCGCGCAACAGATAGAACGCAACCACCGGGATCAGCACCAGGTTGGTCAGCCACATCGCAATGCCCACGCCCGAACGCGACACCTTGCCCAGCACCACCGTGGCCACGCCGCCAATGGAGCCGATATGTTCCTTGATCCCATTCAGCAGCCTCTCGCTGTCGAAGAGATGGGGGTCCAGATGCAGCCGTGCCTGCAGCCACGGCCATGCCACGTGCTGCGCCCAGTCACCGTAATGCGGCAGATTGGTGATCAGGTTCTCGATCTGGCGCGCGATCAGCGGGATCAGCAACAGCAGCACGCCGACGACGGCAATCAGCAACACCACGAACACGATTGTGGCCGCCCACATGCGACCGAGTCCCATCCGTTCCAGCCGGTCGGCCAGCGGATCGCCCAGATAGGCCAGCATCGCGGCGATCGCGAAGGGCATCAGTACCGGCGCCAGCAGCCAGATCAGATAGACGATGACCGCCGTGATCGCGAACAACTGCCAACGGCGCGCTATTTCCCGGCCCTGATTCACAGGGAATTCCCGTGCAACCAGCGCAGGTTGGCGTCGGCCCCGTCATGCGGCTGGCCCTGCAGCAGCAGGCGGCCCTCGGCGGCGAGGTTCGCGGCCAGCGCGCCCATCGGGACGGAGGCCTTGACGTCGAGCAGCACACCATCGTTCAACGCGCCGATGGTGGTCACCCGCTGCACCGATGGGTCGGCATTCAACGTGGCCAGCAGGCTCGCATAGTCGCGCGCCGATTCCAGCCCGCTGACCCACAACTTGCCTTGGCTGGCGACCGACCCGATCACGTTGAGCTGCTGGCCGAGGCGGTCGACCAGGCCGTTGCCGGCTTCGGCCAGCAAGGCCTCCTCGGTGGCGCCTTGGTTGCTCCAGCGTTGCACCGGTCCGCCGGAGATCAGCGTCCAGTCGGCCGTGCCACCGTGCAGCTTGCCCAGCAGCACCAGCCCGGTGTGGTACTGCCGGTTGATCGTCGCCAGCGTGGCTGGATCCACTGCGGCTACGCTGGCCGGATCGATCTGGCTCCCCGCCGCCGGATACACCACGGTGGTGCCGCGCGCAGCCGCCATGGTGGCCAGGCTTGCCAGCTCCGTCTCGTCGAGTGCACTGCCGTCCGCACGCTGCACCAGCAGCAACACGGGCGGCTTGATGCCCGCGCTGGCCACGCCCAGTTTGGCGGTCAGCCGGCGCACCGAGGATGGCGCGAAGTCCACGTTCAGCACCAGGCCGGTGGCGGCGCGCTGGTACTGGAACTTCTGCACCAGTGAACTGGCGCCGCTCAAGGCCTCGGCATAGCCGGGATTCCTGCGCAGATCCTGTCCGCCGGCCACCCGCGTCATGACTTGCACCAATGCCGTGGCGAAGGCCTGGTCACGCTGCGCATCACTGGTGTCGGTAACCGGCACGGTCACCGAATAAGGTGAGCCGGATGCCTGTGCGTGCAGCGGTGGCAGCGCGGCAAGACCCAGCAGCAGAAAAGCGGTCAACAGGTGGAGCATGCGCATAGGCACGATGATCTTCCTCGGGAAACACCCGCGAAGTCTGCCCAATCCCGCCGGCAGCGTCCATCGTCGCGATGCTGGAGCAGCCGACGATACGCCGGGTCTGCCGGGTTTCAGGAGCGCATCCTGCTAAACTTGCGCGTTTCTTCCTCGCCGGTTTTCGCCATGTCTGACGCCCTTACCTACCGCGCCGCCGGTGTCGATATCGATGCCGGCAATGCCGTGGTCGAACGCATCAAGCCGCTGGTCAAGCGCACCTTCCGCCCCGAGGTGATGGGCGGGCTGGGTGGCTTCGGCGGCCTGTTTGATCTTTCTGGCCGCTACCGCGAGCCGGTGCTGGTCTCCGGCACCGACGGCGTCGGTACCAAGCTGAAGCTGGCGCAGATCCTCGGTCGCCACGACACCATCGGCATCGACCTGGTCGGCATGTGCGTCAACGACGTATTGGTGCAGGGGGCCGAGCCGCTGTTCTTCCTCGATTACTTCGCCACCGGCAAACTCGACGTGGAGACCACGGTGGCCGTGGTCAGCGGCATCGCCAAGGGCTGCGAACTGGCCGGCTGCGCCCTGATCGGGGGCGAAACCGCCGAAATGCCGGATATGTACCCGCCGGGCGAATACGATCTGGCCGGTTTCACCGTGGGCGCAGTGGAGAAATCGCAGATGCTGACCGGCGAAGCCATCGTCGCCGGCGATGTCATCCTCGGCGTGGCCTCCAGTGGTCCGCATTCGAATGGCTATTCGCTGATCCGCAAGATTCTCGAGCGCGCCGGCAATCCGCTGGATCTCGACCTCGGTGGCGTGACGCTGGCCGACGCGCTGATGGCGCCGACCACGATCTACGTGAAGCCGATGCTTGAACTGTTGAAGGAAAGCCCGATCCACGGCATGGCCCACATCACTGGCGGCGGCCTCAGGGAAAACATCATCCGGGTGGTACCCGATGGCCTCGGCATTGTGCTGGACGCCTCCGCCATCGTGCTGCCGCCGGTGTTCGACTGGCTGATGCGCGAGGGCAAGGTGGCACGCGAGGAAATGTGGCGCACCTTCAACTGCGGCGTCGGCTTCACCGTGATCCTGCCGCGCGAGGCGGTGGCCGCTGCATCGGCATTGCTGGCGCGACACGCATTGGCCAGCTCGGTGATCGGCGAGATAGCACCCGCGCAGGGCGACGAACGCGTGCATATCGGCTGATCCGCTACATGTCGGACACACCTTCCAGGGTCGCCGTGCTCGCCTCCGGGCGCGGCAGCAACCTCGCCGCCCTGCTCGATGCGCGCGAACGCGGCGAGCTGCCGGTCGAGTTCGTGCTGGTCGGCAGCGACAAGGCCGATGCTGGCGCGCTGCGCCTGGCCGAGGCGGCGAACATTCCCACTCTGGCGCTGGACCCGCGCGGATATCCAGATCGACGCGCGTTCGATCTGGAGCTGCTCGACCGGATTGCCGCCAGCGGCGCGGAGCTGCTGGTGCTGGCCGGTTTCATGCGCGTCATCGATGGCGAGGCGCTACGCCCGTGGACAGGCCGCATCATCAACATCCACCCCTCGCTGCTGCCGAAATACCGCGGTCTGCACACGCATCGCCGCGCGCTCGAAGCGGGCGACCGCGAACATGGCGCCAGCGTGCACTTCGTCACCGCCGAACTCGATGGTGGGCCGGTGATCGCGCAGGCTCACCTGGTGATCGAACCCGGCGACGACGAAGAGCGCCTGGCGCAGCGCCTGCTGCCGCTGGAACACCGCCTGCTGCCGGCGGTACTGACCTTGCTGGCCAACCGGCGCCTGCAATGGGAGTCAGGCGCAGTGCAGTGCGACGGGCTGCCGCTGTCGGCACCGTTGATCCTGGGCGATCAGGGGCTTGAGTGATGCGCTGTTCAGCCCGGCATCGGCAGACTCGACGCATGACACTCCGATTCCTGCTCGCTCCCCTGCTCGGTCTCGCCCTGCTTCTTGGCGGCGCGAACGCCGCTGCCACCATCCCGACCGCCTTCACCGCCACTTACAAGGTGCTGCGCGGCGGCAGCCCGATGGGCACCGCCACAATCAGCCTGCATGATGATGGCAACGGCGAGTGGACCTACCGCAAAAAGGTTGAGAGTACCGGTGGCCTGGCGGCGATGCTTGGCGCCAGCGTGGACGAAACCTCGCGCTTCCGCTGGAAGGGCGACCTGCCCGAAGCGCTCAGCTACGACTACGACCTGCGCACCGGGATCAAGAACAGGAAGCGTCACCTGCGCGTCGACTGGAGCACCAACCAGGTCCACGTCGACGGCAGCAAGGGCACCCAGACCTATCCGGCCAAGCCCGGCATCGTCGAGCGCAATACCTTGCCGCTGGCGCTGGGCGTGGCCTTGCAGGCGGGCCAGCAACAAGTGGCGCTGGCGGTCGCCGTGCGCCAGGAAGTGCAGACGCAGCAATTCAAGGTGATCGGCAAGGAAACCGTGAACGTTCCGGCCGGCAACTTCCAAGCCGAGCGGGTCGACCGCACCGACGCCGACCGCGGCTACAGCGCCTGGTACGCCCCCGATCGCTATCCGGTGCCAGTGAAGCTGTCGCAGCACGATGGCGGCGATCTGGTGATGGAACTGGTCAGCTACCAGGCCCATTGAGCCACGACTCGTCCCACCTGCCTCGCGGTAACAAAGGACCTCGATTGCTCCCCCTGCTTGCGGCTGTCTCTTGATCAGATCTCGATTGAACACCACGGCAAGAGCCGGCGGGGCGGGGGGCCCCCCCCCACAAACCGCCCCGGGGGCGGGGCGGGCCCCCCCCCCGGGGGGGCCCAAGCGC
>JACDJC010003199.1_pt1 | contig 12046 bp, 7 predicted proteins | sample 7454191 | NCBI WGS metagenome assembly JACDJC01 (sample SAMN14253291, study PRJNA609438) | sludge metagenome | isolation source: sludge after 25d culture with pyrite and EDTA | collected 2018-12-20
GGTCCCGCGCACCGGACCGAACGTCATGCTCGCGTCGGCGTTCTTCCGCGACGATCACGGTGACGGCTGCGACTACCACGCCGAGACCGACGGCGACGGAGCGGTGTCCAAGGTCTACGTCCGCCGCCCCGACGACTCGTGGGGCCAGTGGAACCCGCAGAGCATCGAGTGGGAGGACGCCGGGGACGCCTCCGAGAACGACCTCATGCCGCTGGACGACAACGGGGCCTACATCGTCGCGATGCGCCAGTCCGAGAACGGCGGAGCGCCGGTCGCGCCGCACGACATCCACCCGATGGAGTGGGCGGCTGCCGACGAGGCGTACGACGACATCGCTGACGAGGTCGACTCCTTCGAGGAGACCGAGCCGGAGTTCTTCGTCCAGACCGACGAGAGCGACGACACCCAGGTCCACGCGCTCTACGCGAAGCGCGACGGCAAATGGTTCGTCTGGGACGAGAACGACGCCGACTGGCGCGCCACCCCGGAGCCGACCAACGTCGCGCAGGTGGACGACGACGAGGCCGAGCAGGTCGGTCGGTTCCTGTCGTGGGCGCAGGACGGCGTGGATCCGGGCGACGACACGATCACCGCCGCCACGCGCATCCCGAAGACCGGCACCCGCGCGCGCCGCGCGGACCAGCCCGGCCAGGTGCAGCGCCCGTCCAGCCGCGTCCCCGGCTCGGAGCGCTCGCCCTACACCAGCCGCACCACCGCGCCCGGCCAGTCCTGGTTCCGCAAGGCCGGGAAGAAGAGCCCGTACTACGCCCCCGGCGAGTACGGTCCGTCCGAGTCCCAGCCGGGCACCGATGGCTACACCCCGCAGGAGCGCAGCGCCAACGCCAAGAAGCAGGTGCGCGACGGCGCGGGTCGCTTCGCGCAGGGCGGTTCTACCGTTTCCACGAAGGCGGGCACGGGCACGATCACCAAGATCGACCCGACCACCCAGCAGGTGCAGGTGCAGTACGGCGACGGCACGTCCGCGTGGGTCAACGCCAAGGAGACCCGCGTGCAGTCCGACAACGCGGGCGCGTCGTCCAACCCGAACAGCCCGTACCGCACGAGCAACGACGGCGGCGAGGTCTGGCTGCCCGCCGACGGCCCGCGCGCGACGGCGAGCACGCCGAAGGCGTACCTGTCCCAGCTCCAGCCGATGCTGACCAGCGAGCAGCTCAGCGCGATGCTGGACAACACCTCCGGCTACTTCGCCCAGGAGCGTGCGCGCGCCGCGCGGATCAACCAGAACTGGAACAGCACCGGCCGCGCTGTCACCGCGTCGGCGAACCACGACGGCGTCATGGTCGCATTCTTCCTCGACCCCGAGATGGCGCAGCAGTTCGCGGTCGACGGCGGCGAGCCGCCCGAGGCGCTGCACATGACGCTGGCCTACCTGGGCGACCAGGGCGAGGCCGGGGTCAGCGCCGACGACCTCGCGCGCATCGTGGGCGAGTGGGCCGCGCAGACCCCGCCGATCACGGGCGAGATCTCCGGCCACGGCGTCTTCACCAACGGCGACAAGCCCGTGACGCACATGTCGGTCGACTGCCCCGACCTCCCGGCCGCGCGCCAGTCGCTGATCGAGCACCTCCAGGCCAACGGCATGCACCCGCGCATGGACCACGGCTTCGACCCGCACATCACGCTGGCCTACGACGACAAGCCGGTCGACGTCCCCGCCACCCCGGTGACCTTCAACAAGGTCACGGTGTCCCACGGCGAGAACGACATGGACATGCCGATGGGCGACGCCGTGCCGATGATGGCGGCGGCTGCCAAGGACGACACCCCGATGACGCCGGAGACCTCCGACGTCGAGCCGCTGCACCTCGCGATCGTGGACCCGGTCGACAAGAGCGCCGTCATGGAGCTCATCGACCTCGTGCCCGCGTCCGCGAACTCGACCGCGCCGGTCCTGTTCAAGCGCACGGCGAAGGGCTGGGAGCAGGACGACAACCTGCTCTCCTCGCTCCAGGGCGCGACCCCGCCGCCCGTGGTGACGCTGGACAAGAACGTCTTCGCCGACGTGCTCAAGCAGGTCGACACGACGCTCGCGCAGAAGAAGACCGAGGACCCGGCTGCGGTCGCAGCGTCCGGCGAGATCGCGCTGTACAACGAGTACGGCGAGCTCCTCCCGGCGCTGGTCGCTGCGGGCGGGCAGGAGATCACGCCGAAGGACATCGCGGCGACCGAGCGGCTCAAGCGGTACTGGACCGTGGGTCCCGGTGGCGCGAAGATCCGCTGGGGACAGGGCGGCGACTTCAACCGCTGCGTGCGTCACCTCACCAAGTACCTCGGCCCGCGCGCCAAGGGCTACTGCCAGCTCCGCCACCACGACGTGCTCGGCTTCTACACGGGCACGCACGCGAAGATGCTGCGCGGCAAGCGGCGCGGCGTTCGCGGCGGCGCGATGTTCGACATCCCCGAGGAGCAGGTCCGCATCGAGCTCCTCGCGTCCTGGGAGCGCGCGGAGCGCACGCCGGTCACCGCCGACGGCGCTCCTCCGATGACCGGCGCGCGCTTCCGCATCCCGATCGTCGTGCCCGAGGGCGTGCCGACCGGCGACGGCCGGATCTTCAAGCCGCTGGCGGTCACCACCCGCGACCTTCCGCTGCCGCTGATGTGGCAGCTCAAGACCGGCGAGGGCCACGACGGCTCCGTCATCATCGGTCGGATCGACTCGATCGAGCGCATCTCCAACGGTCTCGGGAACGCCTACGGCGTCTTCGACACCAACCCGCACGCGGTCGAGGCCGAGCGTCTCGTCCGTGAGGGCTTCCTGCGCGGCGTCTCCGCCGACCTCGACAACTTCGAGGCCGAGACGGCGAAGGCCGACGACGAGCTCGGCAAGGAATCGGACGACAAGTCCGAGAAGATCGCACCTGAGCAGACCACGATCTCCCGCGCGCGGGTCATGGGCGTCACCGCCGTCCCGAAGCCCGCGTTCCAGGAGTGCACGATCGAGCTTCTCGAAGACGAACCCGAGCAGGAGGTCCCCGTGATCACCGATGGCGTGTACTCCGAGCGCGACGACGAGGCGCTCGTCGCCTGTGCGCTCGTCGCGTCGCAGATCCCGATCGTGCCTCCGGCCGACTGGTTCGGCGACCCCGGTCTGCGCGAGCCCACCCCGCTGACGGTCACCGACGACGGCCGGGTCTTCGGCCACATCGCCGCGTGGCACGTCGACCACATCGGGATGGCGTTCGGTACCAAGCCCCCGCGCTCGCGCAGCGGCTACAAGTACTTCCACACGGGCGTCGTGCGCACCGACGACGGCAAGGACGTCCCGGTCGGCCAGCTCACGCTGGCAGGCGGGCACGCCAAGCTGGAGCTCACCGCCGACGCGGCGGTGAAGCACTACGACGACACGAAGTCCGCCGTCGCCGACGTGCACGCGGGCGAGGACGCGTACGGCATCTGGGTCGCGGGCGCGCTGCGCCCCGACGTGGACGCCGCGAAGATCCGCACTTTCCGCGCCTCCGCCCCGTCGGGCGACTGGCGACCGATCAACGGTCGGCTGGAGCTCGTGGCCGTCTGCCAGGTCAACGTCCCCGGCTTCCCGATCGCGCGCGCCCGCGTCGCCTCGGGCTACGTCACCGCGCTCGTCGCGGCCGGTGCCGCACCGCTGGCCCAGCTCAAGGGCCTGTCGGTCGAGGACCGCGTCAAGAAGCTGGAGGCCGAGGCCCTCCAGGCGAAGATGGACGCGGTGCAGGCACGCATGGCCCCGACCCTCTCCGCGCACGCGCAGGAGATGTCGGTGCGCGCGAGCGCGGCCCGCGAGCGCATGCAGGCGCTGCTCGCCGACGCCACCGACTTCGCGGACTACTCGCCCGAGACGCGCATGGACTACGCCCGCAAGGGCTGGGCCATGCCCGGCGACGGCGCGTACCCGATCGCCAACGTCGCCGACCTCAAGAACGCGATCCGCGCCTACGGCCGGGCCGCGTCGGGCGACAAGGCCAAGGTGCGCCGCCACATCATGCGGCGGGCGCGCGGTCTCGGCCGTGCCGACCTCATCCCGTCGGCCTGGACCTCGGCCAGCGTCGAGGAGCGCCACCAGGACGTCAAGGCGGCGTTCTCCGAACTGGCACAAGGGATCCAGACGCTCAACGCTGCGGCGGGCGTCCAGGCCCCGCTGGAGGATCTGATCACCAAGCGCGACGAGCTCATGGCGCGCGTGGCGGCGGTCACCTCGCCGGGCAAGCCCGACGCCGATCACCCGGCTGTGGAGGTCGACGGCTCCGAGGCGCAGGCCCCGGTCGTGGACAAGGCCCCGGCCAAGCCGAAGTTCGACCCGAGCGAGCACCCGCGCTTCTCGGACAACGGCCAGTTCCGCCAGGTGATGGCGCGCCTGCGCTCCGGCATCCAGGGCCAGGCGGGCACCGAGACCATCGCGCGCCAGATCGATCACGTCATGGAGCTCATGGACGAGGGCGATCTCTCGAAGATCGACTCCGAGGGCAAGAACCTCATGAAGGCGATCAAGGACGCGGCCGAGACGACCGACCACAAGGACATCTCGGAGAACCTGCGCGCAGGCTTCAAGGCGCTCGGCATCGAGCTCGCGAAGCTCCCGCTGCCGCAGGGCCAGGACACCGTGACGATGCGCTGGACCGACCTCCCGGTCGACCTCCAGAACACCGTGGACGACGTCATGACCAAGCTCAAGAACCACCTGGAGCCGGACGCGTACGCCAAGGTCACCAGCGAGATGTCCTCGTACAAGTCGGGCGTCGACCTCGCGACCAGCGACCAGATCCAGAGCTGGCTCTCCAGCATGCTCCAGTACCTGCTCGACGGCTAAGAAATCTCGGTGTGTCGCCGTTGCGTAATCGCAGGATCAGCCTGCTAGCGTGGCGGACAGACAGGTGTCCTCCCCTGCGCACTCCTGCGCGGCGCGGCCCCCTGAGTCGAGCGACACGAGCACTGACGTAGTGCTGACACCCAGACTCAGAGTGTGGCTTTCAGCGCACGTCATTACCCAGGAGGCGCGACGTGGATCAGATCAAGTCGATGCTGGACCGGCTTTCGGACCTGACCGATGCCGAGATGGCCGAGCTCCAGGAGCTCATCGTCTCGGAGTTCGAGTCCATCCAGAAGGAGGACCCGACGGCGCAGACGGTCGACGCGATGACCTCGCTCGCCGACGCGCTCGACTCGGTGAAGGGCGAATCCGTTCGCCGCACCGAGGAGCAGGCCGCTCTTGCGCAGCGCGCGGCTGAGGCCGCTGCTCGCGTGAAGGGCGACGGTTCCGAGGCCGCTGCCATGCCCATGGACGACGAGGAGAAGACCGAGCCGGTCGACAACCCCGTCGAGGAGGGCCAGGAGCCGCCTGCGGCTCCGCCCGTCGAGGTCCCCCCGGCCGACGACACCGAGGCTCCGGCCGAGGACGTCCCCGGCGACGAGGAGGACCCGAACAAGAAGAAGCCCGCGTTCTCGGACGAGTCCGAGGCCGAGCTCTCGACCGAGGCTCCGGCCGAGGCCGAGGCTGCGGTCGAGGTGCCCGCCGAGGCCGAGGCTTCCACCGAGACCCCGGCCGAGGCCGAGGCGTCCACGGACGCTCCGACCGAGGCCGCGCTGGCGACCGAAGGCGAGGAGCAGTCCGAGCTGTCGGCCGAGGAGCTGGCGAAGTGCAAGCCCAAGAAGACCGCTGGCGACGACTCGGCCGACGAGTCGGAGCTGAGCACGACCGAAGACCCCACCGCTGAACTCTCGGCGGACCCGACCAGCCCCATGGAGGACGCTGTGACCGCCTCTGGCATCGAGCCGCAGGACGAGGGCGTGGTTGTGACCCCGCCCGCTGACCACCTTCCCACCCCCGCGAGCGCCGCGACCATCACGATCACGGCGGGCGCGGACATCCCCGGCTACGGTGCCGGTTCGACCCTCACCGACATGTTCGACGTGGCGAAGGCGTTCTCGAAGCGCCTGCACACGCTGCGCGGCGTGACGGCGGGCGGCTCGGGCGAGCAGTACACCGTCGCCACGCTGAACTTCGACTACCCGGAGGAGCGCCGCCTCTCGGGCGACGACTCCTCGAACTGGAACAAGATCCAGGACGTCGTCTCCCCGGCCGCTCTGACCGCTGCTGCGGGCATCTGCGCGCCGCTGACCACGATCTACGACGTGAACACCGTCGGCATCACGGACCGCCCGGTCCGCGACGCCCTCGCGCGCTTCAACGCCGACCGTGGTGGCGTCCGCCTCTTCGGCACGCCGACCCTCGACACCGCCGCGACCGGCATCTGGAACACCTCGGGTGCCGCGACCAAGACCTGCGGCGACGCGGACTGCTCGGACCCGTCCGAGGTCATGGTCGACGCGATCTACTCCTGCCTCAAGTTCAGCAACTTCACCAACCGGTTCTTCCCGGAGATGATCAAGGCCAACACGGACCTCGCGCTCATCGCGCACGCCAAGCTGGCCGAGATCAACCTGCTCCAGGGCATCCAGGCCGGTTCGATCAAGGTCACCCGCACGTCGGGCGGCGCGGGCTACGCCCGTGAGGTGCTCGTCACGGTCTCGATGGCCGCGATGAACATGCGTCGCCGCTACCGTCTCGCGGACGACCAGCCGCTGCACGCGATCATCCCGACCTTCGTGCGCGACGCGATGCGCGCGGACCTCGCGCTCCAGATGCCGGGCGACGGCCTGGAGGCCCTGACCGTGGCCGACACGCAGATCGAGGCGTTCTTCCGCGCGCGGAAGATCAACGTCACGTGGTCGATCGAGTCGATCAACGCCAACGGCACCGCGCACGACGCCCCGGCCCAGTCGGCTGGCGCGCTCGCGCTGTTCGAGGACGCCGCGAACTTCGTCCTCTACCCCGAGGGCAAGTTCCTCTTCCTCGACGGCGGCACCCTCGACCTCGGCGTCGTCCGCGACGGCACCATGGTCGCGGCCAACGAGTACTCCACCTTCGTGGAGACCTTCGAGGCCGTCGCCACGGTCGCGGGCGCGGAGGCGCTCTGGGTCACCCTCAGCGGCCTGGAGGTCTCGGGTGCGGCGGGCGAGCTCGTCGCGCTGTCGGCCTACACCGGTAGCTGACCCGGCTGACACCGTCCGAGTTCACGCAGTCCAAAGGAGGAAGCAGCGATGGCTACCCAGGGATTCTTCCCAGCCACGAAGCCTGTCGCGTCCCCCACTGGGCTGCTGAACTCGGACGGTGTCGAGGTCGTTCGGCACTCCGGCGAGAACGTCGGCTGGATCAACGGTGCGCAGGACGTCGAGCTCCTCTCGGGAGCGTTCGACCTCTACGTCTCCGACTACTGCTCGGGCAGCCTCGACACGCTCGTCCAGACGGCCACCGACGTGTGCAAGGACACGACGTACCCCTTTGGGATCGTCGCGGCCTACGCACTCGAAGGCGTCATCGGCCTCTCGCTGGAGGACCGCAAGGACCGCGTCATGCACGCGGCCGAGGTGCTCACGCAGAAGGCCGTCGAGCACGAGTTCTGGACCGGCGACCTCGCGCTCGCATCGGGCCACCTCGACGCCTCGTACATCACGGGGTTCGGATCGATCGAGGTGTCCCCGGGCGGCGCTGGCACCGCTGCTGACCATGCGCTCTCCGCACTGGAGTGGGCGCTCGGTCAGAGCGACGCGGGGACCGGCGTCATCCACATGACGCGCGACGTCGCGAGCCGCCTGTCCCAGTTCCTCGTGAACGTGGGCGACAAGATCTACACGATCCTCGGCACTCCCGTCGTCGTCGGCTCCGGCTACGTCAGCGGCACCGACGGCGCGCCCGCAGGGGCTCCTCCGGGAGCTCCGGAGGCGTACCCCCCGATCCCGTCGATCGGCGCTGCGCCGACCACGTCGTGGATGTACGCCACCGGCCCCGTCGTCGTGCACCTCGGACCCGTCGAGTACATCGGCGAGCGCCGGGACGTCGCGACGAACGAGGCCATCGTTCTGGCGGGGCGACCCGCTGCGGTCTACTGGGACAGCGCCTGCCACTTCGCGGCAGAGGTCAACCTGAGCACCGCGCTCGGCTAACGACGCACGTCACACCCAACAACAGGCAGGGAGGCAGCCAAGTGGCTACCCAGGACTACGCCGCGAGCGTCCAGGGCGTGGCGATTCGCGTGACGCGGCTGAACGCCAACGGCACGCTCAGCACGACCCCCGGCGACTCCATCACGACCACCAAGTTCATCCGGGTCTCGTTCACGCCCGAGTACGAGGACGGCGACGAGATCATCGAGAAGGCGGCGGACGGCACCATCTGCGTCACCTTCAAGGCCCCCGACGTGCTCAAGCGCGTCAACCTGGAGATCGCGGTCTGCGAGCCGGACCCCGAGATCACCGCGCTGCTCTCGGGCGGTCTGCTCCTGACCGACGGCGACGGCCTGGCCGTCGGCTGGTCCTCCCCGCTCGTCGGTGAGGACGTCTCGGGTTACGGCGTCGCGGTCGAGGTCTGGTCGCGTGCGATCCAGTCGGGCAAGCCGTCCACGGTCTACCCGTACTACCACTGGATCTTCCCGTACGTGAAGACCCGGCAGAGCGGCGACCGTGTCATCGAGAACGGCCTGCTCGCGAACACGTTCGAGGGCTGGGGCGTCGGCAACATGGCCTTCGGCCGTGGCATCGACGGGCGCTGGGAGTGGCCGCAGGCCGACGACCGTCCGTACAGCTTCGGGCGTTCGACGTGGGCTCCGGTCGGCTACCAGGGCACCTACACCTGGTCGTCGGTCACGGGCGCGGCGACTCCGGTCACCACGCTCACGGACCCGACCCCGCCCCCGGACCTCAACGTCCGGTACGACGCGGGTGCGACCGCCAACCCGGCGACCGGCATGGTGGCGGGCAACACCCGTCCGGCCGTGGACGACAACGAGGCGTACGACTACGTCTACGCCTCCGAGGGCACGCCGGGGAGCTGATCCCCACGGAGCGACAGCACTGCGGTGGCCGGGCCGGTCTTTCCGGCCCGGCCATCGTGTAGCCCGGGACAGGAAGGGAGCTCGGCGTGTGGGCCACGACCGACGACCTCAGCGAGTCCGTCCGCTTCGATGCGCGAGCTGACGAGGCCATCGCTGCGGCGAGCCACATCCTGTGGGGGCTCTCGGGGCGCAAGTTCTCGGGCGCGCGCAGCGTCGTGGAGTTCTACGACTCGCGTCTGGGCATCGGGATGGTCAGCGGCCAGCTCGGGTCGATCCAGGCGCAGGCCGTCCTGCAAACCGCACCAGGAGCGCCAGTCTGCGCGGACTGCGGTTTCCCGCACAAGCTGCGCCTGCGCCATCGGCCGATCCAGCGCATCCTCTCGGTGCAGATCAACGGCACGCTGGTCTCGCCCGAGGACTACGCGCTCATCAACCGCGCGTACGTCGGCTTCCCGCTCTCGCACGTCGCGTGCGGCGCGACCTGCGTCCGTGTCGCCTACATCTGGGGCGTGAACCCGCCTGCGGGTGGCCGCGCGGCCTGCGTGCGCATGGCCGAGCAGTTCCTGCTCGCGTGGAACGAGAGCGACGAGTGCCGCCTCCCGGCGCGCGTCACCAACGTGACCCGGCAGGGCGTCTCCTGGACGATCCTGGACCCGCAGGACTTCCTCAACGACGGCCGTACCGGGCTCTACGAGGTCGACCTGTTCCTCAAGACGGTCAACCCCGACAAGGCGCGCCGTCCACCGCGCGTCTTCTCCCCCGACCTCCCGCGCGCGCAGACGATCATCCAGGACATCACGCCGCCCAGCGTCTCGCTCGACGCGACCGACCTCGGCCTGGTCGCTCCCGGCAACCCGGCGTGGTTCGTCGTCCAGTCCAGCCTGGTCCCGGTGGGCGCGCACACCCTCTATGCCGTCATCAACGGCGTCACCTACGACGCGACGCACTTCGCCACCAACATCGACGGCTCGGTCACCTTCGTCCTGTCCGGGCTGGAGACCTCCACGATGGTAGACGGCGACCCGTTCCTGATCCGTTCGCACCCGAACGTCGGCAGCGACACCACGGTCGTCAGCGGCAGCGTTCGTCTGGTGCAGGCATGACGGCGGCGGCGATGGAGTACACGGGGAGCGGGCGTGCGAACCGCGCGGCGCTGCGCGACATCAAGGTCCGGGTGACCTACGACCCGACGAAGTTCTCGCCTGTCGACCACCTGCCGCAGGGCACGATCAAGGAACTGATCATCTGGTCGCACGGCAGCCCGTCCCGGATGAAGCGGCTGCTCGCGCGCGAGCTCGACTCCCCGACGCCGCGCATCAAGCTGATCAAGCGGCTCTACGAGAAGCTCCAGGACCACGAGACGCGCGCCCGCGCGCAGCGGTGAATACCCGCACCACGACTGCGAAGATGAGCGAGTAGGAGAGGAGGTCGGACACGATGCCCGCTGGGACGTACAACATCACCATCGAGCAGGGGGCGACCTTCCGCCTGCGCCTCACGCTGACCGACGGTGTCGAACCGACACCGCTCACCGGGTACATCGCACGCATGCAGATCCGGCAGAAGGTGCAGTCGACCGAGGTCATCTACGCGCTGACGACCGAGAACGGCGGCATCACGATCACCGCGCTCGCCGGTCAGCTCGACCTCTACATCTCCGACGAGGACACGTCCGGGTTCACTTTCCGGAGCGCCGTCTACGACCTGGAGCTGGAGGACGTCGGATCCGGCGAGGTGGTCCGCGTCATCCAGGGGGCCATCATCCTGTCGCCCGAGGTGACCAGATGAGCGAGCCGTTCGGCGTGGAGGACATCACCGTCGTCCAGGAGCCGGTCTACGTGACCGTGGAGTCCCCGACGCATGAAGCCGTCCAGCTCACCAACGAGACCGTCTACGTGACGGTCGACAGCGTCACCGAGACCGTTGTGATCGAGGGTGCGCCGGTAGTCAACTCGACACCGAGCCCCATGCAGGAGCTCTCCGACGTGATCTCCTCCATCGAGGCGTACGTCGGGTACGCCGTCCCGGGAACGCTGCCCAGCGCTCCGGCATGGCACATCTGCCACGTGATGGACACGTCCGACGGGCCGGTCACCACGTGGGCACGTGGCGAGTCCGGCTCGCTGTTCAACCTCGTGTGGGACGCCCGTCTCAGCTACGCGTGGTCGTGATGACGAATCGCGTCGATCATCCTCGAAAGAAGGTGTGTAGGGCATGGCACTGATCACCGATCCGGACTTGCTGGCCGACAGCGCGACTGATGACGGTTCCCAGGAAACGTACATCGACACGGCGGCGAAGTCGGTCAAGTTGAACGTCGTCGGCAACCTCTCGACCGACGGCGTCACGCTCAAGGCGCTCTATTCCTTCCTCAAGGAGCAGTGGAAGAACGACCCGCTCACCAAGAACCTGCCCGCGTTCCCGTTCCCGATGATCCCCATCACCGACGAGTCCTACGAGTTCGTGGACGGCTGGGATTTCGAGGACAACACGTCGCGCTACCTCATCCGCACAGCCGGGTGGACGGTGCGCAACACGGCAGGGAACGTCACGCAGAAGTGGGCCGGTGTCATCGGTCTGGGCTCCATCGAGTCCAACGACCAGCTCTACTTCTACCAGGGCGCGGGAAGCCCGACGAACTTCCAGCTCACCGGTCAGGTGAACCAGGCCGTCCAGATCCTGCGCGACGACGACGGCGACGGGAACTTCGCCGAGGGCTCCGACTTCGACCGGCGCGCCGTGCTGAGCCTCTTCGTCCGCGAGCAGGGGCAGCTCTTCGGCAAGGCGTCGCTGACCGACATCGGTGTCACCACGATGGACTCGATCGCGTACCGGTTCCCGATCAGCACCGGTACCGACCTCAAGATCGACACGGCCGACACCGCGATCAAGGCGTCCGGGACGGGCTACCCGGCCGACGTCTCGCCGTACAGCGGCATGAGCATCACCTACTACTCCACGCCGCAGTCCATCGCCGGGCTCACGGGCGGATCGTACAACTTCGGCATCGTGATCGACGGCAACGGGCAGACGCTCCAGAAGATCTACAACTTCGTCCAGTACGCCCTGCGCCAGAACAGCGACATCAACTCGGCGACGCCGCCCGCCGTCACCGGCAAGATCGCCGACCCGCTGCTCCGCTACGTCGGCGACACGCTCTACAC
>JACDJC010003200.1_pt1 | contig 12045 bp, 12 predicted proteins | sample 7454191 | NCBI WGS metagenome assembly JACDJC01 (sample SAMN14253291, study PRJNA609438) | sludge metagenome | isolation source: sludge after 25d culture with pyrite and EDTA | collected 2018-12-20
ACGCGATCAAGGCTGCGGTCGCCGACTACAAACAGAAAAAGGGTCTGGAGTAAGCCATGGCAGTGACTCTCTCCGAGCGCGCAGCGCAACACGTCACCAATTTCCTGGCCAAACGTGGCAAGGGTGTCGGCATCCGACTCGGGGTGCGTACCACCGGCTGCTCCGGCATGGCCTACAAGCTGGAGTTCGCCGATGAAGCGCCTGAAGGTGACGAGGTTTTTTCGAGCCACGGCGTGACACTGTTCGTCGACCCGAAAAGCCTGACCTACATCGACGGCACCGAACTCGATTACTCGCGCGATGGCCTGAACGAAGGTTTCAAGTTCAACAACCCGAACGTGAAAAACGAGTGCGGCTGCGGCGAGTCGTTTAACGTCTGAACGGTAGGGACAGGATCTAGGGGCTAGGGTTGGTGCGGCATTGGCCGCGCCCATTAAAAAACCCGAAGCACAAAGCCTCCTAAATCCTAGCCCCTAGCCCCTAATATGGACTTCTCCCAGACCCATTTCGAACTGTTCGGCCTGCCCGCGTCGTATGCGCTGGACCGGGCCAAGCTCGACGCGGCTTACCGCGAACTGCAGAATACGGTCCACCCGGACCGTTTCGCCGCGCAACCGGAAGCCGAGCGAAGGGTGGCGATGCAGTGGGCGACGCAGGTAAACGAAGCGTATCAGACGCTCAAGCAGCCGGTAAACCGCGGCGTGTATCTGCTGAAACTGCAGGGCATCGATGCGCTCGACGCCGGCAACACCAAAATGGCGCCGGCTTTTCTGATGCAGCAGATCGAATGGCGCGAGGCGATCGACGATGCGCGCACCCGCAACAGCGAGACGGCGCTGGATGCCTTGATCGATGAGCTGCGCGTGGTGCATCGCGACATCCAAGCGCGGCTGGCCGACCTGATCGACACCGGCCACGATTTTGCCGCGGCGTCCGAAGCCGTGCGCCAGCTGCGATTCATGGACAAACTCATCGCCGAAGTCGGCGAGGTCTACGAAGAACTGGAAACCTAAGATGGCACTGCTGCAGATTTCAGAACCCGGCATGTCCACCGCACCGCACCAGCACCGGCTGGCGGTGGGGATCGACCTGGGCACGACCAATTCGCTGGTGGCCACGGTGCGTTCCGGCCTTGCGGTGGTGCTGGACGACGAATCGGGGCGTTCACTGCTGCCTTCGGTGGTGCGTTATCACGCAACCGGCGAGATTGACACCGGCTACGCGGCGAAATCGGCACAAAACAGCGATCCGCATAACACCATCGCCTCGGTCAAGCGTTTCATGGGTCGCGGTATTTCCGACATCGAGGATGGCGCCAGCCTGCCGTATCGTTTCGTCGACGCGCCCGGCATGGTGCAGCTGAAAACCGTCGCCGGGGTGAAAAGTCCGGTCGAGGTGTCGGCCGAAATTCTCAAGGTGCTGCGCCAGCGTGCCGAATCCACTCTGGGGGGCGAGCTCGTCGGCGCGGTGATCACGGTGCCAGCCTATTTCGACGATGCGCAGCGCCAGGCCACCAAGGACGCCGCACAGCTGGCCGGGCTCAACGTGCTGCGTCTGCTCAATGAACCAACTGCCGCGGCGATCGCCTACGGTCTCGATAACGCGTCCGAAGGCATCTATGCAGTGTACGACCTCGGCGGCGGCACCTTCGACGTCTCGATTCTGAAGCTTTCCAAAGGCGTGTTCGAGGTGCTGGCCACCCATGGCGACTCGGCCCTCGGCGGCGACGACTTCGACCAGCGGGTGTTCTGCTGGATGATCGAGACCGGCCGTTTTTCGCCGCTCTCGGCGTGCGACGCGCGGCTGCTGCTGACCAAGGCACGTGATGCGAAGGAAGCGCTGACCGAGCACACCGAGGTACGTGTCACGGCAGTGCTGTCGACCGGGGAAATGATGGACGCGACCCTGACCCAGGCCGAATTCAACAGCATGACCGCGAGTCTCGTCGGCAAGACGCTGGCGCCCACCCGCAAGGCGCTGCGCGACGCTGGCCTCACCGCCGACGAGGTCAAGGGGGTGGTGATGGTGGGCGGCGCAACACGGACGCCGTGCGTGCGTCATGCAGTCGCCGATTTCTTCAAGCAGACGCCGCTGACCAATCTCGATCCCGACAAGGTGGTCTCGCTTGGCGCGGCGATGCAGGCCGACGTGCTGGCGGGCAACCGCGCCGGCGAAGACTGGTTGCTGCTCGACGTCATCCCGCTGTCGCTGGGTCTGGAAACCATGGGTGGGCTGACCGAGAAGGTCATTCCGCGCAACACCACCATCCCCACTGCGCGGGCGCAGGACTTCACCACTTTCAAGGACGGCCAGACCGCGATGAGCGTGCACGTGCTGCAGGGCGAACGTGAGCTCGCGTCCGACTGCCGCTCGCTGGCGCGTTTCGAGCTGCGTGGCATTCCACCGATGGTGGCGGGCGCGGCGCGGATCCGGGTCAGTTTTCAGGTCGACGCCGACGGCCTGCTGTCGGTGTCGGCACGCGAGCAGAGCAGCGGCGTCGAGGCCAGCGTCCAGGTCAAGCCGTCGTACGGACTGGGTGACGAAGACATCACCCGGATGCTGAAGGACGCCTTCGCCCACGCCAAGGACGACATGTACGCGCGTGCATTGAACGAGCATATCGTCGATGCGCAGGGTCTGCTCGCCGCCACCCGCGCGGCCATCGTGGAAGACGGTGCGCTGCTTGATGCGGATGAAACAGCGACGATCGAAACCAGCATCGCCGCGCTTGAAAGGCTGATGACGGGTACCGATCATCATGCGATCAAGCGCGGCGTCGAAGCGCTGAATGCCGCCACCACCGAGTTTGCCCAGCGCCGCATGGATCGCAACGTGCGCCGCGCCATGGCGGGGCAGAAACTGGAAACCTTCGGCTGAGCCCGCGGACCGCCTGACCCACACCTTATTCAGACGCCTTCAAAGAAAGCCATGCCCCAACTCATCGTACTGCCCCACGTCGAACTCTGCCCGGAAGGCACCGTGATCGAAGCCAAGCCCGGCGACACTATTTGCGACACGCTGCTGGCCCATGGGGTCGAGATCGAACACGCCTGTGAAAAATCCTGTGCCTGCACCACCTGCCATGTCGTCGTGCGGGAAGGCTTCAATTCGCTGGAGCCTTCCACCGAAGAAGAAGATGATCTGCTCGACAAGGCCTGGGGGCTGGAACCGCAGTCGCGGCTGTCGTGCCAGGCGCGCGTTGCCAACAACGATCTGGTGATAGAAATTCCCAAATACACCATCAATATGGTCAAGGAAGGTCATTGATATGAAGTGGACGGACTCGCTCGACATCGCCATTGAACTCGCGGAAGCCCATCCGGAAATCGACCCGCGGACGATCCGCTTCACCGACCTGCACGGCTGGGTGATGGAACTCCCCGATTTTGACGACAACCCCGAGCATTCGGGCGAGAAAATCCTCGAGGCGATCCAGATGGCGTGGATCGACGAGGTAAGCTGAACGCTTGCGACGAAGCCAGTCCTGCTGGCGGCATGGCAATGAAAAGGGGGCTTGACGCCCCCTTTTCATTGCTCTCGATAGCCTACGACAAATCAGAACTTGTAGACCAGTCCGGCTGAGATCAGGTCAATGTCGGCCTCACCGGTGCCGCCGTTGAAATCCGAGCTGCCCACTTCAAAGAAGCGCTCCCATTCCAGGCGGAATCCCAGCGAATTGGTGAAGTTATACTGGGCACCGAGGCCGGCAGACCATGCAACGTCGGTATCCCCGGAATTGTTGTTCGGGGTGCCGGCAATCGTTCCATTCACTTCAGCGTTGAGGATGTTCATTCCGCCGGTGGCGAGCAGGCTCAGCCTCGGGTTGAGCGAATAGGTGCCGACGAGTTGCATCGTCACACCGTTGACTTCCCTTGAGCCGGCTTTTGCCCCGCTGTATCCGACCTTGCCCATATCGACATAGCCGAACTGCATGGAAATGAATTCATTCACTTCCAGCCCGCCATATACTTTCCAGGCGGTATCGGAGTCGTCGCAGCTGGTGGCGGCAGGACAGGAAATATCCGAGGTGGCCTGGCCCAGACTTGCACCGAGGTAGGGTGCCAGAGTGAAATCGAAGAAACCGGCCGCTGCCGGGGTGGACAAGGCCAGTACCGAGGCCGCAGCGGCGACGAATCGTGTTTTTTGCATAGTAAACTCCTCCAAAATTAATTTTATTGTGATGACGGTTAATGAAGTCGGCCCCCGATACCTGTCGGGACCCTGACTCGGGTGAAACGAACGCAGAATAATCGATTTTTTCGGTTTAAGGTAGCCAGTCCGGGCGCCGGAGCGTCCCAGACCAGGCAGTCTGATTCAGACTGCACGCTCTATGCCTGCACCCCGCGCCTTGCACTATCGCTGTTCTCGCGGCAATGCAGGCGTAAAATCAGCAGTGACCGACTCTGGCTTCACCGAAACTCCACTCCATGGAATCACGCTCCCGCCGTTTCCGCTCGCTGCCGTTTCTACCCTACGCAGTTTTATTTCTGGCCATTGCAAGCCTGACGCGTCTGACGCTGGCCTTGCATACCGGCCTGGACAAAACGCCGCTTTCGCTCTGGCCCGGTCTATTTGTGCGCGGTATCGGGTTCGATCTGGCGGTGCTGGCCTGGCTGCTCGCTCCGATGCTGCTCTGGGCGGCACTTTGGCCGGCGCGTTGGCGCAACACCCGTTGGCAAGGGGGATTGCGGCTGGCGGGCTTCCTGTTGCTGGCGGCGATCCTGTTGTTCGGTGCGCTGTCGGAATGGACCTTCTGGGAGGAATTCGACTCCCGCTTCAACTTCATTGCTGTTGACTATCTGGTCTACACCCATGAAGTCATCGGCAATATCGTCGAGTCGTACCCGGTCGCCGCCTTGCTGACCGCCGTGATTGCGCTGGCTGCCTTGCTCACCGGCTTGTTCCGCCGTCGCATCCGGTCCGCTTCCGCGCCGTCGACCCGCTTGAGCTGGCGGGTGCTGTATGCCGCGCTGGCCTTGGTCTTGCCCTGGAGCGCGTGGCAGCTGGGCGATATCGATCAGATGCAGTTTTCCGGCAACGCCTATGCCAACGAGCTGGCCGGCAATGGCCTGATGACGTTCTTCTCGGCGTATCAGCGCAACGAACTCGATTACGGGCGTTTTTACGCCACGTTGCCGGCAGCGCAGGAAGCGCGCATCCTGGGCGAACTCGGTGTCGAACGCGAGCCGCTTTCCAAAGTGTTGAATCCGGATCCGGACGCGAACGAAGCCTTCAATCCGCAGCGTCTGCCATTCAAACGGCCACCGCGCAATGTCGTCCTGATTACGGTGGAAAGCCTGTCCGCAAAATTTCTTGGCAGCTTCGGCAACCCGGCCGGCTTGACTCCGCGCCTGGACGCGCTGGCCCGGGACGGCCTGCTGTTCACCCGGCTCTATGCGACCGGCACGCGTACCGTGCGGGGACTCGAAGCGCTGTCGCTCGGCACCCCGCCGATTCCCGGTCAGGCCATCGTTCGCCGCCCCAATAACGAGCATCTGTCGACGGTAGGCGAAATTTTGCGCCGGCAGGGTTACGAAACACTCTTCCTCTACGGCGGCTACGGCTATTTCGACAACATGAATGCCTATTTCTCGGGTAACGACTACCGCATCGTCGATCGTACCGATTTTCCCAAGGCATCGATCGGCTTTGAGAACGTATGGGGGGTGGCCGACGAATTCCTGTTCGACAACAGCCTGGTGCAACTCGACAAGATCTACGCTGCGGGCAAGCCGTTTCTGGCGCAGATCATGACAACGTCCAATCACCGGCCGTTCACCTATCCGGATGGTCGCATCGACATCCCTTCGCCCGGCAAGCGCGAAGGCGGGGTGAAATATACCGACTACGCGATCGGCCGTTTCATCGATCAGGCGCGCACCAAGCCCTGGTTCGACGATACCCTGTTTGTCATCGTTGCCGATCACTGCGCGTCTGCTGCCGGCAAGACCCGGCTGCCGGTCGACGGCTATCACATTCCGCTGATTTTCTATGCTCCAGCCTTGTTGAGGCCGGGGCGTGATGACCGGTTGGTCAGCCAGATCGATATTCCACCGACTTTGCTGGACGCAATGGGTCTGCCGGGCGACGATCATTTTTTTGGCATGTCGTTGTTCGAGATGGGTGAGAGGAATCCAGACAATCGGCGCGCCTTCATCAGCAACTATCAGGAACTGGGGTATCTGAAGGCCGGCAAACTGGTCGTGCTCGGTCCGAAGCGACGGGTCGATACCTTCTCGATCGACGCTGACGGAGAAGCCACCTTGACTGCACTGGTTCCGCGTCTACGCGATGAGGCTGTGGCCTATTATCAGGCCGCTTTCCGGGCGTTCAAGGAGGGCGGGTTGAAAATGGAAAACCCACGCGCGGCGCGTTAATCTGCGGATGGCTTCAAGGGTCGGGATCCCGAAATAAACTGCCAATCCATCGTGCTAGACTCTATCAAAACGTGAGGCAAGCATGGCCGAGGAGACTGATTTATCCCGTACCGAACCGGCAAGCCCGCGCCGCCTGCAACAGGCGCGCAGCGCGGGCGACGTGCCGCGTTCTGCCGAACTCACGGCGTGGGTGGTGTTGCTGGCTGCGCTCGGGGTATTGGGCTGGCAGGCCCCGCACTTGCTCAAGGCCTTGCAGGCCCTGACCGAGGCGGCCTTCGCGCACGCCGCACAGCCGCTGTCCCCGATTTTTCTGGACGCGGTCCAGGCGGCGCTGTGGTCGCTGTTGCCGGTGCTGCTGACCATTTTTGTCGCCGCGCTGGTGGCGCCGATTCTGCTGTCTGGCTGGGTGTTCGCGCCCCACGTCACCCAGGTCAACCTGACCCGTGCCTATCCTTTCAAGCCCTTTGCCCGGCTGTTTTCCGCCGAGGCCCTGTTCGACGGTTCGCTGGCGCTGTTGAAGCTTGCGATTGCCGCCGCTGCAGTGGGCTGGGCGCTGGCAAGCGGCTGGCCCGGGCTGCAACGGCTGACCCACAGCGAGATGGGCGCCGCACTGGATGCGACCGCGGTCTGGGTGGGACGTGGCGTGCTGGCGCTGGCGGCGGCGCTGGCGCTGGCGGCTGCGGTCGATGCGGGCTGGCGCTGGTGGCGCTACCTGCGCCGTCACGCCATGAGCTGGCAGGAGATGCTGGCCGAGGCGCGCGAGGCCGAGATCAGCCCCGAAATCCGCGCCCAGATGCGCGGCCGCCAACAGCAGGCCGGGCGGGAGCGGCGTATTGACGAGGTGATCGGGTGAGCGCACAGGGGGTGATGGTGATGGGCATGCCGCTGAGCCGGCTGGCGGTGCCGTCACTGGTGCTGCTGATACTGGCGATGATGGTGCTGCCGTTGCCCACCTTCATGCTCGATGTGCTGTTCACGCTCAACATCGCACTGGCGATGATCGTGATGCTGGTGAGTCTGAATTCGCGGCGCCCGCTGGATTTTTCGGTGTTTCCCACGGTGCTGCTGCTCACCACGCTGTTGCGCCTGTCGCTCAACGTCGCCTCCACCCGCATCATCCTGATGCAGGGCCACACCGGACCGGATGCTGCGGGCAAGGTGATCGAGTCGTTCGGCAATTTTCTGGTCGGCGGCAATATCGCGGTCGGCTTCGTGGTGTTTCTGATCCTGGTCATCATCAACTTCGTCGTCATTACCAAGGGTGCGGGACGCATCGCCGAGGTGGCCGCGCGTTTCACCCTCGATTCGATGCCGGGCAAGCAGTTGGCGGTCGACGCCGACCTGAACGCAGGCTTCATCAACGAGGCCGAGGCACGCGCCCGCCGCGGAGAAATTGGCCGCGAGGCTGATTTCTACGGCGCGATGGACGGTGCGTCCAAATTCGTCCGGGGCGACGCCGTCGCCGGAATGATCATTCTCGTGGTCAACCTGATCGGCGGGATTGCGGTGGGGATGCTGCAGCACAATCTGGGGGTCGGCGAGGCGCTTGGACGCTATGCGCTGTTGACCGTGGGTGACGGCCTGGTGACGCAGATTCCCGCGCTGATCATCTCGACTGCGGCAGGGATCGTGGTCAGCCGCGCATCGAGCGAACAGGATCTGTCGCGCGAGTTTTCGACCCAGATTTTTGGCCGCCCGCAAACGCTGTATGTGGCGGCAGCGGTGCTCGGCGCGCTGGGCGTGATTCCCGGCACCCCGCATCTGGCCTTTCTGACGATCGCGGTGGTGCTGGGCGGGCTGGGACTCTGGCTGACCCATCGTCAGCGCACCACGCGGTTCGAGGCCGCGTCGTTGGAGCCGGTCGAGGACGAAACCCCTCCGGTCGACGTCACCTGGGAAGATATTCCGCCGGTCGACGTGCTGGCGCTCGAAGTCGGCTACCGGCTGATTCCGCTGGTCGACCGCAACCAGGGCGGCGCGGCGCTGGCGCGGATCACCGAAGCGAGGCGCCGGTTTGCCACTGACATGGGGCTGGTGGTACCGCTGATCCGGGTGCGCGACAACCTCGAGCTCAAGCCCAACAGCTATCGGATCACGCTCAAGGGCGTCGATGTGGCGCATGGCGAACTCGCCAGCGGCCAACTGCTGGCGGTGGACATGGGCGACGTGCTGGGGCGGATCGAGGGTGAGCCGGGAGTCGACCCACTGACCGGCTTGTCCGGCGTCTGGATCGAAGCGGGACGGGAAGAAGAAGCCGAGTTGCGCGGTTTTGTGGTGCTGGCTGCGGCCGAACTGATCGCGCGCCAGGTCGAGGCGGTGTTCCGTCAGCATGCGCCCGAGCTGCTGGGGCGCACCGAAGTGCAGCAACTGCTCGACACCCTGTCGCGCAGCCATCCCGGACTGATCGAGGACGTCACCCCGCGTCACCTGCCGCTGACCAGCGTGCAGGCGGTATTGCAGCAGTTGATCGCCGAAAACGTCTCGATCCGCGATACCCGCACCCTGTTCGAAACCCTGGCGGCGCGGGCGCCCAAAAGCCAGGTGATCGAGGAGCTGGTGGAAACCGTGCGTGCGGCACTCGGCCGCGGCATCGTCGATCGCCTGTTTGAAGGCGGCAGCACGTTGCAGGTGATCGGCCTGGCTGCGGCGACCGAGACCCGGCTGCTGAACGAGATGGGCGACGAAGGCGAGGCGCTGTTGTCGCCCGCTACCCTCGATGCCCTGAACGATGCGGCGGAATATGCGCTGGCCGAACAGGAGCGCGAAGGCCATCCGCCGGTGCTGCTGACCTCGCCCGCGCTGCGGGCCACCCTGTCGCGCCTGCTGCGGCGCAACCTGCCGCGACTTGCGGTGATTGCCTACGCCGAGGTGCCCGCCGATAAAATGGTGCAGGTGAGTGCGGAACTGACGATCGGAGAGGGCGCATGAGCGTGCAGGTGTTTATCGCGGCGAACCCGCGCGAGGGTCTGGCACGGATACGCCGCGAACTGGGGGACGACGCCGTGGTGCTGTCCACCCGCCCGCATCCGCAGGGGGTGGAGCTGCTCGCCAGCGCGTATGGCGAGCTGGCGGGGCCGGCCGCCGCCGAGGCGCCGGAGAGTGTCGGCAGCTCGCGCATCCTGGCCGAACTGGTGCGGCTGCGCGGGATGCTGCAGAACCAGCTGGCTGGATTTGCCTGGGGCGCCGCGCGGCGACGCGACCCGGCACGGGTGGCGCTGATGCAGTCGCTGTTCGCGGCCGGATTCGGCAGTTCGCTCGCCCGCACCTTGGCGGCGCGCCTGCCGCGCGGACTCGACCCCGAGGCCAGCCGGCACTGGCTGCGTCAGGTGCTGATCCGCAACCTGCCGCTGCAGCCACGAGCGGCCGACCTGTTACTCAAGGGGGGGCGCTATGCGCTGGTCGGTTCGACCGGATCGGGCAAAACCACCACCCTGGCGAAACTCGCCACCCGGGGGGTCGATGCCCATGGCGCCGACCAGGTTGCGCTGGTCGCGGCCGATGCCTACCGCATCGGCGCCGCGGCCCAATTGGCGGTGTACGCCGACCTGCTGGGTGTCGCGCTGCATGTGGCCGAGGACCCGGCCAGGCTGGCCCAGTTGCTGCCGCAGCTCGGCGACAAGAAGCTGATTCTGATCGACACCGCCGGGCTTGCCCCGTCCGACCCGCGTACCCGCGAAGTCCGGACCCTCGATGGGCTGGGGGTGCGCCGTCTTGCGGTGATCGCGGCGAGCCAGCAGGGCGCGGCGATCGAACAGGCGTTGCTGCGTTTTGGCCAGGGCGCAGCAGCCTGCATTCTCACCAAGCTGGACGAGGCGCCGCAGCCTGGCGCCGCGCTCGATGGCCTGATCCGGCATCGTCTGCCGCTGGCCTACCTCAGCGGCGGACAGCGGGTGCCCGAAGATCTGCATGCCCCCAGCGCCGCCTACCTGGTCGATCGCGCGCTCAAAGGCGGACAACTCGCCACCCCGTATGCGCTGGCTGCCGAGGACTGGCCGCTGTTTGCCGGGGTCGAGGCCGAGCGGGCCGAGCAGCGTGCGGTGCAGGGGAGACATGGCGGCTGACCAGGCGGCCGGACTGCGTCGGCGCAGGGCCGGACCGCCACCGCGCTGCAGTCATTGTTTTTTCGACGCGGCCGACTTCACACTTGAACTGGCGCAGGCATTGCAGCGACGCGGTCAGACCGTGCTGCTGGTCGATGCCTGCGGCCGGATGTTTGCCGGCGCCTCGACCCGAAGCCTGTTTGACTGGAAACAGCAACTCGATCGAGGCGCTTTGCATACTCTTGCGCTTGCCTGCGGCGACGGCTGGTATGCGCCCGGTGTGCAGGCGGACGAAGCTGCCCTGCGCGGAGTGGTCGAGGGCTACGATCATGTGCTGTTCGATACGCTTCCGGACCAACTGGCCTTGATGCAGGGCGCGACGCATGCGGTGGCGCTGGAGGTAAGCGACGCGCAGAGGTCGATGCGGCGCGCGTATGCGCTGCTTAAAACCCTGTCCCGTCTCGGCGAGGGCTTGCGCGTGGGCCTGTTGGGCGATCCGGTGGCTTGCGCCCGGGTGCAGGCGGCGTGCAGCCATTTCCTTGACCCGCTATTCAATCGGGGCCTATACAGCGTGGCGCACGAGGACGATGCATTTGCCGCGCTTGCCGTTAGAATGGCGGCCGAGGAGGCGAGTCTGGAGACTCGTTATAAAACAGGAAAAACCTGAATATGACTATCAAACAATCGTCACAAGACGAACAGGTCACAAAATATGCGCCGCTGGTCAAGCGCATTGCGTATCACATGATGGCGCGCCTGCCCGCCAGCGTTGAGGTCGACGACCTCATCCAGGTCGGCTTGATCGGACTGATGGACGCGGTGGGGCGCTTCGACGGCACCCAGGGCGCGCAGTTCGAGTCCTACGCCACCCAGCGCATTCGCGGCGCGATGCTCGACGAACTGCGCGAAGCCGACTGGCTGCCGCGCCACGTGCGGCAAAAATCGCGGCAGATCGAATCCGCCATCAACCGTCTCGAACAGCGTAACGGCAAGTCGCCGACCGAGCAGGAGATCTCCGCCGAGCTGGGCATGCCGATCGATCAATACCAGTCGATGCTGGGCGACGTGAAGTGCTCGCAGTTGCTGTACTACGAGGATTTTTCCGACGAGGACAGCGCGAGCTTCCTCGAGCGCTATCTGGTCGACGGCAGCAGCGATCCGCTTGCGGTTCTGGAAGACGAAGGTTTTCGCGATAGCCTGATTGCAGCGATCCACCACCTGCCCGAGCGCGAGCGCAGCATGATGGGGATGTACTACGAGCAGGACATGAACCTCAAGGAAATCGGCGTCGTACTCGGCGTATCGGAATCGCGGGTGTGCCAGCTGCATTCGCAGGCGGTTGCGCGTCTGCGCGCCCAGCTGAAGATCTGGAAAAGCTGAGGAACTCGATCGGCGAGGCGAACCGCGGATAAATCCGCGATAATGACGGCTTGTTCAATCCGCTCGCGTGTCTGTCCATGAGCCAAGCTCCCGTCACCAAACTCTCCGCCAAGAAAAAAGCCCTCGATTACCATCGTCTGCCCAAACCCGGCAAGCTCTCGGTCGAATCGTCCAAACCGTGTGCCACCCAGGAGGACTTGTCGCTCGCCTACACCCCTGGCGTCGCGGAGCCGGTGCTGGAAATCGCG
>JACDJC010003201.1_pt1 | contig 12045 bp, 9 predicted proteins | sample 7454191 | NCBI WGS metagenome assembly JACDJC01 (sample SAMN14253291, study PRJNA609438) | sludge metagenome | isolation source: sludge after 25d culture with pyrite and EDTA | collected 2018-12-20
AAACACACGCAAACAGATAAAATAGAATGGCTGTCATGTGATCGCGTGACGGTGGAGAAAATGTGAAAATAAAAACCTCACTCATCCTGCTCGGTTTAGTGCTTGCCTTAGGCTTAAGTGCTTGCGGGCGTATGGCGCCTGCCGACCCGACCGCCACTCCAGTTCCCCCCACAACTACCTTTAACCAACCAACGGTTGTCTTTGTGGACGGTACGCCTCAGGTTGTCGTGGAGCCGGCTAATCCAACCCCAACTCCCGATTTGGTCAACCCAAACCCCGTCCGGATTACCGAGCTGGACTACGTTCAGACTGGATCCGAACTGCGGATTATTGCGAAATTAATCAACACCCTCACCGATGCCATTCTGCGGGATGTACAGGTGGAAGTTTTGGCGTTGGATGCCAACGGGAACCGCATTGCGAATGAAGTACGAACAGTGCGCTACCTGTTCCCCCGCGAAACGACTGGGTTGGTGCAGGATTTTTCGCTGCTTCCCGGGTTGCAGGCTGGTTCTGTTGAATTGCGTGTGAAGGAAGGGCTTAAGGACCGTCAGCTGCGCTATTCCCAACCGCTGGTCGTAAATAACGCCTCCTGGGTGGAAGCGGAAGATGGCATCCGGCTTAATGGCTGGATTACTAATACCGACCCCTATACCTACACCAAAATCGAACTGAACGCGATTGCCTATAACGCGAATGGTTTAATCATTGGCGGTGGACGGGGGGTGATCGACTTTGTACCCGAAAAGGATCGTACGGGCGTCTCCATTCGGGCAGATATCACGGCGGACCAGGAAATCGCGCTGGTGGAAATCTACCCCTGGATAACGGCTCAATCCGCCTCCCTCGAGGGTGGAAGTTGGTGGCAGAACATTGAAGTCCGGCAGTGGAATTTCATCGCGGATGACTATCTGCATGTATCCGGCGGGGCACTGCTCAGGAACCGCACCGATCGTCTGTTAAAAGAAACCTATTACCTCCTAACCGTAACCAGCAGCTCGGACCAGGTTTGCCTGGCGAAGCAGGGCTACATCGACCTGATTTGGCCTAATCAGGAGTTGGTTTTCTCACCGGGTGTGCTGGAACTGCCGGTCGGTTGCACTGCGCAGCAGGTGGATTTGATCATCGTGCCGGGTGAGTTTGGAGAGTTCCAGCTTGGCTATGACCCGCTGGAAGCGAGCATGCCGGTGATCAATGAGGCAGGGGATTCCGCCAGCGTAAACGTCATCAACAACTTAAACGCGGATCTATCCAGCACGGTGGTTTACGTAGTGATCACCGACTCGACGGGCAAAATCGTTGGAGGCGGTTCCGCCCAAAGCGGCAGTTTGCGTGCCAATAGCTCTATTACTGTGCAAATCCCGATTGTTTTTATCGGAACAATCGAAAATCTAAAATTGAACGCTTCGGTCGGCATCCCTTTGGATGTGACTGTAGGACCTTGAACCAAGGAGAATATATGTGCGCATTGACTCAACACCCTGAACATAAGAAATTTGTCCCAACACCGCTGCACCCTTTATCCCCTGTTCCTGCGGATATTGATATTGCCCAGGATGCCACGCTCAAACCAATTCGCCAGGTGGCGGAAGAGCTTGGGCTGGAGGAGAGCGAGCTGGAACTTTATGGTGACTACAAGGCGAAAATCAAGCTGGAAGTGCTTGACCGCCTGGCAGACGCGCCGGATGGAAAGTATATCGACGTCACCGCCATCACTCCCACGCCGCTGGGAGAAGGAAAAACCACCACCACTGTTGGGTTGAGCCAGGCGCTTGGCGCACACCTTGGCAAACGTGTGATCACCTGCATCCGCCAGCCAAGCCAGGGTCCTACCTTCGGGATTAAGGGCGGAGCTGCCGGCGGAGGTTATTCCCAGGTGATCCCAATGGAAGATTTTAACCTCCATCTAACCGGCGATATCCACGCCATCACCGCCGCAAATAATCTGCTGGCGGCTGCCATTGACACCCGCATGTTCCACGAATCCAGCCAAACTGATTTGGGTCTTTTTAACCGGCTGTGCCTTAAAGACAAAAAAGGTAAACGTCATTTCTCCGTGAGCATGAAGGGCAGGCTCCAAAAACTGGGCATTACGGAAACCGATCCGGACTTGCTGACGGACGAACAGAAAGCGCGTTTCGCTCGGCTTGATATTGACCCCGACACAGTAACCTGGCGGCGGGCAGTGGACGTGAACGATCGCATGCTGCGCGGGATCACTGTTGGACAAGGTGAGGCTGAGAACGGCTTTGAACTCAAGACCAACTATTACATCAGTGTCGCAAGCGAACTGATGGCGATTTTGGCGCTGGCAACCAGCCTGAAAGACATGCGCGAACGAATCGCGAATATGGTGATCGGACAGTCGCGCAAGGGTGAGCCTGTAACGGCGGATGACCTTGGTGTGGCTGGCGCGTTGACCGTGCTGATGAAAGACACAATCAAACCGAACCTGATGCAAACTCTCGAAGGCACACCCGTGCTTGTGCATGCTGGTCCTTTCGCCAATATCGCCCACGGCAACAGCTCGATCATGGCGGATAAAATCGCTTTGAAACTGGCAGATTATGTGATCACGGAATCCGGCTTCGGCGCGGATATGGGAATGGAAAAATTCTTCGATATCAAGTGCCGCTACTCGGGCAACATCCCAGGCGTGGTAGTGTTGGTGGCGACGGTGCGCGCGCTCAAGATGCACGGAGGTGGACCAAAGGTCACTGCTGGCGCGCCACTGGCTGCAGAGTACATCGATGAAAACCTTGAATTGGTTGAAAAAGGCGCGGCAAACCTCCTGGCGCATGCCAGCATCGCGCAGAAATTCGGCGTGCCGGTGGTTGTGGCGGTTAATCGCTTCCCAACCGACACCGACGCTGAGCTCGAATTGGTTCGAAAAATCGCGCTCGAGCACCCCGGTGTGGCAGACGCGGTTGTCGCGGATCACTTCAGCCAGGGCGGGGCTGGGGCTGTGGCGCTGGCTGAGGCGGTCGTTAGAGCTTCCGAAAAACCGGCGGACTTCAAATTCCTCTATCCATTGGATGTTCCGATCAAACAGAAGATTGAAACAATCGCCCGCGAAGTGTATGGGGCGGACGGCGTGGATTACAGCCAGCTGGCGGAAGAGCGTATCGCGGAATACACCCGCATGGGCTACGATAAACTGCCGATCTGCATGGCAAAGACTCACCTTTCGCTCAGTCATGACCCCGAGCTGAAGGGCGTGCCGAAAGGCTTCCGGATTCCGATTCGGGATGTCAGCGCGTCGGTTGGCGCCGGCTTTGTTTACCCACTGCTGGGAACGATGAGCACTATGCCCGGCTTACCCACCAGACCGGCTTATTACGACATCGATATCGACTTTGAGACGGGTAAGATTTTGGGGTTGAGCTAACCCTGTGCCTCCTTAAAAAGAACGGCTGCTTTTCGCGCAGCCGTTCTTTTTGTAACGCGGTCAATCCTACGCACAAAAAGACTGAAACATATACCAGATATATATAATCCATTAATGAATAAGGCATATGATTATTGTTATGATAAGTCGAAAATAAACGACAGCATCCATAAAAGGTGAAATATGACCAAACAAAACAAACTACGAACATTTTTCTTACTATTGTCATTATTGGTTGTTGGCACAGCGTGTTCTTTGACCCGTGTGGAGCAAACTACCACTGAAACCACGCCCGAAGCTCAAATCCAACCGACTGCGACAACTCAAGCGCAAAGTACCCAGATAGAAATCGTGGGCGAATATGCTGCTCTTGAAGGCAGCCTTGAAGCTATCTATGAGAAATATAGCCCGGGAGTTGTTTCGCTGCAATATTCTAATGCCGAGGGATCAGGGCAAGGAACAGGCTTTGTGATCGATAAAGAAGGGCACATCGTCACGAACTACCATGTCGCTAATGGCATCGAGCAGCTCGAAGTGCACTTCTCCTCCGGGCTTAAGGTCTATGGGCAGGTGGTCGGTTTGGATATGGACTCCGACCTGGCAGTAATCAAGGTGGATGTGGACCCGGGGGAACTTGTGCCGCTGGTGTTTGGCGACTCAAGCCTTGTCAAGGTTGGGCAGACCGTGGTGGCAATTGGTAACCCATATGGCTTAAGCGGCACGATGACCGTCGGAGTTGTTTCAGCCAGAGGGCGGGTGTTGGATTCGATGCGTCAAACTGCTTCAGGTTCGTATTACTCCTCAGGCGACACCATTCAGACCGATGCCTTGATCAACCCGGGCAACTCTGGCGGACCGCTGTTGAACCTCAACGGAGAAGTGATTGGTGTAAACCGGGCAATCCAAACGGCTGGCATGAGCGTTACGGGTGATGCCATAAACACAGGTATTGGCTTCGCAATTTCGTCCAACATAGCGAGCAAGGTTGTGCCTTCGCTGATCGCGAAAGGCAGCTACGACTATCCCTATCTTGGCATGACCAGTTACTCGAGCATGTCATTGGCGATGATTGAGGTTTTGGATCTGCCTCAGTCCACAGGCGCCTATGTGTCCTCAGTGGTGAACGGCGGACCTGCGGATGTTGCTGGGATTAAAGGCGGATCGGTGCCAACTTCGGTTCAGGATGTCTATAAAGGCGGCGATTTGATTGTTGCGGTTGATGGACAACAGATCAAAGATTTCAGCGAGTTGCTGAGTTACCTGGTTGTAAACAAAAACCCCGGCGAGACAATTACATTCACCGTCATTCGGAATGGACAGACGCTGGATGTGGACGTGGTCCTGGGAAGGCGCGAGTAAACTGACTGATTGATAATATAGAGGCGCAGTGTGTTGAGCACTGCGCCTCTTTTGATTATGCGGTGACTGCTGCAGAAAGGTTATTCGTACCTGAGGGCTTCAACTGGTTCGAGGTTGGCAGCTCGCAGGGCTGGATACCAACCAAAGAAAACTCCAACAGCCAGTGAAAACAGTGTTGCCAGGAGGATCGAATTCAGATTTATCTCTGGCGTGAGGGGTGTACCGGTGTTGGCGGCGATAATTCCGACGATTTTCCCCAACAGCCAGCCGAGCCCGACGCCGATGAGCCCACCAAACACGCTTAGCAGGGCAGATTCTGTCAGGAATTGCAGTTGGATGTCAAACTTCCGTGCCCCCAGGGCTTTGCGCAACCCAATTTCGTGCGTGCGTTCAGTCACGGAAACAAGCATGATGTTCATGATGCCAATTCCGCCAACCAAGAGCGAGATACCGGCAATCCCTGCCAGGAAAATCGTAAGGATGTTGGTGATGGAGTTGGCTATCGAGAGGATATCTTCCTGGTTGGTCATTGTAAAATCATCTGGCTGACGGCTTGAAAGCCGGTGAGAAGTGCGCAGGATGTTTTTCGCCTCCTGCATCGCCAGCTCCGTTGATTGAGAATCCTGAGCCTGAACAAGCAGAAAGTCCACGGCATTCGGAACACTCTGCCGCCGCACACGAAGTTGCATGGTTGTGATCGGGATAAAGGCGTCCATATCCGGGCTTGAAAACTGGCTGCCACCTCTGGCGGTTGTGATTCCAACCACGCGGAAGGGGTAGTTATTGATTTGGACGGTTGTGCCAACCAAATCGGTGCTGCGACCGGTGAGCCTTTCGGCAAGCTCCGGTCCGAGCACAACGACTGAACCGCGGTTAGCGACGTTACTTTCGGTGAAGAAGCTGCCTTCGCTTAGTTTGAGGTCGGTGACTTCGGCGTAATTTTCCGGGACACCCATGATGGAAGTCTGGACGCTTTCATCCCCAAAACGAACGCGGCTCTGACCAGAAAGGACAGAGGCGACATTGAGGATGTGCGGCGCGCGGGTGCGGTTGGAAAGGGCATCAGCGTCTGCTGTGGTGAGACGGTTGGGGTTGGTCACATCTTCCGCGGAGTTTCCCTGAAAAACGTAGATCACGTTTGTTCCAATCGACTCAATCTGCCCGATGATGCTTGCTTCGGCCCCCTGCCCGATCGAGAGCACGCCAATCACAGCCCCAACGCCGATAACAATCCCTAACACTGTCAGAACCGCGCGGGTTTTATTGGCTGAGAGGCTCGCGATTGCTTCTTTTAACACTTGCAGGAATTTCATGCCGCCACCTCCGGGCTTTTAATCAGACCATCAAAGATCTGTACAGTCCGCTGGGCTTGGGCAGCCACAGAGGGGTCGTGGGTTACAAGCACAACGGTGGAATGCTGCTGCTGGTTTAGATTAAGCAGCAACTCCATAATTTCCTTGCCGGATTGAGAATCAAGGTTCCCTGTGGGTTCATCCGCCAGCAGGATCGCCGGTTCGTTCACCAGCGCCCTGGCGATTGCCACGCGCTGTTGCTGCCCGCCGGATAGTTCGTTGGGTTTATGGTGCATGCGGTCTCCCAACCCGACAGCCACAAGCGCGGCTTCCGCCCGCTGGCGCATATTGAAGGTGTTTTCACTGTAGCGCAGGGGCAGCGCAACATTTTCGATCGCGTCCACCCGAGGCAGCAGATTGTACTTTTGGAAGACGAAACCGATCTTTTGATTGCGGACGATTGCGAGATCGTCATCTTTAAGATCAGAAACCAGCAGCGTATCAAGGTAGTACTCACCTGAGGTCGGTGAGTCCAGGCAGCCTACCATGTTCATCAGAGTTGATTTACCGGAGCCGCTTGGTCCCATGATGGCAACCATCTCGCCTGGGAAGATTTGCAGGTTGATGCCGCGCAGCGCCTGGACAACAATCTCACCAAGGCGGTATTCCTTGGTTAGGTTGCGCACGTCAATCACAGGCTTTAAAGCCTGAGTTGTCTGGTCCATTGCTACCTACCCATACGCATGAATGAGTCCATTAATGAAACGGGCGGCGAAAGCAGGATTAACTCACCATCCTGGATGTCTGCTTGCAGGACTTCAACCTTGCGGCTTGAATACGCGCCAATCTTCACCTCGACCTCGACCGGTTTGCCGTTACGCAGCACGTAGACAAAATACTTACCGCTGCGGCTCACGATCGACTCGGCTGGCACTGTGTAGGTATTGGGCTTTTCTTCCACCAGGATATTCACGCCCACGGTCATGCCGGGTTTGATCTCAGGGTGGTCGGAAGCAAGCTGAATGGTTACGTTGTAATTGACTATGCCGGCGGTGTTAACTCCAATGCTTGCCACCTCAACAACCGACCCCGTAAAGGTTTGGTCAAAGAAGGCGTCAAAAACCAACTCGGCATCCTGCCCAACTTTGATTTGGGGGATGTCCACCTCCGACACAGGCACGTCCACGAAAAGTTCGGATAGATCAGCGATCTGGGCTGCCAGGCTGCCGGCAGAAACCATGTCGCCAGCTTTGAAGCTCAGCGAAGTGATGGTGCCGCCAAATGGCGCCTTAACCACCTGGTTTTCCAACTGTTTTTCCGCGAGTTCGAGCTGCAATTCGAGCTTCGTTTTGGTATCCGGGTCGGGACCGTTGGCAATCTTTGCCAAATCCGCCTGAATGGAAGCGATATTCTGGTTTTGCAAGTTAATCTGGCTGGTGAGCGAGCTCTTTTCGCTGGCGATGACGTCTGGGTCACAAAAGTCGAGGTCCGCGCGGGCAACCAAAACCAACTGCCAGCGTGACTGGGTTGACCAGGCGCGGTAATTCTCGAGGGCGTCATCGTAAGCGGTCTGCAGGTTGGTCAGCCTCCAGTCCGTACATTCGCGGTCAGTCAACGCGAGCAGATTTTGCTCAAGGGAGGTGAGGGAGCTCTGCGCGGTTGCCAGGTTGTTTTGCAGGGTCACACGCTGCAGGTCCGTGTCGGATTCCAGGTTTTGCAGGCTCGTTTGGGCGGTAAGCAAGTTGAGCTGTGCCTGCAGCATCTCCGCGGGCAGGCGGGAGTCATCCAATTGGTAGAGGATGGTGTTCACCGCGACTTCATCGCCAACTTCGTGTTCAGCTTTTCCGACAAAGCCCGAGGTCTGCCAGTAGAGCACGGCGGATTGGCGCGGGCGGATCGTGCCGGCGCCGCTGATGGTGGAGGTGAGCGTTTCACGGGCGTATGGAACAGTCTCCAGATCCGCAAGCGCTTGTTCGTTTTCGCTGCGAACGCGTGCCTGGTTCAGGAAAAATGCTCCAGCAACTAACGCCAGCAGAATAATAATCACAAGCAGCCTTTTGCCTGCCTTGTTTTTCCTCTTGATTTGAGGTTTGTTTTCAGTTGTCATTAAATTCCTCCAAAATAGTGTCAATAAATCATAGCCTCTGATTGTAAGAGTTGCATTAAACAAGCTTAAACAAGCGGACGATCAGTCCGGTGCTATATAAACTTATAGAAAATCAAAAAAACCCGTTTACTTGATTAACTTCGAGATAGGTTTGAAAGCTGGGTGGTGGGCGGAGCGAAGCAGGGAGAAGAGCGCCATCTCGACGGTGGTCAGGTGAACACGCTGGCTGGAAAGCTCCTGCAGCGCGATGGTTTTGTTGAATGGGTCACGCGAGGAGACGGCATCTGCCGCCAGGTACACCTCAAACCCCTCGGCGATGAGATCAAGGCTGGATTGGTAGAGGCAAATATGCGCCTCAAAGCCGCACAGCAGCAATTGCCGCCGTCCGGAGCTGCGTATAGCGTTTTGAACGCCTTCGTCCTGCCAGATGCTGAAATGCACACGGGGCAGGTCTTCCTGGTTCGGCAGCAGCGAGGCGATTTCAGGGATGGTGTGCCCGATCTTTTCGGGCACCTGCGCCGTGAGGAGCACTGGAATCTCCAGCAAACCCATGCCCCGGACAAGCCGCGCCACAGCCTGGATTGCTGAATCACTCCCGGCAACCACACGCGCGAGGTTGCCCTGGACATCAATCACGATCAGAAGGGTGTTTTCGGGGGTTAGCAAAGTTGATGCTCCTGAGTTGAGGTCATTTGTATCTATTATAATCAAGCTATGCGTGTTAAAACTGCTTTTCCGATTATTCTGGATGGGATTAAATTATGGTGGGCGGACTGGGCAAATCAGGTGCTCGTAGGGCTAGTGGCAATTTTGCTCAGCCTAACGGTAGTGCTTTACCCCTTGGCGATCTTCGGAGTTTATGAGCAAGCCGTGGATCTGACTCACGGCATCCGGACTGGAATTATCGGCTTTTGGAGGGGTTTCAAAAGCCACTGGCGCAAAAGCCTGCCCTGGGGCTTGTTGAATCTGGTGGTTGTTGCATTGCTTGGTTTCAATGGATGGTTCTACAGCAGCTTCAACAGCATGGTCGGATTCGTTTTGATGGTGTTGATGGGGCTGCTGCTCGTTTTTTGGCTGGTATGGCAGTTCTACACCATCAGTTGTTACTTCCTGCAGGAGGAAAAGGGGCTGAAAGTCGCCCGGAGAAATGGGCTTGCGGTCATCCTGATGCAGCCAGGTTACGCCTTCCTCATCGGGTTTGTGATGCTGATTCTATTGGGGCTGTCTGTCACTACCTTTATCCCTCTTTTTCTTGGTTCAATCTCGCTGATGTGCATCCTCGGGTTGAGGGCTGTGCAGGCTACCATAAAGCAGGATGAAAGTTAAGTTGATATACTATTTAAAACAGTGAGTTAAAGCGAGGAGTTATGGCGCAAAAAATCCTAGGCTACATCGAGTTGGTATGGACCTGCGACAGTTGCAGCACAAAGAACCCAGGTGCCATAAAATCCTGCACCAGTTGCGGCGCGCCGCAGCCGCTTGGCGTGCGTTTTGAACATGTGGACCCCAACACCTTCGATTTCATCAAAGACGAAGCACTGATCCGCATGGCACGTTCGGGTCCAGACAAACACTGCCCCTATTGCGGAACGCGCAACACGGCAGAAGCAACCACTTGTGTGAAATGCGGCGGCGACCTGACCGTTGGCGCGACCTCCCGACCTTCGGGTGAGGTGATCGAACCATACCCGGTTGAGAGCCTCCAAAGCCAATCTCAATCGTCAAAAGCTCAAACCTCCAAAACCTCCACAAGCTCAGCGTCTCGCAAAGTCCCCATCGTCCTCATCCTGGTGCTGCTGGTGATCTGCGCGTTGGGCATCTTCCTGCTAACCAGCATGCTCCGCACCGACGCGGTCACCGCGCAAGTCGATTCAACCAGTTGGGAGCGGGTCGTCGTGGTTGAGTCGTATCAGATGGTAGCTGCCAGCGGTTGGAAGGCGGACATCCCAAGCGGCGCAACCATATTGAGCTGTGATCTCGAATATCGCTACAACTCCGATGAGCCCACCGAGAATTCCGAGGAAGTATGCGGCACGCCCTACACAATTGATACCGGCACGGGGGTGGGGAAGGTGGTGCAGGATTGCTACTATCGTGTGTATGAGGACTACTGCCGTTACGAAGCCATGGATTGGGCGGTCAGCGACACACTGCGCCTAAATGGTACCGACCTGAACGCCGTTTGGCCTGCGGCAAACCTCACAAACACACAGCGAGTCGGGCAGGCAAGCGAGAGCTACACCATTTGGTTCAGCACCGGCAGCGACAGGTATGATTTTCGCACCTCGGATTACAACCTCTACCAGTTAGCCTATCCAGGCAGCGAGTGGGAGCTTGAGGTAAATAAGCTCGGCGCGGTAACCTCCGCAAAGCCGTCAGATTAGAAGTAGCTTCGTAGGGTGCATTCCGTTTTTGAACGCACCGATAATATTGCTGATTAGCCGCATTGATAAGGAAGGGTAAACAAAAAACCCGCCGCAGGCGGGTTTTTGTGTGTATTTGTGAACTGCTTTATCGATATGCCGGGATTAACACCCAGCGGTCGCCGTCCCTGAAGGCGTAGTGGGGCAGCCAGCCTAATCCGAAAAACTCCTCGACGATGTCCTTCTTGAGTGGATTGATGGTGACTTCGCGAATGGTACTAATGCTTTCCTGTGCGGAATCCGTGAAAGCAGCCATTTCGTCTTTCATCTTCTTATCCAGCTCCGCCAGCTGCTTGTCGTATTCCGCGATCATTTGCTCTGATTCTTCCACGTTCGATTTGGCGGTGGTGGTCAGGCGGCGCTTCGTGAGCGAACTGTTCAGGCTTTTCTTACGCCCGGACACAAGGCTGATCACAGTCGAAAGCCCAGTGTTGGCTTCTTCCATGCGGCGCTGATTGAGGACCTTCTTGTCTTTCTCGAGTTCGATCTCTTCCTTCATTTTCTTGGCTTCGATCGCCTTGCGCAGTTTTTCGTATTTATCCTCGATCTTTTTAACTGAGTCAGATTGCCCTCCCTGGCTCGCCTGGCTGCAGCGGGTTTCGAATTGATCCCGGGTTTCGTCTGGCTTTGAAGTGAGCTTGAGCTTGTCGTTAGTCAGGAGTGTCAGGCTGTTGTCGCGATAGATCCATTCCTGGAAGTCTTTGGCGAGGCTGGCGATATTCTTCTCATCATCAAACGGATAGCGTAAGCTGCCAAAAGTCGCATTTGGCAGCGGTTTGGATTCGGTAGCCAGCATATTGATCGGGTCGTGCTGGTAATCGAGCCAGCGAACCAAGCCGCGCCCTTCGATGCCGGGAAGGTTCACTGTGATCGTTTTTTGCTGATCCACGCCGTAGGTGCGATTGGCAAAATAGACCTTTGCCTGCCCTACCAGCGCCGGTTCGTAGTGGTAGCGCTGCTCCGCATTGGAAGGGATTCCCCGTTCCGCAGCCAGCTTCAACGCCTCGCTGAGGCTGACCGTGACGGGCAGATAGGCTACGCTGGCTTTGGAGGACAAGATGGGCTCATTGGTGCTGCCGGGTAGGTTCTGGCTGTTACCTCCCAACACTTCTTCCTTGCTAACCGGCGAGCTGCCGCTGGCGGTGTTTGAAACATGCAGCACATCCGCCCCAACCAGGTGGTTGAGATCCGCGAGTTTCGAGCGCATGATAGGACCGGGGAGATAATTCATTGCCCAACGGGTGGTGAAGATTTCGGGAGCTTTTGTGTGCACACTGTGCAGCAGGAAAACGCGCTTACCGAGAGCAGAGATGGTTGTATCGAAATAAGCACGGTCAAAAGAACCCGTCGCGGTTGCCAAGCCGTCCAAAAGTCGCTGCTTATCCTGATCGGTTTGGAGCTTGCCGATGATCCAGGTTCCGGTGTTCGAGAGTGCCTTGTAATCGAGGTCAATCGGGTTCTGGGTCGCGAGCACAA
>JACDJC010003202.1_pt1 | contig 12039 bp, 10 predicted proteins | sample 7454191 | NCBI WGS metagenome assembly JACDJC01 (sample SAMN14253291, study PRJNA609438) | sludge metagenome | isolation source: sludge after 25d culture with pyrite and EDTA | collected 2018-12-20
CGATGGCGCGTTGGCTCATCTGGCGGCGCGGGCCGTGATCGTGCTCGATGAACACGATCAGGTGCGCTACGTGCAATTGGTACCAGAAATCGCCGATGAGCCGGATTACGCCGCGGCTTTGGCGGCACTGGGCTGATCGAGGTTCGATGTCGATGACAGTGCATGCGACCGATGAAAATAAGCTCAAACCAGAGGGCCGGTTGCGCCTCGGCGTCGATCTGGGTGGCACCAAGGTCGAGGTGGCGGTGCTCGATGAGGCGGACGAGTTCCTGTTTCGGGAACGCCTGCCAACCCCGCAAGGTGATTACGAGGGCACTATTGAAACCATCGCCAAGTTGATCAAGCAGGCTGAGGACAGGCTGGGCCGCGTCGATTCTATCGGCGTTGGCACACCGGGCACGACTTCACCGGGCACGGGCCGGATGAAAAATGCCAATTCGGTGGTGCTGAACGATAAGCCGCTCAAATACGATCTTGAAACTCGGCTCAACCGATCAATCTCCATGGCCAACGATGCCAATTGCCTCGCCTTATCCGAGGCGCATGGTGGCGCAGCCGATGGTATCGATTCGGTATTCGGTGTCATTTTAGGTACCGGCGTCGGTGGTGCCTTGGTGTTCAACGGTCAGTTGATCATGGGGCAGAACGCCATCGCCGGTGAGTGGGGGCATAACCCGCTGCCCTGGACGCATGAAGGCGAATACCCCGGCCCGCTTTGCTGGTGCGGTCATCAAGGTTGTATCGAGCAATGGCTTTCCGGCCCGGCATTCATGCGTGATTATCAAAACGCATCCGGTCGATCACTCACCGGTGCCGAGATTATCGCGGCAGTCGAACAGGGTGACCCCGAGGCCAAAGCGGCTTTGGACCGTTACACCGATCGCCTTGCCCGCGCCTTGGCACATGTCATCAATATCTTCGACCCGGAAGTGATCGTGTTGGGCGGCGGCATGTCGAATGTGGCTGCTTTATACGACAAGGTTCCCGCGCTGTGGGATGAGTTCGTATTCTCCGACCCGATCAGTACCCGACTCGTCGCACCAGAATTCGGCGATTCCAGCGGTGTGCGCGGCGCGGCCATGCTCACCTCATGACAGCTGCGGCCATTTTTCTGGCCACCTTGATGCTTGTACTGTGGCAGCCCACCATCGGTCGGTTTCAACTGGGCATCGGGTGGAGCGCGGCGGCCGGTGCGCTGGTCGCCTTCGCCGCAGGTGTCATTGATCTGGCTGATGTGCCGGTGGTTTGGGCCATCGTCTGGAATGCCACCTTCACCTTTATTGCCCTGATTATCATCAGCCTGTTGCTGGATGAAGCCGGGTTTTTCAACTGGGCGGCCTTGCATCTGGCCCGCTGGGCCGGTGGCAGTGGTACGCGACTGTTTGTGGTGATGGTCTTATTGGGTGCCTTGGTGGCGGCCTTTTTTGCCAATGACGGCGCGGCGCTGATTCTCACCCCGATCGTGATCGGTATTCTGTTGGCCTTGCGCATGAGCCCGCTGGCCACGCTCGCCTTCGTGATGGCTGCCGGGTTTATCGCCGATACGGCGAGTATGCCGCTGGTGATTTCAAATCTCGTCAATATCGTCGTCGCCGACTATTTCAAGTTGGGATTTGCCGACTATGCCGCCGTCATGGTGCCGGTTACTCTGGTTTCCGTGCTCGCCTCCTTAAGTATGTTGTGGCTGTATTTTCGACGCTCGATCCCCAAAACCTATGCCTGTGAGGAATTGGATCTGCCAGATAAAGCCATTATTGACCGATCCGTATTCCGCGCCGGTTGGTGGGTGCTCGGCTGGCTGTTGTTCGGATTTTTCGTACTCGATGGTTGGGGGGTGCCGATCAGTCTGGTGGCCGCCATCGGCGCGTTCATACTGTGGCTGATTGCGCGGCGGGGCGCGAAAATCAACACCCGCACCGTGTTGATCCAGGCGCCGTGGCAAGTGGTGATCTTCTCTCTGGGCATGTATCTCGTTGTCTATGGACTGAAAAACGCCGGTCTGACCGCCGGGTTGACGCTCTGGTTCGATCAACTGGCCCACCTCGGGTTGTGGGTCGCTACGCTCGGCACGGGTTTTACCATGGCGGCGTTGTCTGCCGTGCTCAACAACATGCCCGCCGTGCTCATGGGCACCTTGGCGATCGACGGTACCCAAGCCAGCGGCACGACGCATCTGGCGATGGTTTACGCCAATATCATCGGCTGTGATCTCGGGCCGAAGTTCACGCCCATCGGCAGTCTGGCGACGTTATTGTGGTTGCATGTGCTGGCGCGCAAGCAGATCGTGATTTCATGGGGATACTACTTCAAGGTGGGCCTGATTCTCACTACGCCGGTACTGTTGCTGACCTTGCTGGCTTTGGCACTGCGTCTATCCGTGCATCTACCGTGAGTTGCATATGAGTGCGATTCTTTCCGTTACTTCCCTCAACGCCATGGCCAAACAGATACTGGAAGCCAATTTAAGCGGCGTCATGGTTCAGGGTGAGGTGCGCTCGCTGACCCGGGCCGCGTCGGGTCATGTGTATTTTTCGCTCAAAGATCAACAGGCCGAAGTGCGCTGCGCGCTGTTTCGCGGGCAGGCCATGCGCGTAAAGACCGCGTTCGCCAATGGCGATGCCGTGGTTGTGCGGGGTTCGGTCTCGCTGTACGCCCCGCGCGGTGATTACCAACTCATCGTGACCGGGGTTGAGTTGGCCGGTGATGGCCAATTGGCCGTCCTGTTCGAAGCCTTGAAGAAAAAACTGTTTGCCGAAGGCTTGTTCGACGCGGCACGCAAGCGCGCAATCCCCCGATTACCTCGCCGGATCGTGGTGATTTCTTCCGCTGTAGGCGCTGCGCTGCAGGATGTGGTTTCCACCTTGATCCGGCGGCTGCCCTTGGTCGAAATCAACCTGATTCCCGTGGCGGTGCAGGGCGAAACGGCGGCGGCTGAACTCACCAATGCGGTGCGGGGTATCACGAGCGATTCGGGGTTTGATGTCGTGCTGCTCGTGCGCGGCGGCGGCTCGATGAGTGATCTGTGGGCATTCAACGATGAAGCGCTGGCTCGTGCAATTACAAACTGCCCGATCCCCGTGATCAGTGGCGTCGGTCACGAAATCGATTTCACGATCAGCGATTTTGTGGCGGATGTCCGGGCGGCGACACCGACGGCGGCGGCCGAACTGGCGACCCCTATTACCTTAAGCGAATTGCAGGCCGCGCTGATTCTGCGGCACCAGCAGTTAACCCGGTTGATCGAAGATCGATTGAACGAGGCAGGGCAACGCCTGGACAGCAATCTGAACCGGCTCCGCCAGCAGCGCCAGCGCTGGTTACCGCTGCTTCATCACCAGATGATGCTCAGCCTGCGGTTGCAGCGGGCGATTCGCGCGCGCTGGCAGGAGCGCCTCGGCCGGGTGCAGGCATTGACGCATCGATTGCAGCAACGCAGTCCGGTGCATTGGGTCCGCCAGAATCACAGTCGACTCGAACAGATGCGCTGGCGGCTACAGCAGGCCATTGATCGGCAGATGGCCGCACAGCGGCAGGATTGGTTGCGGCTGGCGGCGGGCTTGCGCCCCTCGATCGTGCGGCGACAGATCGAGCAGCGCCAGCAGGAAACGGAGCGTTTGACCGCGCGATTGCATGAGATCGGTCGGCAGGGACTCGTTCGCCAGCAGCAACGGCTCGAACAGGCGTTCGGTGTGCTGACCGCCCTGAGCCCGCAGCGGGTACTTGAGCGCGGGTATAGTCTGGTCGAAGCGGAATCCGGTGTGATCTGGCGCGCGGCCGCGTTGCGATCTGCCTTGGCCGAATCCGACCGGCCCTTGCCCTTGCGGCTGCATTTTGGCGATGGGGTCGTGCCCATCGAAGCCCGTTCTGCTCAGTCCAGTCCGACAGAAACCGGGGCGGCGGAATAATTCGCGGCACGCTCAGATGCAGGACAGGCGCGACAGCAGAATGCTCAATCAAACTGTTGCTTTATTCTGGGGGCACATCGTTCTTTGGGTTGCCATTTGATTGGTTCTTTTGGGCCTCATCCCGCGTTTGCTGCGCCCGCTTGAGCACATCTTCGTGTTTGCCGCTGACATACAGGGCATAACTCAGCACTTCCGCAACGGCCCGGAACAGGTTGTCGGGGATATGGTCCCCGATATCCAGACCGGCGAGCACTTCCGCCAACGCCGGGTCTTCCACCAACGGTACGCCCGCTGCTTCCGCACGGGCCACGATCTGCTCGGCCACAAGATGCTGCCCCGTGGCAACCACCCGAGGTAAATCCGTGCCCTCGTACTTCAGGGCCACCGCCCGGCTGACCGAACGCGTGTCCGACTTGGATTTCGGGATGTCGCGACTCATCTTGACCTCATATCAAACCTGAATTATCAAACTTGGCAACTGAACGTGGAGTGCTCATCTGTGATCGGTGCGGGGCTCAGTCGTTCCTGAACGGCTTTGGGCGGCGGGCCGGGGTAGATGCTCAATTCCTTGGGCGTCAACGAAGCGGCGCGCAGGTGCTCTGCCAGTTGGTCGAGCGAGGCGTCCAGCTGAATCCGTGCCTCGGGCTTATCTGCATACAGGCGAACGGTCAGGTCGGTGGATTGCAGCGACAGGCTGCCATGCAGTGGCCCCAGTGCGGGGAGATCAATCGCAAAATCGAGTTGCCATGTCGATTCGGTTGGTGGTTTGTTATTCTGCGCCTGTTCCTGAATGGCGAACTGGAAGCGCCGGGGTTGCTCGGCGATCATCATGGGCACGTCGACGACCCACGTCGGCTGCCCTTGAACCTGTAAAAGGGCGGTTCGCAACTGGCTGACATCCAGCCGACCGATCCATTGTTCAAGGCTCGATTGCAGCGCACTGGTTTGAGTCGAAGTTTGGGCCGTGGTCTGTGATGCCGATGGGGCGGCGGTCGGTGGCTGCGCCCCTCGGCCAGTGGTTACGGGCTCCTTCCCCGCCGATTCCAGGCTTGCCTGCATTTTGAGTTGTTGGGCGGCCAATTTGAGCTGGGACTTGATATCGGATGTCGCCTGATCAAGAGCATTGGTAGGTACTACAGGCAGGCTGTTGGTGACAATCAGCTGGGTCAGATTTCGGGCGAGTGTTTGTTCGGCGACCGGCGTACCCGTCCGCACGGCATTGAGAACAGGGTCGAGGCTGGGCAGCGCCATGCGGACGTTCAAGGGGAGGTCGAGTTTAATGGACTGAGTTGCCGTCGTGATCGGCGCGGTGCCAGCCGGTGTCTTGCCTGTTGTCGAATCCGCATTGCTGGTCGATGAGGTGGTTGTCGTCGAAAAAAGGCTTGGGTTCTTCGCCGTATTGGCTTGCTGCCCTTGCGGCGGGGTGAAATCAGCTTTCGGAGTGGACGACAGCACGCCGCTGCCGAGTTTTGTCATCAACAGGGCAAACAGGGTTTGCACCGGCGTTTGTGGTGAGGCGCGTGCCGCCATGCCTTCGGCGGGCGTGAGTCCCAACACCAGCGGCGGGCCGACATCCCGAACGGTCAACTGGATGGCGCTGCCCGTGGTGAGCGGTAGCCGGGTATTGACGGTCACCTGTCCGCCGGCCAGGGAAAGCACCGCTTTGCCCGTGCCTTGATTCGCTTGCAAGACAATGGCAGCCAGTGTCTGCCCTGTCTTAAGCGGCTGGCCCCGTAATTCCGTGACGGTGCTGGCGATCAATGTCGAGTCGATTTTCATGGATTCACTTCTGGCGAGTCCTTCCGGGATTGGAGATGCGATAGGCGCCAAGTGGTCGAATTAACACTCATAAACCAAAGCCGGGTCAAGTGGTCACATCGTGCAGAAAATGCTGACAATATTTTGACACAGATCACGGCTACAGGTAGGGTTTCCGCCTGAACAAATTCCCAGCGGCTTTTTCGGCGGGCATCCGCCCAAAATATGATCGGAGATGTGTCGGCGGGCCGCCTCGTGTGTTTGATTATCTTGTTGTTTCGGAGTCACCGGAAGATGTCTGATCAGTTGCCGCGAATATGGTTGGATGCACCATCTGAGATCAAGTCCGATTTGGCACATTGGCTTTCCTTGCTCGGTGTCCAGGCCGAATCGGTTCCTGATCCGGTTCCCTCCGTTACCGACGATGTGATTGGCGGCATCTGTTTTGCCGATGCCTGCGCATCCCGTCTCGACCATCCGCAAACGCTGCCCTGGATTGCCTTGGACACTGATCCGGCACGCTGGCTGGGCGCGGTTCAAACACCCTTCGCCACACTGGCCTGGCCTTGTACGCTGTCCGGGTTGCAGGGTATCGTTCAGCGTTTGTTCAGTCGTTGGCGCGGTGAACAGCTGGTTGCGGCCGGACGTGGTTTGGTGGGGCAAACGCCGGTCATGCGGCAGCTGCGGGCCGAGATCGAACAGGTGGCACCCAGCGATGCCACCGTGCTGATTCTGGGTGAATCCGGTACCGGCAAGGAAGTCGTGGCGCGCATGATTCATCGTCTGTCGAATCGGGCGGATAAACCCTTCGTGCCCATCAATTGCGGCGCGATTCCGGCGGAATTGCTTGAGTCCGAGTTATTCGGCCATGAGAAGGGCGCCTTTACCGGCGCGATCAGTGCGCGACTGGGGCGCTTCGAACTGGCCGAGGGCGGCACGCTGTTTCTGGATGAAATCGGCGATATGCCGCTGCCGATGCAAGTCAAGATTCTACGCGTATTGCAGGAACGTACATTCGAGCGCGTTGGCGGGCGGCATACCTTCACGGCCGATGTGCGCATCGTGGCCGCGACGCATCGGGATCTGGAAGCGCGCATACAGGAAGGCAGCTTCCGGCAGGATTTGTACTACCGCTTGAATGTTTTCCCGCTTGAAACCCGGCCATTACGTGAATTGCAGGCGGATATTCCCGAGATTGTCCGGGCATTGACGCAACGTTTTGCCTTGGCGGGACGCCCCGTGGCGAAGTTGACCGATGGCGCGCTGGCGGTGCTTTCGGCGCTTCCGTGGCCGGGTAATGTGCGTGAGTTGGGTAATCTCATCGAGCGTCTGGGGATTCTGTACCCCGATCAGGTCGTGGATGTCGAGCAGCTGCCTGAAAAGATCCGCATGCAGCTGCCCGCCGACTGGCAAATGCCCGATATGCCCGCTCCGACCACCGCAAGGGTGCCTGAACTGAGCTCGCAGGATGCCGCAGCGCCGGAGGATGTTGATCCCCGTGACATGTTTGCCGCTGGGCGGACGAGCGTGGATCAGTCTGCGGGCATTCGGTTGCCGGTCGATGAACAGGAACTGGCGCAATGCCAGTGTGTTTTGCCGGAAATGGGCTTCGATCTCAAGAATCAGCTCGAGGCCATCGAGCGCGCCTGGATCGAACAGGCGCTGATCAATAATGACGGTGTGGTCGCGCAGGCCGCGCGGCAACTGGGTATCCGCCGAACCACTCTGGTTGAGAAACTCCGCAAGTATCAGATGTCCGCCTGAATTGGCATAAACCCTGCTTAATTCATCTCAACACAATGCTTCGCTTGGAACACACACTGTTTTCGGCAAGCGGCTTGATCAGGTTGAGGAGTAGGCAAGATGAGTGGCGGAATGTCGGTCGATCAAATTTTGTCGCAAATGCGCGTCATGCGTCAGGAAGCCACCCAGCGGCTGGCCCAGCCGGCGAGTGTACCACCTGCGGTGTCGCCTGCCGGTGGCGATTCCTTCTCATCGCTCTTGACGAAGGCAATCGGTCAGGTCAATGATCTGCAACAGAATTCTTCCCAGTTGAAGACCCGTTTTGAGCTGGGCGACCCGAATGTGGATCTCACGCAGGTCATGCTGGCCTCCCAGAAGGCTTCACTGGGCTTCAATGCCACCTTGCAGGTGCGCAACCGCTTGGTGCAGGCGTACCAAGACATCATGAACATGCCGGTTTAAGGCCAATTTAAAAGGTTAGGGTTTCACCATGGCACAGAATTCGATGGCTCCCATGTCTGCCGCTCACCAGCCAACAACAGGAACGCCGGCATGGATCCGGCAAATCGACGGATTCACGCAATCGTCGAGTTTCCGTCAGTTGCTGATTCTGGTGGCGCTGGCAGCGACGCTTTCCTTCATGGTCGGCTTCTTCCTATGGGGGCAAAAGCCATCTCTGGTACCGTTGTATACCAATCTGGGGCCGAAAGAGTCGGCCGCCGTGGTCGATGCGTTGCGTGCGGCCAAAAAGAATTATCAACTGAGTGCGGATGGCGCCATTCTGGTCGACCCTGCCCAGTTGCCCGCCGTTCGGATGTTGCTGGCCAGCGAGGGTCTGCCTTCAGGTAACGGGGTCGGGCTTGAGATGTTGGACAAGGATCAATCCCTGGGTACCAGCCAGTTTGTTGAACATGCACGGTACCAGCACGCCATAGAAGTCGAACTGGCACGGTCAATCGAGACCATTCAAGGCGTTTCGGCAGCTCGTGTGCATCTGGCGACACCCAAGCAATCGGTTTTTGTTCGGGAACAGCAACCGCCCACGGCTTCGGTCGTGGTGGAATTATCGCCAGGTCAATCGCTGACTGCCGATCAGGTGCGCGCGATTGTGCATCTGGTCGCGTCGAGCGTGGCGGGGATGAAACCGGAGAATGTGAGCGTCATTGATCAGCGCGGTGAATTGCTTAGTCAAAATTCTGACGATGCCAGTGGCATGGGTTTGACCGATAAACAATTCGCCTATCGTCAGCGCGTCGAACGAGCCTACGCTCGCCAGATCGAAGCCTTGCTGACGCCGATTGTTGGGGCAGATCAGGTGCGCGCCCAGGTATCTGCCGATATCGATTTCTCGCGTCAGGAAGGTACAAGCGAAACCTATGGCCCGAAAACCGGGGTCGTGCTTTCCGAGCAGACCAACGACACCACGCGTGCCTTGGGTGATCAGGGTATCAACGGTGGCGTGCCGGGTGCGCTCACCAATCAGCCACCGGGCGGGGGCACCGTAACGCCGCCAACGGCAGGCGGCCTGCAGCCACCGGCCAATCTGAACGTTCAGCAATACCAGCAGATCATTCAGACACCGATCAGCACCCAAAAGAACGAAACACGCAACTACAATGTGGATAAGGATATTCGTCATACCCAATACGCCAGCGGCGCGGTGGATAAACTCAACGTGGCGGTGTTACTGGATGAAAAAACCGTGACGGACAAGGACGGGAAAACGAAAACCGAGCCGATGAGCGATGCCGAATTGGCGCGAATCAAGGATCTGGTCTCTCAAGCCGTGGGCTTGGATGAACAGCGTGGCGACAAATTGACGCTCGCGAGCATTCCGTTCGTTGAGCAGAAGATTGAAAAAGTCTCCGTTCCGCTCTGGCAGCAGGAATGGTTCATGCCCTTGCTGAAAAATCTGGGATTGGGCGTGGCAATGTTGGTCATTTTCTTGATGGTCGTTCGACCTCTGCTGAAAATGCTGGCGGATAAATCCCGCCCAGAGGCATTACCTCACCAGCCGGGCACAGGGTTGCCTCATGGCGTGGAAGACAATGGCATGACTGAGGAAGGCGTTTCTTTTACCCGGCAGGGTGGTGATGGCGGACAGATCCCGGGTCAAATCCCTGGGCCGGACGACGCGGATGACCTTGAAGGGGTGCCACAACTCGTGGGTGCCGCCAGCTATGCCGATAAACTCAAACAACTGAAACAAAGTATCAATCATGATCCCAAGGCGGTGGCCGCGGTGATCAAACAATGGACGCATTCGGAGAACTGAGATGGCCGAAGCCCCTGCTAAAGCGGATCAAAACCCCGGTGATCTGATCGCTGGATTGAAGGGCCCTGAGCGCGCCGCCATCCTGATGATGGCGTTGGGCGAGGAGTCGGCGGCACAGTTGTTCGCCAAGCTCGATCCACGAGAGGTGCAGAAAATAGGCCAGGCCATGGCCGTTCTGCCCAATGTGACCCGCTCCCAGATTCAGGCTGTGCTCGATCAGTTCGTGCTGGATCTGGGAGACCAGACCGGTCTGGCGCTCGGTACCACCGATTACATTCGTAACGTGCTGAACCGGGCCTTGGGTGAAGACAAGGCCGCAGGCCTGCTCGAACGCATCAGTTCGGGCGGCAACCGCCGGAATCTGGAATTTCTCAAATGGCTGGATCCGCGCTCGATTGCCGAAATCATCCGCTACGAACACCCGCAGATTATCGCGATTGTGCTGTCGCATCTGGAGAGCGATCAGGGTGCGGAAATTCTACAGATGCTGCCGGAGAACATGCGTGCCGATATCGTCCTGCGCATCGCCCATCTCGATGGCGTGTCACCACAGGCCCTGATGGAACTGGACGACATCATGGAGCGTCAGGTTTCTGGCGCCGGTGGTGGCAAGTCGTCCAAGGTCGGTGGCGTCAAGATTGCGGCGGGGATCATGAACTTCCTTGAAGGTAACGTTGAGGAAGTGGTGATGAATGCGGTCAAGTCCACCGATGCCGAATTGGGTACACAGATCGAAGATCTGATGTTCGTGTTCGCCAACCTGATCGATGTGGATGATCGCGGCATCCAGACCATTCTGCGTGAGGTGCCGTCCGATCGCCTGCTCATGGCGATGAAGGGTGCGGATAACGACCTCAAGGAGAAGTTCTTCAAGAATATGTCGAAGCGGGCAGCGGAGATGATGCGCGACGACCTGGAATCACTGGGCCCAACACGCTTGTCCGATGTCGAAGCGGCACAGAAAGAAATTCTGCAGGCGGCGCGCAAACTGGCGGATGAAGGCAAGATCAGCTTAGGAGGCGGCGGTGAAGAATTCGTCTGATCCCGTGCAGGCTGCCGCAGTTGAAGAAGTACCCTTGGTGCGTCCGTTGACCGCGGGGGCAGATGTATCGAATATTTCGGCCTGGGCCTTGCCTGATTTTGATCTGCCGGAGGAGCCGTCGGAGATTGCGCGCGAGCCGCTCGATCCTCAAGCAGAAAAATTGTCACAGGCGCGCCAAGAGGCCGAACAAGCCGGTTTCGCGGCGGGGCGGGCCCAGGGGGAAAAGGCCGGTTTTGCGGCTGGTCATGCCGAAGGGCTGGCCGCCGCCTTGGCTGAACAAACACGGATCCAACAGCGCTTTAATGGCTGGTTGCAGGCATTGACCCAACCCTTGGCGGATCTGGATGCGGAAGTCAGCCTGCAAATGGCCCGACTGGCTGCCCAGATGGCCCGCGCCATTATTTACCGCGAACTGACCATCGCGCCCGAGCATCTGGAAGTGGTGGCTCGCACGGCGATCGAAGCGTTGCCGGTGGCCGTGCGCGCAGTCACGCTGGTGTGCCATCCCGACGATGCCGATGCCTTGCAGGCCGCCATCGATCAGAACAAGGTGCAAAACCAACACGCGCAAACCATTACCGTGCGCCGAGATGCAACGGTGACGCCGGGTGGCTTGAAGGTCGAATCGAACACCGTGGGCGTGGAGTCGCTCGTCGATGCCAGTCTGGAAGCCCGCTGGGCCGCACTTTGCCTGCGCGTGCTCGATGAGCAAGTGGCGGGCCCGGCTGATCCCATTGCGAATGAAGTGAACGAGGCCGCCGAATGACATCGGGCCGCAATCCCGCCGTGTTCGATCCGCCTTCCATGCGCGGCGGGGGAGCCGGGTTGGATTGGGCCCGTCATCTCATGGGTTTGCAGGCACGCGTGCAACGCCCGCCGCTGCAAGCCGAAGGGAGAATCGTCCGGGTTGTGGGCCTGGCGCTCGAAGCCAGCGGGCTCACGGCGGCCATTGGCGATCAATGCCGCATTTTTCTGGATGACGATCCGGCTGGTCGTTATGTGGACGCCGAAGTGGTCGGCTTTGCCGAGCGCAATACCTACCTCATGCCTCTGGAAGCGCTCAGAGGCATCGCGCCGGGCTGCCGGGTGCAGAATCAGGGGGCATCCATTCGGGTACCGCTGGGGCCGGAGCTACTGGGGCGTGTTCTTGATGCGCGTGGACAACCTCTGGACGATGGCCCGGCCATTTTCGGCGACATCCCGGTTGATTTGCAGGGGCGCAGCAACAATCCGCTCAAGCGTCGCCCGATCCGCGAGCCATTGGATGTGGGCGTGCGAGCAATCAATGCCCTGCTCACCGTGGGGCGCGGGCAGCG
>JACDJC010003205.1_pt1 | contig 12034 bp, 9 predicted proteins | sample 7454191 | NCBI WGS metagenome assembly JACDJC01 (sample SAMN14253291, study PRJNA609438) | sludge metagenome | isolation source: sludge after 25d culture with pyrite and EDTA | collected 2018-12-20
GTTGAGGATAGTCCTTTAACCTGCGTGTCAGGTGATACCGGATAAAAACTTTGGAGTTTCTATGGACGATAAAATCAATATGAATTTGCGGGATGGTGCGGCCAAGGACAAGCTGATTTCCCGTTTAAAGCGGATTGAAGGTCAGGTGCGCGGCATTCAAACCATGGTCGCAGAAGAGCGGTATTGCCAGGAGATTCTACAGCAATTAACGGCGGTGCGCTCGGCGGTTCAAAGCGCAAGTTTGATCTTATTAGAAGAATATATGTCGGATTGTGTGCTGAACCTGGACGATAAAGCTCCCCAAGAACGGGAAGCGTTGATCAAAGATATGGTCAAATTATTAGGGCGGGTGCCGTAATTAAATATCTCCTGGATCGACGCCCAAATCAGCTACGGAAAATTGAAACGGGCTAAGTTCTGCGAAACATAAATTTTTCTTTTGAAGTTCAGGGTGTAGTTTTTTAAGTTGCTCAAATAAGTACAAGTAACTGGCTGGAATGCGGTTTTCCCAGCATAAATCCAAGCGTTTCGCCATGTCGTGAATGGCAGAGACATGCGGCCCCTCTATCTCTATAAAATTGCCCATGGGTAGTTCATCCACCACGACGATCACCTGGCGATCGGTGTAGGTCGTGCGGTACTTTTCATATTGCAGATAGGCTTGATAGCCCAAGGCTTCTAACAGATGCCTGGCGCGTTCATGGTCGTCCACGGTGATCTCGATTTCTTCCCGCACACTGACCGGCTGGTTGATCTGTGCCGGCCCTTTGTAGGTGATGACGATCTCGCTATCCCGCCGCAACCGCAAAACCTGTTTGTTGGCACTTAAGCTGCCATCGGGGTAATCAAAGCGTAAATTAGATTCAAAAACCCTTGGTTTTGCTAAAACAGCACCCAGCGATTCCAGCTTCCTTTGTAGCTGCTTAATATCGCGGATATAAAATTTAACTTCAATTTCTTCTTCCTTAAGATTGGGGGACATGCAGGCCTCTTTAGGGTGGATGAGCCGGATTCGTTCAGCATAGATCACCCCAGCGGTTGGGCAGAGGTTGCGGTCAGGGATCGGCCCTCTCCTCTACAGCGTGGGGTGCCTCACGAGCGGCGGGGTTGTTACAAATGTGTTTTGAAAACTTTAAATATAAGTATACAAAACTCAGGTAAATTAGGGTTAATAGAATCCGAAAGGGAAAATTTGTAAACGCTAACGCGGTTTTGCTAAATACCAGATAATCAAACCACCACCACGATATGATGAAGGCGATATTAAGTTGCGTAAAGCGTTTGGCGAGGGGGTGTTTTTGCCAAAAGAAAACAGCATTCACCAACGCACTCACGCCGATCCCAAACCCATACACAGCGGTATAGGCCGGCCCGGGTTGAATCTCATAGCGCAGCAGCCATTCCCATTGATAGACACTTTGGTACAGCCGTAGCCAGCCACTGATGGAAATCAAAACCAGGCTGGCGGCCAGCAGTTTAAATAAAAAGGGACGTCCGCTACGCGGTGTTTTATTCAGCATTCGCGAAAAACTCCACTTCCCACAGGTGAACATGTGCCCGTTCATCGTTATCGATATTTTTTACCGTAATTTCTGCTGATAGAACGCTTTCCGGCTGCGGCAGGGTCAGCATCACCGTGCGCGGCTGGGGGGTTTCTGGGTACTCCTGCTGCAACAGCAGGGCTTCGTCCTGGCCCTCGATCTTCAGCATCAGTCGGACGTGGGTCGCTTCTCCACCCACGCGCAATTTTATGGCGGCGGTCGGGTGCGGGTTCTCCAAGGTCAGCTTGATCACAAACGGATTCGATTCCCAGGTGCGCCCCAGGGTGAAATCATCCCCGTCAAAAACATGCGTGATCTTGCCCATATCCAGCGGCGAATATTCCACCTCGGCCGCGCTGCCATCTTGCAAGACCAGTGCGCTTTGGATCAGCTGCCGTCGCGCTTTCAATTCCTCTTCAAAAATTTCATGGATGTTTTCGATATATTCCAGGCGCGTGAAGTAAAACCCGGGCTTGCCGTTGGGGTAGGGCAGGATCTTCTCATAATGAATATTCCTGAATTTCCCGCTTTCCAACATTTGGGTATGTTCTTCTGGGGTCATCACCAGCAGGTCCTGCTGGGAGAGCGGCCTTTCATCCATGATGAAACTATCAATACTACCGAACTCAAAGGGCAGCGGATCATCAAAAAAATAACGGGCCAATATATCGGTGCCGTTCGCCCAATTGGGACTGAGATATAGTTTGGTGCCTGGATTTTGTGCGAGGCTATCCCTTACGGCCGGAAATACCACCGTCGGGCTGTACTGCAATCCAAATAAGCCATACTCGGTATACCACACCGGCCCGTTGATGAGCGCATCGTGCAAGATATAGCCATTGAAAAACGACAGGACGGCGAATACCAGCCCATATCCGGTCGCCGGAAAACCCCGCCAGGCGACCAGCGGCCGCCGTTTACCCAACCAGTCTATGCTTTTCGCGAGGCCCAGGGCCGCCAAGAGGGAAGCCGGGATGACCATAAACAAGGCGCGCGTGATGCTCATTTCGGCCAGGGCTGCTCCGCTGGGGGCTGCCAATACGGCGATCACCAGCATGCGGTACGGGCTTTGGCGGATATTCTTCAGGGTGATAAACAAACCAATGGCGATCCAGGGCAAAGCCGGTCGCCATAGGTGGCCGTAGTCTTTCATCACATGTCGGATTAATTCTTTGCTGGGTACGAACCAGTACAACGGGTTCAATCCTGTAAAATAGGATTTGAAATAAATGCTTAATTTTTCAAAAATGGAGCGGTCTTGTACCCAATAGGAATTTAAAATGCGCAGGTGTTCGATGTTTTCATGAGGATGATGGATTAAAAAGCGGGCATACGGCAGCAGGCACAGCAACCCTAAGCCAAATGCCCATGCAATGGTTTTGCGCTGCTGCCAATGATACTTGAGATCGGAAAGGGTCAAACCCAGAGCCGCCACGGCAATCACCACCTGGGCTGGGCTGTAACTGTAAAAACTAAGCGCCGCAAACACCACGGCGGCATACAGAAATTTTGGGTTACGGGTGCGGTAGAGGGCGTAAGCCCACAGAAAACAAGCAAAAAAAGTGACCGCCAGCACGGTTTCAAAGGCGGTGCGGGAATGTAAAAACCAGCCAGGCATGATCGATAAAAACAGGATGCTGAGCCAGCCGTGCTGTATGCGCAAGACCTGGCGGCTGAACAAGCCGACGCTGAGCGCGGCCAGCAGGGTGATCAGCACGGAAACACCGCGCGTCACCCAGACTTGTTTGCCCAGCAGCAGCACCGGCAGCACTTGCAGGTAAACCGAGGTGCCCAGATTATATTGATTGCCGTTCACCAAAAAAGTGGGTAAAAATTCTTTCTGTTCACTGCGAAAGCCATCCCGAATCAAATCGGCTGCGTGTACACTTTGGATGGCCTCATCGGTAAAAAAATAGATCGGAAAATCCTCAATCGCCACCAGGCGCACGGTCAGGTAGATCACCAGCGAGAGAAAAAACAATCCGCTGCCCGGCTGATTCGAGCGAAACATGGCAATCCGCGGCCGAAATCGATGCGGCCGGCGGCCATCATCTGCCGGGGAAAACGGGGCCTCAGGAGTGGCGGGCAAGGGTTCTTCGACCATAGGTTAAAATTATAGCATGAGACAGGTGGGTTTAAAAGCGGGGAGGTGTGCTCCCCTATCTGGCACACCTCCTGAATTTTCCTCTCCCCCTTCTTGTCCCCCATATTGATAGATACTATAGCAAATTGTGTATAATAGAACCAGTTGAATCGAACAAAAATCGAACAATAATCGAACAGAAAGGGCACTATGCAACTGGCTGAAATCACAACAGGTTCGCTCGAATCTTTTTTGCGCACAAAGCGCAGCGGAGAAAAATCAAAAATAAACCTTTTGAAGCTGGATGTTTTAGAGCAAAGGGGCTTACGATCCGAGGTCGAAAAGGCCATGGGGTTGGCAGATTTGTTGTACGAGATGATTGAAAAAAAATACCTGCAATTTCGGAAAGCGGAAAAATTATCAGCCTGCCTACCGAAGACGCGGGATGATCTCAACGCGAAAATCCAACAAGATTTCAGCCTGGGAAATGCGGAGCTGGAAGCCTGGAGTGCCTTATATTACCGCTATCTGGCCGCCATCCCTACCACTGCGGAAGATTTGGCTGCTGCTGCCGGCGTGGTTTCGCAGCAGTTCCGGCGGCGCATTAACACCGCCCTGGCGTTTGTGGTCGATGATCTGCGGCGGTTGGAACGCCAGGCGCAGGAAGAGAAAACGTACCTCAACCCAAATTTGCCCATGCCGGATTATTCGCATTTAATCGCGGTGCAAGCGTATATCGACAAGCTAAATGCGGCCTTAAACCAAGCCGAAGGTGCTTTCATGGTCAGCTTGGAAGGGCTGGGTGGGATTGGCAAAACCGCCCTGGCGCGTGCTTTTGTGGGCCTGCCCGCAACGACAAACTATTGGAAACGCATTGTGTGGGTCAGTGCCCGCCAGGAATATATATCCCAACAAGGTACCATTCAGCCGATTTCCGGCAATGCTGCTACCTTGGAAGACGTCACCGCCCGTTTAGCAGATCAATTGGGCATCAGTCATCTGGCCTCCAAAAGTATGCCCGAGCGTCTGGAAGGGCTGCAGGCTGCCTTAAATATGGAGCCGACCCTGGTGGTGGTGGATAACCTCGAAAGTGTGGCCGAACACCAGCTGTTGATTCCGGCGCTGGCGAAACTGGGGGGGAAAAGCCGCTTTCTGATCACCACCCGCCAGACACTGCGCGAATTTCCGTATGTATTTTGCATGCCGCTGGGCGAATTAAACGCCCAAGATGCTTTTGATTTGGTATCGAGTGAAACCGACCGCCTCGGCAAACCAGGGCTTGTTGATCAGGAAACCTTTGCCCAGCTGTATGAATTGGTGGGGGGTATTCCCCTGGCGATCAAGCTGGTGGCCGCCCAGGTGATGATCCGCCCGCTAGACCAAATTTTAAGCGGCTTCCGCCAGGCCAAAACCGGCATGGAGAACCTTTACCGCTATTTATATTGGGAGGCCTGGCAGATCTTGAGCGAAAATGCCCGCCAACTTTTACTTTCCTTTTTAGCGTCCGACCCGGAAGGCGAGGACCTGGAATTTGTGCAGTTAATGAGTGGTTTGGTAGACCAGTTTTACCCGGCCCTGCAAGAGATCCATCGCTTTTCCTTGCTAGAAATTTCCGGCGATGTTTTTAATCCGCGTTACCGGCTGCACCGCCTGACCGTTACCTTTTTACAAACCGATATTCTAAAAGTATGGGGGGACCATGCTGCCAACCCTTGAGTACCGCCAGCAACAGGGTCAACAATGGCAAGGGGTTTATCAGCAACAGTTAGGGCAGCGTTTGAACCTTACCCACACGTATCTGCAAACCCGTTCTCGGACGGAAATCCGTGCCCATTTGCGCAGCTTTACGACAGCGATAAGCGAGGCGCAACGCTACCCCGAATTAGACCAGCAGGTCTTGGAGATCATTACCAGCCTGCACCCACTGCCGCTGCGCTGGGGATATGGGGCGATATGGAAACCCTGGCTGCTGTTTGCGATTGAACACACGCAGTGCGAAGCGGAACGCGCCGCCTATCATAACGACTTGGCGGATTATTTCTTCTTCTCCGCGGATTTTACCAACGCGGTGCAACAAGCCCGATTGATATTTTCAATGGATGATCCCTCTCCGGTGCAGGTAGCCCGGGCGGTGCGCGTCTTATTCACCAGTTACCGCTCCCAGGGGCAGTCTTCACAGGCCGAACGAATGATCAAAGAAAAATTTCATGAATTTGAAGCCGATAAACCAGCGGCGCAGGTATCTTCCGAGAGAGCCCGCGCCTGGCTGCGCTTCAATCAAAACCGGCTGGAACTCTTACGGGAAGAGGGCAAGCTGGAAGAAGCCTTAGCTTTGGTAGAGGACATGCTTTGGCTCGATGAGCAATCGGGTCGTCAGGATGTTTTACTGACTGCGGATCTGATTACCCATCGTTCTACTTTATTGTGGAATGTGGCGGAATACGACCGTTCGGTGTCCGATATCCAGTATGCTATCCGGCTCTATCAGCAGGAAGATGACTTATTGAATGCGGAATCGTTGTATAGCAACCTCGGGCTGGTGTATTGGTCTATGGGGAAATTAGACCAAGCTGAACAGGCATTGCAGCGTTCCATCCAGTTCTATCGCAAGAGTGCTTTGCCGCAGTTGATTTCTTACGACCTGGGCAACCTGGGATTAACCTACTTTGCACGCGGCGAGCTGGAAAATGCCCGCCACTGGACACTCGAGCATATTCAGCACTGTACGAAGATCGGCTTTATCTCCGAAATGAATCGCGGCCGGCGTAATTTGGGGACGATCCTGTATTATTTTGGGGAATATGAGCAGACCATTGCGGAAACCCAAGCCGCACATGCCTACTTTGAAAAGCGCGGCTCGCGCGATGGGTATGGGTTGGATGATTTGTGGATCGCTTTATGCGAAGACCAGCTTGGGCAAACCGAAACAGCCGTGCGACGGGCTACACAAATTTTGGCCTGGAGTAAGCAGCGCGAGTCTTTGATCTTAGAGCAGGTCAGCTTGCGCTGTCTGGCCTGGTTATCTCCGTTAGAGGCACAAGCCGCGTTGTTGCGGCGCAGTCTGGAATTAGCGCACCAATTAAACCGCTTGTTGGAACAAGCCGCCTGTTTGTTGATGTTGGCATCCTGTACCCACGATGAAGCAGTTTGGGCGAAAGGGCAGGCTTTGATCCAGCGGATTGGGGCTGAAGCATGGCTGGAAGGCAAGTCGCTGACAGATCCCCCATTTTTGCCATTGCTGCTGTAAAAACAATGACCCTCTTTGATTTCCAGCCTCTTTGCATTAAAATCACAATGCCTAATGAAAAATCATACATGCTTTGGAGATAAAATATGTCAGAAATGGTAACACCGTTAAAAAATCCGCACCCAAAATGGATGTTTTGGGAAACGATCATCGTTCTATTGATCAGTACGCTTCCTTTTATATTTATTCCTTCCCTAAAAGGATTTGCGGTTTTTATACCGGTTGTATATCTTTTGGTGGAACGGTGGCTCCGCAAACGAAGCTGGGCTGATCTCGGGATTCGTCCGAAACAATTTTTTCAGGATTTACGGTCACAACTTGGCTGGGTGATCCTGGTTGCTGTTGTGATTCAGGTTGGCGTTGTTTTGGCAGCGAACTGGTTTTTCCCTGAATTTTTGGCGCATGTTACTGCTCGGCTGCCCTTTGTCATTGGGGGAAGCTGGCTACCGATTATCCTCAGCCTATTTTTTGCCACCTTTATTGAGGAATTTGTCTACCGCGGATTGTTCCAGCAGCGTTTTAACTGGTTTATGCCCACCTCAATCGCGATTGTTTCGATCTCATTGATCTTTTCGCTGCTGCACATTGCGGCTGGGATTTGGTTCGTAATTTTGATCGACGTCGGCTTGGTTTTTGTGGATAGCCTCATCTATGGGGTGATCTTTGCTCGCAGTAAAAATTTGTTGGTGGCCTGGCTGGCACATTTTTTGGCAGATGTCGTCGCCTTGATGTTGATGGTCGGAGTGGTTCGTGGATTGTGAGCCTTACGATGGAGAGAAGACACCCCGTAAAAAATTTTTGACCCAAAGCCTTGCTTCCCATCGGGATGGTGAGCAAATCGCTCAGATTTTATCCGCTGCCATCACAGCCGTTGAACCCGGGGCGGCTATCCGCCGCTTTGTGAAGCGTTGCGGGGATAGGTTGGTGGTGGATGGGCACAGCTATGATTTATCCAATATTCAGCGTGTGTTTGTCGCTGCGATTGGCAAGGCAGCCGTACCGATGGCAGCGGCGGTAGGCGAGCTTTTCGGCGACAATCTGACGGCTGGATTGGTAATTTGCAAACACCTCCCTGAACAGCCCGACCTGCGCTTTGTGAGCCTGCCAGGCGGACACCCCCTGCCCAATGAGAATAGCCTGTACGCTGGCGAACAATTAATCGCTTTTGTGCGCCAATTGGCGGCAGATGATCTGTTGATTTGTTTGATCTCGGGCGGCGGTTCGGCCTTGGTGACAAGTCCCTATCCCGGCATCACGCTGGAGGATATGCAGGCTCTGACGCAGGCCTTGTTGGGCTGCGGGGCGCGGATTGATGAGATCAATACCCTGCGGCGGCATTTGGATCAGATCAAAGGGGGTGGGCTGGCAAAAGCAGCCTCACCGGCACGGGTCATCAGTTTGATTTTGTCGGATGTGGTTGGTAGTCCACTTGAGGCGATTGCCTCAGGCCCCACCGCACCCGATCCCAGTACAGTAGCCGAGGCGATCGCGGTGATCCATCGCTATGCCCTGGCAGATCAGCTGCCGCGGACGATCATGGAGAAGCTGCGAGCGGGGATCGAAACACCCAAGCCGGGCGATGCCCTGTTTGAGCGGGTTCAGAATGTGGTGGTTGGCAGTAACGAACTGGCCTCTGCTACAGCGTTGCAGTGTGCGGCGCAGCTGGGGTTTGAGGTGGTTTCTTTGGGCAATGACTGGCAAGGGGAAGCCCGTCAGGTGGCTGAATGCTTGGTGGAAAAACTAAAGGCACAGGCCTGGCATGGGCAGCCGCTGTGCCTGGTGGCCGGGGGCGAGACGACGGTGACACTGCGCGGGAGCGGCAAGGGCGGGCGCAACCAGGAATTGGCCTTGGCGAGTGTGCCCCTGCTGGCCGGGGATGAGGATTGGATGCTGGTCACACTCGCGACCGATGGCGAAGATGGGCCGACGGATGCGGCTGGCGCGGTTGTGATGCAAAACACCCTGCGGGAGGCAACGCACTTGGGGTTAGAGCCCGCTGCTTACCTGGAAAATAACGATGCCTATTCCTTTTTTGACCGATTGCATGCCCTGCTGAAACCCGGCCCGACCGGCACCAATGTCAATGATTTGACGTTTTTGTTTCGGTTTTCAAATCAGTGAGAAGCAATCAGCCGCGGCGACTTCTCGAAGCGAAAGCGAGTGGGGCATTGAGAAAGTCCGGCTTCTGCTCTTAATCAAGAGCAAAAGCCACATTCGTGCCAAAAGTCCTACTTTGGTAGGTGGACTTCCTATCTGAGTTTCCCTTCTCCCGATTTGGGGACACAGCGTGTGGGTTTGGTGTAACCATTTCAGCGTTTCTGGGTTAATAGAGGTGTGAGGGTGCCGAAACTTGCGGTACCCTTTCAATTTATGCGATAAGGTTAAACAATATTGAACCCGACCCTCACAAAAACTGAAAAGAATGCGTTATCCTACACCGGCGGAAGATCTGCTTTTGCAGCCTTGCCCTGGTATGGGGACCACAGCCAGCTGGCTACTTCTGTAGCGGAAATACGTTCCTTAATGCAAGGGTTGACTACGCCGCTGTGGGTCGTGCAGGTGGCTGGGGAGGTTTTCATTACGCCCCAGGCTGGTTTCCAACCGGTGGCTTCAGCGGTAATCGGGGAACGGGTCGCCTATCTTCCCGCGGTTGCAATGACCGCATTGGGCGATGCCGCGTTTCTGCAGACGTACGGGCTGCGGTATGCGTATTACAGCGGTGCTATGGCGAACGCCATTGCTTCGGTAGATATGGTGATTGCACTGGGCAAGCATGGCATGCTGGGCTCGTATGGTTCGGCGGGTATGCCCTTCGAGCGCATTAAAACAGATTTAAAAGCGATTAAGGCCGCCTTACCGTACGGCCCGTATGCGGTGAATTTGATTCATACCCCGTATGAACCCGGGTTGGAATTAAAACTGGTCGAATTATATCTTCAATATGAGGTGCCCGTTCTGGAAGCTTCTGCCTATATGGACATGTCCTACAGTCTGGTCTATTACCGTGCCGCCGGTTTAGAGCTGGGTGCCGATGGTCAGGTGCAGATCAATAATCGTATTATCGCCAAAGTCTCCCGCAAAGAAGTTGCCAGCCGCTTTATGCACCCGGCCCCGCAGGAGTTTTTGGATCAACTGCTCACTGAGGGAAAGATCACCACCCTACAAGCGCAATTAGCACGGACGGTGCCCGTCGCGGATGACATCACGGTCGAGGCCGATTCGGGCGGACACACCGATAACCGTCCGCTGGTGGGGCTGATTCCAACCATGCTGGCATTCAGAGACCGCATCCAATCCGAACAGCAGTATGCCCACCCAGTGCGGGTCGGGGCGGGCGGCGGCATCAGCACCCCGGCATCAGCTCTGGCAGCTTTTGAGATGGGGGCCGCGTATGTGGTCACCGGCTCGGTGAATCAGGCTTGTGTCGAATCGGGTGCTTCAGAACACACCCGTAAGTTATTAGCGCAGGCGGATATGGCGGATGTGATCATGGCACCGGCGGCGGATATGTTTGAGATGGGGGTCAAGGTACAGGTACTAAAACGCGGCACAATGTTTGCCATGCGCGCTTCCAAATTGTACGAACTGTATTCCCGTTATGGAAGTATTGAAGACATCCCGGCTGCGGATCGGGAGCGGATTGAGAAAACCATTTTTCGGCGCAATTTGGATGAGGTCTGGCGGGATACCGCCCAATTTTTTCAGCAGCGTGATCCGAAACAGTTGACGAGAGCGGAAGCGAATGGACATTATAAAATGGCACTCATTTTCCGCTGGTATTTGGGCTTATCTTCGCGCTGGTCGGTCGTGGGCGAGCCGGGGCGTGAAATGGATTACCAGATCTGGTGCGGCCCAGCGATGGGTTCATTTAATGAATGGGTGCAGGGCAGTTACCTGGAAAAAATGGAGAATCGGCGCGTGGTGGATGTCATCTTGCAGATTCTTAATGGGGCCGCCTATTTAAAGCGGGTGGGCATGTTGCGCGTGCAGGGGGTGCAGCTTCCTGGTGAATTGCAGAGCATTTACCCAAAACAACCCATCGAAGAATAGTTCACCACAGCGTTCACAGAGCGCATAGAGTACATGTAAGCGCGAGGCGTCTTGTCAGGATAGAAACGGTTTATACTCGTGTGAAAATTGCCTGTAGCCCTCACCCGAATAGAGCAGAAGCCTGACTTTACCGATTCGTTCTTTTTGATGACCGGGGTTGATAGAGGTAACCAGGCTGACTCTTGATGGTGCTTTAAAAGTCAGGCTTCGCGGGCCGGCTCTAATATCGATTGAGACCCTCACACAGATGCACAGATAGACAGAGACAATAGAGAAACAGCGAAACGAGGAATTCATCAGGCAGCTGCGGTTTGATCTTTAAAACTCCGAAACATACAGCATCCAATCCGCCTTGAGCCAGGCGATGGTTTGCATCAGGATGATCAGCACCAGCAATACTTCCAACCCGACATATAATCTAGGGTGATCTTTGCGCCGTTGGTGTAACCAATAGGGCAGGCTGAAGGCCGCCGACAAGAAGGGCAGCAGCGGCGGCATGAGGTATTGGTATGATTTGACCGCAACAAAATAAATTAAATATCCCAGGGAGGGCAGCACCCACAGTGCGATCAAGCGCTGGATATGGCGGTGGCTGCCGGCTAGACTGGTGATCAGCAAAGCGATGGCGGTATACAGTAAAAAGTAGCGCTGGCCGTAATCTTGTTCGATAAACGGCAGCCACACCGCCCAGCCGGTGCGGTAAATATTTTCAGGGTCGGGATGGTTATAGCCGGATCGCATGTCGCTTTGCTTTTCGGACAAAATTTGAATAAACCGTTCGCGAGCGGCCGGGTGCAGCAGATAGGGACTGCTGATGACGATGACAGCCGCCATCACGAGGATAAAAACGAGTCCTGCCAGGATCAGTTTTTTGAGGTTCATTTTTTTGGCAAATAGGGCAGATAATAAAATATAAGCCACCGCCAAAACACAGAAAAACCCCAATAAACGAGTAGCGGACGCTAATCCACAAGTGATGGCTGCCGCGACCCAATTCGGCCCGAACTGATATTGGTCGCGCTGTAAAAAGTAGAGGGTCAGCACGATGAATAAAATTCCCAAACTATCCGGGTGCCAAAACAGGGTATTGTATTTGATGACGGCCGGTACCAA
>JACDJC010003206.1_pt1 | contig 12034 bp, 9 predicted proteins | sample 7454191 | NCBI WGS metagenome assembly JACDJC01 (sample SAMN14253291, study PRJNA609438) | sludge metagenome | isolation source: sludge after 25d culture with pyrite and EDTA | collected 2018-12-20
ACGGCGCTGACGCCGGCCGTGCGCATCGTCTCTTCGTAGCGGCGGATGAACGAAGCGCTGTCGACCAGGCCCTGGCTGGTGGGTGTCAGCAAGCTGTACATGCCCAAATAGTCGCCGGTCTCCCAGGCGCGATAGAAAGCGCGGGCATACCCGGCCGGGTCTTCGGTGATGGGGGCGGGCGTGTTCGTGGGTGCGGGGGTGAGCGTCGGCGGCGCGTCGGAACGCGAGTCGCGCAGAGCGGCCGTGTTGCCACAGGCGGCCGTGATCGCAAGGAACAATAGCAGAACGACAATCGTGCCGACTTTCGATTTCATAAGGCTTCCATGTGCCTGTCCGCGCTATTATAGCCGGGTTGGTGGGAAGGCGTGGTACGTGTTATGTATAGTTAATGTGTGGGCGACCGGCGGACGACATATAGGGGAATGGGACATGGAGACGATTAGCCGGATGAATCGTATTTCAACGCCAGCTTTGCCACCGTGCGGCTGTTGCGAACCGTCACCGGCATCCCCAGCGTTCGCTCCAGCGCCGCCCCCGAGAACGACGACTCCCCCACTGCATCGCGCCGCAGCCAGTAGACCTCGCGGCCGTCGACGTGGAATGCATCCACCTCGGTCGCACAGGCCGGCAGCCTGTCCCGTGCCGCCGCGTCGGGCCACGCGCCCAGGAAGGCGATGAATAAGGTATGTGGGGCGTCGCGCTCGCTCTCGTCAAACGGCCATGATGCGGCCACGGCGCTCAGTTCGTGGGGGGCGCGGATGAAGGTGTCCACCCGGTAGCCGAGGGCCGTTTCCAGGCCGGCTTCTATTGCCCGTTCCAGGGCGAACGGATCAGACTCAGGGGAGTCGAAGATGACGTTGCCGCTGGCGATAAACGTCTCGACGCCGGTGAAACCCATCTCCGCAAAGAGGCGGCGCAGATGATCCATCTTCACGGTTCGGCCGCCGACGTTGATGGCGCGGAGGAAGGCGATGTACTTCACTGTTTTCAAAGCGGCGGGAATTGTCTGTCAGGTCTTAAAAGATGGTGATTCCTTAAGTTACAATGTACTGAATCTGCTTGCCGGGTCACCATTATACCCTGTCTGAGTCGGCATCTCAACGGCCGCCGTGGTTACCGGCACGCAACCCCGCTGCGTCATGCCCCACCGCCGGCCGCGCCTCATTGGGGCGGACAAGTCCCTTCAGCAGAGCCATAAGGCCAACCTGCTACCCGATTTCACTGGTAGTTTATGGAAACACGGCATCCAGTCCTTATAATCGATTTCATCAGGAGGGGTACGCATCAGTATCGGTGTAGCGAAATGAGCAGAATCGTCCACGTTGAGCGCGGCCGCGCCGCCGGCCAATCCCTTGTTGTAACCGTTCTGACGGTTGCCTCGCTCTATTTCCTGTTCCAGACCTTGCTGTCGCTGGGGTGGCATAGCGCACATGACAGTTCCTACCTGCACACCATCCTGTGGCTTATCGATCGCTATAGCCTTGTTCCCTATCGTGACATCTTCGAACCGTCCTTGCCGTTGACTTATATGTTTCATTTGGCCGTCGGCAAGACGCTCGGCTGGAGCGACCCTGCCTTTCGCCTGGCCGATATAGTCGTTCTTGGCGCGCTCCTGATGGTGACCTGGCAGATCATGCGGCCGTTGGGGACACTGGTCGCCTGGGCTGCGGCGTTATCGTTTGGGTTGCTCTATCAAAGCTATGGTCCGGTGATGAGTCTCCAGCGCGACTTCCTGTGCCTGTTGCCCGCGGCCGTGGCGATTTGGGTTGCCGGGGACGTGGCGCGCTTCGGCCGGCGGCGTTGGCGCTACCTGGCTGTCGGCGCGTTGTTTGGCCTGACTGCCTTCATCAAGCCCCACTTTCCCATCGGTTTGCTGCCGGTGTTGATATATGCCGCGTTCGCCGATGGGCGTTTACAGGCCGGTCGGCGGGTCGTTGACCGGCGTGAACTAATCCGTGCAGGCTTGCTGGTGGGCATTGGTTTGGCGTTGGCCTTTGCCGTGCCGCTGCTGTGGCTTTGGCAGAGAGATGCCCTGGATGCGTTTTGGACTATAACCAGCAACTATTTGCCCCTCTACAGACAGTTGAACGGCAATCAGGAGTTGCTCAGTTCGGGCGAGAAGTGGATCTACGTCCTGAACAATGCGCCGGCCCTGGGCGGCAAGGCCGGGCTGCTCGTGGCGGCGGCGTTGGGCCTCTATTGGGGACTGGTGGAGATCAAATTGAGCGCCCCACAGCACCGGCTGGTCATCCTCCTGGCGGTTATGCTGCCCGTTTACTTCACGTATGAGCTGATCGCCGCCAAGTTTTGGTCTTACCATTGGATGCCGCTTTATTACTTTGCCTGTTGCTGTGGAGCGCTTGTTCTATTGCCGTTGCACGATCAGGCGAGCAATCGGGGACGACGCATCTTTGCGGTTGTGGTCTTTGTCGCCGGGCTGGCGCTGACGCTGCGCCCCGCGCCCGACGTCTATGCCCAGGTGCAGGGATTGCCGCCGGCCCCCATTGCCGGCGGCCGCGCCGATCGAATGACTGCCTTTCTGCAACAAAACCTGGAGCCGGGGGACACAGTCCAGCCCCTTGACGGCGTCACCGGCGGCAGCGCCACCGCCATGCGTCGGGCCGGGGCCGCGCTGGCCACGCCGTACATTGTGGATTACCAGTTCTATCACCACGTCTCCACCCCCTATATCCAGGGCCTGCGACGCGATTTTCTGGCGCGCATGGCGGCCGCGCCTCCCCGTTTCATCATCGACGTGCCCAGCCCCACCCGCCCGCAGGGAATCGACACCACGGACGAATTTGCCGAGCTGGATACCTTCCTGGCCACGTATTACCGCGTAGCTCTGGCCGATGAGGGATTCACCATCTACGAGCGAAACATTCCCGCTCCTCTCGACGGTGGGTGAACCAATCTCTGCTGACGCCGGATTATAATTCCGGCGACCGCGTGCGAATGCGCTTCTGTACGTGGGCCGCGAACTCGCCCGGCGGCACGTCGTTGCGCTGCTCGCCGTCGCGGTAGCGGATTGAGAGCGTCCCGGCCGCCGCTTCCTGCCCGCCGACGATGACCATGTAGGGCGCCTTCATCAGTTGCGCGGCGCGAATCTTGGCCCCCATCCGTTCGCTGCCCAGATCGGCGTGAACGCGAATACCGGCCTCGGCCAGCTGCGCCTCCACGCGCCGGGCGTAGTCGTGGTGTTCGTCGGTGATGGGGATGATCCTCACCTGTTCCGGGGAGAACCAGACCGGGAAGTTGCCGCCGTAATGCTCGATGAGAAATCCGATGTACCGTTCGTGGGCGCCCAGTGGCGCGCGGTGGATGCAATACGGCGTCTCGGGCCGGCCGTCACGGTTGGTGAAAGTCAATTCGAAGCGCGCCGGCTGGACGAAATCGATCTGGTTGGTGGCCAGCGAGAACTCGCGACCGACGACGCTCCACGCCTGCACGTCGATCTTCGGTCCGTAGAACGCCGCTTCCCCGGCCACTTCCTCAAACGGTACGTCGGCATTTTGCATCACCCGCCGCACGATGGCCTCCGCCTTGAGCCAGGCGGCCTCGTCGTCGGCATACTTCACCCCCAATCCCTTCCGGTCATGCTTGCTGAAGCGCATCTGGAACCGCTCGATGCCGAACAGGTTGAAGTATCGTCGATACAGGTCAATGACGGCCATGAACTCCGCTTCCACCTGATCCTCGGCGCAGTAGATGTGGGCGTCGTTTTGCTCGGCGGCGCGAACGCGCATCAGTCCGAACAACTCGCCGCTCTGCTCATAGCGATAGACCATGCCGTATTCGGCCAGCCGCAGCGGCAGATCGCGGTAGCTGCGCGGCTTGGCGGCGAAGATCTTGTGGTGGAACGGGCAATTCATCGGCTTCAGGTAGTAGTGAATATCCTCTCTCTCCATCGGCGGATACATGCTTTCGGCGTAGTAGGGCAGATGGCCGCTGCGACGATAGAGTTCCTCCTTGGCGATGTGGGGCGTGGCGACGCGCTGGTAGCCGGCGGCGTCTTCCACCTCATAAGCCAGCTTCTCCAGTTCCTCGCGCAGGATCGTGCCGTTGGGCAGCCACAGCGGCAGGCCCGGCCCGACCTCCTCATCCATGATGTAGATCTCCAGCTCGCGGCCGAGCTTGCGATGGTCGCGCTTCCTGGCTTCCTCGATGAGTTGCAGGTGTCGTTTCAGGTCTTTCTTGTTGAAAAAGGCCGTGCCGTAGATGCGCTGGAGCATCGGCCGCGACTGGTCGCCGCGCCAATAGGCGGCGGCCGTGCCCGTCAGTTGAAAGCCGTCAACGGGGATCATCCCCGTGTGGGCCACGTGCGGCCCCTTGCACAGGTCTTCGAACGTGTCGTGGCGATAGGTGCTGATGACCAGATTCTCAATCGCGCGGGCCATGTCCTCCACGTCGTCGCCGTATTCGTTGAACTCGCCGCGCAGCAGGCCCTCGATGATCTCCAGCTTGTAGGGCTGGTCCCTGAACAGTTCGCGGGCCTCGTCGGCCGTCACGACCCGGTAACGCAGCGGGTACTTCCCGGCGATGATCCGCCGCATACGTTTCTCGATGCGTTCCAGATCGGCCGGGTTGAAAGTGCGCCGCCGGCCTTGCTCGTCTTCGCCCAGATCGAAGTCGTAGTAGAACCCCTCATCGACGGGCGGGCCGATACCCAGCCTGGCCTCGGGGAAAAGCTCCAGCACCGCCTGGGCCATGACGTGAGCGGCCGTGTGTCGCAGCTTGTATAACTCCGACTGTTCGTATGGCTCTGTGCTTTCCAGTGGTTGCATGTTGCTTCCTTCTTCAGTGTCCGGTATTCAGTGAACGGGTTCTTTCCCTGTACTGAATACCGGGCACCGGACATTGCCTACTGCTCATAACTCCATCGAGCGTTCGGCGATGGATGCCTTCACCTGTGCCACGAAATCGGCCAACGGCATCGCGCCGCGATCTTCATTGTCGCGCGTGCGCACGGCCACCGCGCCCGCCTCGGCTTCCTTGTCGCCGACGACGAGCATGTAGGGAATCTTTTGCAGCTGGGCCTCGCGGATCTTGCGGTTCATGCGTTCGCTGCTGTCGTCCACCTCGACGCGAACGCCGGCGGCCTTCAGCGCGGCGGCAACATCCCGGGCATATGCCACGTGACGGTCGGCGATGGGGATCACTGTTGCCTGCACCGGCGCCAGCCAGAGCGGAAACGCGCCGTTGAAGTGCTCGATGAGAATGCCCACGAAGCGTTCCATGCTGCCGAACGGCGCGCGGTGGATCATCACCGGCCGGTGCTTCTGTCCGTCCTCGCCGGTGTATTCCAGCCCGAACCGCTCCGGCAGCAGGAAATCGACCTGCACCGTGCCCAGCTGCCATTCCCGCTTCAGCACGTCGCGGAAGATGAAATCGAGCTTCGGGCCATAGAAAGCAGCCTCGCCTTCTTCGACCGTGTAGTTCAGCCCCAGTTTGTCGGCCGCGTTCCGGATGGCGGCAATGCCCCGCGCCCACATCTCCGGCGCTCCCGCGTACTTGTCGCTGGCGGGGTCGTTTGTCCCCAGCCGGGCGCGGAAGTCCTGGAAGCCCATCGTGCCGAAAACGTACTGGATGAGATCGACGACGGCGATGAACTCTTCCTCCAGTTGTTCGGGGGCCACAAACAGATGCGAGTCGTCGACCGTGAAGCCGCGCACGCGCGTCAGGCCGGTCAGCTCGCCGCTCTTCTCGTAGCGGTAGACCGTGCCGAACTCGGCCAGCCGGTAGGGCAGGTCGCGGTAGCTGCGCGGCTCGCTGCGATAGATCTCGATGTGGTGGGGGCAGTTCATCGGCTTCAGCAGGAACTCTTCCTCGTCCACCTTGATCGGCGTGTACTGGCTGTCCTTGTAGTAGGGATAGTGACCGCTCGTCTTGTAGAGTTCCAGGTTGCCGATGTGGGGCGTGATGACCGGTAGATAGCCGCGCTCCAGCTGCGCCTGGCGCAGGAAGCTCTCCAATGCCTCGCGCAGCACCGCACCCCTGGGCAGCCACAGCGGCAAGCCGGAGCCGACCAGCGGTGAGATATGGAACAGGCTCAGTTGCTTGCCCAGCCGGCGGTGGTCGCGCAACCTGGCTTCCTCCAGCCGTTGCAAATATTCATCCAGCTCGGCCTTGTTGTGCCAGGCCGTGCCGTAGATGCGCTGGAGTTGCGGCCGCTTTTCGTCGCCGCGCCAATAGGCCCCGCTTGTGCGCAGCAGCTTGACCGCGTTGGCCTTGATGTCGCGCGTGCGGCCGACATGCGGCCCGCGACACAGATCGACAAACTCCCGTTGGCGATAGATGCCGACCTCGGCCGCCGGTTCGGCCGTGGGGTTGCCGTTCTCGTCCACCTTGCCCGCGGCCAGATCCTCGATAAGTTCCACTTTGTAGGGCTGCTCGCCGAAGAACGCCAGTGCCTCGTCCACGGTCATGGTCGTGTGTTCAAATGGGGCGTTCTCGCGCAGGAGTTCCTGCATTCGCGCCTCGATGTGCTCCAGATCCTCGGGTGAGAAGGTACGCGGCTTGCCGCGTTCGTCCTGCCCCAGGTCGAAGTCATAGTAAAAGCCGTCTTCCACCGGCGGGCCGATGGCCAACCGCACCTGGGGGAAGAGATCGACCACCGCCTCGGCCATCACGTGCGCCGCTGAGTGCCGGATGCGGTATAGCTCCGTTTCATTATAAGGAATATTGCCGTTGTCTGACATTTCTCACCTCAAGAGACCACGGACGACGGACCACAGACCACAATTTAGCTTCCGGCTGTCGTCCATCGTCCGTGGTCCGTCGTCCAAATAAAAACGCCGCCGCCCCGTATTGGGGCGACGGCGGTCGCGGTTCCACCCAATTTCATCGGGCCAACGCCCGACGATCTCGATTGGCCGATAACGGAGCCTGCCGGGCCGGCTTATTTGGACGGGCAGAAGCTTGATCTGCCTGAACCGTTCAGTCGGCCGCTCCCGGGGGGTTTTCGTCGCCTTCGTCGCGGCGGTCGCTCTCAGCCGGTGGCGACTCGCTCTCTGGCGCGCATCTGACGATTACTCGTCCCGGTCAACGCGTTGCTTTTTAGCGCTATATACTCGTCATTATAGACCAGCCCGGCCGGAAGTCAAGGTGCGTCGGGAGGCTTCAGCGCCAAACCATCAGCCATACACCGTCTAGGGACGCCACCGATAAGCTTCCGGTACCGGAAATACACCTTCCCACACCACATTGCGGAAATAGTCGGGATCCGTATTGCCTTCGGTGTTGATCAGCAGCACGCGAGAACTTTCATTGAGCTGAAGTTGTTCCCTGAGTTCGGCCGCGCCTTCGTACCCCATAATGAATGGCAGCACGCCCAGCGTAACGGCTCCGGACTCACCGGAAATCACGACCGGGTCGCCCTTCAGCGGCACACCATACATACGCATCCCTTTGGCGGCCACATAATCAGGGGCAGTGACGATAAAGTCGGCGCAATCCCTGATGATCTGCCAGGCCAGCGGGCTGGGTTCGCCGCAGGCCAAACCGGCCATGATGGTATCCAGATCACCCGAAACCGAATGCGGCCTGCCGTCGTCGATCCTCATGGATTGATAGAGGCAGTCGGCATTCCGCGGCTCCACGACGACCGAAATCGGTGCGCCGTCCCCAAACAGCTTCTTGTAGAAGGCGATCATGGCCGCCGCGAACGCGCCCACACCTGCCTGCAAAAAGATATGGGTTGGTTTCACAACCCCTTGCGCCCCCAACTGTTCCTGAGCCTCAGCCAGTAACGTGGTATAACCTTGCATCACCCACATGGGGATATCTTCATAGCCGGGCCAGGAAGTATCGGAGACGACCTGCCAGCCATTCGCCTGCGCATCCCGCTCGCATTGGCGCACGGCGTCGTCATAATTGCCGTCCACCACTCGCACCTCTGCGCCGAACTCGGCAATGGCGTCAATTCGTGCCTGCGAGGTGTTTTTATGAACGTAAATGATGCACGGGAAGCCAAACTTTTGCGTGGCCCAGGCCAGCCCTTTGCCATGGTTGCCGTCGGTGGCGCTGGTGAAGGTGATATTCCCCAGAGAGGCGCGAACTTCGTCGGACATCAATTCCGCAAATGTCAGCCTGGAACGGCCCGCCTTTTGACAAATGAACCGGTAGATGGCAAAGGAGCCACCCAGCGCCTTGAAAGCATTGAGACGCATGCGCGCCGATTCGTCTTTCACCCAGATGCCGCCCAACCCCAGCCGTGAGGCCAGGCTGGTCAGACGCTTGAGGGGGGTCATCTCAAAGCGCGGCATTTGCGTGTGGAAAGCACGGGCCTCTTCCGTTATCCCGTCCGGCAACAGGTGATCGACAGCTTCCACCCCCGCTCGGGTCCTCGCATGTCGATTTTTTAACCAGGTAATGGGCACTTCATCAATGTAGCTCATAATCATCATTATATCTGTTTATTTTGCGGTGCGGACACCCACGGCCCGCGATTATATTCTTCCCGTGGTTCAGGGCGTATAATAGATGTGATGTCAAATAATAATCGGCCGTTCTGGCGCGACGCCGCCCGCGCCCGCATGTACGACGCTACCCTGGCCGAACTGCGCGGCCGCCTCGGTTCGGAGCAAGTCTCGTTCAACTATCGCTGGGAACACGTAACGACCGTCGTGACGTTGGCGCTTAAATTGGCTGAACTGACCGGCGCGGACGCGGAGGTCGTCGAGGCGGCCGCCTGGCTCCACGACGTGTGCAAGTTCACCGACGGCAACCGCCACCCACAGGCCGGGGCCGCCTTCGCCCGCACTTTCCTGCCGACCACCGACTTCCCGCCGGAGAAGATCGAGGCGGTGGCCGAGGCTATCGCCGACCACATGGGCCTGTGGCGCGACGAGCCGTTGACCGTCCTGGAGTCGCAAGTGTTGTGGGACGCCGACAAGCTGGCGAAGATCGGGCTGACGGCTGTGTTCCATTGGGCGGGGGGCCGGCTGGCCGGGGACGAGATGCGGACGTTGACCGATTTGATTGCCCGTGGCCGGGATGCCGAATGGCAGGAGAAGACCGTCGCCAGTATGCATACCGAGCCGGCCCGGCATGCCGCCGCGGCCCGTCTGACAGCCTATCGGGCGCTCTATGATGAATTGGAGCGGGAACTGACCGGATCGGATCTGCAACCGTAACGCAACCATCTCCGGCTGCCCCGTTTGCTCAGTCAGGCATATAAAAAAACCGGGTTTCTTTCTGGGAAACCCGGTTTTCATTCCTTTCCTTTGTTACTTACGCCGTGGCATCTTCAGGCGGCAGCGTATTCAGAACGGATTCGACTTTGCCTGCGTCGGGATCGTTGCTTGAATCGCCTGCTCGCGGCCGGCGCGGGTACGGCTTCATGCCGAACTGCGTCAGCGCCACCGCGCCCAGACCCATGCAGAGGATGATGAAGCTCAGCAACGCTTCGCCGAAGATGAACGGCATGAAGCTGAGCAACCCGACGATGAAGGTCAGCAGGGCCGTGCCCAGCGCGGCCGAGCGCTTGATGTGGTCGGTCTTGCCGCGCCCAAACACGCGCGAACCGAGCCAGGCGCCGATGGTGATCCAGCCCAGGAAGCCGCCCACCACCAGAGCCAGCCCCAGCAGGAACATGATCGGAAAGCCGAGCAAGCCGATGCAGACGAAGGTCAGCACTATCGACAGGGGGATCAGCAGGATGATGAGCGAGGGGACGGCGACGGCCGTCAGCGCGCCCGCCATGCCGCTCACCACCGGCTTCTCGCGCGCAGTGTTGACGATCTGGCGCAACTGGTCCGGCAAGATCGCCGCGGTCAGCAAGCCCAGGAAGCCGAATAGCAGGCTGCTGCCGATGATGCCCAGGAACCGGGCGGCCGTGTTAAAAAAGCCGTTTTCCTGCGCGGGCACGCTCGGCACGATCTCCCCTCGGGGTTGGGCCGGCGCTTCGGGCATGGCCGGCATTTCGGGCATGGCCGGCGTTTCAGGCATGGCCGGCATCGGCGGAACTACGAACTCCTCCATGGGAGGAAGCTCGTTGAGCCATTTCTGCCCGAACTCGAGACTCTGAATTGCCGTGCAGCCACTCGGCCCGCTGTCGCCCAGCACGTCGCCGTTCAGCAGCACGCACTCGCCGGAGATGCTCGCGCCTCTCCCGGTCTCCAGATCGCCGTTAAATAGCGTCACGCTGCCGTTAACGCGGCCGTCGATGAAGGCGTCGCCGTTGAAAACCGCGATGTCGCCGTTAACCTCGGCTCCGCTACGAATCTCCAGATCGCCGTCCAGGACGACGACGTCGTTATTGACGACCTCGTTCTCCTCGATGATCGTATCGGCCAGCGGCCCGGCAAAGGCCGCCGGCGAGAGGGCCGCCACCAAAAGCAGCGCCAGAATGAATGGAATCAGGACACGTTTCGTCATTTCACTGCTCCTTGCAGGTCATGTTTCCAATACTCCTGCGTCCTTGTATACCTAGTTACGTGAAGCGGCGTCCGCGGGTTGCATGAGCAAACGCTGAAAAACGCCACCCCACAGGCATACCAATCCCGCAAGGATAATAAACCAGCCGATTAGTATCGGTTGTTCGGCTACGAAACGCCCCGCGCCGACCAGTAGCGCCTCCATGACCGTGACGGCCGCCCGTCCCACGGACGACACCGAAGCCCACACGCCGCCCAGCAACTGGGGCTGACTCAGAATGGGCGCGTAGCGCCATGCCAGGAAAGCGCCGAGGATGAGCGGCAAAAGCCCGCTCATCAACACAATGCCGTAGATGGCCCCCATCGCCGCGCGGCGCGCCCGGCGGTTGGGCAGCCGGGCCAGCGTGCGCTGGGTGAAATCGATCGCCGGCAGCAGGATCGGCGTCTGGCGGAACAGCATCTCAATCGCCACGAGCGTCCGCCACTCGTGGGTGCAATCGGGGCAGCCGCGCAGGTGCGCCTCCAGTTCGGCATGCTCGCTCGCGGCAAGCTCGCCATCGAGCGCGTCCATCATCATGACGTAATATCTCTCTTCATGCTCCATCGCTTTTTCTCCAACGAATGGCCGGCCGCCCACCGTCCTTTATCTCACTCGAGCGTTCAAATCGCCATCTCCGCCTCGACTTGAGGCGCCATACCCCGTTCCATCCCCGCGTCGGCCAGGATACGCCGCGCCCGGAACAGCCGCGATTTCACCGCGCTGACTGTCGTCTTTTGCATTTCGGCGATTTCCTCATACGACATGTCATACCAATAGCGCAGGACGACCGCCTGACGATACTCGTCCGGCAGTTCCTTCAGCAGGCCTTGCACCAGCTCTTCCCGTTCCTGGGCCATATATTCCGCTTCCGGCCCCTTGTTATTATCGGAATGCAGCGCCGGGTGGGGCGGCAGCGGTTCGTCAATCGACAGCAGCACAGCCCGTCGCTTGCGAATCTGGTCGATACAGTAATTCGACGTGATCGACAGCAGCCACGTGCTGAATTTGTGCGCCGGGTCATAGCTCTCCAGCCGGGTGTAGGCCCGGATAAAGGCTTCCTGCGCCGCCTCTTCCGCCTCGCCGGAGTTGCCCAGCATACGATAGGCAAGGTTATAAACCGGCCCCTGGTATGCCTCGATCAACTGTCCGAACGCAAATTTGTCGCCGCGTCTGGCTTGTTCCAGCCAGACCTGCTCCTCGTTCAACGTGCCAATCTCCTGACTAATCACTCACCTATACGGACAATGCTCTTCAGGGTTTCACGCTTGCCCGCGCGCGGCCCTCCGACATATAATGCGCCTGAAGCATTATATATGAGTAAACAAGCAGATAGCGTTAATCAGGCGAGATCACTCCCGTCTTCTCTTTATACGGAAGAGTACTTCCTGACGGCGTGCGAGGGATACGACGTCTTCATCGAGTCGGAAGGAGCGCATCTGTCGCGGCGGCTGCGTGATGCGTTTGCGTTGGCCGATGTGCGGCCGGGGATGCGCCTGCTCGACGTGGGCTGCGGCCGGGGCGAGATTTTGCGCCACTGCATGCGCCTCGGCGTAGAGGCCCACGGCATGGATTATGCCGTGGCCGCCGCCCGGATGTCGCGGGATGTCGTGGCCGCGGA